>Ga0070741_10008789_pt1 | contig 20040 bp, 13 predicted proteins | sample Coa_R1_4_FD_66440 | JGI IMG/M metagenome (GOLD analysis project Ga0070741, IMG submission 66440) | Surface soil microbial communities from Centralia Pennsylvania, which are recovering from an underground coalmine fire - Coalmine... | ecosystem: Environmental > Terrestrial > Soil > Unclassified ...
CCCGGCACCTATGACGTGAGCCTCGAACCCGGAGCGGACCAGCTTGCTGCAAGCAAGAGCGATGTCCATCTTGGTCCTGGCGAATCAGCACGTCTGGACTTGACAGCCTCGAAGGCAGCCGCAACAGCCCCGCCTCCTTCCCAGCCATCCGGGGGTTCGACGCCTCCGCGGGTCACTGCGGTGACGGCTACGGTCCACGGTCGGGTCTTCGATGAAAACGGAGCGGGTTTGACCGGCGCCTCGGTGAGAATTATCGATGCGCAGCGCAAGGTCGCGAAAGCTGTCGTCAGTGACAGTGCTGGAAACTTCCGCATCACGGACCTCGCTCCCGGCAATTACCATTTGGAGGTGCAGCCGCAGGGATTCTCGCCGACCGAGGCGACGCAATTCGCTTTAACCAAGGGTCAGGATTATGAGGTCAACATCCGAGTGAAAGAGCTGGCGGCCGCAAAAGCGCCAGCTCCCCCGCCTCCCCCCAGCACCGGCACACTGAACGGCAAGGTGGTTGATGAACATGGAGCTGCCATTCAGGGGCTGAGGATCCGTCTGGTGCGTGAGGGCAACGGACAATCCGCGAAGCAACTCACAACTGACGATAAGGGAGCGTTTACGGCTTCAGACCTGACGGCGGGCACCTATGACATTCAGGTGGAACCCTCTTCGCTTTATCCGGCCAAGCAGGTACAAGGCGTGGTCGTCAAGCCGGGAGAGGCGGTAACGCAGTCAATCGGCCTTGCTGGACCCATTATTCGCTTCCCCGTCGCGCACTGGCATCGGACAACCGGGTGTTATGGTTACCTTTACATCACACGCAGCACAATCCGGTACGAGGAGAAAACACCTCCGAACAACCGCGACCACAGTTTCGAACTCCCCAGCGCGTCGCTGGTATCCACGAAACAATGGAGCTTCCTCTTCAAGCCTTTCCCCGCTGTGGAACTCAAATTCAAGAATGGGAAGAGCTATCCGTTCTTTTACATTCGGGAAAGCCTTCTCAATCAGCCGAATCCCACCTTGCGTTACTCGGATGCGCTTCCCTGGCAGGACCTGGAGCGCGCCGTGAAGGACTACGACGCTGCGCTCGCATTGGCGAAGAAGCAGGCGGCCGCCAACAGCGCCTCGCCAAACGCAGCCCACAACTGAGCCAGCCACCAGGACTCGAGCCAACCCTCGCGCCTGGATCGTTGCCTTGAACGCCTCAGCCCGCCCCGAAACGGCACTATCTATACCATGTTAATATTGTGTCACCAAGTATATGCTCAATCTGTGGTTATTATCTGCGATTAAGAAAATTGTCAATTTTCTGCTGCAATGGACAAGCTGAAATCGGTATAATCCAAGACGTATCCTCCCGGACACAAATTTGATTACGAGCACATCGCCGTGAGGAGCTTCCGCGCGCACAGGGGGGGCAAGTCACCCCTCTGACGAGGTAGGCGGGAACGTGGATGCGGAAGGCGCCGTGACAGCTCCAGCTTAGTGAAGACAGGGAGGAATCGATCCGGCCGCGGAGCCCCAAGCGCCTCAGGGCACGATTCAACGCTGGCTGGCTTGACCCGACGGACGGTCGCCAGATGAGACGGGACGCCCTATGAATCACCTGCTCTTGGAGAAGACCAAGGTATTCGCGAAGAGGACCTTGCACGACATGCTGGGGAGGCTCCGCCCGCTCGCGCCCGTCGTGGCGGACATGGCGATCAGGCCCATCCGCATTCACTTTGAGTTGACCAATTTGTGCAACGCCAACTGCATATTTTGCCCTTACCAGTTCCAGACGCGTCCCATTGAGTTCATGAAGGAAGACGTATTCAAGAAAGCCGTAGACGATTACGTGCAACTCGGCGGCGGCCCCGTGGGCTTCACGCCCGTGGTGGGAGAGTCGCTCATTGACCCCCACTTCATCGACCGTGTCCGCTACCTTCGATCCTTCCCCAGCATCACCGAAATCTTTATTACCACAAACGGAATTCTTCTCGATAAGCACGGCATCGAAAACGTCGTCACCTCCGGCCTGACCAGGATTAACCTGAGCACCGCGGGCTTCCAGGAAGAAATGTACGAGCGCCTCTACCGGGTCGCGTCGTACCAGCGCATGCGGCGAAACGTCCTTTCCCTGCTCGAAGAAAATGCCAAGCACGGGAACCCCATAAGAGTCAATTTGTGGCTGCGGCCGGACCGGGACATCGCAGCCGTCATGCGTGATCCGGACTTTCAGCCTATCCTTGCCTATAAGCCCCATATCGAATTCGTCTGGGCTTATGCCTCGGCCCGAGGCAAGATTACGCGCGAGATCCTTCCCGGGACGATGAGGCTCCGCCGCCCTCGGATGGGTAAGGAGACATGCTTCTACATGTTCCAAGGGCCCGTCATCCTGGAGGATGGAACTGTGCAAGCCTGTTACCGAGCCCCGCAGACGATGGACTCGCAGGACCTCGTGATTGGGAACGTCATGCAGTCAAGCCTGGGTGAAATCTGGACCGCTTATCAAATGAGGCGATTGCGGGAGAGTTTCCAGCAGGGTTGCGCCGTAGAAACCTGCCGGCAGTGCGGTCTTTACGAGAATCTGGCCACGCTGCGTGGACCAGAGGGTCGAAAGATGGCGCGGGAGAACAGGGCTCGGTTTGAGGCGCGCCCTCCCGTGCCCGGCAAGGCCGCACCTCTCGTTCCTGTCATAGAAGAATGAAGCCCACGCATGTCAAGGACGCCACTCTGTCATACTTACTACTCCTATGATCCTGACGGTAACCCCCAATACAACTTTGGATCACGTTTATGTGGTCGACCGGCTGGTCCGAGGTGAGAAGCTCGAGGTTGCGGAATCCATCGAATGCCTCGGCGGGAAAGGTGGGTTGCTTTCGGCCTTTGCGGTGGATCTTGGGGCGCGATCCGTTGCGCTCGGATTTGCGGCAGGGGAGAACGGGCGAAAACTCGCCCGTTTCCTTCGCGCCCGAGGCGTGGTCGCAGATCTCAGCTTCGTTCAAGGTGAGACCCGGCGCATCATCACGATTGTCGAGAGGCAGAAGGCGGGCGAGACTCTGCTTCAGCCGGTGACTCTCCGCTCGACACGCCGCGACGAGGTTGATTTGCTTCGTCGGGCGAATCGCTGGCTGCCGAAAGCCTCCTGGCTGGCGCTTTGCGGAAGCTTGTGTCCGGGATGCTCCCCCGACCTTTACGCGCGCCTGGCGAGGCTGGCCCGCAAACACCATGTCCCGGTGATGATCGATTCGCGGGGGCCCGCCTTGTCCTGCGCCCTTCCTGAGCGCCCCGCCATAGTGAAACTGAATCGCTCGGAACTTGAGCAGACGGTGGGAAGCAAACTGCCAAGAACTTCGGAGCTCGTGGCTGCTCTCCGCAGGCTCATCGCCAGAGGAGTGGAACTCGCGGCCTGTACTCTCGGAGCGGGTGGAGTCCTGGCTGCAACCGCTGAAACCGCCTGGCGGATCACGCCGCCCAAGGTCAGGGCAAAGAGCGCTACGGGCGCCGGAGACGCCTTTGGCGCTGGGCTCCTGACCTCCCTGGAACGCGGACTGGGCTGGCAGGAAGCTTTACGCTGGGCCGTGGCGGCCGGCACCGGAAAGTCCCTGGAGACGCGCACGGACGGATTCAATCCTGCCGTTGTGCGCCAAGTCTTCCGCCGCGTAAGAGTCCTGTCGGTCAGGGCGTAGGATGGGCGTGGTGTACCCTCCATCTGGTTAGGCTTTCCCTTCCCAAGACCACTACACAATTCAGCCGAATTGTAGCGCAACATCCGCCCTCCGATGTTGCGGCTTTTCGAGCGGCGCGGGCGTTTTCGCGCCGCCCAACGCGCGGCCCGGTGGAAGAGCCGCAGGGCTGGACAGCGAGCCCTGCGCTACATCCCGCTTTCCGGTCCTGCGACTTTTCGAAATTTTTTTCGTCCCTGCTGCCGCAACTATTTGCTCGTTTCCGTGTTTAGAAGGATTGGATCACGAACTCAACCGGCTAGCGGCGGGGGTTGCTTGTGCCCCACAGAGGCGGCATCTGTCGCGTTGGCAATGCCCGTGCTTTCTCGGGGAATGCTCATCGGCTTTTGGCTGATCTTGTATGCAGCCTTTTTGTCAGGATGTCAACCAAAGCAGGCGCTTTGGCAAGTTCGTCTTTTCGCAGTCGTTCCAAATTCAGGAGGATGAAGATGCGTAAGAGTTTCCTGGCGCTGGTATTAGTTACCAGCCTTGGCGTGCTTGTGCAACTTAGTTGCGGGGGCAGTTCGATGCAATCGACGAACGCCAATCCCAACTTTGGCCCGGCTACGGGGTCGATGGCTGTTTTTGGAGGTGATGCTCCACTTTGCAGCGTATTATCTTTTGAGGTAACCATCACCGGGATTACGCTGACTCCCCAATCTGGCGGCAGCGCTGTCTCAGCGCTGGGCTCGAATGATTCCATTACGGTGGACTTCGCAGCGCTCCGAGGCTTCAACACGCTGTTGAATCTTTCATCAGTCCCTGCCGGGACGTACAATCAGGTAACGCTCACCCTCTCCAATCCGGTGATTACCTATCTCGACATCACCCAGAATCCTCCCGCTCCCACGACCTTGAACGGCACGCTGACCAGTGCCACGGTGACCATTGCCATTAACCCCGCGCTCACCCTGACGGCTAACGGCACGGCGGGGCTGAACCTCGATTTCCGTCTCCGCAAATCACTCCAGGTTGACAACAACGGGCAGATCACGGGCACTGTGGATCCTGTCTTCAAGGCGACCCCGTCCGTCATTACGACTCTCAAGGGTGTGGGCGAACTGGATGATTTTCATGGCCTTGTCCAGTCTGTGAACACCACGAGCACGAACTCCTCTTTCACGGGCAGCTTCACCGTGCAGAGGCCTTCCGGCAGGACATTCCTGATCAACGTGACCAGCAAGACCGATTACGATGATGTTTCCGGGTTGAGCGGCCTCAGCCAGGGAATGTACGTGGAAGTGGATGCCTACGTCGACTCGGACGGCAACATCGTTGCGACCGAGGTCGAAGCGGAGGAGAAGCCGGATGTCAGTGTCCGCCGGGTCGCCTTCGTGGGCACGATCATCGATGTGATCCGCGACTCCGCGGGCAACGCCACGCAGTTCAAACTCTTTGTGGGTGAAGAACATCCAGACGTCAGTTCAAGCATCCCTCGCCACACGTCACTCATGGTGACCATCGACTCAAACACCCGCTTCCATATCGGACGGATGGCTTGGCGGGAGGATCACGATTCGCGCCTGGAATTTAATGCGAAGTCTCTTGGCCTGGCCCAGGAAGTCACTGTTATCGGCCGTTTCGATCCGAGCTCTCCGCCCAGCGCGCTGGCTCGCTTGATCCTCCTGCGGCCGCACGGCTATGCCTGCAACTTCTCGACGCGTCTTGCGGCGGGCTCGGACGGCAAGACGGGCGGATTCACGATGATCCCCTGTTCGCCTGTCCTGCGCGGCCAGCCCATCACCGCGGTCACCTTCCCAACTACCGCCTTCTCTGGAGGCTTGACCGATCTGAACTCGTTGAACACCTCCCAGGATCTGGTGGTCGGAGGTCTGCTTTTCTATCAGCAAGCCGACATCGACATTAACGGGGTGAAAGTGACCGCGCCCGCTTACGTGCTGGAAGCCAAGCGCGTCCATGAACTCGACTGAGGCTCACCGCTTCGAAGGGAGGGGCACTTTGCCCCTCCCTGATGCTGCTGCCATCAACCGCAAGTTGACACTGGCTCGCCACACCTTATAATCCCGTGCATGGTCCAAGACACGTCTCATGCTGCTTCAAAATCCTTCCTCGTGACAGGGGCTAAAGGGTTCATCGGCTCCTGGATCGTAAAGGCTCTGGTTGAGCGCGGTGACCGCCCCACCATCTTTGATGTCGACAAGGCATCGCATCGCCTCGAAGCCCTGCTGACCGATGAACAACTCTCCGCGCTGCGCTTCATCCAGGGAGACGTGACGCATCTCGCGGACCTCGAACGGGCCGTGGGGGAATATGGGATTACTCATGTGCTGCATCTGGCGGGGCTCCAGGTGCCCGGCTGCGCTGCCGACCCGCCGCGCGGCGCCATGATTAACGTGGTCGGAACTCTGAACGTGTTTGAAACCGCCAAGAAACATCGTGACCAGGTAAAGAAGATCGTGTATGCAAGCTCGGCGGCGGTCTTTGGACCGGAGGAGTTTTATGGCGGCGCGAGGGTTGCGGAAGGAGCGCAACTGCTGCCCGGCACGCACTATGGCGTCTTCAAGCAATGTAATGAAGGCAATGCTCGAGTCTACTTTTTGAATGACGGGATTTCGAGCGTGGGGATTCGCCCCTGGGCGGTCTATGGGGTGGGACGAGACCAGGGCATCACCTCCGGCCCGACAAAAGCGATAAAGGCCGCCGTGGTGGGCCGCCCCTACACGATCCGATTCACCGGCAGCGCCGACCTTCAGTATGCGCGGGACTGTGCCGGGATTTTCATCCGCTGCGCAGAGGCTGATATCGCCGGTGCCAAGGTTTACACCCCACGCGGAAAAGTGGTGCAGGTTGGGGATTTCATCAATGTCCTCGCCGGCGTTCTCCCCCAGGCGCGCGAACTGATCAAGGCCGAAGGCAAGCCTTTGCCGATTGCCGCGGACCTGGACGACAGCGCCTTGCATCGAGATCTGGGGGATGTTCCTCAAACGCCGCTGGAGGAAGGCATTCGGGAGACGGCGCGGATCTTCGAAAACCTTATGGCATCCGGAAAACTGGATACGGCGGACCTCGACAGTTGAACGCGCGGCCACGGCTTCAGTCTGGCCTGCCCGCCCCGGGCCGGCGCCGTCAGACAGGCTTGACTTTGATAAGCTAGAATAGTAGGCTTTCATCTTGAGCGGCGAAGGGGGATGGTCCCTGAGCTGCCGCTTGGAAGCTGTCCTCCGAGTGGAGGTGGGCGAGGGATTGGGCGGGCGTCTTGCGGGTGAGGCTGTAATTCGAGGAACGAACCCAAAAAGCCAGAATGTATTTGATTACACAGGGGTTACAAGAAAACACCGGGAGATTCCGAAAGCGAATTCTCCGGCTGAAGGCGGGTTCTAATGGCCCGCTGAGAAGGAATTCGACATGCGCGCAGCTCGAACGTTATAATCAGGAGGCTTCTGGGCTAAGACTCAGCGACCGAAAAAGCCAACTGCCCGATTGAGGCCATCCGCCCGTAAGGGCCAACCGACCTTTGAGAAACTTCGGAGCCTGAATGATGCCAGCATCCAAAGCGAATTCGACGCCCAACGAGCACCCGCCCCTGTTCTCTCCGGGCAACACCCTGCCCTTCTTCCTGGTGACCGCCCTGTTCTTGTTCTGGGGCATTCCCAGCAACATGAACGACATCCTCATCAAGCAATTCATGAAGTCCTTTGAGATTACCCGATTCAAGGCAGGCCTGATCCAATCAGCTTTCTACATGGGATATTTTCTCCTGGCGATCCCCGCCGCCCTCGTGATGCGCAGGTACGGCTACAAAGCAGGGCTGGTCATCGGGTTGTTCCTGTATAGCGCGGGCACTTTCCTCTTCTGGCCGGCGGCCATCGTGCGGGAGTACGCGTTTTTCCTATTTGCTCTATTCGTAATTGCCAGCGGCGCCTCATTCCTGGAGACGGGCGCAAACTCCTTCATCGCCCAGTTGGGGGATCCCCGCACCTCGGAGCGGCGGCTCAATTTCTCCCAGGCGTTCAACCCCGTGGGCGCCGTGAGCGGGGTGCTGGCGGGAACCATCTTCATCTTCTCCGGCGTGGAACTGAACCCCCAGCAAGTTGCAGAAATGAAAGCCGCAGGCACCTATGAGGCGTACCTGAAAAGTGAAACCCTCCGGGTGGTTACGCCTTACCTGGTTCTGGGCTCCATCATTTTTATCTGGGCCCTGCTGATCCTCAAGACCAGGTTTCCGAAGGTTGCAGAAGAGGCTGAGCCCGAGGAGAATCGGCGCCACGGCAAGGCGAGAGACCTGCTCCACTACCCCCACTTCGTTCAGGGGGTCATCGCGCAGTTTCTCTACGTCGGAGCCCAGGTTGGAACCTGGAGTTACTACATCCAATACATCCAGGACTACACCCATCAGCCGGAGAAAATCGCCGGCTACCTGCTCACCGGCACGCTCGTGGCTTTCGGCGTGGGGAGGTTCACGGCCACATACCTCATGAAATTCGTTCAGCCCAGCCTGCTGATGGGCGTTTACGGGATCATTAACATGGGGCTCGTGAGCGTTGCAGTCATGAGGCCCGGATGGGTCGGAGTGGGCGCCGTTTTTTTCACAAGCTTCTTCATGTCACTGATGTTTCCCACAATCTATGCACTGAGCATCAAAGAGCTGGGCCCGTTAACAAAGCTGGGAGGTTCATTCCTCATCATGTCCATCATCGGGGGCGCCGTAGCCCCGCCGGCCATGGGCCTGATCTTTCAGTCAACCCACAGTATGGCCGTGGCCATGCTCGTGCCCTTCACGTGTTATGCCTTCATCACCTATTACGCGTTCTATGGAGCCAAGGTGCATGTCCCCACACTAGCAGGCGGCGGGCCCCTGGCGTGGAGCGCCGTCCAGGAAGCGGTCGGGCCTGATCCGGAGGATTCCCGCAGAAATTGACCCGGGGCTGAGGCGCCATGGCCCTTATGATATTACGGAGGATGGCCAACATAGACCGGATGAGAAGACTTCACACTCTCGTGTTGGGGGGTCTCCTGTTTGCGGGAGCGCGCACGCTACCCGGACAGACCAGGGAAGAGTTCCAGGAAGCTGACCATGCGGTCGTCCGGTTGGCGCCCAGCCAATTCCCCGATCTTCCGACTAATCTTGTGCGTGAACTGGAAAACCGAGGCTGTGCCGTGCCTCAGGAGCTTCATGCCACTGCCCGGCAGAACGTCATCCGGGGAGAGTTCAAACAGCGGGGGCAGTTCGGCTGGGCGGTACTTTGCTCGAAGGACCGCGTGTCGACCATTCTGGTCTTCTGGGGAGGGACGGAAAAGGCGCCGAGTGAGCTCGCCGCGGCAGAAGATCTCCGCTACCTGCAAACGACCGGGTGTAATAAGATCAGCTTCTCAAGGGTTATCAGCCCCATCGGGAGGAAGATGATACTCCGATCCTATGAAGCCTTTGGCGGACCAGAACCGCGCGAGATCGATCATGAAGGCATCGAAGATGCCTTCGTCGGCAAAGCATCGGTCATCCACTATTTCTCCGATGGAAACTGGCTCGAATTGACGGGAGCGGACTAGTCCGTCAAGCGAGGTTTGGCGGGAGAATTGTCAGGGAGAAAAGCTCGAACACTTGGAGGTCCATTGCGAATGTCTAGCCACAGCCTCATTCTGACCGCCGTGTCGGGTCTCCTTTGGATGATCCCGGCCGCCGGGCAGGCTCAGATCATAAGCTGGGGAATCCTGAACAACGATCCCGCCTGGAATCGCGCGCTTCACGTGACCGGCGCCCGCCAGGGCTGCTCGGATTCGCCGCCTTCGTGCCTTCGGTTTGCCGCAACGGTGAACCAGAAGTACCCAGGTGCCAAGGTGTTCCTTGCCATCTCGCTCGAGAATTTTGCGAGTAAGGATTACGCGTCGCAGTACGGCCAGCTTAGCGGCTCGGCACCTTACCTGGAAGAGATCGGCATCGATGACTTCATCAACCAGTACAGCCGCTTTGTTTCCGCACATGGAAGCGCCGCGCTGGGGCAGGCCATCGATCGCATGAAGAGCGGGAACCCCAATCTGAAATTCGGCATCACGCTTTACGAAAACGAACTCACGCGGGCGGAACTCCAGGACCCCACCTTACCCGGCGCAACCCGGCAGAAGATTGATTACGTCCATTTGTATCTGCACTACCGCACCAACGCTCCGAGCTACGGACAATACGTGAAACAGACCAGGAGCCTGTTCCCCAACGCCCGCATCATCGCCGGCTCGTACGCCTACGACCGAATTGACTACATTCCTTGTGCGCCATCCGATCCCTCCCCCTGCACCGTTCAGCAGGAACTGGACCTGCACAGAAAACTCCTGGAGGAGCAGATCCAGCTTCTGAAAAGCGGAGAGGTGGCGTGGCTCGAGTTCTACCCCGGAAATATCGGGCGCGAGGCGGACTGGCAGAACTGGCGCGCCAATTCCCGGATGTGTAAATCCGAGAGGATTCAAGATTGCATCAGGAATACGGTGAATTTGCATCAAGCCACGCTTGATCTGCTGATTTCGCGCGGTCTCGCCGAACCCCTCGCCACACAATGAATTCGGTGCAGCAAAGGAACCGTTCCATCTCCGGCAGGCCATGGCCGGCCCCGGCATGACGCCGTGCCTGTGGAGTGGTATCCTAGGCTGGCTCGAACGGCGGGCGGGGAGCGCCGCAGTTGAGCGACTATGGCTCGATTCGTCATCACGGACCCGCAGGACAAGACCCAGATCTTCGAGATCACCGCATCGACGGTCAGCATCGGACGCGTGGAATCAAATGACCTGGTCCTCAACCATCGCAGTGTCTCCCGCCACCACGCGCGGCTGAATGTTCTGCCCGGCGGCACAACCCTTCTGATCGATCTCGGCAGTCTGAACGGGACTTATGTGAACGGCCGCCAGGTTCAGGAGCACCCTCTTCAGGATCAGGACCGTATCAACATCGGTATGTTTGAACTCAAATATGAGTTCGCCCACCGCCAGCCCTTGCACGTGGAGGCGGCAAGTGGTTCGGGGGACTTCAGCCGTCTGGTCTCTGTCCCCAAGCTGGCCACGGCGCTCAAGGTTCCCGACGAGGCGGGCGGCGCGTCGCTCCGGACCACGGAGGAACGCCTTAAAGCCCTGGAGCAGGAGAATAAGGCGCTCAAGCTTCTGGTGGGAGTGGGCAATACGCTCGCGTCGATTCTGACCGCCGACGAGATCATGCACCGTGTGATGGAGCTGGTCTTTCAAATGGACCACGTCGAGCGGGGCTTCGTCATGCTGCTGGATGAGAAAGGAGGATTTCGTCCCGCCGTCCTGATGTACAAAGACGACAAGCTGAAGAATCTTGGACGAGGCGTCGCGTTAAGTCGGTCCGTCATCGAGCGAGTCACCACCGAGCGTTTACCCTTGTTGATTCGTGACGTAGAAGAGGACGAGCGTTTTTCCAAGAGCCAAAGCCTGCGCATTTCCGGCATTCGCTCCGCCATGTGCGCGCCCTTAATTTACAAAGACAGGCTGTTTGGATTGTTCTACGTCGATTGTCTCAGCCGGCCTTACGCCTTTTCCAAGGAGGAATTGAGCATCTTTTCGGTCGTCGCCGCGGAAGCAGCGATCAGCTTTGACAATGCACGGACGCACGAAGAGTTGTCACGGCGCGCGCTCGAACGCCGGGCTTTGGAGCGCTTCCTCGACTCCGCCATCGTCGATAAGATCCTTGCCAGCCCCGACCAGGTTCATCTGGGCGGAGAAAATCAGATTGCAACCATCCTGTTCTCGGATATTCGCGGTTTCACGCGCATGTCCGAGAGAATGGAACCTCATCAGGTCGTCGAGCTGCTCAACGAGTATTTTTCTGAAATGACGGAACTCATCTTTGAAAACGGGGGAACCCTGGACAAGTACCTTGGTGACGGAATCATGGCCATCTTCGGAGCACCCCTGGCGAAGCGGGATGACTCGCTGCGGGCCGTGAAGACCGCCATCGAGATGCAACGAGCCATGACGCAACTGAACCGTAAATGGCAGGAACGGGGGCAGAATGCTCTCCAGATCGGTGTCGGAGTCAACACCGGCTCCGTAACTGCCGGCAACATCGGCTCCGCGAAGCGCATGGATTACACCGTTATCGGTGACGCCGTGAATCTCGCCTCCCGATTGTGCGCGAACGCTGCGGGAGGACAAATCCTGATCTCGGAATCCACTTTTGCGGAAATTTCGGGACATACACCCGCGCGTCGGCTGGCCCCGATTCGTGTAAAGGGAAAAGAAGCCCCTGTGGAAGTCTACGAGATTCTCTGGGACGGGCCTGTGCCCGGATCAAGGGACGTCATCATCTCCGCACAAGCGTGAAGAGCGACTCAGGCCGAAATCGGCGGGTGTGGCTGTGCTGCCCGAAGTGTGTGGAACTCTCACGAGGTGCCTCGTTCTGGTTAATGGTGGGGTCGCCCGCCGGTGAAACAGAGGTGCGCAAGTTCACGCTTGAGTCAGGGAAGGGACTAGGCAGTGGAGGTCTTTATCCGATAAACTTGCTTCCATTGCTGGCTGGGATCGTCGGCCAATGGTCCTGTGTCAGGCTCGAAGCTCGCTCGCAGAGCGCTGCCGGAGAGGAGTTTCGTTGCTATACTAATCCAATCCGGGTGCGACTTATCGAGTCATGACCCCGGACTTCAACTTTCGAAGGTGAGGCGCTGGCAATGGAAAACGAGACCAACGAACAGGGAACCTTACGGTATGTCAGATGTAACTCCTGCGGCACGCCTAATCCTGGAACCGCCAGGTTCTGTTCACGATGCGGTAAACCCATGGCCGAAGCCGCTCCGCCTCCTGCTGCTCCCCAGGCGGCCCAGCAAATCACCTGCCCGAAGTGTCACAAGCCCCTTCCCTTAGGGAGTAAGTTCTGCGGCTACTGCGGGTCTTCGCTGGCCGCCGCGCAGCCTGTGGTTCCGCCTGTGGCGGCTCAGAAAGCCCAGGAACCTCGTCCGGCTGTTCCACCCCAGCCGACACCCGCGGCCTTCTCGCCGCGCATGGATAGTCCTCCTGGGGTTCCAGTCGCGCCCAGAACCGACGCTGGCTCCGCCAGCCCTTCATTCGCTCCCCCGCCGCCCAGGCCGGCTGCGCCAGTTCCTCCTCCTGTTCAGGTCAAGCCCACTCCGCCCCCGGCACCGATCGCATCAGGTTCACCGTTCTCCGCCCCGGTCGGCGGACCGCCTCCGGTCGCCCCATCGCCCAAGCCGCCAATCGTCCCAGGCACCGGAGTCTCGGGAGGAACGGTTGTCTTCACAGGCCTCCACGCGCCAAAGATCGAGGCGACCGTGGTGGAAGTGAAACCAGACGGTTCTACGGGCAGAAGCGTGCGGATTACAAAGGAGACATCCATCGGCAGCGGAAGCACGGACCTCTCCTACCCACGCGACACCCTGTTGGCGCCGACTCACGCCTCAATAGCAGTCCGGGAGGCTAAAGTCATTCTGCGCGATCTCGGGAGTCCGAATGGCACCTTCGTCAAGCAGCACAGCGAGGGCCCACTGAAGCCGGGGGATGTCTTTCTGCTGGGCAAGACTCTCTTTCGATTCACAAGCCAGGGTCTCGATCTGCCGAGCGCCACGACGGGCACTGTCGTACTGACCAGCCCGCCGGCCTTCCAGCAACGCCCCTCTGCGCCCAAACTGGAACAAATCCAGCTCAACGGTGACGTCCTCAAGGAATTCCCGCTGGACAAGCCTGAGATTACCATTGGCCGCGTGACGGGGGATCTCGTGTTTGGGGACGATCGTTACATGTCCGGCACCCATGCCCGCATCATTGCTCAGCCTGGGGGATACCTGTTGCAGGACATGAAAAGCCGCAATGGGATTTATCGCCGGCTCAGGGGCGAGACGGAACTGGCGGACGGAGACGAGTTCTTCGCGGGCGAACAACTATTCCGCGTTGAAGTAAAGAGTTTGTAGGTGCGGCCGGGCGGTCAAGTCCGTCAGCTTGATCGCAACCGTACGACCTGCCGTCTTGTCGTTTTGAACCGAAGCCGTAAGTTCGGCCGGGCTGACCACTGAGGTGCTGCCCACCGCCATCCCGGCGTGGGCAGGAGAAACGGCCCCGGGCGTCCAGGCCGACCCAGGCGTGCTGGCGGGAGATTTCGTCGTCTGCAATGACGCCCTGACAGGTGCCAGGATCGCGCTCGATGGTCACCCCTTTGGGTTCTATGCTGAAAGTCCGTCCGGAAAGGATCCCCGCCGTGGCAACCAACCTGTGCATGGAAGGAAGAGTGGCCGCGGGGAGGATTGAAGCTTCTGGTAAGTCTGGTCTTTCAAAGTGGCATGCCGGGTCCGGCCTGCTTAGGAAGGCGTTTTGAAGTCCTCTTCACTGAACTCCCTGGGTTCTGCAACTGCGGCGGGATCAACCGGAGGAAGCCCCGTGCCCGTGAATTCAGCCAGGATCACCGTGATATTATCAGTCCCGCCGTTTTCGTTGGCCTTGTCGATGAGCATCCGGCAGGTTTCAGCCAGCCCTTCCTGGCGATTGGCAATACTCAGCAATTCCGGCATCTTCACCATGTTATAAAGGCCGTCGCTACAAAGCAGAATCCGGTCTCCCTGGCTGACGCCCGTGTAAGTGACCCGCACATCAACCGTCTCGCTGGATCCCACGGCCTGGGTCAGGATGCTCCGGCGGCTATCCGTTTCCGGGTCCGCCGGGACCTCCGCACCGATTTCGGCAAGGTAGTTCAGAAATGTCTGGTCCTTGGTGAGCTGTATGGCTTGATTGTTCCTGAAAAGATATGCCCGTGAGTCACCGACCTGCCCGACGAACAGGTGCGGTCCGAACAAGGCCGCAGCCGTCGTGGTGGTTCCCATCCCGCGGTGATCGGGATTGCTCTGCGCGCTCTGGTAGATAATCTGGTTGGCAAACTCGATCGCCTCGCGAAGGAGGAGCACGAAATTTGCCTCGCTCACCGTATCGAGAGTCTTGAGGTTCTCATACAACCTCTTGGGAACAGTGACCGAGCAGATTTGGCTCGCCACTTCGCCGCTTGCCTCGCCACCCATCCCATCGGCGACCAAGAAGAGCGAGCCGCGCTGCCCCACCACGTGACGCAGCACCGTCGGAGTGATTCCGACTTCACCGGTTGTAAGGTTGCAGATGGCGAAATTATCTTCATTGTTCTTGCGGACCCTGCCTCGGTCGGACAGGGCAAATACGCTGACATGGATGCCGTTCAATACCGTCCCGGTCGCGTCTTCCACAGCAGTCACTCTCCTTTTCACCCACGAGCCAGCCGCCGGCACGCCTCTTGTTCGGACGAGGTTCGATGTTGCAGGAGCTCCACTCCACGGCCGAAACGGTCCGTCACTTCCTGAGGCTTAAGACTCCCCGAACAGATTTCATCACCTATTTATTGACTGCTCTTTCTTACCACACTGCCCTTCTGGTAGCAAGCGTTAGAGAACTCCTGATTGCAGACGGCCCGGCGAAGAAGACACGCCAAGTCCAAAGAGAGCCGTAAGAGCCCGCACGCCATTCGATCCTGTTGCGGAAGCGGGCAGTCGAGGCGCCCCATGCACAGGGGGGAAGGGTAAAGGGGCTGTGGGTGAATCGTCACTGGTGGGGCGTCGAGATCCCGCCAGCCCGCGTTCAGCATCTATTCACGCTTTGAGCGGAGTTCCTGAACAATCTCATGCGCAACCTCCCTTGCCCTGACTGAATCTCCGGGAGGGAGGGATATGGCAGCGACCTTGGCGTGCCCGCCCCCGCCGTAGCGCTCACAAATCGAAGCCAGATTTGCAGGCCGGGGCGTGGAATTCCAGGGATTGCTGCCCACGGAAATCTTGATCCGCTCGGGCGAGCGACTCAAGGCAACGCTGTACAGCGCGGTGGGAAACAGATAATAAGGAATGAACTTGTTGAAGCCCTCGAAATCCAGATCGACCACATCAAAGAAGATCACCTGATCTTTCAATTCTGCCCGCTTTCGTATGATCTCCATGCTCTTGACGTGCCTTTGATAGAGCTGCTCAAACTCGCTGCGGACGTAAGGCAAAGCGGCTATGTCGCGGAGGGGTTTTGACACCAGCTCGGGAATCAGCCGGGCACTCAGATCCTTGGCGCTGGTTCCCTCCATGACCAGCGTGATTTGAGTGGCGGGATCGCGCATCTCCACCGCCGTCTTGCTATCCGGATACTGGGCTCCATCGATCAGGTCGGCCCAGTAAATCAATTCCCCGAGATCCTGGGCGTCAAACCCGAATTGTTCTCTGGCAATCTGCGCAATGAATTTCGTGCAGGAGCGGAAATCCGGCCCATGGAACTTCCTGCCGCTCTTGTCGTGTTGAAAGTGTTCGGCGTCCGCTTCGGTCAGGAAGGCGCTCTGGTGATGATCAAACCACCAGGTCAGGAGGGGTGAACTCGAATACTTGAAATCGACGATAGCGTTCTCATCGCCGTCGAAGATGCTCTCCGGGAAGAGCTGGCCGGCCCGGTGGGCAAGGCCTTTGTAGACGAATTCCGCCGCAGGGTTGATGCAAGTCCGGTAGAAACGCGTGAATACCGCAGCTGAGCAGGCACCGTCAAAACACCGATCGTGAAAACACACCGTGATCTTCATAACCTTTCCGTTCGATCATGGCGCGCGAAGCGCACTCCGACACTTCCCGCCACGGGTGAAACTTGCTAAGTTGCCCTTACTGGCGCCGATTGTCAAGAGAAAAGGAGGCCCTGCCTGCGGTGAGCGGGAAATATCGGGAAGGTGAAGCGGCACTTCAGACGGTGCCGCCTCTTTGTCTGCACACTTCCGAGGGAACTGCGCCTCGCGATGTCCGGTCGGCTAGCCGGCCTGCTGGGCCGCAAGGTTTCCTACCACGGGCAGCGTGTACCGCTCCCCCTGGTAGGCTTTGTACACAAGATAGATCCACAGTCCGAACAAACCAAAACCGAGAACGATCCACAGCAGGATGTCAATGATCCACCCGACGACCGGGATCAGCCCCAGAATGAACCCGATGAACATGAACGCGATCATGAGCACGACCGCGCCGACGTGGAAGAATATCGACTGAAAGGAGTGGAAGCGAATGAACTTGTCCTTGTTGTACGGCTCCATGACAAGAAAGAGAATGGGCGGAATCAGGGTGACATACGCCAGAGCACCCGCTACATTCGGTGCCAGACCCGAAGTTGCTGTACCGGCCACCGTGGCTGCGGGTTGTCCCGAGGAAGGGCCCATCGCTCCCACCGGCGACCCGCACGACCCGCAAAAAGTTGCACCTTCGCTTAATGCTGCCCCGCACTTCCCACAGAATGCCATGTTTCGCTCTCCTCTCGCTAATAGTTTCTTGGCCGGACAACAGGACCTTTGCGCTGCGTCGGTCCGGCCGCGTTCGCTCCCAACACGTGCATCCTTGCCAGAGGCTATCGAGACTTGCAAAGGATGCTGATTCAATATCACAAAGCGGTCTCGGAAACAATGGGTGGACGAATAGTCAACCCTGCCCGTCTTCTTCCTGCGACGCGGTTACAGGAACTTCTGCCGGCCCAGTGTGTGGGGAACGCGAGCTATGAAGACAGAGGGGGTCATCCTTCCACGAGCTTTCACGGGACTGGAAATCCGCGCCGATTCCACTCTGATATAATCAGGTGCTGGTCGGACACTCAGGATTCAGGCTGAGTCGATGCACACACTTCCCGCACGAAACGAGGCAGAGTATTTTGTATCTCGAAATCCAGCAGCGCATTCAAGAGCGGTTCCGCGAAGTAGTTTTCGAACTCTATGGTCGCGAAATTGACCTCCCGGTTCTAGACACCCCACCCAGCCTCCGCATGGGCGACATTTCGGTGACGGCGTGCTTTGAGCTGGCCAGGCACCTCCGCCAGGCGCCGCGCAGAATTGCTGAACAGATTTCCGCGCGGGTGCTCCCGGTGGACGGGGTCGAACGAGTAACCGTTGCGGGGGCCGGATACTTGAATTTTCATTTGGAGAGGGCCGCGCTTGCCGAGTCCACCTATCACCTGAGAACGGCGCCGGCGGAACCGGCGGCCAGCGGCCAAGGGAAAATTCTCGTTGAGCATACCAGCATCAATCCCAACAAGGCAGCGCACATTGGGCACCTGCGCAACGCCGTTCTGGGCGATACTTTCGCGCGGCTGCTCAGATTTCGAGGAAACGCTGTCGAAGTTCAAAATTACATCGACAACACGGGCGTCCAGGTGGCTGACGTTGTCGTCGGGTTCATCCATCTTGAGAAGAAAAAGCTCGGGGAGGTCGAGGATCTCATTCGTCACCCCCGAATGAGGTTCGACTACTACTGCTGGGACCTTTATGCGCGGGTCTTCAAGTTCTACGAAGAAAACGAAGACGCGCGCCTCCTCCGCGCCGAAACCCTGAAAGCCATCGAGGAAGGCCAGGGAGAGCCGGCGGCCATGGCGGAACTGATCTCGACGGCCATCGTCCGGTCACACCTGGCCACGATGCTGCGCATCAACGTGCGATATGATCTCCTGGCGCGGGAAAGCGAAATCCTCCGCCTGGAATTCTGGAAGCACGCCTTCGAGCTGATGAAGAAAACCGGCGCCATTCGTTACGAGCAAGCGGGGAAGAACGCCGGCTGCTGGGTCATGAGCCTGAACGGCGATGACGATGGCCAGACCGAGGAGGAAGCCGGCTCGGAAGATGTCAAGATCATTGTGCGGTCGAACGGGACGGTAACCTACGTCGGCAAGGATATCGCTTATCACCTCTGGAAGTTCGGATTGCTGGGAAAGGATTTCGGTTACCGGATGTTCCACCGGTACCCGGATGATTGCCTCGTTTGGTGCACTTCGCTCGAAAGCGACCCCGGCGCACCCGGTTTCGGCAATGCGTCGTATGCTTACTCGGTCATCGATACCCGCCAGTCCTACCTGCAAAATATCGTCGCCGCCGCATTCCGGGCTCTCGGTTATGAAGAGCAGGCCAAGCGCCTTCACCATTTTGCCTACGAAGTGGTCGGATTAACGCCCCGCTGCGCCCGCGAGATGGGTTACGAATTGAGTGAGGAGGAACTCAAGAGAAGTTATGTGGAAGTTTCGGGGCGCAAGGGTCTGGGCATCAAGGCGGACGACCTGATCGACCGCCTGATTGTCGAGGCCCGGGAGGAGGTCAGATCCCGCGACATCGAGCAAGACCCGGCCGAACAGGAAAACTCTGCCCGCCTCATCGCCGTCGGAGCGCTGCGTTACTTCCTGTCGAAGTTTTCGCGCCGGATGATCATCGCCTTCGACTTCAAAGAAGCTCTGGCCTTCGAAGGTGAAACCGGCCCCTACCTTCAGTACAGCGTCGTGCGCGCGCGCAACATTTTCCGGAAGTTCCAGGAAGTCCGTCCCGGCGTAACGCCCGATTTGCTCGGTGCGCTGGTATCCCGGGAGGAACTCCGGCAATTCCTCTCCGGTGAGAACGGCCTGGCCTTTTGGGAACTCGTTCTTTTATCGGCTCAACTCGAAATGATGACCGATCAAGCCATTTCAGCCCAGGAACCTGCGATCATTGCGAAGTACGCGTTCCGGCTGGCGCAGAACTTCAACAACTTCTACCATTCGTTTCACATCCTGAGCGAGCAAGACCCGGCCCGCCAGAACTTCCTCCTCTACCTCGTGCACATGGTCAAGGACACATTAACGCGGGCGCTTGACCTCCTGGGCATCGAGGTTCCCGCGCGGATGTGAGTTACGCTGCGCAGGCGGCTCGTTTCCGGCCGTTCATGGAAGCGTCGCTGAAAAGCTCCGTCCGTACAGGCTTTGCGGTCAGCCAAGAATCATTCTCCGGACCTGGTCTTCTCTTCCATGCTCCACCATGGCAACGATGGTGTCGCCGGCCTCCAGAATCAGTGAATCCAGGTTTGAAATGGCCTGACCTTTGCGAACAAGCCCGATGACGCTGCAATTCTGCACCTGGGCCAGATGCTTGGCGGGATTGCCCACGACTGGAGCCGCACTGCTCAGACGGAACTCCAGAATTTCCTTGCCGCAGGATCCCAAGGCGGCCAGGGTTCTTACCGGGGTGCCAGGCAACTCGCTCTCGATGACGTTGGTGATAATACCCGTTGAGCTTACTGTCGTATCGACTCCCAGCCTTCTCATCACGGCCTCGTTCTTGGGGTTCTTCACGCGAGCGATCGTTTTGGGGATGCCGAAGCGGTGCTTGGCCACCTGGCAGGCAATCAGGTTGTCCTGGTCATGGTTGGTGACCGCGCAAAAAAGGTTCGCACGGCTGGCGCCGGCCCGTTCCAGGACCGCAGCCGATGAACCGTCGCCAACCAGCACGGGGCAGTCAATCTGGTGAGAGACCAATTCGTAAGTTTCCGGGTTGCGCTCGATGATCGTGGTCTCGTGTCCATTCTGAAGCAAGGTGCGCGCCAGATAGAACCCCACAAGCCCG
>Ga0070741_10008790_pt1 | contig 20038 bp, 27 predicted proteins | sample Coa_R1_4_FD_66440 | JGI IMG/M metagenome (GOLD analysis project Ga0070741, IMG submission 66440) | Surface soil microbial communities from Centralia Pennsylvania, which are recovering from an underground coalmine fire - Coalmine... | ecosystem: Environmental > Terrestrial > Soil > Unclassified ...
ATCTGGATTTTTCTGATGGTTCAGGCCTATCAGCAAAGACTCTTCAAGCTGCCGATCGTTGGCAGATTCGCCGCCCAGCAGGCGGGCGTCCGGCTGTAACACGGGATGCCTCGCAGGGGCAAAAGAGAGAAGAAAATGACTCATTGTTTCAAGCTGGTGGCAGTGTTTGCGCTGTTGGTAGTCATCGCCTTCGCGCAGACCGGCAAGATCCGCACCTACTACATTGCCGCCGATGAGGTGGACTGGGACTACGCTCCCGGCGGCGTGAACAAAATGATGGGGATGAAATTCGAAGGGTACTCCAAAGTCTTCACCGAGCGCGGTCCTCATCGCATCGGGACCGTATATCGCAAAGCCATATACCGCGAGTACACGGATGACACCTTCACTCATCTCAAAGCCCGGTCTCCTGAGTGGGAGCACGCGGGCATTCTGGGGCCCATTCTTCGCGCCGAAGTGGGGGACACAATCAGAATCCTATTCAAGAACAACGCAAGCCGACCCTACAGCATGCACCCGCACGGCGTCTTCTACGACAAAGACTCGGAGGGCGCCCCTTACGACGACGGCACGTCCGACAAAGACAAGGGAGATGACGCGGTGCCGACGGGTAAAACGCACCTGTACACCTGGCAAGTGCCAGAGCGGGCAGGCCCCGGCCCGAACGATCCGAGTTCGATCGTATGGCTTTATCACTCCCACACCAACGAATTGAAGGACGTAGAGAGCGGTTTAGTCGGGGTAATGATTATCACCCGGCGCGGCATGGCCACTGAAGAGGGAAAGCCGAAAGATGTCGATCGGGAGTTTGTTTGCTTGTACCTTCTCTTCGACGAGAACGTGAGTTGGTACATCGACCACAACATTCAGACGTTTACCAGCAATCCGAAAGGTGTGAAGAAGCTTGAGTTCGCGCCGATCGACAACGAAGGCAACTTCTCTGGTCTTGGATCGGGTTTCACTGTGGCCAATGCCAAGTTCGCGATCAACGGCTACATCTACGGGACCGGCCCCATGATGACAATGAAAAAAGGCGAACGGGTCCGCTGGTATCTGGTTGCCCTCGGAGAGCAGTTCAGCGTTCACACCCCTCACTGGCACGGCAACGTGGTCTTGCACGACGGCAAGCGCACGGATGTTGTCCCCCTCATGCAAGCCCAGATGGAGACGGTCGACATGATTCCCGACAACCCAGGCATCTGGATGTTCCATTGCCATATCGATGACCACATGGATGCGGGGATGGTCACGCTGTACAAGGTTGAACCCTAGAGCGAGGTCGCCATGACAACCATCGTGAAGCAAAGTGTCTTTGCAGTGATACGAAGTACAAGGGTGAACACACCCGAATTGTCTGATGCCATTTGGGGGTGTCCGATGACGCATACGCCAATGGCGACGCTTAGGCTTGAGGTGCCATGGCCGGATCGGCCGAAACGACAGGGAGTAGGCAATCCGCGCGCGGGCAAGACCACTGCCGGCTTAGCCCTCACGGCAGTAGTCCTCCTGGCGGTGGCTGGAATGTTTGTAGCTACCGTTTATCTCTCGGGACTGCTGATGCAAAGAATTCAACACCTACAGCGTTACCACGAACCTCGAGCCCAGTACTCCGATGTCTGGAACTGGCAGAGACAGAGGTAGCGCGCGAACGCACCGACGAGTATCGCAATGCGGGGACAAACGAATCTCTTGAAGGCTCAAAAACGGTTGTTCAAGAAAAACATGGAGAAACGAATGATGAGACGCCATCTGTGCGCTCTTGCTGTCTCTGTACCGCTCCTCACAATTTGTCTTACAACATCGTCGCATGGGGCAGATTCTTGCCAGCCCGTCTTTGATGCGTTGACCAAGGTCGTCACAACGCCGAGCCATAGCTACACAACCAATACCTCCGTTAGCGATGGTAAGGCGCCGGAAGGCGAGACCATATTCGCCGACGGACAGAAGTACATTCGAGCGCGCGGAAAATGGATGCGTGTTCCCGTCACCTCGCAGGACGTTCTTGAGCAGGAGAAGGAGAAAGAACAACACGGCAAGTCAACGTGCCAACTACTTCGAAGCGACTCTGTAAACGGTGAAGCCGCAATGCTCTACTCCGTGCACCGCGAATATGACGAGGTCAAGGAAGACGGGCAGATGTGGATATCCAGAGGCACCGGGTTACTTTTGCGCGCCGAGGAAGACCTGGATAACGGAGCCAACAATAAAAAGGAGCATCGATCAACGCGCTTCGAGTACGGCAACGTTCGAGCCCCGAGGTGATGGTGACGCCAAGATCAAGATTCTGCCGATGTTTGAAATGGCGAGAGAAGGCCGATAAAGACCACTTCTCCGGCCCAAGATTTTGATCGGTAAGTCGACCCTTTCCACGGAAATAGGCCATCCACTCGCAGGCAGGATACGAGGGACTTGACTCAGCCTTCCGACCGTCTGCACGACGTTTACACGGGTGAAACGCAAAGTGTCCAGCATCAGCGCCGAAGCCCTACGCTGAAATTGTGCAACTCACCAAACCTTTGGAAGGGATCTGGCCTCCAACAAGAAGTTCCGCGGGCCACCGTGCATGTGTCCTGCAGATGCTTATCGGTAGATATGGCTGGTAGACAAAAATCGCCTCATGCTGACGATCGCTCGCCACTCGTGCAGCCAACGGGCAAAATGCCGAGCGCCTGGGTCCGTGCACTCTGCGCCCAAATCGCCATTGAACTTGATCCTCAGAAACTGGAACTGCTCACGAGCGAGCTGGCCGAAATTCTCCTCCGCGAATATTTGAGTTGCGGAATCCTCGTGGATCAAGAATTGACATCAGAGACTCCCGACGACAAAAACTGAGGCCAGTCCTAGACGGAGATTAAGTACGGCGCTTGGAGAGCAGCGCCTGAATCACACCGACCACTACTTTGAGGTCGAGTGGTTGTGGAAGGAATTGATTGGCACCGGCTTGGAGAGCTTCCGTTTCGGCAAATTCGGACTGATACGTCGCGGAAATCTGGATCACCGGAATAGCCCGCGTCGATTGATTCGCCCTCAGCCGTCGGCATACTTCAAAACCGGAGATGTCCGGTAGATTGATATCGAGAAGAATGACGTGAGGACGATTTTCTGCCTTGTCCAGCGCTTCCTTGCCGGTAGCGGCTTCAATAATGTCAAATCCAGCGCTTCTCAGAACTCTGCTCAAGGCATAACGGTGTTGTTCATTGTCGTCTACATGCAGGATCGTGGGTCTCTCGGGCAGCTGGTTCTGCAAAGAATCCTTGATTGCTGATAGCAATTTCTCGGCGTTATCGCCTTTCGTGACAAATGCGTCGAACATCTCGAAGGTTGTACGCGGAATCAGATAAGCGCAGCCAGACAGCATAATGAGAGGCAGATTCGGGTAAGTCTTTCTGAGGATGCCGGCCAATTCTGCACCATTCATGCCCGGCATGTTGTAATCCAGAATTACCGCAGAGACTTCCCTCTCCGCGAGCAGCGCTAAGCCCTGCTCCCCGGAGGTGGCAGTCAGCACTTCATACCCTTCTTGTTCAAGCACCATTTTCCGGATCTGTAACGCAACTTCTTCGTCATCGATGCACAGCAGGGTCATGCCTTTCCCTTTGAACCGTCCACGATTCTACGCGCTTCCGTTCTAGCCCGTAGTGAAAATCAAGGATTGAGTGGTAAGAGCAGAAGGCCAGCTATACCCACACCGATCATGCAAACATCCCGCCGAGAGTGCCCAGCGGAAAGCTCCCACTGCGCTGCTAAAATCCGACAAATCCGTTGTCGCTTAGCACCTCATCGGACACATCCCGGTCTTCCACTTTCACCAGTGCCCCCGGTGCGGCATCGCGGATCAGCGCCATCTTTGCCGCCGCCAATTCCTCCGGCACGCCAAAGTTTCGCAGGATCGCGTGTATTTCCGCCATCGCGTTCGGGTTGAAAGGCGGAAGCGCACGGCCCATACCGATTCTTCCGCTTTCATTCGTGCTCCGAACACACTCCAATTGCACCCGGCCGCTGCCCATCTTGGTGAGCATTATCCAGACCTTCATCGCTCAATTATCGCATTCTTCCCATGGACGGAACGTGCTAGGGGGGTCACCTTGTCTGCGACCCTGCAAACAACCACGAGCACCGGGACCGTAACCGTCCTCAAAGAGACATCTTCGATGACGGTTACGAAAGCGGAATACAATTTTGAGGTTTGCGTTTAGGTGATTTGAATCGTGGTGGCCAGGGACGGGCTTGAACAAAATTACATTACTCCCACACTTCCATTCGTGACCATGCTTAAAAGGTGAGGATCCACGAAGTGCTCTTTGGGGATAGACGTTCACAAAGCATCGCAACCTGTGAGCGTTGCCAGTATTCTCCGGGTTGTTCGCTCCTCCGATATAAGTGGTTCCGAAGAGGTCCCCGCTCTCGAAACATAGCCACCAACGAGGAGCGGCGCAATCTTCGACAACTGTAGCTTGACTTGTTTCGCCGTAAGCGCAACTCACGGTTATCTGGGCAGGTACCGTCGTGTGGTTGCAACGATCATAAGTTTCAGTGTAGATTCTAAAGACCCACGGTGGGGCAAGCCTACATGCGCTCATGGTCAAAACGCGTAGCGTGGCTGTGTCTGCTGCTGACGTTAAGCGCAGCTTATTCTCTTGCTGCGCACAACCATTCTAATTCGATCGATGCGGCGAAGTGTACCGTTTGTGTTGCCGCTCATACTGCTTCCCCTGTCATTGCTGCACGAATGCCACATGCGGTTTTTGTTCCGCTTCGTACTATCTCCGCGGCGGAGCCGGTGGCTGCCAAGCAACGGCTGATCGCGTTTGCTCTTTTCGTTCGCCCACCTCCCGCAGTCTAGGTCTCAGAAGAATCAACGAAAATTTCCGGGTTCGATTCAATCTGCAACCTCATTTTCCTTGGGAGGAATCATGCTGGCTTCTTCAAAGAAGTCGCGACTTGCGGCTTTTGCTGTCATTTTCATTTTCATTTTTGCTTTCGCGGTTTGCGCTCTCGCGCAGTCAGGTGGAAGTTCAACATCGGTGACAGGCACGGTGAAAGATCCCACCGGTGCCGTGGTTACGAACGCGACCGTCGACATTCGCAATCCGGTCAGCGGGTTTGAGCGAAGCGCCTCGACCGACAGTGCTGGACGCTTCACCATCCCGAATGTCCCATTCAATCCGTATCACCTGATGGTGACCGGTGAAGGATTTGATGCCTACGTTCAGGACATCGACGTGCGATCTGTCGTTCCGATCAGTCTTAACATCAGCATGAAGGTTAAGGGTTCTTCCGAATCCGTCACTGTCGAAGCGGCCGCAGATCTCCTGGAGAACGATCCCACGTTCCACACGGATGTGGACCGAGGCTTGTTCGACAAGCTTCCGCTTGAGAGTCAGTCATCATCATTGAGTTCCCTGGTTACGCTCAGCAGTCCGGGAATTGCTGCCGATTCCAATGGCCTCTTTCACGGTCTTGGTGACCATGCGGAGAATTCCTTTTCTCTGGACGGGCAGCCGATCACCGATCAGCAGAGCAAAGTATTCTCGAATCAGATTCCACTCGATGCAGTTCAATCTCTCGAAGTCATCTCCGGCGCGCCACCGGCTGAGTACGGCGAGAAGTCGAGCGTTGTCATCAACGCCACAACACGCTCTGGCCAGGGCCTTACCACTCCGCACGGATCGGTAACGGCTTCCTATGGAAGCTTCGGGACATCCAACGCGGGATTCAATTTCGGATACGGAGGCCAAAACTGGGGCAACTTCATCTCGGTAAACGGGCTGAACAGTGGACGTTTCCTGGATCCGCCCGAATTTACGGTCATACACGCGAAGGGCAATGAGGAAAACGTATTTGACCGTGTCGATTTTCAAATTTCCAAGGCGGACTCGGTCCACATCAATCTTGGATTCACCCGCTCGTGGTTTCAGACTCCCAATTCCTTCGACCAGCAGGATGCCACAGCTTGGAATGGTTTGGTCGTAGACAACGGTGGTTTCGGTCCGAACGGTATTCCCGTCGGCCCAGCGGACCAGCGCTCCCAAATCAAGACGTTTAACATCGCACCTTCTTGGACGCGTCTGATCAACAACAATACGGTGTTTACGTTCGGTGCTTTTGTTCGCAGAGACCAGTTCAACTACTATCCCAGCGGGAATCCCTTTTCTGACCTGGCGCCGGGTCTGCAGCAGGAGACGTTCAGCCAGGACCGAACGCTGACCAACGCCGGCCTTCGTTCCGACCTCTCCTGGGTCAAAGGCATCCACAATCTCAAGGCAGGGATCACGTATCAGCAGACCTTTCTTGACGAAAGAAATCGTTTCGGCATCGTGGATCCAACACTGAACCCCGTGTGCTTTAATGCCGACGGCAGTCCAGACATCAACCCCACGCTGACCGACCCGGCTGCATGCGGTGGACTACAAAATCCCGGAGGCAGCGCGAATCCGGATTTCAACTCCCTCTTACTGCCCGTCGACCTCACGCGGGGCGGGGGTCTCTTCCCGTTTAACGGACACACCGACGTCAAGTTGCTGTCGATGTACGTGCAGGACGCGATCACCAAGGGGAACTGGGCGATCAATATCGGACTTCGTGGCGACTTTTACAATGCGCTGACTTCTCACAAGGAAGCCGAACCCAGGATCGGCGTGGCATACAACATCAAGAAGACCAACACCGTTCTGCGCGCCTCATACGCGCGAGTTCTGGAAACTCCCTTCAACGAGAACTTGGTACTCTCCAGCAACGGTTGCGCTGATCCGGTGCTGAATCCGCTCCTGGTATGTTCGTCCAATTCAGCTACTCCGTTCAGTCCCGGTTGGCGCAATGAATTCCATGTCGGGCTGCAGCAAGCACTGGGGAGGTATCTGGTTTTTTCGGGTGAGTACATCTGGAAATACACGCACAACGCATATGACTTCGGCGTTTTTGGAGCCACGCCACTTACGTTTCCGATCGAGTGGCACAATTCCAAGATCCCCGGATTTGCCGGCCGCGTGAGTGTGCCCAACATTCACGGATTTTCGGCTCTATTTGTTTTTTCCAGCGTTGCCGCGCGCTTCTTCAACCCACAACTTGGTGGCGCTGGCGCGGTTCCGCCGGGCACGACAACGGGCAGCGATATCACGCCTTTTCGTATCGATCACGACGAGAAGTTCAATCAGACCACCCACATCCAGTACCAGCCCTGGAAGAGCGGCCCGTGGTTCGGCTTCAATTGGCGTTATGACAGCGGGCTGGTTGCGGGCGCCGTTCCTTTCGCAACCGACACGACGACGCCAGTAGATTTGACCGGCCTGACGGCTGACCAGCAGATTCAGGCTGGTCTCTTCTGCGGGAGCGTGTTCCCCACCTTGAGTTCTCCGCTAACCACGTGTGCCCCATCGCAATACGGCTCGACGCGAGTCACCATTCCCGCGCCGGGTACGGAGAATGACGACCACAACCCGCCGCGCGTCGCCCCACGCCATCTGTTCGACATTTCCGTGGGGGACGACAATCTGTTTCGTGGCGAAAAATACAAATGGAGTCTCCAACTGACGGCCATCAATGTGACCAACAAGGTCGCTCTGTATAACTTCCTCTCCACCTTCAGCGGAACGCACTATGTGACGCCGCGCAGCTTCACGGCGGAACTGGGCTTCCACTTCTAACCCCTACCGCACGGGAGGGCCGCACTGAATCAGAGTGTCGGCCCTCTCCATTATGGAGCATCTATGACGTCGACCCGGGTGACCGAGGCCAGCTCGAAGCCTCCGCACGCATCTGGTGTCGCTCCGTTTGCTGTTTGGAGGCTCGGCGATGCGGACCTACCCGACGGGAAACGGCCGGAAGAAGGCTGTCAAAAGGTTCACCAACCGTGACGGGCTTTGGATGGTTGCAATGATCACTGCCGCGCTGGTCGCGATGATGCTGTTGTGGCTGCTGGGGATTGTGCACTTCGATGCGGATTAGGGTGGAATTTGCCGTCTATGAATAGGAGCTTCCTTTATCGGCTGCTTGCGCTGGCACTAGTGATAGTGGTGCCTTGGCTTGCAACCGTCGCCGTAGCGCACGCTCATCCTGGTGAAACGTCACCTCACGATTCCCACTGCCGTTTGTGCCTGATGGCACACAGTGGAACTCATGCCCTGCCGTCCTCCGCAGTTCGCCCGGATTTCGTTCCTATTAAGACTGGCCTGTTACGTCCCCCGAATATCTCCCCAGTTGTTTCGCTCCAGTCCCGTCCCAGATACGGTCGTGCGCCGCCCCACGCCTGATTCGTCGCGTGGATTGCGAGTGGGACAGGATTTTCCGTCCCTCGCTCCCGGTCTTTCTCTACGCGGCAGAAGATTACTGCGCATTCTCACGGAACGAAATCCGAAGCGAACCGCTCGGAAACTCTGAGCAGAATTACACGACGACTGTCGTTCTCTGCACAAGAGTTCCTTGCGGACAGGAGTACGCGCGTCACCCCAGAGCGCAAAATCACTGCGTCGCTCGCGCGCAGAAAGGATCCCCATGCTGACCAGACGCGAATTGGTCCGATCGGCCCTGGCCTTTGGGGCTTGGCCTGCATTGTCCCCACTTGCCGTCGGATCTCTGCCTGCCGCCTCTGTGGTTTCACCGGAGGATGAGGGGTACTGGACGCGAGTTCGCTCCCAATTCGAGTGGGAACCCAGTTCCTCCAATCTCGTGACCGTCGTTCGCGGCATCAGTACGAAACAGACTCGGGAGGCCGCAAACGGTCGTGCGGCCGAGCTCAACTCAATCGAGATAACGAAGGTTTTCAAGCCGAACTGGAGGGCCGGCTTGCGAAAGAAGGTGGCGGACTTCATCGGGGCGCCGGTTGACAACGTGGCACTTCTCCGCAACACAACCGAAGGCGTCACCACAGTGCTTTCCAACTGGCCGTTGAGACCGGGCGACGAGATTCTAACTTCGTCGGCCGAGCATGGGCCGTTTTACGACACGTTGGCGCAGCGGTCTGCTCGAGATGGGGTCAACATCCGGCGCTTCCATTATCCGGCTCCCGTGACATCGGCACAGTCCATCGTGGACGCAATTGCGCGGGCCATGACGCCCCGAACCCGGTTGGTCCTGGTGGGGCAGATCGTCCTGTTCGGACAGATCAATCCAATGCGGGCGATCGCAGATCTTGTGCATGCAAGAAACGCAAAGCTGCTGGCGGATGGTGTGCTCGCCATCGGGCATATTCCGACCGATGTAAAAGCGATGGACTGCGATTTCTACGCCGCCGGTTTTCACAAATTCGCGTGCGGTCCGCGGGCGACGGCAGCGTTTTATGTTCGACCGGGACTCATCGAGCAGCTTCCACCTTTGTTCGGCCGTTACAGAGAAGACGAGCACGGCGTCGCCCATCTGAAATGGAATTCGGACGAAATCACGAAATATGAAACGTTTGGTGCGCATCCTGATGGGCAATTTCTGGCATTGGGCGACGCCGTTGACTTTCTCTCGGGAATTGGCGTCGAGCACATTCAGAAGAGGCTCTTCTATCTCACTTCGCGCTGGATGGTGCGCGCCCAGCGCCTCCCAGGTTTCCGGGCTGCCGTGACGCTTGACCCAGCACACTGTGCGGGACTGGTCGGATTTGAATTGTCGGGCAAGAACTACGCAGCCGTCGACGACGTGTTCGACAAGCGCCAGGTTCTGGTCGGTGGCACAGAGTCCTACGCAGGATTTTTCGGTATTCCGGAGAATGCGCCGCGCAGTCTGTTTTGCCCGAATGTCGGATTGTGCACATCTCCTGCGGATGTTGACCGTCTGGCCGATGCGATTGAGGCCGCTGCCCATGCGTGACCTTTCGCCCATCAGAAAGTTCATCCGCGGGCAGACTTGCGATTACCGATATTTATCCACTGCTCGCAAAACCATTCACAAATACATATTGGGAGTGATTGCTGATGTCTTCAGTTCCGAATAGTCCGCCGAGAGTCAATTGGGACGCCATTGGAATGGGCGCCTCAACGTTGTGCACCATCCATTGCCTGATATTGCCGATCGCGCTCGCCTTCGCGCCAACGCTGGCACACTTCGTGCCGGGAACTGAGATCGTACATCGGACGCTTGCCTGTTTACTGGCGGCGGTTGGATTGATTGCCTTCTGGGCCGGCTACAAGGTCCACCGCCGCAAGATCGTCCTACTTCTCCTGACGATCGGAATTATGGGCGTCACCGTAGGCGCTTACGCGGATTTTCTGCTGCCTACTCACGCTTGGGAAGTTGTTATCACTGTCTTTGGAAGTTCTTTCCTGATCGCAGCCCATTACTTGAATCGAACCCTCTGCCGTTCTTGTCGGGTCTGCGCTGATCAAACCGATGCACATCAGCTTCACAAAAGAATTCTTCGAGGAGGCAAGTCATGAAGAGTAGACGTGAATTCTTATCAACCAGCGGGCGCGTTGCAGGCAGCATCGTTGTAGCTTCCGGGATCAAGCTGGCGCGCGCCATGCAAGCCGCACAAAAGTTAACCGCGTCTTCGCCAGAGGCCGCCGCTCGTGATGAAGTTTTCTGGTCGACATACCGCAGCGCCTTCAGTCCCGATCCAGGACACAAATGGTTCAATAATCTCGCGTTCAACCCTACCCCCGCGTCCGCGCATGAATCTTTCCTGAGTAAAGAGCGCAGCTGGAATTCCTGGCCGCTGGCGCATGCCGGGGAAGTATTTGGATCGAAGAAGAAGGAAGCTCTCCGTGCCCGGCTGGCCAGCCTCGTGAATGCCTCCCCCGATGAAATCGCCCTGACACGCAACACGACCGAGGGAATATCCAATGTGATTTTTGGCCTCGATCTTGCGAAGGGCGACGAGATCGTCATCACCTCGCAGGACTATGCAACCTTTTGGAACGCGTGGGCACAACGGGAACGCCGCGACGGAATCAAGATTCGTTCCATTGTCCCGCCAGTACCGGCGAAAAGCGTGGCGGATCTGGTGGAGCCGTTCCGACAGGCAATCACCTCCCGCACCAAAGTCGTGATGTTCAGTCACCTCTCCGACCCGGTCGGCCAGATCTTTCCGGCGCGAGCGATCGCCGATCTCGCCCACAAAGCTGGGGCGTGCGTGATTGCGGATGGCGCGCTGACCTTCGGCTGCATGCCGGTTGATGTCAAAGCCATGGACTGCGACTTTTACGCCACATCCCTTCACAAGGGGGTCTTTGCCCCTACGGGCACAGGCTTCCTGTATGTGAAAAGCGAACGAATCCGGTCCGTTTGGCCGCTGTATGGCTCGCCAGATACTGAGGCTGACAACATCCGCAAGTTTGAACACCGCGGTACTGCTCCGATTACTGCCTTTGCCGCTCTCAATGACGCTCTGGACATTCACCAGACGATTGGCTTCGAGAACATGGCGGCCAGATATCGCTATCTGAAAAGGCTCTGGGCGGACCGGCTTGTCAATCATTCCCGGTGTCACTTTAACGTGAGTCTCGAACCAGAGCACTCCTGCGGAATCGCCACAGTCGTAATCGATGGCGCCACACCGGCGAAGCTTTACGAATACCTGTACACCAAGCGCCAAATCTCCACATGGCCGGTCAAAGATTCAGAATTTCCAGGCCTGTGGGTGTCGCCATATCCGTTCACGACTCCCGCCGAGTTGGATACGCTCGCGTCAGCTCTTATGGAAGTGGCGGACCGAGGACTTCCGAGTTGAGAAACTGGGAGATGTCTTGGTCGTGGGGCGCACAAGGTGGCGCGGAGGATTCTATGAAGCATCGATTCAAGGTTGGCGTGGTGTTTCATGATTGTGTTTGGCATTCTGCCCGCGCCCGCCCTGTCGCAGTTGCTGTGGGAGCGATAGAAGCGAAACCCGGTCAAGCCACATCCGACCTCTTGCCAGTTCGTTTGAATCACCGAATCCGCGTCCCGGTTTTTTCATCCCAGTGAAGAGGCCGCGCAAAACTCTTCATGGGCGCCTCCGGCAGTTCACCCACGCTCACACCATATTTCCAGTCGGGTGGACAAATTGCGATGTAGCGCGCGTATCCACCAGTGCCGCCTTGCAGCTTTGGGAATCCAATCGCTACCAATGCGCCCTTCTCCGGGACCTGATCAAGGTTGGCTACGCCTTCCCCTTGGGTATAGCCGTTCTTCAGGAGCCATGCTTCGCCTTCAAGTGTTGGCGTTGTATCGGTATCGAGCGCTTCGTGCCCGTGAAAAAGAATCTTCCTTTCGAGGTGAAGGAATTTCAGCGCATCGAGCTTGACGCCCGGAAATTGCGCTCTCGTCGCGAGTTCTGGATTCGGCCACTGTTTGGACCAATCCGAGCGGATAAAGACGACCGAGCCTTCCGGAATTTTGCCGTTGCGTTTTTCCCAATCCCGAATGTCGTCCACGCTCATCTGGTAACCGGGATCTTTGGCCACTTTGTCCTGGATGGGTATCACCACCAAGGGCCGGATTGTGTAGGTGGCCGGCAGTTCGTCGATTGCCGGATAGTACGGATTCCAATGAGCGGGCGGGTCGAGTTGCGTTCCAAGCTGATCGGTAGAGAGATCGTAATGCGTGGCCTCGAAACCATCTTTCTCGTAGGTGTATGGCCGATTCGTGGCTGGATCCACGGTCGGAAGGAACTTCGATGGTCCAAAACCATGCCAAACCGGAATGGAGGGGCTGATAGTATGAGTCAAATCCACGTATTTTGCACGCTTGAACGACTGATCATAGACATCCCACAGCGAAGTGCTCTTCGGCTCCCGATCCGTCAAGAACAAGGTGCCAGCGAGCACAACAAGAATTGCGCAAACTGCTTTCCAACGATTCATCGGTATTCCTCGGTCTCAATCGGAGACGCACTGCCAGTTTGGTCGGTCACTATCGCCGCAAATTCCTGGAACGCGCATGTCGCGCGCTGAATGTTCTCGATGGACGCTTGCTTCCACAACGAAACACTATAGACCAAAGTCAAATGTGGCTATCCAGAACTCCGCACCGGAATGGCCGCGTTTCGGAGTTGCGATGCTGCCCGGCGGGTATAAGGATTCGTCAAGGCCCAAGCAACCCTGCCGCTCGCACTGACCCGTTCATTTGTCGGGAATACATTGCCAACCTGTTTCCAGTTCACGAATGCTCTCGAGCGTTTTCTTTGATTCCTGTAGCCAATGCTGCTTTCGTCAGGGCAGCGATTCCTCAGGGAAACACAGGAACGCATCGCGAGCGAAAGCATCCTTTTCAAGCGACAGGGGGTGACTCTGGGTGGCCCGCCTAAGTCTTTGAAAAGTCGTTAGAGTAGTGACAATTCCAGGTTGAAATCGTGGGTTCAAGCGCTCGACGCTCGCGCACTCGATTGCCAATCCACTCTGCGTTGCAGTGAACAAACTCCCTCTTCACTTTGCGACTCTTTTTCCACTGGCAGAATGAGCGTTTCGTCTTGTAACGCCACGAGACACCTGAGGCTTTCTATGACGGCGGACATGGACGGTGGTGGGCTTAGAAGAGCCAACGGCGGCAGCGAAGGCAGCGGGATTCAGTGCAGTGAGCACGGCGGCGGGATTCTTATCGATCACTGTCAGCAACGTGCGAGCGGACGCTTCCGGAGTCCTGCGACCTCCCTCCCAGTGCTTGATCGCGTCAAGGCTAAAGCCAAACGTGTTAGAGAATTTGGCTTGTGTCATGCCCAGTCGATTACGGATCGCCTTCACGTCAACTTCCTGGGGCACATATGCCTTGAATCCTTCTTGTTCTCCAGCAAGGAACGCCTCAACGTCGTTAAGGCCATCCATCATCTGCCCAAATTGCGTTTTCATGCTACCCCCCATAGGTCTCGAAAATACTATCGGCACGTTTCTTTAGCGCGTTCCGTTCCGCCATCGACAGGTTCTCTTTCTCATTTTTTGGAAAAACCGTGATTAGAAAAACCGGAAATCTCTCGTTGCGCCAGATATATACAACCCGCGCACCACCACTTTTCCCCATCCCTTTGCGTGGAACCCGGACCTTTCGAAATCCTCCCGTCCCGCGGATCACGTCCCCACATTCTGGGTCGGCTGCGACGAGCGCTACTATGTCCGCACGCTCGTCCTCACTAAAGACCTTGTTGGCCATGGCGAGATACGTCGGCGTCTCGACAACCGTCTGCACAATTTCTTTTGTACTCCATTGGACACCACTAGTCAAGACAATTGTGTGCCATTGGACACTTCGGGAATTTCCGCCAAAACTTCGAAGAGAAATTCCATTGTCGAATTTGGCAGCAAATGACCTACCTTTGTCATTGCTGCCACATCTCTCAGCATCTACGATTCCGCCATGCGGAATACGGCAAGACTCACTCGCTCGGAAAGAGATGCAAAGACGATCGTCTTTGTCGCTTTTCCTGGTACGCAGATCCTAGATGTCGCGGGTCCTTTCCAGGTGTTCGTCAGAGCGGCAGAGCTTTTCGTCCGTGAGCATCCGGAGAAGCCAGCGCCCTACAAAGTTGTGCTGGCTAGTACGACTCACCGTAAGTCTGTTTCCACCAATTGTGGCTTGCTGTTGACCGGAACCGAGACCATCCGCACGCTTCGAGGACCGATTGACACTTTGCTGGTAGCCGGGGGCTCGGGCGTCGAACAAGCCATCCAGAACAAGCCACTACTTCTCTGGTTACGACGAACTGGTGCACGCACACGAAGAATTGGCTCGATATGCACGGGAGCCTTCCTCTTAGCGTCTTGCGGACTCCTGGAAGGCAAGCGAGCCGCAACCCATTGGAAGTGGGCTGCGGAACTCGCACGCAAGTTTCCCAACACGGTTGTTGATCCTGATCCAATTTATATACGTGATGGAAACGTATACACCACGGCGGGCGTCACGGCAGGCATGGACCTTGCGTTAGCGCTAGTGGAAGAAGATCTCGGCTCTGCGGTGGCACTGAATGTGGCACGGGAATTGGTGCTTTACTTTCGCCGTGTTGGCGGGCAATCGCAATTCAGCACCGCCATGGCGCTGCAAGCATCCGATCAAAAGCAGATCGAAGAGGTTCGATCCTGGGCAGTCGACAATCTAACCGAAGATCTGCGAGTGGCAAAACTCGCCGACAAGGCAAAAATGAGCCCGCGCAACTTCGCGCGGGTATTTCAAAGAGACACCGGGACAACTCCAGCACGCTTCATCGAGCGCTTGCGAGTCGAAGCGGCTCGGCGACGACTAGAGGAGTCGACCGACAAGCTGGAGAAAATTGCCAACGATTGTGGGCTGGGTTCTATTCAAGGTCTTCGACGGTCGTTTATACGCGTGTTGCACGTACCTCCGCACGAATATCGTCAACGATTTACCGACTCATCAACACACTGAAAGCGAGTCTCAGCCGCGGCGATGAAATCGGCCACTGCATCATTCCAAGGCAGATGAATACAAAAACGAGAGGAAAATGTATGAACCGACGAGACTTATTGAAACGATCGGCGATGGCAAGTTTGGCATTGGGTCTACCTGCTTCGCTGGCCAGTTCCGTGAGTGCCGCCCAGCAAGCGGCGGCAACAGAAACCCAGAGTCCTGCAGTTGACCGCCCTTCCACGCTGCCCGCTCCAACTTCGGGAGGGCTCCCCGCGGCATTCGTCCTTGGTCCAGGGTCAGTTGTGCTCGACTTTTGTGGGCCGCTCGAAGTCTTTTCCGATGCCTACACCAAGGACGGAAAGCCGCTATTCGCCCCTTACATGGTGGCCGCCTCGAAAGATCCAGTAGTTGTGGGGGGCGGCATGAAAGTCGTACCCGACTATACGTTCAAGACCGCGCCGCAGCCAAAAATCATTGTGATACCAGCGATGGATCGCATGACCGCTTCTCTAGACATGTACGAGTGGATCCGAAACGCTTCGAAGGCGACTGATGTAACCATGTCGGTGTGCAACGGTGCCTTCGTGCTGGCCAAGACCGGACTGCTCTCCGGCAAGTCAGCGACCTGCCACCATGGGGGCTACTTCCGCTTCGCAGCGGAGTTTCCTGATGTTCACCTCAAGCGGGGAGCACGTTTCGTCGAGGAAGACAATCTGGCATCCGCGGGCGGAATTTCTTCGGGCATCGACCTCGCGTTGCGGGTAGTCGAACGGTACTTGGGGAAGCAAGGAGCGCTTGATGTGGCGGATGGAATGGAGTACCAGGGCAAGGGGTGGCTGGATCCGAATTCAAATAACGCTTATGCGAAGCTTGTACCTTCGAACGATGAGCACCCAATCTGTCCTGTGTGTCAGATGGACGCAGACAAAACAATCCGCTCAAGTTACAAGGGCAAGACGTACTATTTTTGCTCCACATCCGAAAGGGACATCTTCGACAAACACCCTGAGATCATTGATCGATTTCTAGCGGATGACTCGAGATGATGGTGCGCGTCCAGTTGGAGATCGGAATCAACGGACTGCAGCACATCCCGGCTCCTTCGCCACATTGACTCCCGCATTCCATCAATGGATTGGGCTGAGTTGGCCGCCGCCGGCACGCTAGGAACAAGTGAGATGGACACAAGTCGTACCCATCGCAATAAGTCGTGACTCTTTGCCCAAGCTCAAAGAGACTTCCCGATTTCGATGGCACGATAGGACAGAAAAGCTGGTATGATGTGGCACCATCACCGTGGTAAACGGGGTTCGGTCGTTTTTTGCACATCTACAGCGGGTACCTCCACAGGTTCGACATGCGGCGATACGTAGCAGCTCTTGTACTCGGTATCTTTGCCTGGAGTCTCTTTGCCCCGGTTGCACTAGCCGTGGCGACGGACGTAACTCCTGCATGCTGTCGCCGCACCGGGAAGCATCATTGCATGTCCGGAACCTCCGGTATGATGTCTACCAGCGACAAAGTCCCGGAGTTTCGCACTTCCCCTTCCTGTTGTCCGTATCACTCGGAAACTGCGACACCAGCGCCCATTGCGCGGGTGGAATGCGCTCGCACAATCACTCACTGCATTGCCTGCCAGCTACTGGTTGCAAAAGGTGAGTCAGTACGGCTGCTTTCGGATATCCATTCAAGTAAATCTTCCCGTGGGCCTCCCGCAAAGTCTCTCCATAGTTGATCCCGTTTTCCGTTAAGCACAGAACTGCCCTCTTCTAGTTAACGTGTTGCCGTTTGTTCGCCGCATGCGTTGAGGAAGAGCCGCGTAGCGTTTGCTGCCTGGTTCGTTGTGGGGATAAGACTTTTCTTCAAGGATCGTAGTCGATCCGATTGAAGAGATTTCCTACATTACGACGGCAAGCCAAGGACGGGTGCTACACGGTCATTCGTGCTCATTCATCTCGTCGATCAGGGGAAAGGAGCTAGAACGATGAAGCAACGATTGCATGTGCTGTGGATTGCGCTCCTCATCACGCTCACAAGTGGATCTTCCGCCAAGCCGGTAGGCACCAATGACAGAACGCTAGCTCCAGCACCAACACGGCGGATCTCCACTGAGCAGGGGTCGCTCGAACTCTCGGGCGTAAATGTCAAGAAAGGCGACCTGCAGGAAATCGTGATGAAGCGCCTATCGCGGCTCTACGAATTGCAGAAAATGCGCAGTATGCAAGGGGAAGAAGACTCCTGGTTGATTTCCGAGAAGGTGGACACTGACAACTACGTCGGAGTTGTGAGTTTCGCTGAGGGCAAGGTTCGTCGCGTCGCCCGATTCCGAAAATGGACTCAGGACGATGATTCCGTCGAACTGGCACAGCGGCTCTGTGATCTGTTGGACAAGCTCACCACCGAACGCGGACACCAAGCTAGCATCGAGGCTCGCTCTACCGACAGCGGCGCGGTCTCGGTCCGCGGGGTTGAACTTGTATTCGGAGATAAGCGAGTGTCGTTCAACATTATCCGCCGAAATGGCGCTGAGGGAGAGCAGAAGGAAGTCCACCTGGATGAGGTCGTTCAGTGAAATTGAGCTTTCTGCTGGTTGCGACTGTTGTTGCGAACTCTACTACATCATTCGTAATGGTGTTCCGATGACGGGAATGCCCGCCTGCGGTGATGTGAAGCTCGGAAACAACGACACGGAAACGTGGGTGTTGGTCTCGTTCATTCGCCATTTGCCCAGTCTCACTGCGGAGGAACAATCGGCGACGGAAACACTGAACCCTAAAAGCGAGATGGAGCGGGAAGAGGAGCAAGAGGAGAACGATTTCCTGAGCGGCAAGACGATCAAGGAGATTACCCATGAGCACTAAGCAGAGTCTTCGATTGGCAGCTACGTTGTTCAGCCTGATGTTGAGTTTGTCGACGATTGCGTTTGCACACGGAGATCAGCAACACATTTTGGGCACGGTCACAAAAGTTCAGACGGGATCGATCAGCGTAAACACCACTGCGGGCGAAATCAAGACAGTGATGGTGCTGCCGACCACCAAGTTCTTGAAAGGGTCCGCTGCCGTTACCCTGCAGGACGTAAAAGTCGGAGACCGGGTGGTGATTCACGCCAAACCCGACGGAAACATGCTGCGCGCGACAGAGGTCAAGATCGGCGAATCGAAGGATTCGATGCACCACGACTAAGGTTGACGGGCTTGAAGCGACTGATAGCCAATTCGTTGCTTGCGGTCCTGTGCGTCGGGGTCTTGGCGCCGCTGACACTGTGTTTCCAGAGCAACAGCGTGCCTGCCTGCTGCCGACGCAACGGCAAGCATCGCTGCATGATGGGGATGCAGGCGATCAGTTCGACTTCCTCTGCTCCAGTCTTCCGCAACGCGCTGCCCGACTGCCCCTATCGATCTAATCCGGCCTATCCGCCCGGCGCACGAAATGCGTCGATTCTAACCATCACTTCGGTTCAGCTCTTGTCCAGCGGTGGTATCAAGCACGGATCTCGGACCGTTCCCCTTTCCTTTAGCGGCGTGCCAATAGCCAGCCGCGGTCCTCCCGTCTCGAAAGACGACTGCAACGCCTGAGTCGGATTCAGCGACTTGATCCAAGTGGAGTAAGGGCGGTCTCAGCCGCCTAGTCCGTTGTGTTTCAAGTCGTCGTCCGAAGCTCATGATCTCACATCGGACATACAGGAGGAGACTATGCACTCGAGCGACTTTTCGTGCAGTTCTCGGAGTCAGCTATCCGAACTAGGGGACCGCCCCACTGATCAACCTGAATCGAAAGGACCGGCTGCACAGAAAAAAGGGAGCTTGCGAGGGATCCCCAACGATGAGGTCAAAGTGTCAAGTTCAACGTTCCGCAATCTCCAAGATGCGCTCGGAGAGTTGCATACCCTGCTCAAGCAGTATTCGCCGACTTGGTACACACAGCAGCATTACGAGCGAGCGGAGAGTGCGCTCCGACTTGCCAACGGCCTGTGACATCGCTTCCTCATAGCGATGTCATACCCGTCGCGTATCCCAAAGAGGTGTTTTCGGCCGTACCCACGCGGCGCACTTCGGCGACGGAACTGCGGGCAGGTGTCTTACCCAAACACCTGCCCTTTCAGGGTAACTCGGGGCATTCGGAAGTTGAAGTGAGGGGGCACATGAAGATGAGGATGAGGAAATTTACGAATCTGTCCACGACCGTCAAAACAAATCACGATGGGCTCTATACCACGGCAACACGGGCGCACTTCGCCAGGTCTTTCTGCCATCGGGCCAGCATTCAGGCAACACCGTCAGCACTTGGCTGTGGGGACTGCACTACGGTGACATTCGCGATTTTCTGCCATATCGAATTCTGGTGGCGCTATTCGGCTTGATCCTTACGATGCTTTCGATCACGGGAGTTTACATCTGGTGGAAAAAGCGCAAGGCGAGAGTGCGCCCAACAAGAACTGCGGTCGATCGCTCGGCCGTAGCTGCCTAATTTCGCGAGAACGGAGACACACAACGATGAACTCAACCGAGTTGCAGAGATGGGTAGTGATGGTTGCGTTTGTGTTTAGCGGTTCCGCAGCCGCCATCGGGCAGGGGGCACCTTCGATGACTGTGGAAAGCACCGTTATCTCCGCCGATGCCCCACGAACACCGCACGTCGAAAGCTGGCTCGCTGCCGATCCACGGGATCCAAAAAACCTGATCGCGGTTGCGGATGCGATTAACGGCAGCGCGGCCTCCGGAGTTGCTATCTACTACTCCAAGGATGGCGGCAAGACCTGGCATCGCTCAAAGTCTGCCGAAGC
>Ga0070741_10008791_pt1 | contig 20037 bp, 18 predicted proteins | sample Coa_R1_4_FD_66440 | JGI IMG/M metagenome (GOLD analysis project Ga0070741, IMG submission 66440) | Surface soil microbial communities from Centralia Pennsylvania, which are recovering from an underground coalmine fire - Coalmine... | ecosystem: Environmental > Terrestrial > Soil > Unclassified ...
GTCGACTCGTCGGTCGCCTTCAGCGTCATCCGGTTCGGCTGGAACCACGTGGTCTCGCCGTCCCCCGGCGCGACGAAGAGCGCTGCTGCCATTTGATCACCTCCAGGTCGCAGTGTGCGGCTGTCCTTCCCGACCGCTGAACATCTACTCCCTGGCGGTGTGCCGGTGCCCTACAACGCGGGCGCGTCGGTCAGCTGCTCGGCCGCCACCGCGTCACCCTGCAGCTCCAGCCCGCACTGCGGGCAGCCGATCCCGTCGGCGCGGTGGAGCAGGAACTCCCCGCAGACGGGGCACTCGAGGCTCGCGCGGCGGAGGATCGCGACGAGCTCCTGGTCGAGCGTCCGGTGCAGGGTGACGACGCCGTTCAGGCCGGTACCGCTCACAGCGAGCGGAACACCCCCGTGACGCGGCCGAGGATCTCGACGTGGTCGGCGTAGATCGGCTCGTACGCCTCGTTCTCCGGCTGCAGGCGGACGCGCCGCCCGTCGCGGAAGAAGCGCTTCACCGTCGCCTCGTCGGCCGACTCGTCATCGCCGACGAGCGCGACGACGATCTCGCCGTCGCGGGCGTCCTGCTGGCGGCGGACGACGACGTAGTCGCCCTCGAGAATGCCGGCGTCCTGCATCGAGTCGCCGCGGACGCGGAGCAGGAACTCCTCGCCGCCCCGCGACAGGGGCTCGGGGACGGAGAGGTAGGCGTCGACGTTCTGCTCGGCGAGGAGCGGGCCGCCGGCGGCGATCTGGCCGAGCAGCGGGAGGGCGTGCATCGCTCCGCCGTCGTGCTCGACGCTCTCGGGCCTGGCGCGGCCGGTGAGCTCCAGGGCGCGGGGCTTCGTCGGGTCGCGCTTGATCAGCCCGGCCCGCTCGAGGTTGGCCAGGTGCGCGTGCACGGTCGACGGCGAGGCGAGGCCGACCTGCTCGCCGATCTCGCGGACGGTCGGCGGGTAGCCGTGGTCGTCGACGTAGGCGACGAGGAATTCCCAGATCTCCTGCTGTCTCTTGGTCAGCAACGTGCTCCCTTCCGGGGCGAACATGCGTTCGAGAGTAGCTCGGTGTTCGGACGGCGTCAAGGAAGTCCTTCCTCCGCCGCTACACTGTCCGCCGCGCGCTGGTGGCGGAATTGGTAGACGCGCAAGGTTGAGGGCCTTGTGGCCCGTTGGGCCGTGGAGGTTCAAGTCCTCTCCAGCGCATGCAGAAAACGACGCGGCCCTTCGGGCCGCGTTTTCGTTTCGCACCGTCGCAGGTAGGTTGCTCTGCGATGCGGGAGGCATGTGCAGCGGCGGTCGACGCGGCGCTCGGCGCGGGCGCCGCCTACGCGGACGCCCGAGCGATCGTGCGGCGGGCGCAGTCGGTGGGGACGCGCAACGGGCGCGTCGTCACCCTCACCGATGCCGAGTCCGAGGGGATCGCCGTACGCGTGCTGGTCGGCGGCTCGTGGGGATTCGCCTGCGACCGGCGGGCGGACGCGGCCGGCGCCCGCGACGCGGCGCTCCGCGCCTGCGCCTTCGCGGCCGCGGCGGGCGGCAACGGCAGCCGCGCGCTCGCCCCGCTCGAGGCGCGGTCGGGGAGCTTCCGGCCGGCGGTCGAGATCGACCCGCTCGGCGTCTCGCTCGAGGACAAGGTCGCTCTCTGCCTGCGCGCCGAGGAGGCGATGCGCCGCCCGGAGGTGAAGGTCACGCAGGCGTCGGTGCGGGCCCTCCGCGAGGACAAGCTGTTCCTCTCCTCGGACGGGGCCGAGATCGACCAGCTGCTCGTCGAGAGCGGCGGCGGGATCGACGCGACCGCCGTCGGCGCCGACGGCGTCGTCCAGACGCGGAGCTACCCCAGCGCCCACGTCGGGTCGAGCGCCCAGGCCGGCTGGGAGTACGTCGAGGGGCTCGCACTCGACCGGGAGGCGCCCCGCGTCGCCGAGCAGGCGGCCGAGCTCCTGCTCGCCGACGAGTGCCCGGCCGGGGTGACGACGGTCGTGATCGACCACGAGCAGATGCAGCTCCAGGTGCACGAGTCGGTCGGCCACCCGACCGAGCTCGACCGCGTCTACGGGACCGAGGCGGCGTACGCCGGCACGAGCTTCCTGCACCCCGGCGACCTCGGCAGCCTCCGCTACGGCTCGGAGCACATGAACATCACCGCCGACCCGACCACTCCCGGCGGCCTCGGCACCTTCGGATTCGACGACGAGGGCGTCCCGGCCGCGCGCGTCCCGATCGTCTCGGCGGGCGTGCTCTCCGGGTTCCTCACGTCGCGTGAGACCGCAGCCCGGATCGGCGACGGCGCCGGCGGGTCGATGCGCGCCGACGGGTGGCAGCGGATGCCGCTCGTGCGGATGACGAACCTCCACCTGGAGCCCGGGACGGGGACGCTCGAGGAGCTGATCGGGGAGGTCGACGAAGGCCTCTATCTGGAGACGAACCGGAGCTGGTCGATCGACGACAAGCGGCTGAACTTCCAGTTCGGCACGCAGATCGCCCGGGAGATCAGGAACGGGAAGCTCGGCCGGCTGCTCCGCGACGCCACCTACACTGGCACGACGCCGGAGTTCTGGGCCTCGCTCGACCGGGTCGCCGGGCCCGAGGCGTGGGTGATGTACGGCCTGACCAACTGCGGCAAGGGGCAGCCCGGCCAGTCGGCGCACGTCTCGCACGGCGCCTCGCCCGCGCGGTTCCGCGGCGTGCAGGTCGGGGTGAAGGCGTGAGCGGCAGCGCGCTCGAGCTGGCCGAGCACGCGCTCTCGCTCGCCGGGGCGGACGGCGCCGAGGTGGTCGTCACCACCGAGCGCTCGGGGTTCGCGCGGTTCGCCGCCGGCGAGGTGCACCAGCCGACGCTGATCGACGACGCGGTCGTCCAGCTGCGCGTCGTCGACGACGGCCGCTCGGGCGCCGCGACCACGAACCGCCTGGACGACGCGGGCCTGGCGGAGCTCGCCCGGCGCGCCGCGCAGGCGGCGGCCGGCTCGGACCGGGATCCGGATCTCCCCCCGCTCGCCCCTCCCGCCGACTATCCGGCGGTGGACGGCTTCGACGAGGCGACCGCCGCGCTCGGCGCGGACGACCAGGCGCGGCTCGCCGACGCCGCGATCGCCGCGTCCGGCTCGTTCGGGCTGTACGGCTTCTACACGAGCGGCGTCACCGAGCTGGCGATCGCCTCGTCGACCGGCCTGCGCGCCTACGAGCGGAGCACCGACGCGACCTGCCGCGCGCTCGCGGCCGCCGACGGCGCGTCCGGCTACGCCGAGCGGACGGCGTGGCGCGCCGACGCGATCGATCCGGCGTCGGTCGCGCAGGAGGCCGCGGCCAAGGCCGAACGGACGCGCGGGGCCGTCGACGCCCCGCCCGACCGCTACCGCGCGGTGCTGGAGCCGTACGCGATCGCCGAGCTCCTCTACTACTCCGCCTTCGACATGTTCAACGGCCAGGCGCTGCTCGAGGAGCGGAGCTGGTTCGCCGGACGCATCGGCGAGCGCGCCTTCGATCCGAAGGTGACGCTGGTCGACGACGCCCTCGACCCGAACGGCCTCCCCCGCGCGTTCGACTTCGAGGGGACGCCGAAGCAGCGCGTCGTGCTCGTCGAGGAGGGCGTCGTCCGGGACACGGTCTGGGACCGCGGGACGGCCGCCCGGGCCGGGCGCGCGTCGACGGGGCACGGCCTGCCGCTCGAGGCCCGCTCGGAGGGCGCCGTCCCCACCTCGGTGGCGCTCGCGCCGGGCGAGGCCGGGTCGACCGACGAGCTCGCCGAGCTGGTCGGGGACGGGATCTACGTCACCCGCCTCCACTACCTCGGCGTCGTCAACCCGCGCGAGGGCGTGGTCACCGGGATGACCAAGGACGGCACGTTCCGGATCCGCGGCGGCAGGATCGCGGAGCCGCTCGTCAACCTCCGCTTCACGGTGGCGATGCCCGAGCTGCTCGCCGACGTGCCCGGGCTCACCCGCGAGACCCTGCTGGTCAACCAGAGCGACTTCTACGACGCGCGCTGGGCGTACGCGTACCGCGTGCCGGCGATCGCGACCGCCTGCTTCAACGTGACGGGCTCGGGGTCCGGCCCCGGGCTCTGACCGAGCGCCCCTCAGCCGAGCAGGCGGAAGAGGGCGACCGTGCAGACGACGAAGGCGAGCGCGACGACGACGGTCAGACGGGTCAGGTTGCGCTCCACGATGTGGGTGCCGCCCTGCGAGGCGGGCGTGAAGCCCATGCCGCCGAAGCCGGTGTCCCGGCCGGAGTGCATCAGGATCAGCCCGACCAGGGCGATGGAGAGCAGCACCTGGAGGACGGCGCAGAGGGAGAGCCAGAAGCCCGCGACGATCACGGATCCAGAGTAGCGGCCGTGACGCTAGGCCGCGACGTCCAGGATCGCGACCACCAGCTCGGCGGCAATCCGGTCCTTCGTCATGTACCCGGCCGCGCCGGCGGTGCGGGCGGCTTCGATGTCCTCCTGGGCGTCCGAGCCGGTGAGCATGAGCACGCGCGCGCCGGGCCTCGTGTCGAGGATCTTGCGGGTCGCCTGAACCCCGTCCAGCCCGGGCATGCTGATGTCCATCAGGACGACGTCCGGGTGGAGGTCGTCCGCCTGGCTGACGGCGTCGTCGCCGGAGGCGGCGAGGCCGACGACCTCGATCCGGTCGTCGGCGGACAGGATCGCGCGCAGGGCCTCGGCGAAGAGGCGATGATCGTCGGCGATCAACACCCTGACTGACACGGCACTGCCATTGGAACAGAATCGACCGACCTTGGGAAGGGGTGAACCATCGACGACGTCCGCGAGCGCATCCAGAAGCTGCTGATCACCGGCGACAACCGCCTCAAGCAGGGGGTCGCCCCCGAGAAGGTGCGCGAGACCTACGAGGAGGCCCTCCGGCTCGCCCGCGAAGCCGGGATGGAGGACCGCATCCGGCCGCTCGTCGAGATCCGGCTGGCCGACCTCGACCGCCTGTCGCCGGGCGGCTGATCCATCCGCACTCCCTGCCACCCTGTGCGCCGAAGCACAACCGGCTCACGGAAAGGGAGACGGATCCATGAACAAGCAGATGCAGATGTTGCTGGGCGAGGTGTTCGGCACGTTCATCCTCGTGTTCATCGGCGCGGGCGCCGTCATCGGTTTCGGGGCCGGCGCTGCGCCGTTCGCCTTCGGCATCGGACTGCTGGCGGCCCTCTACGCGTTCGGCGAGGTCTCCGGCGGGCACTACAACCCCGCCGTCACCCTCGGACTCTTCCTCGACCGGCGGGTCGGGACGGCAGAGGTGGTCACACGCTGGATCGCGCAGTTCGTCGGCGCGGTCCTCGCCGGGCTCGGGCTGCTGCTGATGACGTCGAGCGACGACGTCGCCAAGGCCGCGACCGTCCCGGGTGAAGGCGGCGTCCGGGCCGCGATCTTCGTGGAGATCATCTGCACGGCGATCTTCGTGATCGTGATCCTGAAGACGACGACCGGCGGGGCGTTCGCGAGCACGACGTACGTGGCGATCGGCCTCACCCTCCTGGCCGTCCACTTCGCGGCCGTGCCGTTCAGCGGCTCCTCGGTGAACCCGGCGCGCAGCTTCGGCACCGCGCTGATCGGCAACCACTGGACCGACTTCTGGATCTACATCGTCGGCCCGCCGATCGGGGCGATCGCGGGCTGGATCATCTATGCCGTGGTCGTCAAGGGCGACACCAACCTGCGCGACGACTTCACCGCGATGCGCTCCGACATCGCCGGCGCCCGCGGGGGCGCGGGGGGCGGGGGCGCAGCCTCCTAGCCGTTCCGCCTGGAGAGGGCCGCGCCCGCGGCCCTCTCCAGGATCTCCTCGATCCGCTCGGCCTGGCGCCGCACGTCGTGCTCGGCCGCGGCCGCCACGCCTGCGTCGTTCGGGCACGGCAGCTCCGCGGCGCGGCGCAGCCCCTCGAGGATCGCGTCCTCGTCCAGCGGGTCGACGAGCACGCCGGCCGCGGGCGGCACGAACTCGGGCGGCCCGCCGACCTGCGTGGCCACGACCGGCCGCCCCGCGGCGAGGGCCTCGAGCAGCGCCTGGCCGAACGGCTCGACGAGGCTGGGGCCGCAGACGACGCGCGCCGCCGCCACGCGCGCCGGGATCTCGTCGTGCGGGACGTCGCCGGCGAGCGCGATGCGCGGTCGTCCGGCGAGCCGGTGCCGGAGCGGGCCGTCCCCGACGAAGGTCAGCGTGCCCTCGCCCAGGCGCTCGAAGGCGTCCGCCAGCCGGAGCACGTTCTTCCGCCCGGTCAGCGAGCCGACGCAGAGGAACGCGGGCTCGCCGTCCGGGGCCGGCGACGGCCGGAACCGGTCGAGGTCGACGCCGCAGTCGACGACATCGGTCTTGCCCCGGGCCTCGGGGACCCTGGCCTCGAGCCGGCCTCGCAGCCAGTCCGAGACCGCGACCACCGCCGCTGCGCGGCGGACGACGAGCCGGGTCGCGGCGGCGATCCCGAGCCGCGTCCCGACGTTGGCGACGTCCTGGCCGTGGGCGGTCACCACCAGCGGCGCGCGCGAGGCGAGGAGGCCGGCCAGCCCGGCCGGAACGAGGAAGTGGGCATAGACGACATCGGGCCGGAAGCGGCGCGCGGCCGCCCGCGCGTCGCGGAGCAGGCGCAGCGAGCGGCCGTGGCCGCCGCTGCGGTCGATCACCGCCCGCTCGAGCTCGTGGCCGCGCTCGGCGAGCGCGCGCTCGACCTGCGCAACGAACACGCCGAGGCCCGGGGACCCCGGGCCGGGATACATCTGCGAGACGAGCAGGATGCGCACGGCGCTAGCTTGCCTCGGCCGCCCGCCGCGCGCCGGGACTCGCCGCTACGAGACGAGCCGGGCGAGCTCGGCCCGGGAGTGGATGTCGAGCTTCCTGAACGTGTTCGAGAGGTGGTACTCGATCGTCTTCGGGCTGAGGAACAGCGCGGCGGCGATCTCCTTGTTCGTCTTTCCCTCGGCCACCAGGAGCGCGATGCTGAGCTCCTGCGGCGTCAGGTCGAGCTTCGGACCGGCCGCCTCGATGACGCGCTCGCCGGCAGCACGGAGCTCGGCGGCTGCACGTTCCTGCCACAGGGCGGCGCCGGCGTCGGCGAAGAGGTCGTGGGCCGAACGGAGCTGCGTGCGCGCGTCCCGCCGGCGGCCCTGGCGGCGCAGCCGCTCGCCGTAGGCAAGGTGTGTACGCGCCTCCTCGAGCCGCAGCGGGGAACGCTCGTGGAGCGCCAGCGCCCTGCCGAACGGCTCGTCGAAGTCGTCGGCGGCGGCGAGCAGCCCCTCGCAGCGCGCGCAGGCCGCCTTCGCCCAGACGCGGTTCGCGGCGTCCGCGATCGCCGAGAACCGCGCCAGCCAGTCGTGCGCCTCGTCGATCGCTCCGGTCAGCGCGTGGGCCTCGACCAGGTCCGGCACGAACGGCACGAAACCCGGCTCGACCACCGAGCTCCGCATCCAGCGTCGCGCCGGCCCGTCGAGCTCGGCGATCGCCTCGCCGGCGGAGCCGGCCCCGAGCGCGAGCACCGCCAGCGCCTGCGCGGCGACCCCGTCGTGGTAGCCGTCGCCGGTCCCCCTCGCCGAGGCCAGGGCGGCTCCCGCAAGACGTCGGCACGCGTCGGCGTGACCGCGCCAGGCGCTCACGTGCGCGAGCCCGCCGGAGGCGACGCCGGCAAGTGCCGGAGTTCCGATCGCCTCCGCCAGCGGAATCGCCTCCGCGGCCGCCGCCGCGGCCTGGGAGAGCCGGCCGAGCCGCATCTCGAGGTGCGCGGAGGTGGCGAGCGTGTAGACGACCCGGATCCGGTTGCCCTGAGCGCGGCTGTCGCTCAATGACCTCGTCAGCGCCGAGCGCAGGTCGTCGTACCACTCCAGCCAGAGGTAGCCCCACGGGGCGAGCGCGGGGATGTCCGGGTCCCGGCCGAGCTCGCGAAAGAGCCCGGCCGCCCGTTCGCGCTCGCCGCCCAGCAGGTATGCGCTCGCCGGATACGTGAGTCCATACGGCCAGTCCGCCTCGCGTGCGGCGGCCTCGGCCTCCGCGGCGAGAGCGATCGCACCGGTGGTGTCGAGGGCATACAGCCGCGCGTTCACAGCAAGCGTCAGGAGCTTTGCCCTGCGGAGGGCGTCGAGGCCCTTGACCTCGAGCTCCCGCACGAAGTCGAGGTCCGAGACCGTCGAATCCTGCTGCTGGCGGATCGCACCGACGATGTGCACGAGCTCGGCGTGGAGCAAACGGTCCTCGGCCAGCGGCAACGCCTCGCCGGCGAGCTCCAGCGCTCGTCCGTTGTCCCCGGCGAGCCGCCAGGCGGCCGCGGCTTCGAACAGCCGCCTCGCCCGATCGGCCAGCGAAGGCGAGAGCCGCGCGGCCCGCTCGAGCGCCCGGGCCTGGGCGGCGATCCCACCGCGTGCCGCGGCCCGATCCGCCGTCTCCACCAGCATGGCGGCGGCGTCCTCGTCGACGCCCTCGACCGCCGCCGCGCGGTGCCAGGCCCGACGGTCGCGATCCTGGTCGTCGCCGAGCTCGTCGGCCAGGGCGCCATGCGCTGCGCGCCGGTCGGCGGCCGGCGCGCTCGCATAGACGAGCGAGCGCACGACCGGATGCCGGAAGACGACCTCGCCTGCGCGAATCCGAATCAGGCCTGCCGCCTCTGCGATCGCCAGCGGATCGGCCAGCTCGAGGCGGTCGGCGGCCCGGCGGACGGCCCCGATGTCGGCCTCCGCCGCCGCGAGCAGCAGGCCGAACCGCGCGGGCACGGGCAGTTCCTCGACGCGGCGCGAGAACGTCCGCTGGAGTCGCTCGCCGGGGGTCGCCTCGCTGGGCAGCTCGCGGGCCAGCTCGACCGGCAGCTCCAGGAGGACGAGCGGATTGCCCGCCGCGGCATCGATCAGGCGCTGCTCGTCCGCGACCGCCACCGGCTCGCTGCGCAGGGCCAGCAGGCGTCGCGCGTCGTCCGATTCCAGCGGATCGAGCTCGAGGCGCGGAAACGGATCGAACGACGTCGCCGGACCGGAGCGGAGCGCGATCAGGAACGCGAGCTGCTCACCCATCAGGCGTCGCGCCGCGAACGCCAGGGCGTCGGCCGAGGCCCGGTCGAGCCACTGCGCGTCGTCGAGCACGACCAGGGCGGGTGTCTCCTCCGCGGCCTCGACGAGGAGGGACAGCGCTCCGGCACCGACCGCCAGGGCGTCGGGCACGCCTTCCTCCAGCGCCAGCGCGGCGGCGAGCGCCCGCGCCTGGGGAGCCGGAATGGCCGACAGGCGGTCGAGCACGGGCCGGAGCAGCTCGTGCAGGCTCGCGAAGGGAAGCTCCGCCTCGGACTCGACGCCCGTTGCCTCGAGGACGCGCATGTCGGTCGCCAGGCGGCGGCCTTCCTCGAGCAGGGCGGTCTTGCCCAGGCCGGCGTCCCCGGCCAGGACGAGCGTTCCACTGCGTCCGCGACGCGCCTCGTCGAGCAGTGTGGTGACGCGCCGCAGAACGTGTTCCCGCCCGACGAGCACGTGCTGCGGGGAAGCGGAGCCGGTCAATGCACGACGAGCTCCCGCGTGACGATCCGCGCCAGCTCGGACCGCGAGTGGATGTCGAGCTTCCGGTACGCGTTGGCGAGGTGGTACTCGATCGTCTTCGCGCTCAGGAAGAGCGCCGCCGCGATCTCCTTGTTGGTCTTGCCCTCGGCCACCTGCGTGGCGATCTGGAGCTCCTGCGGCGTCAGGTCCGGCAGCCGGACGGGAGCGTCGGCCACGCGGACGCCGGAGGCACGAAGCTCGGTGGCCGACCGCTCGATCCAGGGCGTCGCGCCCGCGAGGGCGAAGGCGTCGTGGGCGGCGCGCAGCTGCGTCCGGGCGTCCCGGCGCCTGCCCTGGCGACGGAGGCGCTCGCCGTAGGCGAGCCGCGTGCGCGCGAGGTCGAGCACGAGCGGCGAGGGCTCGAGCAGCTCGACGGCGCGGCCGAACGGCTCGTCGAACGACCCGCCCGCGGCCAGCAGCCCCTCACACCTGGCGCACGCCGCCAGCGCCCACGTCCGTTCCGCCTCGGTTGCGATGCGCGTGAACCGGGCCAGCCATGCGGCTGCCTCGCCGGTCGCGCCCGACAGGGCGCAGGCCTCGACCAGGTCCGGGACGAAGGCGACGAACCCGGGCTCGACCATCGCGCTCGCCGCCCAGGTGTGCGCGAGCGGCTCGAGCTCGACGATCGCGTCGTGCGGCCGGCCGGTGCCGAGCGCGAGGAGGGCGAGCGCCTGGCGCGCCATTCCTTCCTGGAACCGGTCGGACTGGGCCCGCGCCGCGGCGATCGCGGCCCGGGCGCTCTCCACGCAGGCCTCCTCCTGGCCGCGCCAGGCATGGACGCCGGCCAGGGCGGCCGACGCGAAGCCCGCGACCGCGGGCTGCCCGATCGTCTCGCCGAGGTGGACGGCCTCGGCGGCCGCGACGACCGCCGGGTCGAGGCGGCCCAGGCGAAGCTCGAGATCGGCCGCGCAGACCTGGTTCCAGCAGATGCGCATCTGGTTGCCGGTCTCGCGGCCGTCGCGCAGGGACTCGGCGAGCGCGGAGCGAAGCTCGTCGTAGAGCTCGAGCGCCAGGTACTCGAAGGCGTGGTTCGCGACCACCGCCGGATCGACCGTGAGCTCGCGGTAGAGCTCGTCCGCGTGGCCGCGCTCGCCGGCGATCAGATATGCGGCCGCCGCGCCGGCGAGAGCTCTCCGCCCCCACCAGGCTCCGGCGCTGCGCGCGTGCTGCTCCTGGACGCCGGCGAGCGCGACCGCGCCCGGCACGTCCCAGCGGTCGACCCGCTTCTTGCTCACGTTGTTGAGGAGCTTCGCGACGCCGTCGGAGTCCAGCCCGCCCGCGTCGACGGCCGCGAGGATGCGGTCCTCCGGCAGGCGCTCGTCGGCGAGATCGTCGATCCTGACGAGCAGCTCCGCCCGCACGAGCGGGTCGTCCGTGAGGCGGAGCGCATCCTCCGCGAGTTCCAGGCCGTGCGCCGTGTCGCCCGCCCAGAGCGTGCCCCTGACCGCCGCGTAGAGCCGCCGGGCGGCGTCCTGCTTCTGCGGCGAGAGGCGCGCCGCCCGCTCGAGCGCACGCGCCTCCGCGGCGTGGCCGCCGCGCGCGCCGGCGCGCCCGGCCGTCTCCTCGAGCGCGGCCGCGATCTCCTCGTCGACGTCCTCGGCGGCGGCTGCGCGGTGCCATGCCCGCCGGTCGAGGTCCTCGTCGCCTCCGAGCGCGTCGGCCAGCGCCCGATGTGCCTGTCGGCGCTCCGCGTCGGTGGCGCCGGAGTAGACGAGCGTCCGTACGACGGGATGCCGGAAGACGACCGCTCCGTTCTCGATCCGGACGAGCCCGGCTGCCTCCGCCGGGTCGAGCGGGCCGTCGAGCCCGAGCGCCGCTGCCGCGAGCCGCACGGTCCCGATGTCCGGCTCCGCCGCGGCGAGCAGGAGGCAGAACCGGCCGTCCGCGGGGAGCTCCTCGACCCGCCGCGAGAACGCCCGCCGCAGCCGCTCGCCCGCCGTCGCCGAGGTCGGCAGCGCACGTGCCAGCTCGACCGGGAGCTCGAGGAGGACGAGCGGGTTCCCCGCCCCCGCGGCGAGCAGGCGAGCCTCGTCCGCGACCGCCACCGGTTCGGCGCGGTGCCGGAGCAGGCGGCGGGCGTCGTCGGGCGCGAGCGGACCGAGGTCGAGCCTCGGGAGCGGCTCGAAGTGCGTCCCGTGGCCGGGCCGGACGGCGACGAGGAACGCGATCTCCTCTCCGAGCAGGCGCCGGGCCGCGAAGGCGAGCGCGTCGGCGGACGCCCGGTCGAGCCAGTGGGCGTCGTCCAGGACGACGAGGACGGCGCGCTCCTCCGCTGCCTCGACGAGCAGGGAGAGCGTCGCTGCGCCGACCACGAAAGGGTCGGGCTCGCCTTCCTCGAGCGCGAGCGCCGCGGCCAGGGCCTGCCGCTGCAGGGGCGGGATCCGGGGGAGCAGCTCCAGGACGGGCCGGAGCAGCGCGTGCAGGCTCGCGAACGGGAGCTCCAGCTCGGACTCGACGCCCGTCGCGCCGAGGACGTGCATGCCCGCGGCGAGGGCGCGTCCGTCCGCCAGCAGAGCGGTCTTGCCCACGCCCGCGTCGCCGACCACCACCAGCGTTCCGCTGCGCCCGCGGCGCGCCTCGTCGAGCAGTGTCGTGACGCGCCGCAGCTCCCGTTCACGCCCGACGAGCACGCTCTGACCGTATCCCAGGGCGAGGACTAGGGAAATACCCGAGGCGGCGGCGGCCGTCCGGAGCGCATGCTCGGGGCCGATGCGCCACGTCGCGTTCTCGATGCAGTTCCGCGGCCATTCGACCCGGCTGTCGCCGGGCGTGCTGACGGCGCGGGCGACGGCTCCGAGCTCGGCGCTCGTCACCCAGGTCGATCCGGACGGCGTCCACGGCCGTCTCGAGGTCAGAGACGGCGACGAGGCGCATCTGGAGTGCCGCTTCACCTTCCTCGACGACACGCGCTTCGAGGAGGTCGGGACGATCAGCTTCGGAAACGGCAACGCGCTGCGCTTCCGGAGCGCGACGGCCGGCATGCTCACGGACGCCGCCGAGCCGGGTCTCCGTCACGGCGCCGCCACCTGGGAGATCGACGGCGGCGCCGGCGCCTTCGCGGGCGCGACCGGGCGCATCGTCTCCAACTTCCTGCTCTCCGAGACCGGCGAGCTGACCGACAACCAGCTCGGCGTGCTCTTCCTGCCGGGCGCCGAACGAAAGGACGTGGCATGAAGGGCTCGACCAGGAATCGACTGCGAAGCGCCACCCTCGCGCTGGCAGCCGGACTCGTGCTCGTGCTCGCCGGCACGATGCTCGCGACCATCGGGACGGCGAGCGGGGCGACCTCGGCCGCGGTCTCCGGCGCGGTGCAGCCGTCCGACGCGACGATTGCGGCGAAGACGTTCTCGCTCAACGCCGGCCAGGCCGGCGGCCTCGGCGTCGGCTGTCCTGAGGGCAGGCGCGCCGTCGGCGGCGGGGTCGGGCAGTCCCAGTCGATCTCTCCGTCGTTCGGGTACGTCGAGCAGAGCGGCCCCCTCTCGGCGAACAACGCGTCCGGCGACGTCGCCAGGAACTGGTTCGCAGCGGTCTTCAACAACAGCGGCGCCGGCGTGCGCACGTACTGGGTGTTCGCGCTCTGCTCGGCCACCTCGAATGCGACGATCCAGGTGAATCCGTTCACGGTCGAGCCGCGCACGGTCAACGGCGCGTCGGTCGACTGTCCGGCCGGAACGCGGGCGGTCGGAGGCGGGCTCGGGCAGCTCGACCCGGTCAGCCCGCCGTTCGGCTGGGTGCAGTCGAGCGGGCCGGTGGACGCGAGCGGCACGACCGCGAACACCGACTCCGGCGACGTCGCCGAGGGCTGGTACGCGTCGGTCTTCAACTTCGGGGCGACCGCCCGCGACTTCCGCGTGTACGCGATCTGCGCGGACGACGCCGAGTCGGACGCGACGATCCAGGCGACGATCCTGTCCGTCGCGCCGGGCGACGTGGGCAACGCCACCGTTGCCTGCCCGACCGGCAGGCGCGTCGTCGGCGGTGGGGTCGGCCAGTCGGTTGCGCTGAACACGCCGCGCGGCTACGTGCAGGAGAGCGGCCCGGCCGACGAGACCGGCCACACGACGTTCACGGAGTCCGGCGACGTGGCCCGGTCCTGGGTGGCATCCGTCTACAACCCGCCCGAGGCCGGAGCTCCGACGCGCGAGTTCCGCGTCTACGCGATCTGCGCGAGCGACGTCGTGTCGCAGCCGACCACCACCGCGCCCCTGCCGACGACCACGGCTCCCCGGCCGACGACGACCGCGCCGGCGAAGCCGAACGTCTACTGCAGCGCTCTCCGGGCGACGATCGTCGGCACCCCCGGCGACGACGTCCTCACCGGCACCGCAGGACGGGACGTCATCGCCGGCCTCGGCGGGAACGACCGGATCTCGGGGCTGGGCGGAAACGACGTCATCTGCGGCGGCAACGGGAACGACGTCAAGATCCTGGGCGGATCGGGCGACGACGCCATCTTCGCCGGAGCCGGCAACGACTACGTCTCCGGGGGCCCCGGGAATGACCGGATCGGCGGAGACGCCGGAAACGACCGCATCTTCGGTGGGGCCGGCAACGACTCGATCTATGGAGGAGTCGGGAACGATCTCCTCCGCGGCGAGGCCGGCAACGATCGGCTGGACGGTGGGCCGGATGACGACTCGCTCGTCGGCGGGCCCGGACTCGACACGCTCAGCGGCGGCCCCGGCCTGAACACGATCAAGCCATGAGGATCGCGATGGCGAATCTCCGCTTCCGGCTCGTCCGGGCGGCAGAGGCGGCGGCCGTGCTGGGGACGGCCGCCGCCGTTTCCCTGCCCGCCGCCGCAGCCGCCCCGGCCCCGAGCGCCTGCACGCTCCTCAGTCCGGCGATCGCCGCCGGCCTGCTGAAGGAGCGGCCGCGGACGATCCTGTCGACGCCCCTGGTCTGCCAGTACGGCCGGTCGTCCGAGCGGGCGTCGACGACGAGGTCGACCGTCGGCCTGACGATCGTCAGGAATGCGACCGTCGCCGCGGCGAAGGCGACCCAGGGCCGGCTCGAGAAGATCGCACCGTCGAAGGCGCCTCCGGGCATGACGGACTTCGCGCGCGCGAAGGTGTCCGTCCCCGGCGGCGAGGCGACGTTCGTGTACTTCCGCCAGGCCGGCGGCCCGATCGTCGGCGGCTACGTGTTCCTGCGGATCGGGGCCTCCACCGCCCAGCTCACGCCTGACGTGCGCGCCGCCGGCGGGCGCGCGTTCACCGCGTCCGATCTGAGGCGGGCCGCGTCGCAGCTCGCCACGAACTGGGCTGGCACGGGCTGAGCCTGCGGCCGGCCGGGGCGCCCCGCGGCGCTCCGGCCGGCTCAGCAGTCGCTGGAGGACGAGCAGCAGCCGTTGGCGCCGCCCCTGGCGCACCCGATCGCGCAGCAGACGGACTCCGCGCCCGCCTTGCAGCAGACGTCGCCGTCGACGCAGTCCACGTGGCCGCAGGTCGGAATCGGGGGCGGCGGCGGAAGCGGCAGCGGATTGGGCCCCGGAGGCGACGGTCCGACGGGACCGGACGGCGGCGGCGGGGGCTGCTTCTTCGGGCAGCGGCTCCGGCACTGCTGCCGGACCGACCGCCGCGCGTCGGTGAACCCCGCGTAGCACGAGAACTTCGCACCGGGATCGCCGAGGGAATCGCAGCCGCTGATGAACTTGCGGTAGTTGGCGTCCACTCTCCCGTAGCACGCTCCTCGCGAGCCCCCCGGGCACGAGTCGGCGGCGTCGCCGGCGCCGACGGCCGCCGAGGCGGCGTCCCGCCCGAGCACCCCGAAGCCCGCCAGGGCGAACGCGCCGGCGGCGCCGCCGCGCAGCAGTGCGCGCCGGCTGAGCCCCGGGTCGGCGGCAAGGTCGGCCGGGGCCGGGACGCCGCGAGGCGCGCCCACGAGCGTCCTGGCGAGCTGGTCGAGCCACTCGCCCGTCACTGGACGCCGATCCGGAACGTCGTGGGGATGGGCTTCTGGTCGCAGCCGTAGGGACAGCCGAGCGCCCGGTCGGCCTTGCGGAACTCCGCGCTCGAGCGCGCGAGAAGGGTGCGCGCGTCGCCGAAGGCCTTTGCGGCGGTCGCGCCCGTCGAGCCGAGGCCGCGATCGACCGCGGACAGCCCGTCGGCGAGGTACTTGAACGTGCGCACCGCCTGCGCCCCGCCCTGGATCAGGTAGACGTGGGACACGCCGAGGAGCGCCTTCTGCGCGGCCAGCGCGTGATCGCGGGCCGCGTGCAGCGCCCTGAACGCCGACGCCGGCGGCCGGTCGCTCCCCGTGGTCGTCGCACGGAGGCCGGCGGCGAAGCGGTCCATGTCCGCCTGGATCGGCGCCAGCCCGCGGTCGAGCAGGTCCTTGACGACGTTCGCCTCGCTAGACACCGAGGAGCACCTCCCTGGTCGTGGGCTCGACGACGGTCGACACGACCGCGTGGATCGCGGTCGCGCCGACGACGAGCTCGCTCGCGACGCGGCCGTCGGGCCCGACGAGCAGCGCCATCGGCGTTCCGGTCGCGCCGTACGCCTGCGCCACCCGGTCGTCGTCGTCGCGGAGCACCACGGTCAACCCGTGCTCCTCCGCGCGGGCGCGGTCGTCGTCGAGGTCGCCGCTCGAGATCACGGCGACGGTGAGCTCGTCCTCGTGCGCCCGCTGCCAGCTCCCGACCTCGGGGAGCAGGGCCGCGCACGGGCCGCAGGCCGGATGGCTGAAGAGGAGCAGCGCAGGCACCCCGGGCGCGAGGAGATCCTCCAGCGTGACGAGCTCGCCGCCGAGGTCCGGCAGCGCGAGCCTGGGCGCCTCGTCGCCCACGGCGAGGCGCGCACGCTCCCCGGACTCGAGCTCGTCGAGCCGGGCGAGCACATGGCCGTGACGGCGGAGCAGGACGACGAGCAGCGCCGCCTGGCCGGCGGCGAGGAGTCCGAGCGCGCCGATCGCCGCGAGCAGCGGGTCGGCGAGCCACGCGGTCGCGCTCGGGCCGGCGCCGCTGTGCCCGGCTGCGACCACGGCGGCCGCACACCCGAGGAGCGCGCCGTTCCGGGCGAGCGTCGCCGGGCCGATCGGCTTCGCGTGGACCGCGCCGAAGCAGTTGCACTCCGGCCGGCGGCCGCGCGCGAGCTGCCCCGCGACGGCGGCGGTGAAGACGACGAGCAGGCCGAGGGCGGCCAGACCGCCGAGCCACGCGGTCGACGCCGGGAGCAGCAGGGCCGCGGCCGCGAGCTCGACCGCCGGCAGGAGGGGGGCCGCCGGCGCCAGCGTCCGCGGCAGCCCGAAGCTCACGACCGTCTCGCGCAGACGCGAGCGGTCGGCGAGCTTCGCCGCCGCCGCGGCCGCCAGCACGGCAGCGAGCAGCAGCCTGAGCGCGAGCAGGATTCCGGCGCTCACTTCGCGAGCGTCCTGACCAGGCGCACCGTCTTGCCGGCGGCGGTGACGAGTACCTGCGCCCCGCGCGTGCCGCGGGCGTCGAACGTCGCGCAGCTGAAGGCGAAGAAGTACGACGACGTGCTCGTCTCCCGGTACGACCCCACGCCGTAGCACAGCACCCGCGCGACGTGGTGCGCCTTCGCCCAGGCACTCTTCTGGAGCGCGGTCACGGCGTCGAAGTTCTGGATCGTCGGGGCGCCGCTCGGGACCGCCCCGATGCCGCGGTCGGGCGTGAGCTTCCCGGAGACGATGCTCGTGACGCGGAGCGACTCCGGGCCGAGCACCTTGGCGACGACGACGCCGGCCGGCACGCCGCCGACCTGCACCTGGCAGCGGAAGGACGAATGCGTCGGCCCCAGGAAGACGTGACCGGCGGCGCCGAGCCCCGTGCACTCGGCCCCGGTGAGGGCGTTCTGACGGCCCCAGGCCGAGTAGGTGAGCGCGTCGTAGCTGGTCTCGTCGGCCATCTTCGGGGCACCGGCGGCACCGGCGACCGCCGCCGTCGCGAGCGAGATCGACGCGAGAAAAAGGGCCGCTGCCGAGCGGCGGCGGACGGGCAAGCGCGATGAAGTAGGCATGCGACCAGCATGCTCGGGGGCGGCCCGGAACCGCCTCGGGTATTTCCCTAGTCTTGGGTCAGCCGGCCGGTTTCGAGGCGATCCAGGTGCGAAAGGCGCGCCCCATGACCGTGGGCGTCCCCGCGTAGTCCCGGATCAGGAGCGGCCCCGCCTCGCCGTACTTCCCGGTCGGGCAGTGCCAGCCGTCCGCGCCCGGGCTCTTCGCGTTCCACGTCCACTCGAGGACGCCGATCAGGTTCCCCTGACGCTGCTCGGCGTCGACGAGGCCGAGGATGCGGCGGGTGAACGCGGCCGAGCCCGAGTCGCAGTTGCGCTCGCCGAGCTCGCCCAGGATCACGGGCAGGCGGCGGGCGATCGGCTCGAGCTGGTCGCGGAACAGGTCGGCGGCGGCCTTGCCCTGCACGAAGTCGTACACGTGCGCGGAGGCGACGAGCTGGCGGGCGGGATCGCTCGGCAGGTAGTCGAGCAGGCGGCTGAGGTCGGCGTTGTAGTCGATGCCGCCGACGACGATCGGCTGCGTGGCGCCCGTGGCGCGGATCGTCTGCACGAGCGACTGGAGGCCGACGGCCTCGTAGCGGAGCCCCTTGCCGTAGACCGAGTCGACCGTGCAGCCGTCTCGCCAGCAGCTCCACTGCCCCGGCGGGTCCGGATGCGGGTCGTTCCACTCGGCGATCCCGACCTCGGTGACCGGGTCGAAGAGGATCCCGTGGTCGGCCTTGAAGGTCGCCGCGACGCTCCGCCAGAACGCCGGCATGTGACTGCGGTCGGGCAGGTAGTCGATCTGCGTCGAGCGCTGGTCTCCGGGGCCGAACACCTCCACGACCGGCATCACGTACAGCCCGTTCCGGCGCAGGAGCGAGACGTATGCCCGGACGGCGGCCCGGTACCCGGCGGCGTTTCCGCCGACCGGCAGGCCGTTCACGCCCAGCCAGCAGTCCTCGTTCAGCGTCAGCCGGACGACGTTGATCTTCCAGCTCTTCATCGCCGCCACCGAGGCCTGGTCGACCGGCCCGTCGGCGAACCCGCCCGCGTCGTAGGTGCACCGGCTCTCGAAGGCGGCGCGGTTGACGCCGCGCAACTGCACGGGGCGGCCGGCTCCGTCGACCAGCTGCCGTCCCTGGACGCGGATCGTCGGCGCCGGCGCGGCCGCCGTCGACGGGGCGCTGCCCGCGGGTCCCGCCGACGCGAGCACGAGCGCGAGGAGCGCGGCGGCGAGTGACGGCAGCCGGGCCATCAGAACTGGTTCCCGTCGGGCCAGTCGATCGAGGACAGGGGGAGGTCGATCAGGTTCTTGACGATCTCACCCGACCCCGTGCACGCGCCCGCGGGGACGTTCCCGTTGACGATCACGGCGAGGCTGTAGCCGTCCTGGAACTCGAACAGCTCGGAGTTGGCGCCGGGGTTGCCGCCGTTGTGGCCCTGCCTGATGGTCGCCGGGGAGCCGCAGAAGTTCCAGCCCGTGTCGACGTCGATGCCGCTGGCGAGGTACGTGTCGCCGCCCTTCGTCGGCGCGCCGGGCGTCCTGAACGTCTTCAGGTCGCGCCCCGTGAACAGCTCCGGGACGCGGCCGGGCTTCCCGTCGATGCTCGTGAACCAGCGCAGCAGGTCGACGGCCGACATCGCCCATCCGCCCGCGCCTGCCCCCGGCGGCTCGTTCCCGCAGGTGTCGGCGGCCCTCCAGGCGGCGTAGGTGCCGTCGGCGTTGTAGTGGCCGGCCTCGCCGCTCGCCGCGTTCGCGCCGGTGAAGTCGCCGATCGTGAACAGCGCCGGCGCGAGCGGCCCCGAGGTGGCGAGGCCGGCGGGCGCCAGCACCCGGGAGCGCACGTAGTCGGCGTACCTGCGGCCCGAGAGCTTCTCGATCACGGCCTCGGCGACGATGAAGTTCATGTTCGAGTACTTCGTGTACTCGCCCGGCTTGCCGAGCAGCGCCTTGCCGGGATGGTCCTTCGCGTACCGGGTCAGCGCGTCCTGGATCCGGGCGCTCAGGGTCGCGTTGCCCTTCGCTCCGCCGGCATTGCAGTTCGTCGGAAGGTACACGTCGGCGGGCAGGCCGGCGAGGTGCTGGAGGAACTGGTGGACCGTCGCGCCCTTCAGGTCGTTCATCGCCGCGGGCAGCGTCACCTCGCGGAGGATCCCGGTGGAGCCGAACACCTTGCGGTCAAGGAGAGCGAGGGGCCCGAACGGAGTCCGGGCGAAGTCCCTGGCGAGCTTGTAGACGGCCGCCGAGGTGATCATCTTCGAGACGCTGTAGATGCGGAGCCGGTGCCGCACGTCCATGAGCTCGCCGGTCCGGAGATTGGCCTTGCCGAAGCCGGCCGCGTAGAGCAGGCGGCCGTCCTTCGCGATCGCGACCGAGGCGCCGGGGACCTTCGCCTTCGCCAGACCGTCGTTCACCGCCTTCGAGATCGCGTCGAGGTCGCTGGTCCGGAACGGCGTCTCGAGCAGCATCGTGAACCGTGGCGCCGCCCCGGCCGAGTAACCCTGGAACGCCGCGGGGACCCACCCGCCCAGGCGCTCGGAGTCGCCTACGCGCTGGAGGACGGACGCGTCGACGCCCCA
>Ga0070741_10008792_pt1 | contig 20037 bp, 10 predicted proteins | sample Coa_R1_4_FD_66440 | JGI IMG/M metagenome (GOLD analysis project Ga0070741, IMG submission 66440) | Surface soil microbial communities from Centralia Pennsylvania, which are recovering from an underground coalmine fire - Coalmine... | ecosystem: Environmental > Terrestrial > Soil > Unclassified ...
GAATTCTTTGATTTGTCCTCGGATTGCGGGCTGGTGCTTTCTACGAAACACAGCCGTGCGGATTGCCCTTGCCAGGCAATACGGGGACAGACGGAATATTTCCGCGCAACTGCGGCGCGGGAATATCTCGTCAGTCCCCGCATTGCAGATTGTGCACCTGGCCTTGCAGCCGGATTCGATTTTTTCACATGTTCCTGTTCCCGTATTGCCCCGAAAGACCAATCCGGACGGCATCGCTCCGTAGCCACCACAGTGGACTCTCAAGAATTCGGGCCGACGCGGTCGCCTTTCCGATTTTTTCACATGTTCCTGTCTCCGATTTTTGCCACCTGGCCACTCCGGCTTCGGCAGTATCAGCCGCATTGATGCCGGTTACGGGGTCATAGTCCACGCGGCCGCATTGTGGGCGAACACAATGCGCATTGCGAACTTGACCCAAATCGCCACGGGATAGTGTGGAGACGGCCCGAACAGTTTGATCGGCAGCAACCGCAGATCACTGTGTCTTGCCGCGCGCCAAGTGCGCCGTTAGGACCGGCACGTAAGCGACCGCCGACTTCGGATCGTAGTAACTGACCCAACTCGTTGGGAGTCCAGCAGCCACGCCCTTGTCCATGGGGAACTGCCCATCGGGAGTTTGGCGGGCCATTTCACGGCGAACGGCCTGGAGCAGAAGTTTCGTCAGATCAGCGCCGTCGGGAACGACCTTTGCCACGCGCGTGGCAATCCATGCGGTGTAGAAGACGAAGTGGCGATCGCCGCCGCCCATGCCGTCGCGGAGATCCCCGGTGTCATCGCTCATGTTGGCTAAAGTCGCGCGAACCACTCGGATCGCCAAGTCCCGCACTTCGGCGTCGCCGCTGGTTTCATAGAGAGTCACCAACCCGCGGAGCACATATTGGCTCAGATTCCAGTTCCAGTCGTCGCCCTTGGTCTTGCCACGCTGAGCGAAGCGCCGGCCGGTCCAGCGGCTCATCTGCAGCGCCCAATCGAGGAAGCGGCGGTCGCCGGTCTCACGGTAGCAGTAACTCAGCGCCTCCATGAAATTCGAAGTATCCACACCGGCGAGTACCGGGCTGCGTTGATGTTTGATTTTGTCCCAATCGTGCGGTATTCCCTGCTCATCGAACATATGCTCGTGAAAACTACGAATCGTCCGCACGACTTCGCGCCGCATCACAGGGTTTAGCAGGACATGGCTGGAGATGAGTGTACCGGTAGCGCGCTGATAACGGGGATGAATCCAATCCAGTTCATCGAAAAGATGGCGGCGGGTGTGGAACATGCGTCCCTGATCTTCTTCGGACTTGGAAAGCTGAACGTCCCAGACGTAATTGGCGGAGCGCTCGGCGCAGCGCAGAAAGCGGGCATCGCCGGTTCGCCAGTAATGATACAGCGGAGCGAGGGGGCTGTGACCGTTGCTGGCCTCTTCGACACCCATGTTGCGGGTCAGATCCCATTCGCGATACCACTCGCCCCAGAACAGCGTGCCGCGCCACTGATGGCTGAGCAACCACTCGGCGGAGCGCTTGATGGCGCTTTCGAACTCGCCGAACGTGACGGGATCGCCCTGTTCTGGGAGAGCTTTGCTGTCCGAGTAGTATTGCGCGGGCAGTACAAGATCGAGCGGCGCTCGCTCCTCAGCAGCGCGTTCGAGCGCGCCGGTGGTGACAATCGCGCCAGAGAACGTACGCGACATGCCGTTGTAGAACAGGCGGTGAACGTCCGGCTTCTGGCCGGAGAAGAAGCCACCATCCGGCGGCATCTCAAGTCCCCCGACCGTCACTTGCCGCCCGTCCGGCCCGAGGCGGAGACCAGCGCCGGCGCCGAGATCTTCGATGAAATCGGCTGTGACCGCGAATCGGACCGAGGGCATGGAGATCAGGAGGCGATCGGAGGCGGACCGATCGGCTTGGCTGCCGTGGGCGGCGAGCGGCAGGCGAAGAGCATATCGCTGAAGCCATGTTTTCGTACCGCTCAGGTTGGTGAGTCGCCACGCATAACGAATTTGGGGCGAGAGCGCGGAGACCATCAGGCGCAATTCACAATCGAAGCGCCGGCCGGGTTCGGAGACGGTCGGATTCTTGCGGAAGTTCTTGCCGAGGTAGCCGTGCAGCAGGACGGTGGCGCTTGAGGGTGTCCGGTCTTCGACAGAAACGCGCTCTGGCGTGAAGTCGCGGATGTACGTGCCCCAGATGATGCCGCGCGCATCGGCAACGAGATCGACGGACCACTTGCCGGAGAGGAGTGGTTTGCCGCCGGCGGTCAATTCGATTTCTCCGGGGTTACGCAGCGTCAGGCTATAAGCTTCATGACGAACGGTGATCGTGCCGCCCGATTCCGTTAAATTGAGTTGTGGCGCCGTTGGCCTGTCGGTTAATTCAAGTTGAACGGGTATGCGGGCGTGGGCCGGCATTCGCGCCAATGCCGAGATTCGGACCCAGCGCACGTTACCTTCCGGATCGCTCGCTTCCGGCGTGACAGCGGCCGGGAGCGGCCGGCCGTCGGCACGGCGCAAGCTGAGCTTGGCTGCGTCGGAACTCGACATCGGCGGGACGGGAATGCCCTGTTCAAGCAGTGAGCCCTGACGCGCAATGCCGTCACGCTCGACGATCTCACCGGCGGTGATGAGCCGCACGGCGGATAACGGCACCGCCGCGCATAAGAAGACGATTAGGGATCGTTTCATTTTAGACGCACCTGTACCGCCTGGAAGGCGGCCGCAGGCAGATTGCCCACATTAGAATGCGATTCTCGCACCCACTTGGAGAGTGCGCGGCAGATTTGCCTGCGACGTGATCCGGCCGAACGCGGAACTGGTCGGCGACACGTTCGGGCCGCCCCAGTTCGGATGGTTCAGTGCATCAAAGGCGTCCAGACGCAGTTGCAGGGACGCGCTTTCGGTGATGCGGACGCGCTTGTTCAACGACATGTCGAGCGTGTTGATGCCAGGACCCCGAGCACCGGGAACACCCTTCGGCATATAGATGAACTGATAGGACGGATTGGGCTGGTCATTCGGGTTGCGATCGAAAACATTGGGGTTGAGCCATTGATTGATCGTCTGGCCGCCTGGCACGTTGACTATGTCGCTCCAGTGGTTCCCGGTGAAGACCACAGCACCCCATGCGAGCGCCTGGCCGCTGGCGGCGGTGTAGATGCTGCTGAGCTGCCATCCACCGATGATGCGGTCCATGACCGGCCCAGCTCCTGAAGCTACAGGTTTGCCTTTGCCGAACGGCAGGTCGTAGCTCGCAGTGAGAGTGAACTGCTGCGGGCGATCTTCGCTGCCCACCCGGCGCTCGAACATCGTATCTTCGGGGTTCTTCTTGTCGCGAGCCCACAGCTGTTTGGCGATGAGATAGTTCACCATCACGGAAAGCCCGCGCGAGTAAGTGTGACGCCAGGAGAAGTAAACTTCCTCATTGGTGATACTGCCGGAGTTGTCGCCGCGGCGGAGAACCGTCTGAAATTCGGGATAGGGCATCAGTAACTGGGCGCGCGCGACGGTCCGCTGGCCCAGCGGCGTATTGGCTGGAATGATGCCGAAGAATGGATTCGTGACTGCGGCGCTGAGGTAATTAATCGCTGCGGTATCGCGGATCGGAACCGTTCCCATGACGCTGCCGGGCAGGAAATTGACTGGGTAATTCGTTCCCGGAGTGTGCACCACAACAGATCCGTTATAATTCGCTTCGACGACGTCGTTGCGGCTGATCTGGTACTGAAGAGCCGCCTGCCAGTGATTGTTATACGGCTGCAGCTGTTTGCGGGTGATGGCATCGTTGGCAAGGCCGAGATTGGTCAGCGGGCCGAGCGTGTTGCCCACCGGCTGAGTCACGCCGTTCGGGAAGGGATTGCCCAGCGACGAAATGAAGCTGACTCCGTTGTCCGCGGTCGGGACGAAACCAGTTGTCTGCGAAAAACCGTACTGCCATGTTCCGGTGCCCGAGGGCGCGTAGCTGAAGTACGTCATGCCCCAGCCGGCGCGGAATGATAAGCGATGATTCAGCACGGCGGGATTCCAGGCGAGACCGGCCCGCGGCGCGAAATCGTGCGTGTTCCAGTCCCACACGCCTGAGGGCAGCCCGTTCGTGTGGGCAAAGATGTCGCCGCCGGGCACAGTGAAGGCCGATGCCGGGCGTGCAGGATCCGGAGCGTTCGCGTAATTAGCTTGGGCGGCGGCCTGGATCGGATTCGGCTGATTCCAGAGCCAGCCGGCGATGATGCGGTCGTGCTGCTCGTAAGTCGGGCTTTCCAGGTCGTAGCGGAGGCCCAGATTGAGCGTCAGGGTGGGAGTGATCTTCCAATCGTCCTGCACGAACCAGGCATAGTATCGGCCACGCAGGCCGGTGGGTGCATTCAGGTCGACCGAACCCCCGCTGGCCAGCCCCAGCATCATCGAGGCGAGATCATTTCCGAAACCCGGCCCCGCGTTGATGCCGGGTCCGGCGGTGTACTGGCCGTTGACGGTGTAGTTGCCGCTTGGGCTGCCGCGGCTCCACGCGTAGTCCTGTTTTTCGCGGCCCTCAAATCCAAAACGGATATTGTGCGAGCGGAAAATCTTCGTGAACGCCGCCGACGCGAAGTAGGTGTGCGCGTGCTCAGTGCTGTGGCTGGGCGCGGTGTTATTTGCGTTCGGTCCCACGCCGAATCCGGTGAAGTAGGTAAGGTCGAAGCGTGGAAAGGAGCCTTCCGCCGTCTCACTGGTGAATGAGGAGGGGAACCCCAGCTTCGTGATGTCCATGCCAACGCTTTTCGGAACGGTGTCGCCCGAATAGCCGGAATAACCGAGGCGAATGTCCATCAGGAACGATGACGACCAAGCGTAGGTATCGTTGAAATTAATGAGCTGCTTGGGGCCTTGTGTGGTGCCGCCGGTGGCGAGCGTGTGGAACAGATCGGCGATCTGGTTATTCGTGCTGTACTCGCCTATGTTGAAAAACACTCGATGCTTCGGACTGATGTTGTAGTCGATCCGCCCGAGATAGTTATTGTAGACGTCGTAGGTGCCGTTGCTGGAGAAGTAATTGTTCTCCAGCGTGGCGCCGGCAACGTTGGGAAGCGGGATGAAATTGAGGATATTCTTTGCGACCGGGCTCAGCAGGTTGGTCGGAATGATGTTGCCGGCGAACGGCGCGCGTGCGCCGTTGGCGATGGAGAACGGATTATAGAGCTGAATGCCGCGGGCCAGGATTTGGGAAAAATCGCCATTCCGCATCTGCTCCGTGGGAACGGTGGCAAAACCGGCGCCGGGCGACGCGTTGCGGATGCCTTCATAAGCGAAGAAGAAGAACAGCTTGTCCTTGCCGTGGACGACCTTGGGAATTTCGATCGGTCCGCCGATGCTGCCGCCGAATTGATTGTAGCGACGCGGCGGCTTGTGGCCGCCGGTAGCGTTCACGAAGAAGTTCGTGGCGTTGAGCTTGTCGTTTTGAAAGAACTCATAAAGCGAACCGTGTAACTGGTTGGAGCCGCTCTTGGTCGTTACGCTAATGATGCCGTTGCCGGAACTGCCGTACTGGGCATCGAAAGGGTTCGTGATCACCTGAAATTCCTGGGTGCCGTCGGCCGGCGGCGTGTAGGCGACGCGTCCGCTGAAGTAGCCCACGGGCAGGACATCGGGCACACCGTTAATCTGGAATTCCGTGTTATAGCGCCGGCCGCCGCCGACCGAAACAAAACTCTGGCCGGCGACATCGTAAGGCTTCGTGTCGGTGATCTGACCGGCCAGAAGAACACCTGGAGAGATACGCGCGAGAATGAACGGCGATCGGCCTAGCATGGGGAGTTCGTTGATGCGGCTGTTATCGATGACGGTGCCGCTATCGGCGGATTGCGTGTTGAGCAGCGGTGTCTGGGCGGTCACGTTCAGTGTTTGGGAGACATCGCCGACTTGCATGCTGAGATTGAGGCCGACTTTTTCGGCGGTGTGGACTTGGATTTCCTGCACCGCGACCGGCTTAAATCCGGCGGCCTCGGCACGTAACCGGTAAGTTCCTGGCTCGAGCAAGCTGAAGGTATACACGCCCGTGGACGTGCTGGTGGCGCTGAATGTGGTGTTGGTCTGGACGCTGGTGAGCCGCACCTGCACGTTCGGGACAACAGCGCTGGTGGCATCGGTAATGACGCCCGAGATGCTGCCGCGGTATTCCTGGGGAAGGCAGACGGTGGCCGACAGAACGGCGAGCAAACCCAGCCCTGGCAAGCGGGCGATGGCGTAAACACATGATCTTCGTGTATTGACGTGGCAATTCATTATGAAATCTCCGACTTCAATGAAGGTTTCCCGGTTCTGCAGGAATCTCGGTAACAACGGATAGACCGATTATATACAACGCGCGGGAAGGCGGGTGTGGAAGGGCGTTTGAAAAGTCTATAGAGCCAACGCATTCCTCGTGAGACCCGTCGCAGCGGGATCAATCATCAGCAGTCTGCACGCGATATCCGTAGTCTTTGCTGAGCCGGCGATTCCGACCGAGCCAAGCGAAACTGCGTTCTACGATCCGGGTCAGTCCGGCGATCTTGAAGGCGCGCTGCCGACGTGTCAGGGCTTGCAGTTCTCAGCCCTCGCTACGCAGCAGCTCACGAACAAACTTGCGGCCTTCGTGACCGGCATCAGCGATCATCGTGTGGATTCTGAGAAACAGCGGAGCCCGCCCGGTTAACAAGCGACTGCCTGCGCGACGATCCGACGTATCGGCTGATTCCACGGGCACCACAAACTGCGGAGCGCATCAGTAAAAACGCTCGTTCTCTGCTAGTCTCGGGTCATCAGTGCAGTGAGATACTCTACCGCCATGCGACGTTCCCATTTTTTGTCACTGGCGCTTGCCGCCGCTCTATACGCCCAAACTCCCGACGGTCAGGCCGTCTATACAAATCATTGTGCTCGTTGCCACGAAACAGACAAGACCGGGTGGGCTCCGAAACGCGAGGTGCTCGCTAAATTACCGCCGCAAGGCATCCTCGCGACTTTGCACGTCGCATTAATGTCCCTGGCCGCGAATATCACGGATGCGGAGAGAATTGCGGTGACGTCCTGGCTAGTCGGTAAGCCTGTCGACGCTTTCCGCATACCCGACCCTGCAAGGCCGGAAGGCTTCTGCGGTGCATCTCCCAGCCCGCGGCCCGATCTGCTTGTCGGGCCGAAATGGAATGGCTGGGCGGCCGGACTGACCAATAGCCGATTTCAGCCGGCGGAGATGGTCGGCATCAGGGCGGAGCAGATTCCGGAGCTCAAGCTGAAATGGGCCGTTGGCTTTCCTGGCGCGGTTGCGGCCTTTTCACAGCCAGTGGTGGGCGGCGGCCGTATTTTCGTCGGCAGCATGAACGGCGCCGTTTATTCGCTCGACCCTCCAGCGGCTGCACACATTGGATTTACCAAGCGTCGCCTGCCGGGGTGAGATCAGCCGTCACCATTGGACGCGGCGCAGGCTACGAAAATTCGGGGCGTATTTCGGGATTTAACCGCCACCGTTCATGCAGTAGATTCGGACGGGATTATTTGCGGACCACAGCTATTTCCCGCGGATCAGGACTACCTGCGCGAAGAGACCGGTCGTATCGCCATAGTTGGTCTTGTTCTTGCCGTATCCGACGGCGAAGGTGATGATGTCGTTCACTTTCAGCTCGACTTGGCCGGAATACGCCGCCCTCGGATTTTTGCCCTGCACGGTATGAAAGGCAGGATCGCCCCCATAGCCTTCGATCTCGGCATCGAATAGCGAAGCGCCGTTGTGCAATACATGCACGTCGGTGGTGGAAAGACCGAAGTGAATGCCTTCGAATTGCGCGGTCAGCTTGTAGGTTCCGGCTGAAGCCGCGACAAATCGAACGAGGCTGTATTGGCCCGAATTGCTTGCCTCCATCGCGATCTGTCCCCCACGCGCTGCCCAACCATTGCTGGAGCCGAACTGTGTCTCCTTGGCGCGATTGAAGGCGATATATGGATAGTAGCCCGGGCCGGGCTTATCGCTCACACTGGGATGCCAGAATCCGATCTGACCGAGTGATCCGGTCGACTTATCGAACCGAAATAGCGAAGAGTCGAGAGAATTCGTCTCGGAGTAGCCATATTGCCAGACGCCATTTGGATTGTCGTGGAGCGAGAACTCGGCCGATAGATCGTAGGTAGTCGCCGCTGCGGTGAACAAACAGGGCACCATCAGAATCCGCGCGGCGCGCTCGATTTTCATGATCTCACCTCAACCGATGATGCCCTTAACGACGTTGCCGGACACGTCGGTGAAGCGGAAGTCGCGGCCGCTGTAGCGGTAGGTAAGCCTGGTGTGATCGAAACCGAAGAGATGCAGAATGGTCGCATGCAGGTCGTGCGGATGCACCTGCTTGTCGACTGCTCTCAGCCCGAACTCGTCCGTTGCGCCGTAGATGGTCCCGGCCTTCACGCCGCCACCCGCGAGCAGCATCGTGAAGCCGTAGCTATTGTGGTCTCTTCCATTCTGCAGCCCGGCGGTGGTGGGTTGAACGCAGGGGGTCCGGCCAAATTCGCCTCCGATCATCACGAGCGTGTCGGTGAGCAACCCGCGGACTTTGAGATCTTTCAAAAGCGCCGCGATAGGTTGATCAGACTGGTCAGCATGCTTGCGATGATCCATGATGTCGCTGTGGCTGTCCCAGGGCTGTCCGGCGCCGTAGTAGACTTGCACCATCCGAACACCCCTCTCCACAAGGCGCCGGGCCATGAGGCAGCCACGGGCGAAATTACCATCGCCATATGCGGCTCTCGTCGCCACGGTTTCTTTGCCGACGTCGAACGCGTCCATGCCCTCGGATTGCATCCGGAAGGCGGTCTCCATCCCTTGAATAGTGGCTTCGAGCTGGGGTTCGGCTCCGTGCTGTTTCAACTGCAGCCGGTTCAATCTACGCAGCAGATCGAGCTTGTTTTGCTGGTCGCCGGTGGTCTCACGATTGTTGCGGATGTAAGGGATAAGCTTTTCGGGATCGGTCTGGTCATTCTGCACCCAAGTGCCCTGATAGCTGGCGGGGAGAAACGCGGAATTCCAGATCTGCGGCGCCATGATCGGCAATCCCGGAGCCAGTACTACGTATCCCGGGAGGTTATGGTTCTCGGTTCCGAGGCCGTATAAAAGCCAGGAACCCATCGAAGGACGTCCGGCGAGATTGTGCCCGCAATTCATCATGAACAGGCCCGGCGGATGGTTCGGAATGTCGGTATACATCGAACGGACCACGCAGACGTCGTCGATGCACTCGCCTAACTTCGGAAAGAGATCGCTGACTTCGATTCCGCTCTGCCCGTATTTCTTAAATGCGAAGGGGGACTTCATGACTTTCCCCAGGTGCAGCTTAATGCCGCCGCCAATGACGGCCTGGTCAGGGCCTGGCATCGGCTTGCCGTCGTATTTCTCCAGGGCAGGCTTAGGATCCGAAGGTGTCGACGTGCGAGGGACCCCCGTTGAGGAAAAGAAAAATGACGCGCTTCGCTTTTGCCGCGAATTGAGGGCCTCGCGGTACGGCGGAGTTGGGCTGTCCGGTATCGGCCGCGAGCACGCCGGCCAAACCCGCTACGCCGAACCCGGCACCGATTGATCTGAGCGCATCCCGTCGAGTGAGCATATTCATTTCCGGATCTAGCTGATGTAGTTAAATTCGACCGAGCTGAGGAGAACTTCCAGGTACTTGACCCATGCCTTGTTCTGAAATGCCAGGAACTCTTCTCCATATTTCAGCTCCTGCTTCGTCGCGGGGCGTCCGAACAGGGTCAGATAGATTTGTTCGATTCGCTTCGATTGGGACTGGCCGGTGTCCGTTCGCTTCGCCAACAGTTCCGCCTGAGTATGGACGAAATCGCTGTTCAGGAAAAACAACTGCTGCAGCGGGACATTGGTATTGATGCGCTGTTCGCTGGTTTCGTTCGGATCCGGAAAATCAAAGAGCCTCATGAAGGCATCGGGTCTGGCGCGGCTGACTGCGGCGTAAATTGTCCGGCGATTGTTCTTCTCATCGTGCAAGGGGACGGCCGGCCCCCCGAGTCTGGTGTCGAGGTTGCCGGCGACAAAGAGGAGCGAGTCGCGGATCGCTTCCACATCGAGGCGGCGAAGATTGGCGCGCCACAGGAGTTTGTTGTCCGGATCGACCGCGAAATTCGCCGGCGAAGAATCGGAGCTGAGCTGGTAAGTCGCCGAAAGCATAATTTCCCGGTGCATCTTTTTGATCGACCAGCCGGATTCGACGAACCGGGTGGCGAGATAGTCGAGCAACTCGGGATGAGTAGGCGCATCGCCGAGCGTACCGAAATTGCTGGGGGTGCGGACGATTCCCGCGCCGAAATGATGCTGCCAGATGCGGTTCACCATGACCCGGGCCGTCAGCGGATTTGTGGGATTCGCGATGGCATCGGCGAGTTCGAGCCTGCCACTGCCTTTCTGAAAGCGAATCTGGGGGCCGGGGCTCAGGATCGCGAGAAACTGCCGGGGAGCTTCTTCGCCCAAGACTTCCGGATTGCCTCGGACATAGACGTGCAGATTCACCGGGTTCGCCTTGTCCTTGATTACGGGAAAATAAGGATACTCGGGCGGGAGCGCGGCCTGCATCTTGTCGATGCGGGCCCGCAAGCCATCGTAGTAGTCCTTATATACGCCGGTCAGGTAGTGGCCCACTTCGTCGGGAGAGAAGTAGAACGGACCGGGCTCCTTCTTATTCTTCTTATCCTCCCCGGTGCTGAGGTCCTTCAGCAGATAATACTTGCTGCGCTCGATCGGAATCGTCCTCGGGCTCTCGCCTTTCCTGGCACGAGCCTTGATCACTGCGTTTTGCACATCGAGGTCGGCTTGTTCTTTCAGTGCAGCCACCACGACGGCCTGAAACTCTTCCGCGCATTTCCGCAGTTCCGACTCGGCGGCTCCCTTGTTCACGAGGGCGTGCCAGGTATCGAGGTAGGCATATTCGCGCTTGCGGTCGGGGGTCAGAAACTTCACCCAGCGGCCGACAACATCGCCTTCCAGACCGCCGCTGCCGGTACGCAGGGTGGCCATCATATAGTCGGCAGCTTTTTCGGCGAAGATCTCGGAGAGCTGCGTTCGTTGAGTGAGCAGAAACTTGTCGAGGGCTTTCTTCTGCTCATCCAGCGCCTTCTTTCTGGTTTCGTATTCTGCGACCGTGCCGGCGGCCGCACGCGGGAATCTATCGGGTTCGGTGGACTCAAAGACGCCGAGCAGCGAGTAGTAGTCGCGCGTTGGAATCGGATCGTACTTATGGTCGTGGCACTGCGCGCAGGCCACCGTGAGACCCAGGAATCCGCGCGTGGTTGCATCCACCCGTTCCTCCCGGAACTCGGGCTTCGGACTCAACGAATAGAAGCCGAGGCCGCCGACGAGCCTGCGCTTTTCGGGTTCCGGAACCTGATCGCCGGCAATCTGGGCACGCACGAACTGGTCATAGGGCATGTCGTCGTTGAATGCCCGTACCACCCAATCGCGATATTCGAAAGCGTTCGGCAGCGGTCCATCGCCTTCCGCGGTGAGTTGATAATCGGAATATCTGGCAACGTCCAGCCAGTATCGACCCCACCGCTCACCGTAGCGCGGGGATGCCAGCAGGCGATCCACCACCTTTTCGAACGCACCCGGCGATTTGTCCTCGACGAATGCTTCGACTTCGGCGGGGGTTGGCGGAAGGCCTGTCAGGTCCACGGTCGCCCGCCGGATCAGCGTTCTCTTGTCCGCCGGCTGGACGGGGTGGATGCCTTTAGCTTCCAATTTGGCAAGAATGAAATTGTCGATCGGCGAACGAACGCGAGCCGCATCCTTCACCGCCGGGGGCGTCTCTTGCTTTACCGGTTGGAAGGACCAGAAGGCGCGCTGGTGGGGCGTGATGACGTATTCGTGTGCCGTAGCATTGGACGGCGCCGTGGAACCCCAAACGGCGCCGCCCCGAACCCATGCTTCGACGATGGCGATTTCCTCATCGGGCAGTTTTCCGGCAGGCGGCATCTTGAATCGCGCATCCGTATAGCTGATAGCCTTGACCAGCAAACTTTGATCCGGTCTGCCGGGCACAAGAACCGGGCCATCCTCGCCGCCCTTCATCATGCTCTCGGCCGTGTCCATCTGCAGGCCGCCCATCTTCGTTTCGGTGTGGCAACTGAAACAGCGCTTCGACAGTAAAGGCCGTACCTGGGACTCGAAGAACTCCGCTTTCGAGTTGGCGTCTGCTCCCGCGGCGAGAGCCGCGAACGCGAGGCCCAACACGGCAATCGAAAGCCTGGAATGACTACCGAACATATTCAGAAATACAGGTGGATCCCGAGTTGCATTCTTCGCATTGTACCTTGCACATCGAAAATATGACCTGCCTGGCTGGCTGGGGCATCAATGGTCAGAGTGGGGTTGGCAAGATTCGGATGATTGAGCGCATTGAACGCTTCCCACCGGAAAACCAGTCGCGTGTTTTCGTTCATGGGCGACTTAAATGAGAACGTCTTGTTCAAGCCCCAATCCGCGATGAACTGACCCGGACCATGCAGGATTCCCGTTCCGGTATTGCCGTAGGCGTAGGCGGCCGGGACAGCAAAGGCAGTCGGGTCAAACCAGAGATTGGCGGATGCATTCGCCACATATCCGGAGCCGATGCGATTTGGAAGTTGCGAGAAATTCGTGTTCAGCGTGTTGGCGTTCATCGACGGAGTGAGATAGGCGCCATCTTGAATCTGGGTTACGCCCGTGAATTCCCATCCGGAGATCACACCCCGCGTGAAGCCCTTCGCATTTTGACCCAGCTTGTGGCCCCGACCGAAGGGCAGTTCCCAGACGTGGCTGAGAACGAGCCACCAGTTGGGGGTCGATAAGGGGCCCTTGTAGAGCGAGCGGTTGAAAGGATCGATATAGTTGTCGGCGATGGTTTTTTGATAGGTGAACGCACCTGTAACTTGATAGCCACTGGCGAATCTCTTGTCCAGGCGGGTCTGCAACGAGTTGTAGCTGATATTCTGCACGTTCCCACGCTGATGTGCGCCCAGATTCTGGTAGCCGTAAAGAATAGCGTAGATCTCGCGGGGCGGTAATGCGCCGGGCCCTGGGAGCGGCGCGTTGACATTGACATCCAGAAATCCGTGCCGCAAAATGCTGCCGACATAGCTGAGTTCGGCCGTAAACGTGGAGGTGATCTGCCGCTGAATGGTGGCGTTCCATGCATCCTGAACGGTAGTCTTATCGCCGGCTGGCCGGCCGTAGACCGTCTGTCCGTCGGCGGGCGCGAGCGCGCCGCTGCTCGGGATCGTTACGCCGTTCGTCGAATCGCCGCTGGGCGGCCCCTGCGACAACGGGAACACACCGGTGTAAAGGGTCGGCGCACTGACGCTTTGCTGGCTTCCAATCGGCCACTGGCAGCAGTACGTTCCGAAGTTCGCACCCCCCGTGTTGATGGCGAAGCTGCGGCCATAGCCGATACGGAACACGGTCTTTGAATCGAAGGAGTACGCCAGACCAAAGCGGGGGGCGAAATCATGATAATCGGGTTGCACACCGGCGTACTTGTTGAACGATCCCATATTGGCGAAGTTCATCTGGGCGGTGCCCAGATTGAAGTTGACTTCCCGGCCCGAGCCGTCGGAATAGGTCGGAGAGTAGTATTCCCAGCGCAAGCCAAGGGTCAGCGTCAGGTTCGAAAGAATCCGCCACTCGTCCTGAACATAGAGGCCGTTGCGATCTTGAAATTCGATGGGGAGTTGGATGTAATAGCCGCGCGAGAAGCTCTGCGGGATGCCGAGCAGCAGCGAGGCAAAACCCAAGCCGGTGTTCCCCGTGGCGCCGCCCAGCGCGGTAGCGGCGTTATTGAACGACAATGCGCCGCGCAGCGATTTGTCGATGCGCTGCAGTTTCACGTGGGGACGAAGGTCAGCACCCCACTTCAGCGAGTGAGCGCTTTTGGTGTAGGTCCAGTTCGTAACATAGTCGAAGCTTTGCTCCAACTCGTAGAAGTTGGAATAAGGGTTCCCGAAGTAGGTGTTGGACCCACCGGCGATCGGTCCGTTCCAGGCCATCTGGGGTAATCCGTCTGTCAACGGCGTGTTTTGGTTAATGCCGGGTAGTCCGATCTGACTGGCGGTCTGCAGCCCGATATCAGTCTGCGCCAGGTTGCTGCGGAAGCGCGAGAAACCGAAGCGAACTTCGGCGATCAGATTCGACTTCACGACGCGTGTCAGATTCAAGGACAGGTTCTGCGTTCTGGTCCCGCCCACTTCGGCCTGAGGCCCGAAGCCCGGTCCGCCGGCGACATTCCCGAAGATTGGCGGCGCATCGTAGAGCGAGGAGAAGTAGCTATAGCGGGCGAAGAGGCGCGTGTTGGACGAGAGATTGTAATCGGTGCGGCCGTTCACGCCGTTCGTGTTCGAGGTGAAGGAGCCCGATTTCGTGTAGTCGCGGGTGAACGACGGATCGGGCGTATTGGGATCGGGCAGCAGCGCAACCAGCTTCATAGTGATAGGGCTGAGCCGGTTGGATGGAATCATGTTTCCGGGGAACTGTGTGCGGCCGACGCCGCTGCTATTGCCGGTGTTGGGATCGTAGATCGGATACTGTCCCGCAACCGCGCTGAAGTCTCCGGTCTTCATGGCCGGGGAAGGCAGCGCCAGTTGGAGGGTGGAGCCCTGGATGGATCGGAGGCCCTGATAATCGGCAAAAAAGAAGATCTTGTCTTTCTTGATCGGCCCCCCGAAGCTTCCCCCAAATTCGTTCCAATGCCAGGGAGCGATTTTGGAGGTAGATTGCGTGAAAGGGTCCCGGGCGAAGAAGCTGTTGTTCTGCACGTACTCGAACACAGTCCCGTGGAACTGATTGGTGCCCGACTTCGTGGAGGCCTGGAAGACCGCGCCTGCAACCTGTCCGAACTCGGCGTCATAGCTGTTGGTGGTGATCTTGATTTCCTGGAGCGAATCGACATTGGGATTCACCATCGCTACCCCCTGGATCGTTTCCTGGTTCTCGATGCCGTCGAGTTGATGGTAGTTGTTGCCAGTTCCCTTGCCGTTGACGAAGCCATTGGTGTCGCTGCCGGGATTTTCACCGATAAACGCTGGGCTGGTGGAGCGCAAGGCGCCGGGCAGAATTTCGATGAGTTGGCTGACGTTACGGCTGAGGACGGGCAACCGGTTCAAAGTCCGGTCGCTGATCACGCCGCCTAAGTCGGCCTTTTCCGTCTTCAGGACCGCGGCGTCTGAAGTTACCGTTACAGTCTCGTTGGTCGAGCCCAGCGCCAGTTCCGCATCGACGCGAACGGTGGAGTCCACATCGAGAACAATGCCCGTCCGGTCAAGCGCCTTGAAGCCGGTGGCCGTCATGCGCACGGAATATCCGCCGGGAATAAGCTGCGGCAGAGAATAAAAACCCGATTCATTGGTGAGGACAGAGTTCGTAACCCCGGTGCCGTCCCGCGTGACCGTGACAGCCGCGCCGACCACCACCGCGCCGGAAGGGTCGCGTACGAACCCGTTGATCGTGCCCGACACCGCTTGCCCGAAGCAGCAGGGCCCGGCTAGAGCAAATATTGCCAGAATCGCGGACAGAGCGTACTTCATGGGAACTCCCCAGAACACGGAATTTCGGATGCCGCCAGATTATCTCAGTTATGCAATATTGTCAACAAGCTTATTGACAATTCTGTTGCCGCGATTTCCTCGCGCATCGGCCGTCGAATGTCAAAATGCCGGGGTAACGTGTGCTTTCGAACAGCGGAAAAATCAGTCGAGTTCCGCTTCTTCCGCCATCCAGGCACTGCGGTTAGAGGCGAGAAACAGCGGGGCGTTCTGCTGGAAGAGACTATCGTGGAGCTGTTGGAAATATTGTTCCACCTGGTGCTCCACGCGGCTCATGGGACAGGAAAGGATCATCTCCACGTATCTTTCGTGGCCGGCGTATCGATCCATAATTGGGATACGGGACGAAAAAGCTCTGGCCACCATGAAGATGAAGGGATTCATGACCTGGTTCAGGGTTCTGTAGAGCTGCTCCCGCCCTGCCAGTTTCCAGATGGTCTGGTGCAGTTGCATGTCCGATTGCAGAAACTGCTCGTCATCGCCGCTCACGGCGGCTGCCTTCATCTTGGCCAGCCGTTCGCGGAGAAGACGCTCTTCCTTGGAACCCATCTCCTCGCGCATGTATCGAACGCACAACCCTTCGAGCTTCCCGCGGATGCGGAAAACGACGTCGATGGATTCACCGGAAATGTCGTGGATGAATGTACCGCGCCGGGGAATGGTGACGACCAGCCCATCCCGCTCCAACCGCAGGAGTGCTTCTCGTACGGGGCCACGGCTGCACTTGAGGCGAGCGGCAATGTCTTCTTCGATGATTCGTTCGCGGGGACGAAGTTCTCCGGAATAGATGGCCTTCTTGATGTGTTGCTCGACTCGCTGGCTCGCCGACAGCTTCCGTTCCTTCTCCCTCTTCCCCATCCTGCCTTTTTCTGCACTCGTAATTATAGCAGTGATCTCCATTTACACCGCCTGTCGGGCCGTGTCATATCAGACCTCCTGACGTCGTCGGACCCTGCGAGCTGACGAGGGATATAGATGAGCCGCGACGTGGCTCGACACTCGTGTCTGCGGCGCCCAGACTCGTCTCGGCCTCGTGTGGGCGGAGGGTCGAGACGAGTCTCCACCCGGCAGGCACAAGTGCCTGCGCCACTTTACCGGGCTCATGCAAGTTCCTCGGCATCGGGAGTCTGTTTTCGGGGCAGTTTCGTCCGTCACCGCTTTCCGCACGAGCTGTTGTATCAGCGGCTCCGCTCGAACAGCACCATCTCCGAAGTGAGGTTATCCTCCAGCCGCACAGCAATTCCGTCGCGCATTAGAACCGTACCAGGGAGCTCGGCGGTTTGCTCGCGATTACAAAACGTAACACGATAAGTGCAGCTCGCATCGAGGCCCCTCGGGCGGAGTATGTAGACCGGGTCGCCGGCTACCGACGTCCGGAACAGAGTTACTACGCCGCGGCGCGAATCCTGCGCGGCGTACTCCAGCACGACCCAGGGCGAGGGCTCCAGCAAAGGCGTCATCGGTGTGTGATGATACACGCGGCTGCCGACCATGATCGGCCGGACCGTCCGTTTATACAGCTCCATCGAGGTCTGAATTTTGTTGTGAAGGATCGGATTGAAGTCCTCCAGCGACGGGCTGATCCCGCGAAAGATGGGACGCGCCATCATGACGGTCCGTAACTGGAGATCGAGGTCTCCGTCGGTGGCGTGGTCACCGACCTCCGTGCCGAAGGTGCGCAGCAGAATCTCCCGAGGCAAGATCCAGGTCATGCCATTAAGGATTTTGAGGCCGCGCGGGGCACGCATCCAATCGGAGAGTTCGGTGTTGTGGAAGCGGCGCAGGATACCCAGGTCGAGACGGCCGCCGCCACCGGCGCAGTTCTGAAAGATGACGCGCGGGAATCGCGCGCGCAGGCGGTCGAACATAGCATAGAGATTGTCAACGTGGCGCCACATCGTGCTTTCGACAAATCCGTCTTTGATCTGATTTCCGCCGTCGTTCACCGTGGAGTTGTAGTCGATGCGGAACATGTCGAGATCGTACTTTTGAATGATGCGCGCCATCTCCGATTCCATCCAGGCCGCCACCTCCGGCTTGGATACATCCAATTGCCGGCCGTTGGCCACAAGCGCGCCATCCCGCCGCAACATCCAGTCCGGGTGCTCACGGCGTAGCTTCGATGCGGCGCCGATTCCTTCGATTTCCACCCACAGTCCGAACAGGAGCCCTTTCTGCCGGGCGTACTCGCGCACGGGCGTTATGTCGTTCGGGAGCCAGGCGCCGGCATACCAGTCGCCCACGTTCTGCGCCCAGCGATTCGGCTCCGGACCGTACCAGCCGGCATCGATCATGAACAGTTCGGCGCCGACTTGTGTCGCCAGATCGACTTCCCGTTTCAGTCCGGGCTCTGATTCGTGGTCGACAATGTAGCCGCGATGATTGGCTTCCACCTGGTATTCCCGCCCGCTCACCTGCGGCGGCATAACGTTGTGGCGCACATGCTCGTGCAGCGCCTGGATCACGTGATCGAGATCGGCGTGCATCACGAGCATGTGAGAGTCTGGTGTCCGGATGGTTTCACCAGGTTCGATGACGCGCTGAATCGTATCGACGGAACTCGGGCCCATGGTGAAGAAGAGACGTGCGACATCGCCCTGGGGATCGGCCGTGCCTGTTACTCTGGTCGTCCAATTTCCGCTCCAGCCGAGCGAGCCCACAAACCATTCGCCGGTGGCTTTGTTGTGCGCGAAAAAGGTGGGATGGCCCCAGCCCGATTTTCCGCGGGTTCCGGTAATGGTTTTCGTGGTGTTGGAGATCTGTTCGAATTTCCATGCACCCTCGTGTCCCCACTCTTCGTACTGCGCGTAGGCGATTTCAAAAGGCGATTCCTGCGGTTTGAGCCGCTCCTGATAGGTCGGGGTATTCCAGAGCATGCCCGACCATGGGGAGACGCCGGAAAGTCCGGTCGCTTTGGAGCCGGTGTTGGTAATCTCCAGCCAGCGAACCATAACAGGGCCGCCGGACAGCAGCGTTTTCACTTTCACCGTAACTGGACGAGCCTTGCTTTTCAGTTCGTGTGTGACGAGCAGGCCATCCGGATTGCGCACTTCCGACTGCGTAGCGTTCACCCATTCCCATGTGCCATCCAGGCTCTGGCCTTCGAGCGAAAGCTGGAACGCATCGAGCGGCAAACGGCCGAAGGAAGCACGCTCCCGATCGAGATGAAACTCCGGTTTGACCATTCCGCTCGAGAGCCAATAACGGCTCACCCAATGGCCGTTGCGGAGCGCTTCATCGCAGACCGACAGCGCGGAGGTGAAGCAAATACCGGGCTCGGGTCCGGTTCGAATCACAGCGCGGCGGACGACGCTGGGGGTGGTTTGGGAGAGGGCGCTGAAACAAACAACAAGCAGTGTAGAGAGTCCCTTTTTCATGGAATTGTTATGACAGAGCGCCACGCCTGTGTCAACAGCGATGTTGACAATTCCGTGGGGGCCAAGTATGTTTTGGATGGGAGCAAACCGTGCACAAAGCGTTTGCGGGAGTCGGAACAGTTGCAATCGCGCTGTGGGCCGTGGATGGGAAGATTCCCTACGTGTTTCGACCTTCCGGGCTGCATGGCGCGATCTCCGAAGTCAAGGTATTACAGTTGGGCGATACGAAACCGTTGCCGCCAAATTTCGCCTCGCCGGACGTGGATTTACATGCCATGGCGGCATGGTCTCTACGCGTGCTGCGGAAGGATCCACGGCCCAGCCTGGACTACGAACCGGTCTTTTTCGTCCGGCCGATGCATGTACCGCCCGCGCCCGACGGACACGATCCGATTGTTCCGGGCGACACGGACGCGCGCGTGGATTGGGAGTTCCCGAACATGCGGGAGATCCTCGGCTTGAGCGAGCGAAGCGCGGCGGAAAAGGGACTTCACGAGCGCGTACTCGGCTATCTTCGAGACGATGGTCTGGCCTGGGTTCCGCCGGGTCACTACATGGAGGGCGAGGTATACCAAGGCAGGAAAGTAGGACCACAGAAGGTGGCGAGCACCTGGGCCTCATGCAAGATCCTGCGCAGTCTCTCGGAAGAATACAAACGAACGCACAACGAGAAGAACCGGGCGGAGTGCCGGAAGATCTTTGTGGCTCTGCGGAACCTCGCCGATTGGGACGCGGGCCGCGCGTATTATCCGCATGGCTCGGGCGCGTGGGCGGACGGAAAATGGATCAAGTCGCAACTGCCTACAGCACTGGTGGAACCCGTGGTGAGTTACTGGGAGGCGTTCCAGGATCCGGAGGCGCTGGAGTTCGCAAAAGCCGCGGCGGAAGGTCTGCTGGCGGATTCCGAGCTGCTGCCGCCGGCGAAAGCGCGGATACGGCCGGACGGGGAGTTTCACGGGCACATGCACAGCACGCTGCATGGTGTTTGGGGCGTGGCCCATCTCGGCGCCGATCTCAATGAGCCGCGTTACCTGGAGTGGGCGAAGAAGGTTTACGATTATGCCGGCGAATTCGGCCCCGGAACCG
>Ga0070741_10008793_pt1 | contig 20037 bp, 14 predicted proteins | sample Coa_R1_4_FD_66440 | JGI IMG/M metagenome (GOLD analysis project Ga0070741, IMG submission 66440) | Surface soil microbial communities from Centralia Pennsylvania, which are recovering from an underground coalmine fire - Coalmine... | ecosystem: Environmental > Terrestrial > Soil > Unclassified ...
CCCTGCGGATCGCGCAGCAGCGGCGGCTCGTGACCCGCGTTGGCGAAGCGCAGCTCGCGGCGCTTGGAATCGTAGATGCCGACCACCATCGTCACGAACATGCCGAGGCTCATTGTCTCTGAGAGCTCCGATTCGATGCGCGCGAGCAGCCGCCCGGGCTCGTGCACGTACTTGCCGAAGCTGCGGAACAGCGTCGCGGCCTTCACCATGATCAGCGCCGCGTTCATGCCTTTGCCGGAAACGTCGGCGAGCGCGAAGGCAACGCGGCCCGCGGTGAGCGGCAGGATGTCGTAGAAATCGCCGGACACGCCGCGCGCGGGAATCGACAGCCCGTGGATCGCGCCGGTGTCGGGCTGCGCCGACGGCAGCAGATTGCGCTGCACGGTCGCGGCGAGCTCGAGCTCGCGCTTCAGGCGCGCCTGCTCCATCTGCGCGGCGGCCATGCGCGCGTTGGCGATCGCCATCGCCGCGGCGGCGGCGAGCGCTTCGAGCGCTTCGCGATCGCGCTGGTCGAACAGGCCGTCGCCGCTCTTGCGATTGATCACCTCGACGGCGCCGAGCCGCTGGCTGCGCACGATCAGCGGCGCGCACAAGAGCGAGCGGATCTCGTAGCCGCCGCCGATCATCTGGGGCGCGATGAAATCGGTGTCCTTGCGCGCATCGGCGACGAGCTGCGTCGCGCCGCTGGTCACCGCGCGGCCGACGATGCCCGCCGTTGCCGGGATCGACAGTCCCGTCGCGGGCACGGGGCCGACCGAAGCCTGCGCCACCAATCGCGCGCGCGGATCGTCGAGCTCGCCTTCGAGCAGGAACAGCGTCGCCGACTCCGCGTTCATCGACGCGGTGATGCGCTCGAGCGCCGCGGTGATGCTCGCCGACAGATCGCTCGAGCGCGCGAACTCCTCCATCACCGCTGCGATCATCTCGATGTAGTTGGCTTCCACGCTCACGCCGCCTGCGCCTTGCCGGCGCGCGTCCTGGCGAAGCGCTCGATCGCCGCTTGCAGCGATTCCTGCGTCGCCGGCTTGGCGACGTAGTCGTCCATGCCGGCCGCGAGGCACTTCTCGCGATAGCCCGGCAGCACGTGCGCGGTCATCGCGACGATCCACGTGTGGCGATCGGGGCCTTCGCGCTTGCGGATCTCGGCGGCGGCCTGGTAGCCGTCCATCTCCGGCATCTCGCAATCCATCACGATGAGGTCGTACGGCTCGCGCATCGCCGCGGCGACGGCCTCCGCGCCGTTGGCGACGCAGGCGGCGTTGAGCCCGAGCTTCGAGAGCTGATACACGGCGACTTCCTGATTGAGCGGATCGTCTTCCGCAATCAGGATGCGCCATTGCGCGCCTTCGACGCCGAACGTGCGGAGACCTTCGGCATCGGCGTGCGCTTCGGGAGCGATGCCCGCGAGCGTGCGCAGCGCCTCGTAGAGATCGGCGTAGCGCACCGGCTTCGTCAGCATCGACTCGACGCCCTGCATCGCGGCCGATTCGGGCAGATTGCGCTGAAGCTGCAGCATGACGATGTGCAGCTGCGCGAGCTGCGCGCGCACGCGGATCTCGCGCACCAGATCGATGCCGTCCATCTCCGGCATGTCCTGATCGATGATCGCGAACTCGAACGGCTGCGAGCCGGCCGCCGCTTCCAGCATGCTGACCGCTTCCTGCGCGTCGGCAGCGGTGTCGACGCGCATGCCCCACCATGCGAGGTCGGCGGCGAGGCTGCGACGGCTCGGCTCGTGATCGTCGACGACGAGCACATGGCGCCCCGAGAGCCCGCGCGGGATGGGTCGCGTCACCGACGGATCGCGCTCGAGCCGCACGGTGAACCAGAATGTCGAGCCGCGGCCGGGCGCGCTGTCGACGCCGATCTCGCCGCCCATCAATTCGATCAGGCGCTTCGAGATGGAAAGCCCGAGCCCGGTGCCGCCGTACTTACGCCGCGCGGGACCTTCGACCTGCGCGAACGGCTGGAAGAGATTGCGCAGGCCGTCCGGTCCGATGCCGATGCCGGTGTCGCGCACCGCCACGCGCACGATCACTTCGCCGTCGGCCGCTCGCTGCGGCGACACTTCGATCACGATCTCGCCCTGCTCGGTGAACTTCACCGCATTCGACAGCAGATTGCCGAGCACCTGATTCAATCGGCCGGCATCGCCTTTCAATCCGGCGGGCAGCGCGTGGTCGTAGAGCAGCGCGAGCTCGAGGCCCTTGCCCTGGACGCGCTCGGCGACGAGCTCGATCGCGCCTTCGACGACCTGGCGCAGATCCAGCGGCGCGACCTCGACCTGCATCTTCCCGGCCTCGCTCTTGGAGATGTCGAGGACGTCGTTGATCACCCGCAGCAGGGACTCCGCGCTGTTGCGGATGCGATCGGCGATCTGGCGCTGGCGCTGCGTCAGCGTCGTGTCGAGCATCATGCTGTTCATGCCGAGGATCGCGTTCATCGGCGTGCGGATCTCGTGGCTCATGTTCGCCAGGAAATCCATCTTGGCGACCGCCGCTGCTTCCGCCGCCGTCTTTGCGGCGAGCAATTCCGCCTGTGCGCGACGCAGCGCCTCGTGATCCTTGCGCTGCGCAGTGTTGTCCCACGAGACGCCGACGATGCGCACCGCCTTGCCCGTGTCGTCGTAGGTCGCGAACGCGCGCGAGCCGATGAAGTGCACGCTGCCGTCGGGCCAGACCGCGCGGTACTCCTGGTCGTAGGGCTTGCGATCGCGGATGGCGGCGCGGATCGCGCGATCGATCGCGGCGCCTTCTTCGGGCGACATCAGCTTGAAGAAATCCTCATAGCGGCCGCTGAACGAGCCCGGCTGCAGCCCGAGCACGCGATGGGTGTTGTCGTCCCACAGCAGACGCTTGCCCACGAGATCGTTGGTCCAGTAGCCGAAGCTCATCGACTCCACGGCAAGGCCGATGCGCTGATGCGCTTCGTCGAGCGCCCGGTCCACGCTCTCGCGATCGGCGACCTGCATCCAGATCGACAGCGCGATGGTCACGATGAAGAACAGGATCCACGCTGCAGCGATGTCGATGCCGCCTGGGACCAGGGTTGCGCGGAGCGTGAACGCGATGCCGAGCGCGGCGAGACCGCCCAGGACCGCTTCGCGATACACCCGCACGCCGTAGCGCAGGCCGTGATCGAGCATCGCGGCCAGCACCACCATCTGCAGCGGCATCACCGGCAGGAAATCGCTCGGGATGCCGATCGCGAGCAGCGGCATCTCGAGCGCGAGCAGCGCGCGCGGCAACTTCCTCCCGAGCGACCGGCGGCGGTGGAGGAGATGCAAGGCACCGAGCATGGCCAGGTACGCGAGGCACGCGAAGCGCGCCTCGCCGATGCTCAGCAGGCCCGGCGCCATCCGCGCGGGAATGCTGATGTAGGCGAAAATGACGCCGCCGAACACGTAGCGCACGACGAATGCGGACGGCAGCGGACGGCGCGAGCTGTCCAGTTCGAACATCGGGCTGTTGCTGCTCACGCCCGCGTCCCGAAGGCTACGGCACGCCCTGCGGCACGACGTGGATGACCTGATCGCCGATGTGCACGTCGATCGTCGTGTCGGGCGTGATGGTGTAGACGAGCGGCTGGCTCATGTCGATCTTCATGCGCTGCGGATCGAGCGTCACGCTGCTGCAGTTGATCGTGCTCAGCTGGAATCCGTTCGCCTGGTCCGGCACGGTCAGGTCGGACTCCGTCACCGTGAGCGACGTGCCCGGCAGCAATTCCCAGCCGACTTCCCAGCTCTCCGGATGCCAGATCGTCGCGAAGTCGGCGGCCGACAGCCGCATGAGCCCGCGCATGCGCGCGAGATAGCCGCGAGCGAGGTTGTCGTAGACGCCGTCGAAGATCACCTGCTTCGTCGGCAGCTCGTCGGCGCGCGCGAGCGAGGTCGCGTCGATCGAGCACGGAGCGGAAGGATTGCTCTGCGTCATGCCGCTAACCCAGTACGCCGACCCGGTCCCGGGAATCTTCTCGGAGAACAGGGTCGGATCGAAGACGTATTTCACGCGCGGTGGATTCTCGACGCGCACCTTCGCGTAGGACAGCGGCTCGACGAAGGGCAGCACGTCGTTCTCGATGCGGCCTTCGTGCTGGCGCCCGAGGTAGTGCAGATACACGTACTCGTTGCCGAAGCCCTCCATCTGGTTGGCTTCCGGATCGCCCTCGGTGCCCTGCGTGAATTCGTCGAGCGTGCCGATCGAGAAGAACACCGGCACGTTGTAGAGGTTCTGCAGCGTCGGCGTCGCGGTGATGCCGCCGGTGACGTCGTGCGTGAAGATGTAGGGCATCGCGGCAGCGTAACGATCGGGGTACAACCGCGCGACGTACCACGTGCCGAGCGCGCCGAGCGACACGCCGTGGATCGTGCGGCGATCGGGATCGGTGCGGAAGCGCGTCGTAACGTCGTCCTGCACTTCGAGCAGATCGACGAGCCCGTCGCCGCCCTGATAGCCGAGCCCTTCGCCTCGGCCGAGCGTGCACGCGTAGACCGCGTCGAGCCGATCGACCAGGGCTTCGATCACGGTGAAGCCCATGTAGCCGGTGGTCGCGACGACGTCGGTGACGAGCGGGTTGTAATCCGAGCGCGACAGCGCCTCGCCGTAATAGACCTCGACGTTGTGGTTCGCGCCGAGCGGATGCGCGCACAGGTCGAACGGGAACGCGTGATCGGCCTTGGCGTAGTAGTCGTGCGGCAGCACGAGCACGTACGGCTGCCACGGTCCCTGATAGACGAAGTGCACGCCGACGCCGCTGACGACGTCGGTGCCTTTGCCGGTCGCGGTCGGATACTTCGATTCGTAGATGCGCTCGGAGACGCCGGTGATCTCGGGATCGGCATCGTTTTCGTCGGACTTGAGCCGCGCGAAGTCGACGTCGATGTAATCGTCGAGGATGTTCTGCGCCTTGAGATCGTTCGCCTGCTTCTCCTCGTTCCACACCGAGTTCGGCTCGCCGTTGTTCGACAGCACATCCCAGATCGCGGGAACGCCGATGCCGCCGCCGGTCATGATCGGCACGCCCATCTCGGTCGGGATCGGCAGCGGCGCGGCCCACGTCTGCGACGCGGAATCCCAAACGCCAGACGCGACGAAGTAGCGCCAGATGTGATCGGCTGGATCGGCGACGCTCTTCGGCACGCGCACGTCGATCAGCGCGTCGTCGACGTCGGCGGTCACTTCACCGCCCGCCGCCGCGAGATCGGTCGTATTGCCCGCGGCGTCGGTGATCGCGCCGCCGGTGCCGTAGATCGTATAGAGATGATCGCAGCCGAGCTGCTGGGAGAGGCCCGCGCCGAACGGCCACGCTTGCGTCAGCCCCGTGCTGCGCACGAGGTCCTCGTCGACGCAGATCGCGACGACGCTCGAATCGGCGGCGGTCATGTCGCCGAGACGGAATCGGTAGTGCACGTCCGTCGCATCCGCGGCGACGCGGAATTCGATGAGATCCGCGACGTCGTCCATGTGATTGCCCGGCGCGGCGTACATGAAATCGCCGGCCCAGTTCGTCTGCGGCGCGGGCGACAGGCGCAGGTTGGTCGGATCGTTCGGATCGGGACCGGCGGCGCCGAACGGCAGGTCGAGATGATCGATGCCGTCGGTGTTCGGGCCATGATCGTCGTGGATGTAATCCTGATAGACGAACTCGTGGCCGCGATACACGCCGACGTTGGAGATCATCGCCGGCGTCGCCTTCCAGCCCGTGAATACGGCATCGCCGCCGCCCGCGGAGGGACTGTTCGCGGAATCGATTGGATTGCTCTGTCCGCAACCGGCGAGCAGCGCCAGCGCGGCGACTGGCCACATTGCTTTCATTTTCACCCTCCCCCAGAAATCCGTGACCTCAGCGGTAGCGTCGCGCGATCAGGCTCGGCAAGAGGATCAGCGCGCACACCAGTGTCATGCCGAGCCCGGCCGTGAGCAACGCGCCCATGCTGACCATGCCCGGATGCGGCGTCAGCATCAAGTTGATGAAGTTCGCCATGGTGATGAGCGCGCCGTAGAGCACCGCGCGCGCAGTGCTGGTCTGCAGCAGGTTGACGTGCGCAGACGCCGCCGCGTGGCCGCGCTGCACGAGATAGACGCTGTAGTCCACGCCGACCCCGAGGATGAGCGGCAATGCGATCACGTTCGCAAAGTTGAACGGCACGCCCGCGACCACCATGATCGCGACCGTCAGCAATCCCGCGAGCGTGAGCGGGATCAGCACGAACAGCGTGTCGGTGACGCTGCGCAGCAGGATCAGGAGCAGGATCGTGATCGCGACGAACGAGCTGATGAACGCCGATCGGAACGCATGCACAACCGCCTGGCCGGCTTCCGTCATTCCCACGGGCGGGCCTGCAGCCGCCGGCGCGACCGTCCGCACCTCACCGATGAATCGGTCCATCGCTTGCGGATTGTCGAGCACTTCCTTCGGCCAGATCTCGACGCGATAGACGCCGTCCGCGCTCTTCCAGCGGCGCGCGATCTGCGGCGGCAGCGACGCTTCGGTCACGGGTTCGGGGTTGAGCGCGTCGCTGAGCGTCGAGATCTGCGCCGGCAGCGCGCCGAGCAGCGCCGCGCGCAATGCGTCGACGCGTTGCGGCTGCCCCTTCGCGACCTCGAGGAAGCGTGCGAGCTCGTGCGCGAGCGCGCTCGACGCCGGCAACGCTGCGCGAAGCTTTTCGAGGGCAGCGATCTCGTCCGCTGCCGGCGGCGCGGCCACTTTCTCGGGCGGCGACAGCGAGAGCGACAGCGAGAGATCGGAGATGTAGGCGATCTTCTCGTCCTGGTCGTCGGGGATGAAGCTCGACAGATCGAGCGCGCGGCGCACCAGCGGCAGATCGCGCAGCTTCTGCTTCAGCGCGTCCGCGGACGCGAGGTCCGGCGCCAGCGCCGAGACCGACAGCGCGGGGATGTCGGGATCGTGCATCAGCTCGCGGAACGTCGACACCGACTCCGCTTGCGGATTGCGGATGTTCAGCGGGTCGTAGTCGAAGCGCGCGCGCGGCGCGAAGACGATCGCGAAGGCCGCGGCGATCGCGGCCCCGATCCAGATCTTGCGCGCGTGCACGTAGGGCCAGTCGAGCACGCGCCCGAGGAAGTTGAGCGACGACAGGCGCACCGTCAGCGGATCCGGCGGCATCAGCTGGATCAGCGCCGGCAGCAGCGTGAGGCTCACGACGAGGCTGATGAACATGCCGGCGCCGGAGATCAGCCCGAGCTCGGCGATGCCGAGGAAGTCGGTCGGGATGAACGCGAAGAAGCCGAGCGACGTCGTCGCCGCGCAGACCATCATGAAGCCGCCGACGTCCTGCGCCGCCCGCGGCAGCGCGTCGTCGTGCGGCATGCCCTGCCCGATCAATTCCCGGTACTGCATGCACAAGTACAAGGCATAGTCGATGCCGAGACCGACGTAGAGCACACCGAACGCGACCGAGATCAGGTTGAGATGGCCCACGGTCGCTGCCGCGAACGCAGCGGTCCCCATCAAGCCCGCGGCGAGCGTGAGCACCGCGGCGATCACCAGCCGATACGAATGCAACGCCGCGAACAGCAGGATCGCGACGAGCACCAGCGCGCCGCCCAGCGCGATCACCGCGCCACCGAACGCGCTCTGCAGCTCCTCGTGCTCGAGCGCCGCGGAACCGGTCAGGCGCACGCGCACGCCGTGCGCGGCGTCGAGCTGCAACTCTTTCGCGATCGCGCGCGCGGTGTCGATCGGCACCGCGCCGGGCAGCAGCTTCGAGTAGTCGAACGTCGGCGACATCGTGATGTAGCGACGCGTGCTCTTCTGCGGCGAAGCATCGGCGCTCATCAGGGTTTGCCACGACAGGCGATAGAACTTGCCGTCGGCTGTCGCGCCCACCGCTTCGGCGATCTTGTTGAGCGCCGGCGTCAGATCGAACTCGATGCCGGCGGGCGCGTCGAGCGCGCGGATGAGCAGCGACGACAGGCCGTGCAGCGTCGGATCCTGCGACAGCGCGCCGAGGAACGGCTGCGCCTTGGTCAGGCCGTCGCCGAGCTTCTGCAGCTCGGGCATCGACAGGTAGAGCAGCCCGTTGTGACGGAAGAACGGATCGGCTTCCGCGGCGAAGATGTTCGCGTAGAGATCGGGATGCGTGCGCAGCGCGGCGATCAGTCGCGCTTCGGCGTCGTCGGCGATCTCCGGCGTCTCGCCGTCGACGACGATCAGCAGCGGGCTCGACGGGAACTGCTTGCCGAGCTCGCGCTCGGCGACACGCCACGGCAATTGCGGCGACAGCATGTTCGCCGTGTCGGTGTCGACCGACAGATGCGTCGCCGCGTAGTGCGACAGCGCGGCGATGAGCACGACGAAGCCGGTGACGACGGCAGCCGCTCGGCGCTGCACGGCACGCACCCAGCGCTCGAGCGCGCGAGCGAGCCAGCTCGAAGCCGTTTCAGTCATCCGGAAAGGCGTCCATGGAGTCCGTACATGCTAATCTTTCGCCGCAATGAAATGGACAGCCGCCTGCGAGAGCGGTTGCCAACGAATCGGAGAGTGAGGCTCATGTCGCGCGCGGTCGTCGTCGCCGTCTTTTTCGTTTCGCTGTTCTCGGGCATCGCCCGCGCCGGCGACGCGCCCGATGCCGTCGTCAACGGCTTCCACGCCGCGCTCACCGACGCGATGACGCACGGCGCGGAGCTCGGCTGCAAGGGCCGCGTCGCCAAGCTCGAGCCGGTGATCGTCAAGGCCTTCGACCTGCCCTTCATCGCGAGCCACATCCTGCGCAAGCGCTGGGACAAGATGACCTCCGAGCAGCGCAGCGCGTTCACCACCACGCTCAAGGACCTGACGGTCGAGACCTATGCCGGCAACTTCTCGCGTCCTGGAACCAGGTTCGAGATCGTCGAGACGAAGGAGGTCTCGGCGACGCGCAAGCAGGTGCGCACGCGACTGATCCCCGCGCACGACGAGCCGGTGAGCCTCGACTATTTCCTGCAGAAGAGCGGCGAGGACTGGAAGATCATCAACGTCATCGCCAACGGCGTCTCCGATCTCGCGCTGCGCTCGTCGCAGTACGACAAGGTGTTCGAGGACTCCGGCTTCGACGGATTGATGTCGAAGCTGCACAAGCAGATCCAAGCAGACCTCGCGGCCTGTTGAACGCGCGCATGGCATTCCGGGGGAATTGCCGCAAGCGTCCGCTCATCGCCATCACGGTGCTGCTCGCCTGCGCGAGCATCGCCAGGGCCGACGAGCCGCCCGCCGCCGCCGAGCCCGGCGAGGTCCTTCCCGAATTGCTGGTCACCACGCAGAAGATCAAGCAAACGCTCGAGCAGGTGCCGGCGTCGGTATCGGCGATCAACGGCGAGATGATCCGCGACTCGCAGGGCGCGAACTTCGCCGATCTGCAGGACTACACGTCCAACGTGGTGATCCGCCTCTCCGGCGGCGCCGGGCAGTTCACCATCCGCGGCTTCGGCACGCAGGACACCAATCCGGCGTTCGATCCGTCGGTCGGCAACGTGATCGACGGCGTGTTCTACGGCCGCACCAATTTCCTCGCCGGCTTCTTCTACGACATCGACCGCTTCGAAGTGCTGCGCGGCCCGCAGGGCACGCTGTTCGGCAAGAACAACACCGCCGGCGTGTTCAATCTCGTCACCGAAGCGCCGGGACCGCATCTGATGATGCGCTGGGAGCTGCTCGCGGCTGCGGACGGCCAGCGCTCGTTCCGGCCGGCGCTCAACCTGCCGCTCGGCGGCGGCTTCTCGCTGCGCGTCTCGGGCAATTACGATCACGGCGATCGCGGCACGATCTTCAACACCTTCCTGAAGCGCGGCGAGCGCGGCGTGCAGCAGGACTCCACGCGCGTGCGGCTGCGCTACACGAGCGAAAGCGGCGCTGTGGTCACCGATCTCGCCGGCTTCTACTCGCACGTCCAGCAGAACTTCAATCAGTTCGAGTACTCGAAGCTCGGCCCGAACATGCTCGCGCTGCAGCAGAGCTACGATCCGAGCGCGGAAGCGATCGTCAACTTCCAGAACTCGTCGAGCTATCCGTCGCTCGAGGACGCGTTCTCGCGCGGCGCGAGTCTCACGGTGGACGACAATCTCGGCGCGCTGTGGGGATCCAAAGCGCTGCGGCTGACGTCGATCACGGCAGGCGCGTCGATCGCCACGCCGAAGTTCGATCTCGACGCCGACTTCTCCGCCGTGCCCTTCATCACCGACACGATGGCAGTGCCGCGCGCGTTCAACCAGTTCAGCCAGGAGGTTCACCTCTCCGGCGAAGTGCCGAGCCTGCTCGGCTGGGGTCACGGCGTCACCTTCGTGTTCGGCGCCTATTACTACCAGTCGCACTTCAAGACATCGGACTACTTCAATCTCGAGGATCTCGGCGCTGCCTACGCATATGAGACGGCGGCGCAGTGCGACCGCAACCTGTCGCAGATCCCCGGCGGCGCCTGCGGCATCCAGGGCGGCCTGCTGCACGATCCGATCGAGCAGCTGATCACGCTGCTGAACCCCGTCGGCGATCATTGCCTGGATCCGTCCGATCCCAGCACCTGCATCGGGCTCGGCCCGCAGAACGCGTCGGTGAAGCTCGATCAGCACGCGAAGGATTACGCGCTGTTCGGCCAGGCCGAGCATCGCATCTTCGAGGATTGGTACCTGATCGGCGGCTTGCGCTTCGACATCGAGAGCAAGCGCGGCGACGCGTCGAGCCTCGCGCACGGACGCCTGATCCCGATCATCGCGCAGCAGGAAGACCACACCACGCACATCGAGCGCATCGAGCACCAGCTGTCGCCGAAGGCCGGCTTCAAGTGGTCGCCGAACAAGCACGTCGAGGCCTACGGCACGTGGACGCGCGGCTTCAAGAGCGGCGGCTTCAACGCGCTGCCGCTCAAGCCGGACAATCTCGAGTACGAACCGGAGCGCGCGACGAGCATCGAGCTCGGCGGCAAGGTGCGCGTGCTCGGCGGCGCGCTGCGCTTCTCCGGCGCGGTCTTCACCACCGACTTCGATAACCTGCAGGTGTCGACGTTCCAGAACAACAGCTTCATCGTCGAGAATGCAGCCACCGCGCGCTCACGAGGTTTCGAGATCGACCTGCACTGGCTGACGCCGCTCGACGGGCTCGCGTTCTACACGTCGGTCGGGCTCGCCGATGCGAAGTACAAGAGCTATCCCTGCGCGCCCGCGCCATCGGACTCGACGGAAGCGGCGAGCCAGGCGCACTGCCATCCAACCAGCAGCAGCGGCAACGCGGTGATGGACACCGCGGGCCAGATCACCGGCACGCTGACCGGGTTCATCTCGCCGTCGCCGCCGACGCAGGACCTGTCGGGCCATCCGCTCGCGTTCGCGCCGAAGTGGACCGCGACGATGATCCCGAGCTACACGCTGCGCCTGCCGCGCTACATGGCCGCGGTGTTCGCCGTCGACGTGCTCTATCGCAGCGCGCAGTTCCTGAATCCCGACAACGACGATCGCAAGCAGCAGCCCGCGACGACGCAGGTCAACGCGCGCATCGGGCTCGGCGATCTGACCAAGAACTGGAAGTTCACCATCGTCGGCCACAACCTGACCGACAAGATCATCCTCGACCAGGCCGTCGACGAGCCGCTCGCGCCCGGCGGCATCGCCGTCGTGCGCAGCGATCGCGGACGCTTCTACTCCGCGAACCTCGCGATCACGTTCTAGCGCGAGCCACGCGCGCTACGAGCGCGCGACCGTGACCAGCGCGACCGCGTACTCCTTGCCGTTCGGATGACGCAGCTTCAGGCGCACTGTGGATCCCGCAGGAAGCTCGGTATAGCCCCTGGCCTGCGGCTCCGGACATCCGGGGATCTTGCAGCCCTGGACCTCGAGGATGGAATCGCCCACCGCGATCCCGGCGCGCTCGGCCGGCGAATCCTTGGCGACTCGCTTGACGGTCGCGTCGCCGACCTTCATCAGCGCGTTCGTATCCAAGGACATCGCGAAGCCCAGCCAGCCCCGATCGGCTGCGCCAGCGGTGGTCGCGACGAGGAGTGCAGCGATTGCAGGAAGTCGTAGCGTCATGCGCGGTCCCTCTTCGGTGATGGAACGAAGCCCTCCACACGGGGAGAGATGCGCCGACGTCGAAAAGGGTTGCAAGCCGCTCGCTAGGTGCTGCTTTCCTTCCAGGCTGCGGCGCCGAGGAAGATCACGCGAAGCTGCTTCACGAACGCGTCGATCATCTCCTGCTCCGCGCGCGGCTGCTTCGGCGGCAGGTCGAGGATGTCGCCCGCCGCGCTGATCATCGTGTTGACGACGAGCCCGCACACGATCTGCAGCGTCGCGGTCGACAGGTGCGGCAGGATGTTCAGCGTGCGCAGGTCCTGCGCCATCTCGCTCGCAAAATGACTCATCTCGCGTCGCACCGCAGCACGGATCGCCGGTGAGCCGCCCGAGCGCTCACCGGCGACGAACAGAAACTCCTGCGGGTGCGCGCGCACGAATCCGGTGTAGATCTTCACCGAATTACGGATCACGTCCTTGAGCGGCACGCCGCCGCGGCGCGCTTCCCGCAAGAGACGACGCAGCGTGACCCCGCCCTCCTCCACCAGGGCGAGTCCGAGCTCGTCCATGTCCTGGAAGTGACGATAGAACGCCGTCGGCACCACGCCGGCTTCGCGCGTGACCTCGCGCAGGCCCAAGCCCGTAAAGCTGATGCCGCGACTCATCAGCGTCAGCGCAGCGTCCATCAAGGCTTCGCGCGTGCGCTGCTTGCGCTGGTCGCGGGAGAGGTCGTCGTCGGGTCGGGAACGGCTCATTTCGAAGCCAATTGTGACACAACTGTTACCACGTTTTGCATCGAGACTTGACACGTCGTCTGCCTTTGTGTGAACATTTGTTCACTGAAACGGAGCCCCCATGCTGACTGCCCTGAAGCCCCTCCTCGCCAACGACTGGTTCGCGCCCTTCAACGACGCGGCCGCGATCGACGACGTGTTGGGGCAGATCAACCCCATGTGGTCGGTGCGCAACGTCAAGGCGCGCGTCGTCGCGATCCGCGAGGAGACCGCGGATGCGCGCACCTTCGTGCTGCAGCCGAATCGGCACTGGGCGGGCTTCAAGGCGGGCCAGCACGTCGTGGTGGACGTCGAGCTCGACGGCGTGCGCCATCAGCGCAGCTACAGCCTCTCCTCTTCGCCGAGCGAGCGCGACACCATCGCGATCACGGTGAAGCGCCAGGTCGAAGGCAAGGTGTCGAACGCGCTGCACGATCGTGTGAAGGTCGGCGACGTGCTCGGCTTGTCCGCGGCGTCGGGTGAGTTCGCCCTCCCGGTCTCGGCGCAATCGATCCTGATGCTCTCGGCCGGCAGCGGCATCACGCCGGTGATGGCGATGCTGCGCGAGCTCCACGCGCGCGGCGAGGATCGCGACGTGTTCTTCCTGCACGTCTGCCGCAAGCCGGAGGACGCGATCTTCGCGGCCGAGCTGCACGCGATCGCCGCGACGCTGCCGAGCCTCAAGCTGCACTTCCACTACACCGCCGAGAACGGCCGCCTGCCGCTCGACACGCTCGCGATCCTCGTGCCCGACTACGCGCAGCGCGAGACGCTGCTCTGCGGTCCTGCCGCGTTCATGGCCGACGTGCGTGCGAAGTGGGCGCGCGAGGGCATCGAATCGAAGCTCGCGTGCGAGCACTTCGGTATCGCGCCGATGGTGAGCGACGACAGGGCCACCGTCGAAGTGCGCGCCGCGCGATCGGAACGACTGTTCACCGCCTCGGCTTCGCAACCGCTGCTCGTCGAAGCCGAGCGCGCCGGACTCAAGCCCAAGCACGGTTGCCGCATCGGCATCTGCCAGTCGTGCAAGTGCAAGAAGACGAGCGGCACCGTGCAGAACCTGCTGACGGGAGAGATCTCGTCGGAGCCCAACGAAATGATCCAGCTGTGCGTGAGCGCCGCGCGCTCCGACGTGCAGCTCGAACTCTAAGGAGAACACACACATGAGCAAGCATCTCACCCGCAGCCAGATCGACGCGTTCGAGCACGAGATGAACGCGATCCGCGACAGCGTCATCGCCGATCTCGGCGAGCGCGACGCCAAGCACATCCGCAAGTGGGTGCGCATCGCACGCGGCAGCGCGATCACCGGCCGCACGCTGCTCGGCGCCGGCTTCGACCCGATCACCTTCGTGCTCGGCGTCGCGGCACTCGCCAACGCCAAGATCCTCGACAACATGGAGATCGGCCACAACGTGATGCACGGCCAGTACGACTTCATGAACGACCCGGCGCTGTACTCGCAGACGTTCGAGTGGGACACCGTCTGCACCGGCGACGAGTGGCGGCATTCGCACAACTACATGCACCACACCTACACGAACATCCTCGGCAAGGACAAGGACGTCGGCTACGGCCTGCTGCGCGTCGCCGACGAGCAGTACTGGCGGCCGAAGCATCTGATCCAGCCGATCAGCAACGCCGCGCTGTCGGTGCTGTTCCAGTGGGGCGTCGGCGTGCACGACCTCGACTGGGCGGGCCACATCAAGGGCCGCATGACCTTCGCGCAGTGGCGTGCGCAGTTCCGCCCGTTCCTGAAGAAGGCGCGCAAGCAGCTGTTCAAGGACTACGTGCTGTTCCCGCTGCTGACGTTCTGGAACGCGCCGCGCGTGCTGCTCGGCAACGCGCTCGCGAATCTCATCCGCAACGTGTGGTCGAACGTGATCATCTTCTGCGGACACTTCCCGGAAGGCACGCGCGTCTACACGCAGAAGGAATGCGAGAACGAGACGCGCGGCGACTGGTACCTGCGCCAGCTGCACGGCTCCGCGAACCTCGAGGGCAGCCGATTCTTCTACATCATGACCGGACACCTCTCGCACCAGATCGAGCATCACCTGTTCCCCGATCTGCCCGCGCATCGGTATCCGGAGATCGCGCCGCGCGTGCGCGCGCTGTGCGAGAAGTACAACCTGCCCTACAACAGCGGCAGTTTCTGGAAGCAGTACGGCTCGGTGCTGAAGAGCATCCTCGTCAAGGCGCTGCCGACGCGCCGCAAGCTCACGCCCGCGGTCGCGTGATCATGGCTGCAGTACGTGGGATCGCGAAGCTCGCCTTCGACAGCGTCGCCGGCATGACCGACCTCGTCGAGGGCATGCACGCGAACATCGCGGCCGCCCCGCTGCCGTTCGATCGGAAGGTGCGGCGGCGGACGCGCGGCATCACCGGACTCGTCTACGCCGCGATCCGTGAAATCTCGCATCTCGTCGGCGAAGGCACGGATCATCTGATGAAGATCATGCCGTCCGACGACGTGCTCTCCGGCTCGCCGGCGCAGCAGGCGTGGCTTGCCGCGATCAACGGCGTCGTCGGCGACCACCTCGAAGCGACCGGCAATCCGCTCGCGATCCCGATGCGGTTCGTGCATCACGGTGCGCATCGGCCGACGGGACGCGTGCTCGTGCTGATCCATGGCCTGTGCATGAACGATCTGCAGTGGAAGCGCAACGGCCACGATCACGGCGAAGCCCTCGCGCGCGATCTCGGGTACACGCCGCTCTATCTGCACTACAACTCGGGCCGCCACGTTTCGGTCAACGGCCGCGCATTCGCAGCCCTGCTCGAGGAAACGCTCGCACACTGGCCCGTGCCGATCGACGAGCTCTGCATCGTCGGCCACAGTCTCGGCGGGCTCGTCGCGCGCAGCGCGTGTCACTACGCGCTCGAAGCCAGTCATGCGTGGCCGTCGAAGCTGAAGAAGATCGTTTTCCTCGGCACGCCGCATCACGGATCGCCGCTCGAGCGGCACGGCAATTGGTTCCAGGCCGCCTTCGGGATCAGCCCATACAGCGCGCCGCTCGGCGCGCTCGGCAAGATCCGCAGCGCGGGCGTGACCGATCTGCGGCACGGCAATCTCGTCGACGAGGACTGGAATCACGGCGACCGCTTTTACCAGCATCAGGACACGCGCTGCCACGTTCGCCTTCCCGAGCACGTCACCTGCTTTGCGGCCGCCGCCACGCTCGGCCGCCGGCGCGGCGATGTCAAGGACCAATGGCTCGGCGACGGCTTGGTGCCGATCGACAGCGCGCTCGGCGTGCACCGCGATCCGGAGCGCTGCCTCGATTTCGCCGAGGGCAATCACCGCGTGTGGCTCGAAGCGAGCCATTGGGATCTGCTCGATCGCGCCGGCGTCTACGCGCAAATCCACGATTGGCTAGCATAGGAACCATGAGCAAACTGCAGCGGCTCGAGCTTCTGAAGGACATGATCCAGCAGGCCGTGGATCGCGGCGCAACCTCGGTCGAGCAGATTCATCAATACATCGCCGATCTGCCGTTCGAAGCGCTCGAGCGCGCCGGCCTGCTCGACGGCGACAAGCTCAAGGTGCGCGAGAAGAAGGCGCGCACCATCGGCATGGTCTACGACGCCATCCGGCGCATCAACAAGCAGATCGGCGATCTCATCTCGGATCAGTTCGAGAATCTGGAAGATGGCCGGTACGTCGCCGGGGTGCTGGAGAAAAAATCACAATCCCCGCGCAAAACGCGTCCGAAGCCTAAAAAGTAGTACAAAACCTACCGGTCCCGATACCGGCCGCGCCGACGTGCCGCTATAAAGCGGCCACGTAAATTTCTGTCAGGCGCCCAATGGCAACTCCGCTGAAGGTTCTGATCATCGACGACGATCCGGTCATCACCGCGATCTACGAGAAGCAGTTCAGCACCCGCTACAAGGTGAAGGTCGCGCACGACCCGATCGAGGGCTTCGTCGCGCTGCAGGTGTTCAAGCCCGACGTCGTGCTGCTCGACCTCAAGCTCCCCTTCCGCTCCGGCATGGAGTGGCTGGCGAGCGTGCGCCAGATCGAGCAGTTCCGCACGCTGCCGGTCGTCGTCGTCACCGGCGAGCCGCCGGAGTCGCCACTGGTCAAGTCGGCGACGCAGACGCTCGCGACCGGCGTGCTGTTCAAGTCCGAGTGGGATCCGGGCGCGGCCGCCGCCGCGGTGGCGTGGGCCGCGACCCGCCGCGAACCGGGCAAAGCGGCCTGATCCGAGGTTTTGAGTATCCTTCTCCCCGCAACGGGGAGAACGACGTGACCTACTGGCAGGCGATCGGCCACGACTGGGCGCACCACTGGTACCTGTATCTGTCGATGCCGTTCGTCGCGGCGATCATCGGCTACACGACCAAGCTGCTCGCGATCCGCATGATGTTCCAGCCGCTCGAGTTCAAGGGCATCCGCCCGTTCTTCGGCTGGCAGGGCGTTATCCCGCGCAACGCCGAGCGCATGGCGTCGATCGCCACCGACACCATGTTGAACGAGCTGGTCTCGCAGCAGGAGATCATCTCGCGGCTCGATCCGCGCCGGATGACCAAGGAGATCGAGAAGCCGCTGCTCGACTCGGTCGAGACGATCATCCACGAAGTCGCGACGAGCTTTTCGCCGGGCGTGTGGGAAGCGATGCCCGACCTGGTGCGCAACCGCATCATCAAGCGCATCAAGGAAGACGCGCCGAACGCCGTGTCCGAGCTGCTCGCCGACATCCGCGACAACATCGACAGGGTGTTCGACCTGAAGCACACGGTCGTCACCAATCTCGTGCGCGACAAGCACATCCTCAATCGCATCTTCCAGGAAGCGGGCCACAAGGAATTCGACTTCATCGCGAAGTCCGGCATCTGGTTCGGCTTCTCGATCGGCTTGATCCAGATGACGGTCTGGACCTTCTACAAGTCGGCTTGGGTGCTGCCCGCCTTCGGCCTGTTCATCGGCTGGTTCACGGACTGGCTCGCGCTGAAGATGGTGTTCCGCCCGAAGCAGCCGACGAAGTACCTGTTCGGACTGTTCGAGTGGCAGGGCCTGTTCCTGCGTCGGCGCAAGGAAGTCGCCGCGGATTACGGACGGCTGATCGCCGAAGAGATCATCACGCCGCGCGCGATCATGGACGGCGTGCTGCGCGGTCCGCTGTCCGACAAATTGTTCGCGATGGTGCACAAGCACGTGCAGCGCGCGGTCGACGAGCAGGCGGGCGCGATCCGTCCGCTCGTCGTGCTCTCGATCGGCTCGCGCGAATATCAGCAGATCAAGAAGCAGGTCGCCGAGCGGATGATGGTCGTCATGCAGGAGACCGCGTCGCAGGTCGAGAAGTACGCCTACGACGCGATGGACGTGCAGAACACGCTCATCGTGAAGATGCAGCAGCTCAACGAAGAGCAGTTCGAGCATCTGATCCGTCCGGCGTTCGAGCAGGACGAATGGATCCTGATCGCCTGCGGCGCCGCGCTCGGCTTCCTCGTCGGCGAGCTACAGACGTTCCTGATGCTGCATTAAGGCGCGAGCGGCGGCGCTGTCGCTTTCGGATCGCTCTGCGTCGACGGCGCGAGCCGATTGGTGCCGTCAACCGCCTGCAGCGCGGTCGCGAAGCTCTCGCCGCCGCCTTGCGACTCGATCGTGTCGACGTACCACCATTCGCCCGATACGCGCTGCTGCGTGACGTCGAGCAGCAGATAGCCGTGGCGCGTGAGCTCGATGTACTTCATGTGTGGATTCAGCGAGCGTAAACCCGCGGCAGCCTGTCCGTCGGGATCGTCGAAGCCCGGTGAAGTCACCGAGGTTCCGACCAGCTCGACCGCGAGCGAGCCGTCGCCGGTGAGCGCGTTGTAAGCGTCGCTGTACGGATCGGGCGGGAGATCGGCGGCCCACGAGCTGTGGATGTCGCCCGTCAGCACGACGGCGTTGCGCACGCTCGCTGACTGGATCGCGCCGAGCAGCCGATCGCGCGCGGGCTTGTAGCCGTCCCACTGATCGTGATTGAAGAAGACGTCGCGGCCGTCCGGCGTCACCGCAGCGCGCGCCGGCGCCATCATCACGCCCTGACCGATCAGCTTCCACTGCGCGCTCGAGTTGCGCAGACCGTCGATCAGCCATTGTTGCTGCGGGTCGCCGATCACGACACGAGACGGATCGAGGAACTCGCCGTCCTCGGTGAACAGCGACGTGCCGGCGATCAGGTTCGGCTCGACCTGTTGGCTCCGCGCGGTCACGCGCTCCTCGAGCATGAACAGCTCGACCAGATCGCCGATGCGGAACGAGCGGAAGATGCGCCGCTTGTCCTGCGCGACGCGGCGGATCGGCATCCATTCGTAGTACGCGCGCACCGCAGCGGTGACGCGCGCGCTCCAGGCGCCTTCGGTGTCGGGCTGATGATTCGCGGCGCCGCCCTGCCACGCATCGTCGGCGAATTCGTGATCGTCCCAGATCGGGACGATCGGATGCTGCCGGTGCATCGCCTGCAGATCGCGATCGGCCTTGTACTGGTTGTGGCGCGTGCGGTACTCGCGCAGCGTGACGATCTCGGTCGGCGGCTGGTAGTTGCGCAGATCGCCGTACTGGCCGTCGCCGTACTCGTAGATGTAATCGCCGAGATGGACGACGACGTCGAGATCGGCGCGCTGCGCGAGCATGCGATAGGCGTTGAAGTAGCCGTGCGCGAGCGACGCGCACGACGCGACCGCGATGCGCAGACGATCGACGCTGCCGACCGGCAAGGTCTTCGTGCGGCCGATCGGTGAATTGCCGCCGCGCGTGGTGAATCGATAGAAGTACGTCGTGTTCGGCTGCAGGCCGGCGACGTCGACCTTGACCGTGTAGTCGGCATCCTGCGTGGCGACTGCGGAGCCGCTGCTCACGACGTGCCGCAGCTTCGGATCGGTCGCCACCACGTAACTCACGTGGATCTGCTTCGGCGGATGGTTCTCCGTCACCCGCGTCCACAGGATCACGCGGTCGGAGAGTGGATCGCCGCTGGCGACGCCGTGGATGAACGGGCCTTTGCCGGCGCCCGGGGGCGGCGTGCTGATGTCGCCGCCCGCGGCGCCCAGCACGGATGGCGCGGACAGCAGCGCGGACGTCGCCGCGGCGCTGCGAAGGAAGTTGCGGCGCGTGATGCCGCGGGGAAGATGACTGCGAGGCGGACGCATGGCGACAAGCTCCTGCCGAAGGACTTGCCGCCAACGCTGCACCCGCTGCGGACGGCAGTTCTGTCCGCTACAGCACCTTCAGGGGATCGCGCCGGGACGTCCGAGCGGCTTGATCCCGCCGTCCAGCGAGG
>Ga0070741_10008794_pt1 | contig 20031 bp, 15 predicted proteins | sample Coa_R1_4_FD_66440 | JGI IMG/M metagenome (GOLD analysis project Ga0070741, IMG submission 66440) | Surface soil microbial communities from Centralia Pennsylvania, which are recovering from an underground coalmine fire - Coalmine... | ecosystem: Environmental > Terrestrial > Soil > Unclassified ...
GCCGGCAGGACTCACGCTCGCGTTGCTGCTTGCCCGTGCGGGAATCGAGGCGACCGTCCTGGAGGCTCGCAGCAGGGAATACATCGAGCATCGGGTCCGGGCCGGGCTGCTCGAGCAAAACACGGTCGACCTCTTGGGCGAGCTCGGGGTGGGGGATCGGCTCGCGTGCGAGGGGCTCGAGCATGAGGGGATAAATCTCCGACATCAAGGCCAAACACTGCGCATCGCGATCACGAGTTGACCGGACGCCACGTCACGATCTACGCACAGCAGGAGTTGGTCAGGGATCTTCTTGCCGCTCTGCTTGACCGCGGGGGAACGATGCGCTTCGAGGTCTCGGACGTCAGGCTCCACGGTCTCGACTCCGAGCGCCCGACGATCAACTACACGAGCGAAGACGGGGATCAAGAGCTCGAGTGCGACTTTGTCGCAGGTTGCGACGGCTCGCACGGCTGCTGCCGGCCGTCGGTTCCTGCAGGCGTCCTCACCGAGCACGAGTTCGATTACCGCTTCGCCTGGCTGGGCATCCTGGCCGAGGCTGCGCCCGCCACCGGCGAGCTCATCTATGCGTGGCATGAACGAGGCTTCGCGCTGCACTCGATGCGCTCGCCGGAGGTCAGCCGCCTGTACCTCCAGGTCTCCGTCGACGAGGAAATCGAGCGCTGGCCCGACCAGCGAATCTGGGAGGAGCTGCAGGCTCGCCTTGCGAGCCCGGGCTGGCAGGTCAACGAGGGTCCCATCATGGACAAGGGCCTGACGCCCATGCGGACGCTCGTATGCGAGCCGATGCAATATGGGCGCCTGTTCCTCCTCGGTGATGCGGCACACATCGTGCCCCCCACCGGCGCTAAGGGACTCAACCTGGCCGTCAACGACGCTCGTCTGCTCGCCGCGGCCCTGGAGGATTGGTACACGGACGGTTCGAATGCCCGGCTCGAGCGCTATTCCGAGACCGCGCTACGGCGGGTTTGGCGCGCGCAGGACTTCTCCAACTACATGACTGCACTCCTGCACGACCTCGGTGGCGGCAGGTTCGAGCGCAAGCTCCAGCTCTCGCGCCTGGAGTACCTGTCGCGCTCGCGGGCCGCGGCCGCCAGCCTGGCCGAGAACTATGCTGGGCTGCCCGCCCGGGAGGACTTTTGAGTAAAGGCCCACGCAGCACCGAGAGACGTCCGATTTACGGCCCGGTGACAGACACGCCCACGACCTACGTGCGCGAGCCCCAGGACGCCCACCCCCCGCTCGACTACCCGCCGTACAAATCGACGGCGCTCCGGCATCCCTCCGAGCCGCTCGTCTACGTGCCTCACACCATCACCGAGGTCACCGGTCCTCGGCTCGGTCCCGACCGCGTCCGAGGCGATAACGACTCCGACCTCACCCGCCAGCACGAAGGCGAGCCGATCGGCGAGCGGATCATCGTCTCGGGCCGGGTCCTGGACACCGAGGGGAAGCCGCTGCGGGGCACGCTCGTCGAGGTGTGGCAGGCGAACGCCGCCGGCCGCTACCACCACAGGTGGGACCGCTGGCCCGCGCCGCTTGACCCCAACTTTTCTGGTGCCGGGCGGTGCGTGACCGACGTGGAGGGCCGCTATCGCTTCACCACGATCAAACCGGGGCCATATCCCTGGGGCAATCACTACAACGCGTGGCGGCCGGCACACATCCACTTCTCTCTCCTCGGTCGCGCGTTCGCCCAGCGACTGGTGACGCAGATGTACTTTCCGGGCGATCCTCTGTTCCCGTATGACCCGATCTTCAACTCCGTTCGGGACGAGGCTGCACGCGAGCGGATGATCTGCCGATTCCAAATTGACCAGACCCAGCCGAATTGGGCCGCGGCCTACCACTTCGACATCTGTCTGCGAGGCCCCGCGCCGACGCCGTTCGAGGAGGCGCGGTGATCCTTGCGCCCACGCCGTTCGAGGAGGCGCGGTGATCCTTGCCGCCACGCCATTCGAGGAGGCGCGGTGATCTTCCTCACCACCCCGTCGCAGACAGTGGGGCCATATTTCACGATCGGTCTTCCGTGGGATGACGGGCCCAACGCCGTTTACCCGGGCACGCCGGGCGCGATCACGATCAGCGGTGTCCTCTTCGACGGGGCGGGCGAACCAATCCCGGACGGGTTGATCGAGACGTGGCAGCCGGACTCCGAGGGCCGCTTCGCCGACATGCACGGCAGCGGCGGCGGCCCCGAACCCGACGCCTTCCGGGGCTTTGCCCGCGCCGGCACCGACGACGACGGCCGCTACGAGATCGTGACCGTCAAGCCCGGGCGCGTTTCAGGTGTCGGCGGCGAACCGCAGGCGCCGCACATCGACGTGTCCGTGTTCGCCCGCGGCCTTCTGCACCGCTGCGTGACCAGGATCTACTTCGCCGACGAACAAGAGTCCAATGCGCGTGACCCGGTACTCAACACCGTGCCGCCGGAGCGCCGAGAGACTTTGCTGGCCCAGCCCGCAGGCGATGGATACCGGTTCGACATCCGTCTCCAAGGCCCCGGCGAGACGGTCTTCTTTGACCTGTGAGGCTCTCGCGCGCGCGTGCGCGCGCGAACAAGAGATTCCCGAGCAGGCGGCCGCGACATCGCGGCGCCGTGCTCGAGCTTGCCGGTCCCGAGCGGCTCGAATTCGTAGAGTCTGGCCCGAGCACTGACCATGGCCCTGCGCGACAGTCCACCGTTCCGCGCCGACCACGTCGGCAGCCTCCTGCGCCCGCCCGAGTTGTTGACGGCGCGCGAGGAGCACGCGGCGGGACGGATCGATGACGCCCAGCTTCGAGCGGCCGAGGACGATGCGATCCAAGAGGTGGTCAAGCTCCAGCGCGAAATCGGCCTACGGACGGCGACCGATGGTGAATTTCGCCGCGCCTCCTGGCACATGGATTTCATCTACTCGCTCGACGGCATCGGCAAGGCACCCGGCAACCTGGCGGTCAGGTTCCACAACGACCAGGGCGACATCGAGTTCACCCCTGCCGCCTTACGGGTCGAGAGCAGGCTGGGCGTCTCGCAAACCATCTTCGGGGACGCCTTCGAGTTCCTGACGTCGTGCGTGCACCCAGAGCAAACTCCCAAGCTGACGATTCCGTCGCCGAGCATGGTCCATTACCGCGGCGGCCGAGCCTCGATCGACGAATCCCTCTATCCCGACATGGACGAGTTCTGGTCGGATTTGACCGCCGCCTACCGGGAAGAGGTGCGCCGGCTCGGTGACCTTGGCTGCACCTATTTGCAGTTCGATGACACGAGCCTCGCGTATCTCAACGATCCTGAGCAGCGCGAGTACTTGCGGGGGATCGGCGGGGACGCCGAGCACCAGCACGAGGCATACATACGGCACATCAACGAGGCGCTTGCCGAGCGTCCACCCGGCATGTCCGTTACGACGCACATGTGCCGTGGCAACTTCCGCTCGTCGTGGGTCGCGCAGGGAGGCTACGACTTCGTCGCGGAGGCGCTTTTCAACCAGCTAGAGGTCGACGGCTTCTTCATGGAGTGGGACGACGCCCGCTCGGGAGGCTTCGAGCCACTGCGCTTTGTGCCAGAGGGAAAGGTAGTGGTGCTGGGGCTCGTCACCACCAAACGTGGCGAACTCGAGCAGCGCGAGCTTTTGCGCCGCCGCATCGACGAGGCCTCCCGCTACGTCGACCTCGAGCAGCTGTGTCTCTCGCCGCAGTGCGGCTTCTCCTCGACCGTGGAGGGCAACGTGCTCACGCGCGAGCAGCAGACCAACAAGCTCAGGCTGATCGTGGAGGTAGCGGAGGAGGTCTGGGGGTAGTGGGCCGCCCGACCAGCGCCGGTCCGGCCCCGGCCACGTCTGATCAGCTGTACGCCCTGGCACTCGCGTGTCTTCCAGGCGGCAACTCCCGCACGACCTACTTTGTCCCGCCCCATCCTCCGTACGCGGTCCGCGGCGAAGGCTGTGTGCTCATCGATGCCGACGGACATGAGGTCCTCGATTTCCAGGGCAACTACACGACGCTCGTACATGGGCATGCACGCCGCGAAATCGTCGAGGCAGCCTCCAGCGCGATTCTCGAAGGGGCGTCCTTCGGCCTCCCCACCGCTCACGAGGTTGACCTCGCGCAGGAGCTGAGCAGGCGGCTTTCAGGCGCCGAGCGATGGCGGTTCGTCAACTCAGGGAGCGAGGCCGTAATGATGGGCCTCCGGCTGGCGCGATTTCATACCGGCCGGCCGCTGATCTTGCGCTTCAACGGCTGCTACCACGGCACCTACGACGGTGTGCTGGAGCCGGGCGCGCCAGGTGTCCCCGCCGCGGTCGGCGAGCAGGTAATCAGCGTCCCCGGTGGCGACAAAGACGCCGTGCGACGGACGCTTGAGGACCATGGCGAACGCATCGCCTGCGTGATCTTCGACGCAATGCCCAACCGTGCTGGGCTCGTTCCGGCAGCGGCGGAGTTCGTGCGGTGGCTGCGCGAGGAGACGAATCGCCGTGGCATCCTGCTGCTGCTTGACGAGGTGATCACGTTCCGGATCGCGCACGGCGGAATCCAGAGCCTGTACGGGTTGCGACCCGACATCACCGTACTCGGCAAGGTGATCGGCGGGGGCTTTCCGATTGGTGCGGTCGGTGGTCGCGCCGATGTCATGGGCCGATTCGATCCTCGGACGCCTGGTCACCTCGCATATGGCGGAACGTTCTCGGCCAATCCTGTGAGCATGCGGGCAGGGCTCGCCTCGCTCGAACTTCTGACGGCAGCGGAGATCGAGCGCATCAACGGCTACGGCGATCGTCTACGCAACGAACTGAGCGAACGAGGCTGGGCCGTCACCGGTCGTGGATCACTCATGAGAATTCACACGCGGGATCCCGTGGCGCTCTGGTGGCGTCTGTACGGAGAAGGAGTGATGATCGCGGCCAACGGCCTGATGGCGGTGTCGACGGCAATGGACCACTCCACGGTGCAACAAGCGCTGACTGCCTTCGACCGCTTGCGGAGCGATGGCTAAAAGCACGCGAAAGGCGCTCGCTCACAACGTCGCACCACCGACGGAGCGCGGCGTACTGGTTGCCGTTGCGTGTACGAATTGTTGAGGTCGCAAGAAGGCGAGAACCGACGCCCCGCACCGGCGCGGGTTGCCGCCCCAGAGCGTCTAGAGGGCATCGCGACAGCCTGATACGATCGCGCGCACCCAAGACTGGGGGCCGTGAGAAGAGGTGTGGAGATGGGTTCTAGCCGGGTCGTCGCTTCCGCCAGGGAGGCGCACATGATTTCGTCGTGTCGGCGGCGCTTGCGCGTCCCGCGACGCCCGCTGGTGGCGGCCCTGTTGCTGACCATCTCCGCGGTCGCGCTGAGCGCTTGCGGCGGCAGCAGCGGCAGCGCCAGCATCTCGGTCACCCAGAAAGGGCTGTACGGCAAGCTGCCACCCTCCGGCCAGGCGACCCATGGCGGCACGATCACTTACGGGCTGCTGAACGGCTCGACGACGCCGAACTACATCTTCCCGATCACGCCGTCGGGGAATGCCAGTACCAGCAACTATTCCTTTCAGCAGACCATGTACCTGCCGCTATACAACAACATGGCCTTCGGCAGCAGTCCAGGGGTCCAGTACAAGCTGAGCCTCGCCAACAAGCCGGTCTTCAGCGACGGCAACAAGACGGTGACGTTCCAGCTCAAGCAGGGGTACAAGTGGAACGACGGCCATCCGGTCGACGCCCAGGACGTGCTGTTTGACATCGCGCTGATCAAGGTGGCCGTGTCGGAGAGTGCAGCCAACTGGGCCTCCTTTACGCCTGGCTATTTCCCCCAGAGCCTCGCGAGCATCAAAGCGACCGGGCCGTACACGGTCGTCATGCACCTCAAGAAGGCCTACAACCCGGGCTTCTTCCTCAACAACCAGCTCGCGTATCAACTCTACCCCTTGCCGAGCCGCAGCTGGAACGTCACCTCGCCCCACGGTCCGCATCTGAACTGGAAAATCCCCGCCAACGCCAAGAAGATCTACGACTATCTGGGGAAGGCGGGCGGCCAGGAAGGGACTTTCTCAAGCAATCCACTGTGGAAGATCGCCGACGGTCCGTACAGGCTCCAGAGCTTCAGCCCCGTCACCAGCTCGTTCACGCTGACCGCCAACCCGAGCTACGGCGGGACTCCGAAGCCGTACGCGCACACGATTCAGGGCGTCTCGTATACGGGGATCACGCCGATGCTGAACGCGATGCGAACCGGGAGCCTCGACATCGGATCGGTTGACTTCTCGCAGCTCGCCGACGTGCCAAGTCTCAAGTCCCAGGGCTACAGCGTGTTCGGGCTACCCGACTTTGGTTGGGCCGGCGTGATCTGGAACTTCGAAGACAAGACGGGGCACTACGACAAGATCATCCGCCAGCTGTATTTCCGCCAGGCGATGGCGATGCTGGTGGACCAGCCGGCGATCATCGCCGGTATCTATCACGGCGCCGCCGGTCCTGCCTATGGGCCTGTCCCGTCGGTCCCCAAAACGCCCTACACACCGACCAACTCCGTCAAGCCCCCGTATCCGTACAACCCGGCAAAGGCGGTGGCGACTCTGAAGGCCCACGGCTGGCACGTCGTTCCCAACGGACAGACGACGTGCGCGCGCCCAGGCAGCGGCGCCAACGAATGCGGTGCCGGCATCCCCAAAGGCACGCCGATCTCGTTCACGTGGTACACCGAGACCGCAGCATCGGGACCGTACGTGGCGCTCACTGACGAGGCGGTCACCTCGGAGGCCAAGAAGGCGGCTGGGATCAACATCGCCCTGCACGAGAAGACGTTCAACTACATCGCCAGCAACTTCAACGACCCAGATCCGTCGGTGGCGAAATACAAAAACACCTGGGGTGTGGAGAACTTCAGCGGCTACGCCAACCAGCCATATCCGACGCAGAACTCGATCTTCAACTCCGGCGGATCGTTCAACAGTGGCGGCTATAGGGATCCCAAGATGGACCAGTTGATCCACAACTCCGTTTTCGGCACCGACCCGAAGGCTGTGACAAAGGAAGCGTCCTATGAGGCGGAAGCGCTCCCGGCGCTTTTCCTCCCCAACTACGACTACATCTGGGCTGTCTCGAAGAGAGTCGGCGGTGACCCGAAGGCGTATCTCAGCGAAACGCAGTACGCGTTCTGGCCCCAGTACTGGTGGGTGAACAAGAAGTAAGCGCGGCTCCCGTGACCAAGCCGCGCCCCCGGGTCCCGTGATCGGATACATCATCCGGCGCGTCCTGATCGCGATCGTGATCACGATCGGGATCGCGGCGATCACCTTCGAGCTGCTGCACCTGATTTCGGGCAGCCCGGTCCATGAGGTCCTTGGCCGAGGGGCAAAACGTGCGGCCATCCTGGCCTGGAACAAGCAGCACGGGTACGACCGGCCCCTGATCGACCAGTTTGGGACCTATCTCGGAAACCTGGTCCAGCTCAACTTCGGCTACTCCTACAAGCAGGGTCAGAGCGTGGCGACGCTGTTCAAGGAGTACGCAGGGCGCAGCATCTACCTCTCGGGCTCCGCGCTAGTCCTCTCGCTGCTGATCGCGATGCCGATCGGCATCGCGCAGGCGATCAAGCGCAACACCCTCGGCGATTACACGGTGACGACGATCACCTTCGTGCTCTATGCGATGCCGCCGTTCTTCCTGGGGATCATCCTGATCGACGTCTTCGCGCTGCACCTGCACATCTTCCCGCCGCTTGTCCCGTCCTCGCAAACGTCGACCGGGGCCGCGCTGACCCACCCGCGGGACTACGTTTTGCCGATCGCCACGCTGACCGCCGTAAACATCGCGTCGTTCAGCCGCTACATGCGCTCCGCGGCGCTCGACAACCTCGCCCAGGACTACATCCGCCTCGCCCGCGCCAAGGGCCTCTCGCAACGAAGCGTGCTCTACCGCCACCTGCTGCGCAACGCGTGCCTGCCGATGATCGTGCTCGTGGGCCTCTCGATTCCCGATCTGCTCGCCGGCAACCTGCTCGTCGAGGTGCTGTTCAACATCCAGGGCCTGGGATTCCTGTTCTTCAACGCGCTTCAGAACGGCGACTATCCAATCTTGCTCGCGTACACCGTCCTGGGCGGGATCCTGACCGTGCTCGGCAACCTCATGGCCGACATCGCGGTGACCGTCGCCGACCCGAGGATCCGGATTTGACCAAGCCCGACCTCAAGCCGCTGGTCCAGGCCGCCGTGCCGTTCAGCCCCGACGATCGGCTCTCGACGGGGACGTTCGCTGAGGGCGGCGAGGTCCTGGCGATCGCGAGCGGGTGGAGGCTTGCTCTCCGCGAGTTCGCCGAAAACAAGGTGGCGCTGGTCGGCCTGGGGATCATCATCTTCTTCGTTCTTTTCTGTTTCCTCGGGCCGCTCTTCTACCACACAAACCAGACGCTGACCCAGCCGCTGCAGGCGAATCTGGCGCCCGGCGCGGCCACCCCCTCCGGCGGCCATGCGGGGCTCCTGGGAACCGACGAGCACGGATTTGACGAGCTCGGGCGGATCATGGCCGGGGGCCAGACGGCGCTCGAGGTCGGGTTCTTCGCCGCCGTGATCGCGACCGTGATCGGGACGCTGTACGGCGCGGTCGCGGGCCTGTCGGGGCGCCTCATCGACGGCATCATGATGCGTTTCGTCGACATCGTGCTCTCGATCCCGTTCCTGTTCATCGTCTTGGTGCTGGCGACGAAGTACTCAGCGACGGTCCTGGCCATCAGCCTGCTGCTCGGCTTCTTCTCCTGGCTCATACCGGCACGCCTGGTCCGCGGGGAGGTGCTGACGCTGCGCGAGCGGGACTTCGTCGCTGCTGCACGCGTGATGGGCAGCGGTCGCGCGCGCCTGGTCTACAGGCACCTGATCCCCAACGCACTGTCGGTCGTGATCGTCAACATCACTTTCCTGGTCGCGGACTCAATCCTTGCGCTGGCTTACCTTGGCTTCCTCGGCTTCGGCCTCCAATACCCGACGGCGTCGTGGGGCGACATGCTGGGCAACGCCGATACCTACATCTCGAGCGGTCAGTGGTGGCTGGTGTACCCGGTTGGCTTCTGTCTGGTGGCGGTCGTGATGGCGTGGAATCTCGTGGGCGATGCTTTGCGCGACGCCTTGGACGTGCGGCTGCGGCGGCGGTAGCGGTGGACGCGGGGATGACAACCGGTACAGCGCGCGCGCTCGAGGTGACCAACCTGAGCACGCACATAAAGCTGACGCGCTCGACGGTCAAGGCGGTCGGGAATGTCGATATCGGGATCGATGCCGGCGAGACGCTCGGTCTTGTGGGCGAGTCGGGATGCGGCAAGTCGATGCTCGGGCTGTCGATTCTCAACCTGCTGCCAAAAGGCGGCAACATCATCGAGGGGTCCGTGCAGCTGGGCGGCCGCGAGCTCGTGGGCCTGCGCGACTCGGAGCTGCGCAAGCTGCGCGGCAACGAGCTGGCGATGATCTTCCAGGATTCGCAGTCGTCGCTAAACCCGACCAAGAAGATCGGCGAACAGGTGGCCGAGCCAGTGCGCCTGCACCGGGGGGTGTCGCGGACGGAGGCGAACGACCGGGCGCTCGAGGTGCTCGAGCTGGTGGGACTGCCCCGGCCACGGGAGCGCATGGGCAACTACCCCCACCAGCTTTCGGGAGGGCTGCGGCAGCGGGTAATGATCGCGATCGCGCTCGCGTGCGAGCCGAAGGTCCTCCTCGCCGACGAGCCGACCACCGCCCTGGATGTGACCATCCAGGCGCAGATCCTTGCGCTGCTCGACGACCTCGAGGCCCGCCTGGGCATGGCGACGCTGCTGGTCACGCATGACATGGGCGTGGTCGCAGGCAGGGCCGATCGGGTCAGCGTCATGTATGCAGGGCGGATCGTCGAGACCGGTCCAACCAAAGAGATCTTCGGCGCCATGCGGCATCCGTACACGCAGGCGCTGCTCGGTTCGATCCCGAAGCTGAGCCAGGACAACCGCGAGGCGCTGGTCAGCATTCGCGGGCTACCGCCCGACCTCACGAACCCGCCCGCCGGCTGTCGCTTCGCGCCGCGCTGCCCGCGCGCCACCGACCAATGCCGACAGGAGGAGCCGCCGCTCGGCGGGCCCGACCCGACACACCGGTTCGCGTGCTGGCATCCCGTCGATGGGCCGGTCGTCGAGCTGCCTAAGATCGCCGCGGTCGCAGCCGACTCCAGCACCGTGACCGAGCCGGGTGCTGACGGCGGGCTACTCGAGATCGCGGATGTGGTACGCGAGTATCCGGTCACCGCCGGTGCGGTCCTCCAGCGCAAGGTCAACTCGGTAAAGGCCGTCTCAGGGGTGTCGCTGCAAGTCGCCGTCGGCGAGGCGCTCGGTCTCGTAGGGGAATCCGGCTGCGGCAAGACCACGCTCGGCAAGCTGATCGTCGGGATCGAGAAACCGGACAAAGGCCGGATTACGCTCGAGGGGCGCGAGGTCTTCGCGCTGCGCGGAAGGGCGCTGCGGATTGCGCGCCGCGACCTGCAGATGATGTTCCAGGACCCCTATGCCTCGCTTGACCCGCGCATGCGCGTGCAGACGATCCTGCGCGAGCCGCTCGCCATCCAGAAGCTGGGCAATCGCAAGGAGCAGGATCAAAAGATCCGGCAGATGCTCGACGAGGTGGGGCTGCCTCAGAACGCGCTCGAGCGTTATTCGCACGAGTTCTCAGGCGGCCAGCGCCAGCGCATCGCGCTGGCGAGGGCGCTGATGCTCGAACCCAAGGTGATCGTCGCCGACGAGCCAGTCAGCGCGCTCGACGTCTCGATCCGCTCGCAGGTCCTCAACCTGATGAAGCGCCTACAGGCCGAGCATCAGCGGGCGTCGATCGTGATCTCCCACGACCTCGCGGTCGTCAAGTACCTCGCCGACCGGATCGCCGTGATGTATCTCGGCAAGGTCGTCGAGCTGGGAACCGGCGATGACATCTACCGGCAGCCCGCCCACCCCTACACGGAGGCGCTGATCAAGACGATCCCGCTGCCCGATCCCGCCGCGGAGCGCGCGAAGACGGACGTGGGTATCCGGGGCGAGCTTCCCAGCCCAATCGATCCGCCCTCAGGATGTCGCTTCAGGACGCGCTGTCCGCGTGCGCAGGAGCTGTGCGCTCACGAGGAGCCGTTATTGCGCCCGTTCGGGCCGACGCAACAGGCGGCCTGCCATTTCCCGCTGCGGGAACCCGACGCAGATGCCGCTCTAGCGCAATCACGGGGCGGGCAGCCTGGCATGGATCGCGAGTCCGCGGTAGCGCCCGGCGATGACCGCCAGCGGATGTGAGCGATAGTCGCGGTAGCTCAGCACGACGGTGGCGCGCCCGCTTGGCCCCGTCACGGTCAGCCGGGCGCTGATCCGCCCAGCCTCTCTGTTCCAGCTTGCGCGCCCACTGACCCTCGAATCCGTCGTCCAGCGGATGCCGTGAAAGCTGATCCGCGTTGCGGGTGCCGGCCCGGCGAAGTGGCACGTACCACCACGCAGCCCCCACCCATGCACGCCGTCCCCGTAATACCAATGCCAGACCGCGTCGCCGGTCGCGGCCGCGGCAACCGCTGCGAGCCGCAGGCCGGTGAAGCCCGCCTTGTTGCCGGCCGATGGGGTCGCAGCTGTCACCGCGGCGAGTCGTTTCGGGAATGACCCGACTACACGCACCTGCGGTGTGTGTGTCGCACAGGATGCATTGAGCTGGGCAAGCCGGCCAGGGTCTGCGACGAACCGACGGACGAGGCCCGAGGCGCAGCCGAACGTATCGTCCATGGCATTTACGTGAGTGTCGTTATGGATCAGGATCCACCGTGCCGACGGCCCCATATCCCGCGCCGCCCGATGCCCCTGGGCCGGCGTGGTCAGCGAGTCCAGATCCCCGGAGAGGACCAGCACCGGGAGCGATCTGGGGGCGTACGGGGGCGGCGTCGTGATCGGCGGATCGGAGCGCTGCGGCCTGGGCCAGGTGAGGCACGCGTCAAACTCTTCCTCGGGTTCGGTCACCCATTCGTGGACCGTGAACGGGGCGAACTCCGAGCGCGGCAGCGAAGCGACCGCGTGCGCGTACTCCCGGCGGCGCGCGGCGAAGCTCGAGCCATAGCTGAAGGGCTGCGGGTAGTCCAGGCAGGTGGTCGCCTCGTAGAGCCCGGCGTTGAATTGGCGCACGGGTCCCGACGTCGCCCTCTTGTTGATCTCCTGCCTGGTCAGCCGCAGCAGCGCGACCGCGTCGTGGTGCCTCAGCAGCGCTCGGATCGCCGGGTCGAGTTCCCGATACACGCCGGAGTCAGCCCCCGCAAGGTTGACCAGCTCGATCAGCTCGTTCACCCCGATGGTGTAGCGGACCAGCCTACCCCTGGGCGTCCTCGTGCGGCCGGTCACCGGATGTGCGCGCAGATATCGCGCCGCCGCGGCGATCCTCGTCCAGGACGGGCCCAGAGCCGCTCGCCTACACGCGACACTGCGCCGACAGGCAAGGTTGAAGGCCCGGCGAGCCGTCCGGATCGTCGAGTGATAGAACGGATCCTTCTGCGTGACGGGGTAGGCGGAGTCGAGCGTCACGGAACGAAGCAGCTGGTGAAAGCGCGCGGTAAGCACCTGACCGAAGAACGTCCCGTACGAGTCGCCGTAGAAGTCCACCCGGCCGGTTTTCAACCGACGGAGGAGAGTTGCCACGTCACGCGCGGCGTTCGCGGTCGTGTACAGATCGCTCGCCTGCACGTACCCGGGTCTACCGGCCAGTCTGCGGGTGTGGTTGAGCTGGCGGCCGCATGCGCCGGTGTCACGCGTGTAGGCGGCGATGCTGTTCTTCAACGTCCAGTTCTGAAGTCGCTTGCACGTGAACGGCGATGAGTTGCCGGTACCGCGGAGGTTCACCAGCAGTAGGTTGTGCGACGCCAGGAGGTGGGGCCCGAAGACCGCCCGGTACTGGCTTGCGTAATCCGTAGTGGGGTAGCCGGGGCCTCCCTGAACCGCGAGGATGGTGCCGGTCACCGGCCCACTGGTAGCTGGATACCACTGAAAGCCAAGCCGGATCGTGCCCGCCGCGGAGTCGAAGTAGTCGTAGGGCATCTTGATCGTGGTGCACCAGGCAAGCCCGGAGGCCTTGCATGGGGGTATCAGCACGTTTCCCACGCGAATTGGCCGGCGATGACGGGCGGTCCAGCCTCCGCCCGATGCCGCCGACGGCAGCATCGCCAGTACCCCCGCCATGATCCCGACAATCAGTGCGCGCCGCGCCACCCTACGACCCTATTCCCATTGCGTGCAGGATGAACGCCTGGATCTCGGCTTCGTAAGCGAGCCGAGCGGTACGGCCAGATGGACCGCCGTGTGCCCCGACCCCGACCTCTGCCCGGAACAGGGTGCGCGAGCCTGCGGTATCAGTCTCCCGCAGCTTCGCCACCCACTTGGCGGGCTCGTGGATCCCCACCCTCGCATCATTCACCGCACCGGTTACAAGCAGCGCCGGCCGCGGTCCCGAAGGCGGATTGTCGTAGGGAGAGTAGGACCGCATGCAGGCATAGTCATCGGGATCTCGCGGATCGCCCCATTCGTCCCATTCGTTGATCGTGAGCGGGATCGAGGCATCGAGCATCGTTGTCACGACATCGACGAACGGCACCTCGGCGACCACCGCCCGCCAGCGGTCGGGCCGCATCGAATAGACGGCGCCCTGGAGCAGCCCTCCCGCGGACATTCCCCGGGAGACGATCCGGCTGCCGTCGACCAGGCGGCCGGCGAGCCAATCGGCGACCGCGATGTAGTCGGTGAACGTCGTCGGCTTGGCCCTCAGTCTCCCCTGGTGCCACCAGTGCCGTCCACATTCGCCGCCGCCCCGGATGTGAGCGACCGCGTAGACGACTCCGCGGTCGAGCAGCGAGGGCAGGCTGCGATCGAACTCGGCGTCGAGGGGGTCCTCGTATGCGCCGTAGCCATAGAGCAGGCAGGGAGCGCTGCCATCCAAGGGCGTGCCTCGGTCGTATGCCAGCGTGACGGGGATCGGCGTTCCGTCCTGTGCCGGGGCAGCGGTGCGCTCGGTCCGATACCACGTCGGATCGTGACCGGGAACCTCCATTTGCTTGAGCGCGTGCTTCTCCGCAGTGCAGAGATCGAGCTCGTACCACGTGGGCGGCTCGATCAGCGACTGCATGGCGATGATCACCGAGCCGCGGTCGTAGTCCTCCGCGTGCTCGACGCGGATGGAGCCCGCGCTCACGCTGGGCAATATCTCGCGGACATTGCCGCCCTCGTGATCTGTGATCGCGAGCAGCGGCCCGCCGTCCCGGCGCAGCGTCAGCACCAGGTGATCACGCAGCACGTCACAACGGATGAGCCTCGTATCGGTCCTCGCCGGCGCGATCGCCGCGCAACTGACGGGCGTCCACCCAGTCCGGGCAGGCGAGGCGAGCGACGCGCGCATCAGCGTGAACTCCGTCTCCCCGGCGTCCGTGACGAGGTAGAGGGTCTCGTCGCGTGCGTGATCGACCCGATATTCGACGCCACCCCGGCGCGGCTCCACGAGCGTTGGGTCATCGAGCGGGGTGTTCAGCGGAATCACCCGTACCTCGGTCGTGTCCCGGGACTCGGCGGTGATGATCGCCAGCTCACCGCTACGGGAGGTGCTCAACGTCAGCTCAAACCGCTGGTCGCGCTCCTCGAACACGAGCGCGTCGGTGCCGGGCTGCGTGCCCAGCCGGTGGCGCCACACCTGGTAGGGGCGGTGCAGGTCGTCGGGCACCAGGTAGAAGAGATAATCGGACGCGGCTGACCAGGCCACTCCCGGATAGCTCCTCGCGATCGCCTCCGGCAAATCCTCTCCCGTCCGTAGATCCCGGATGCGAAGCTCGTAGGTCTCCGCTCCGCTCGTGTCGGCCGACCAGGCGAGCAGCGCACCGTCCTGGCTGGGCTCGCGCACCCCGACCTCGACGAAGCCCGTCCGTGCGGCGAGGACGTTCTCGTCGAGGAGCACCTGCTCGCCGGCTTCCAACGGTCGTGTCTCGGCGGCTTCCTCCGGCCGCGCTTCGCCCGCTTCCTCTGGCCGCGCGCGAAGCAGTTGGGCGTTGTCGCTGTTCTCCGGCACCCTGGTGCGATAGACGAAGCCGCCTCGGGGCCAGGCGACGGAGTACTCCGGGCCGGCGGGGATCCGGGCGGCAGCCTCAGCCGCGAGCGCGCGGGCGAGCGCGTCGAACTCCTCGCGCTGAGCGTCGTAGAACGCACGCTCGCCGATCAGATAATCGTGTAGTGCCGAGTCGTCCGGGTCGCGCATCCATGCGTAGTCGTCGGTGACCTCTTCGCCGTGCAGCTCGCGGACCGACGGTACCCGGCGTGCCGGCGGCGGCCCGGTCTGGTGTGGTAGCTGTTCACGCATGGCCCGCAGCCCTCAGCAGCCGGCGCACCTGATCGGCGGGCAAGCCAGGGGAGGTGTTGCCGTCCCGGCCGGTCACGGTGGGTGCCGCGAGCATGCTGTTCAGGACGGCTTCCTCGGTTGCCTCTACCACCGCGGCGAAGAACGGGTTCAGCCCGTCCGCCTCGATCTGTCCGGATCGCGGTTTGCTCCCGGCGGTCGGCGGGCTTCGCAGCCCGGTGGCGAGGGCCAGGAAGATCTCTCCGCTCCCGTGACCCGCTATCGAGCCGGCGCGCGCGAGGCCCAAGCCGGCTCGCCTCGCGAGACGGACGCAGGCGGCGGAATCCACCGGTGCATCGGTCACCACCACGACGATGCAGGAACCGGCAGGGGGTGGGGACTGTTGGGGAGGCTGATCCGCCGGCAGCAGCCGGCCGACCGGGACCCCGTCGACTGTCAGCCGCTCGCGGCGTCCGAAATTGGAGAGCAGCAATACGCCCACGGTGTGCCCGGATGGCGTCATCCGCGACGCCGTGCCGATCCCCCCCTTGAAGTCAAAGCAGGTCATTCCGGTCCCGGCGCCGACGGCCCCCTCCGGGGGGGCGGGGCCGCCAACCGAGTAGCGGGCTGCCCGCAGGGCTGCGGAGACATCCTCCTTGGTCACCTGCATCCGGCGCGCGTCGCTGAGGAAGCTGTCGTCACACTCTGCGACGACGGGAATGGTCACGTTTTCGGAACCGATTGCGGGCTCCTCCGCCATCAGCAGTTCGCACGCGGCGTCGTAGACGCGCCCGACCTGCATCGTGGAGGTCAAGAACACGGGGGTCTCCGCAATGCCCCACTCACTGATGGCGACGAAGCCGGTGCACTCGCCGGCCCCGTTGAGGACGGCGCCTCCGGCGGGCACCGGACTACGGAACAGATTTCCGCCCGGATCGACGACGGTCACCCCGGTCCGCGCGGCGCCACGGCCATCCGGCGGGGGCGGCTCGTCGCGCCAGACCGTTGCGTGGCCCACGCCGACACCCGGCACGTCGACGATCGACGACGTTGGGCCACTGGGCAGGAATCCGATCTTGATGCCCAGGTCTGTCGTGCGAGGCACGTCGGGATGATCTCATGACTGCCCTTGCCGGAATGCCCGTCGTGTGGCACAGCGACTGTCTGTTGCACCGGCCGGAGGGCGAGGTCTGGCTCGGGGTCTGGGAGGCCGGCACCGAACTGCCCGAGCGCGCCACGGTGCTGCTCGAAGCGGTCACAGCCGCCGGCGCCGAAACCGTCTCGGCGAGCGCGCACGACGATGACGCGATCCTGGCCGTCCACGACGCCGCTCTCGTCGAGCACCTGGCGACCGTATGGGAGCAGTGGGACGCGGGCGGCTACGTGTCCGAGCACGGCCGCCGCCGTGTGGTCCCCTATGTCTTCCCGACTGACGCGCTGTTGTCCGGGCAGCCGCTGCGCTCGCCGACCGCGCTGCATGGACGCGTGGGGAGGTTCTGCTACGACACGATGACCCTTGTCGGCCCCGGCACGTGGCGCGCCGCTAGGGCCGCTGCCGACGCTGCGCTGACCGCTGCCGATCTAGTGTCAGGGGGCACGCGCACGGCGTACGCCCTGTGCCGCCCGCCCGGTCACCACGCCGGACCCGCCGGCTACGGCGGCTCGTGCTACCTGAACAACGCGGCCATCGCCGCGCAGGCGCTGCGGCAGTCCGGCGCCGCGCGCGTGGCCGTCCTCGACCTGGATGCCCACCACTGCAACGGCACGCAGGCGATCTTCTACGACCGCGGCGACGTGTACGTCGGCAGCCTGCACGTCGATCCCGGCGCGGGGTGGTTCCCGCACTATGTCGGGTTCTCCGGTGAGCGCGGCAGGGGGGAGGGGCTTCACGCAAACCGCAACGTGCCGCTCGCGCCGGATACCGGCGACGCCGCGTGGCTCGAGGCCGTGGAAGTGCTGTGCGAAGATGTTGCCGCTCACCGCGCCGAGGCGGTTGTGGTCTCGCTTGGACTGGACGCAGCCGCTTCAGATCCCGAGAGCCCGCTCCGCGTCAGCGCGGAGGGGTACCGCCGGGCGGCCGAGCGCGCAGCCCTGTTGGGCCCCGCGGTGGTCGTACAGGAGGGTGGATACGATCTGGCCGCGCTCGGCGAACTTGCCGTGGCGGCTCTGGGCGGCTTGCACGCAGCGTCATCCTGAAGAATCCGGCGGGACGAGCGCGTCGACCATCCACGTCAGCAGTGCGTCGTTCCAGGTGGCCGCCGCCCGGGCGCGCTGGGTGAAGCGGTGCAGCGGATACTCGAGCGTGAATCCGATCGCGCCGGTGACCTGGTGGCAGGCCGCGCACGCGTCCGCCACGGCAGGGCCGGCGTAAGCGAGCGCGTCGCCGTCCGGCCCAGAGCCCGCGAGCAGGACCGCCCCGCGCACCGCGGTTGCCGCGCCCGCGAGCAACTGCTGCACCGGCGCCAAGGAACCCAAGGTGCTTCCGAAGGCGCGGCGCTGGCGGACGTAGTCGACGGTCAGGTTGAGCGCGCCCTGCCCCAGGCCGGCCAGATATCCGACCCCGGCCGAGAGCCAGGCTCGAGTTGCCGTCCGCAACGCGGGCGTGTCCACCGGCACGGCCTCGCCGAGTTCGAGCACGCGATGGACCTCCAGGCCGTCGGGCGAGGGGAGTCGTTCGGACCGAAGCACTGGGCGCCGGACCGCCACGCCGCCCTCAGCCATCAGCGCCGGACCCTCTGAGCGAAGCGACCGGACGAGGTCTCCGGCCATGGGACTCCCGCCGAGCAGACGATCGATGTGGTTCAGCGGGGCAAGCCCTCGGCCCAGCTCGACCGCGGCGAGCCCGGCGCAAGCCGCGAGGTCCGGCTCCCACGAGAGTGTCAGCCACCCAATCTCGTCGAGCGCAGCGGTCAGCTCGGACGGCCCGACCCGATCGACCACGCCCGCGACGCTTTGCGCGAACGCAACGGACTCATCGCTCGAGTTCACGGATCACCTCGTCGGTGTGCTCGCCCAGGGCCGGGATCGCCCGCCGCGGCGGTGTCACGAGGCCATCGATCTTGAACACCGAGCCGAGCAGCTTCACTGGCCCGACGCCGTGCTCCAGCGTGTGCACGAGGCCGTTCGCCCTGACCTGGTCGTGCTCGAAGAGCCGGTCCAGCGGGCGGACCTCGGACGCGGGCACGCCGGCCGCGCGAAACTGTTCCACCCAGTGCCCTGTCGCCTCGGTGGCGATGCCGCGTTCGAACTGCGCCACCAGCGCCAGGCGTTGCGCGCGCTCGGAATGGTCGGCGGGAGGCGCCTGCGGGTTTGCCACCCACGGATCCTCGATTCCCAGGATCGCGCCGGCAGCGACGCGCTGTCGTTCGTGCAGACAGGCAAGGACGAGAAAACCATCCGCGGCGCGGTACGCGCGATAGTAGGGCTCGAGCTCGTCGTGGCCGCGACGTACGCGAGCTAGCCGCTGGAGGTCGTCGGAGGTCGCAAGGGCCCCACCGTCCCGGCCCGCGCGCGACGCGCGGTCGAGTGGCTCGACGGAGACGAACCTCTGCGCCTGGACCGCGAGTGCCGCGCCGAGCAGGGACACCTCGAATCCGCGGGCGCCATCGCGAGCTCGGCCCAGCAAGCCGCCGAGGACGGCGATCGCCGCCAACAGCCCGGCGGTGAAGTCGGCCATCGCGATGCCGCCTGCGCGCTCGGGGACGGAATCCGTTTCCCGCGGGTCGGCGAGCAGCAGCCCCGAGAGTGCCTGGGCGACGAGGTCGAACGCGGTCAGTTCAGCCTCAGGGCCATCGCTTCCCAGCGCCGAGACGCAGCACCAGACCGTTCCCGGATTGGCCGCGCGGACGCTTTCGCGGTCAAGCGCGAAGCGCCGCGCGCGATCGGGCGGCAGGTTGTGCAGCACCACGTCGGCCGTCCGGATCAGTGACCGGCTCGCTCGCAGGCCGTCACGGTCCTTGAGGTCGAGCACGACCGAGCGCTTGTTGCGGTTCAGCGCGTAGAAGTAGCGGCTCTCGCCCTCGGCGAACGGCTCATACCGACGCCACGCGTCGCCGGCCGGAGGCTCGATCTTGATCACGTCGGCCCCGAGGTCGGCGAGCAGCATGCCCGCGAAGGGGCCGGCCACGTACTGGGCGTACTCGAGCACGCGGATCCCCTCCAGCGGGAGCGGTGTCGGGGTCGTGGCGGACGGCATTGCCGTCATCGCGCCGTCAGGCCGAGCTCGCGACGAGCGATGACCGAGCGCTGGATCTCGCTCGCGCCGCCGGAGATTGTCGTGGCCACGGTCGCCCGCTGAAACGCCGCCACGCGACCCCGCAGCGTGGCTGTTCCCTCCTCCAGCAATCCCTCGGGCCCGAGGAGGTCGACGGCAAATGAAGCCACGCGTTGCATCAGCTCGGCGACCGACAGCTTCGCCATCGAGCTCTGGGCGCTCGCCGGACGGCCCGCTTCGAGCAGCTGCGCGGCTCGTTGTCCATGCAGGCGAGCGGCCTGGGCGGCGCCGCGCAAGCGACTCAATTCCCTTCGCGCCCAGCGGTCCGCGGCGAGCGGAGCCAGGGCATCAAGCAGCCAAAAGATGGTGCCCACCTTCTCGCTCGTCACGCGCTCGTAGTCGAGCGTCGCCATCAGTACCTGCCAGCCTCCGTGCAGCTCGCCGACCAGCTGATCTGCGGGGACCTCGACCTCATCGAGCTCGAGCTCTCCGAGCGTGCCTCCTCCGAGCGTCCGGTGGACAG
>Ga0070741_10008795_pt1 | contig 20030 bp, 15 predicted proteins | sample Coa_R1_4_FD_66440 | JGI IMG/M metagenome (GOLD analysis project Ga0070741, IMG submission 66440) | Surface soil microbial communities from Centralia Pennsylvania, which are recovering from an underground coalmine fire - Coalmine... | ecosystem: Environmental > Terrestrial > Soil > Unclassified ...
TGGGGTACTCCATACCGCCGGCCTCGCTCTGGAATGCGGGATCGACGATCGTGATGTGGCCGTACGGGTACGCGCCGTACCACTCGCCGTACGATCGCAGGGCGATCTCGGTCGCGGCGAAGTGCCGCTGCGCCTGGTCCGCGTGCTCCGGCTGCAGCAGTAGACGCATCGTGACCGGCGGCAGCGATGGGTGCTGAAATGTCGCGGTCCGTTCGAGGTAGTCCGGACTCGTCGTCCACGCGAAATCGTGCACGTCGTCCTGTTGATACCGGTGCGTGGTCGTGCCGTCACCGTTGTCGCGACGAGACTGCTCGACGCCGGTCGCGCCGAGCGTCCACCCGCTGGGCACCGTCATCACGACGTCGTACCGGCCGTAGTCTGAGAAGAACTCCGTGCTCGCATGGAATTGATGACAGTTCCAGCCGCCGTCCTGCCAGACGCCGAGCTTGGGAAACCACTGCGCGATGAAATAGTAGTTGCCGACGACACCCGTGCGATCGAACGTCCGCGGCACGTGGGCCGTCCACGCGACGCGGATCGTGAGCGTCTCCCCCGGCGCGGCGGGCCGCGGCAACGCTACCGCCATCACGGTTCGGTCCTGCGCGTTGCCATCGTCTGGCGCGATGAAATGCTGTCGCGATGTCAGATCCGCATCGCCGATCACGATGCTCGTGATGTCGATTCGCGACCGATCTGACTCCGTGAGGTTGTCCGCGTCAGCGTTCGGCCGGATGGCACCGAGCGCCGACTCGCGCCGGTAGGTCGACGCGTCGTCGCGCCACGCATTCCAGTACAGGTGGAACTGCAGCTCGGTCGCCGGCGTCGCCGTCGCATTTTGCCAGCGGATCGTCTCGGTCGCCGTAATGACATGCCTGGCGGTGTCGAGACGCGCCTCGATCGTGTAATTCGCGATGAGCAACGCGCTCACGAGCGCAAGCGTCATTCGTCGATGCTACATCACGATCAAGTAGAATCACGGCCCGTTGACGCTTGCAGCCGGAACCAGGCTCGGCCCCTACGCGATCGTGTCCCCGATTGGCGAAGGCGGCATGGGCGTCGTGTATCGTGCGACCGATACCCGTCTGAATCGGACGGTCGCCGTCAAGGTGCTGCCGCCGTCAGTCGCCGCCGATCCCGATCGACGGGAGCGGTTCGATCGCGAAGCGCAGGCGATTGCCGCGCTCAATCATCCGCATATCTGCACGCTATACGACGTCGTCTCCCACGCGGACGAGCGCTGCCTCGTCCTCGAATATCTCGAAGGCGAGACGCTCGCGGCGCGCCTCGCACGCGGTCCGCTGACGACGGACGAAGCGCTGCGCATTGCCGGTGAGATGGCCAGTGCGTTGACGGTGGCCCATCGCGCCGGCATCGTGCACCGCGACATCAAACCGGCAAACGTGTTCCTCGTGCGCACCGGTAGTGCGTGGACGGCGAAACTGCTCGACTTCGGTCTGGCAAAGGCGACCGCACCGGCGATCGCCGGCGCCCAGTCGATTTTACCGACGACGCCGGCCGCGCTGACGGCGCAGGGGACGATCCTCGGGACGTTCCAGTACATGGCGCCCGAGCAACTCGAAGGCATCGACGCCGACGCGCGCAGCGACATCTTTGCGTTCGGCTGCGTCCTCTACGAGATGCTCAGGGGCGAGCCGCCGTTCGCCGGCAAGAGCTCGGCGAGCCTGATCTCGTCGATCATGGCCGCGACGCCGAAACCGATCAGCACGACGGCGACGATCCCGGCCGCACTCGAGCGGATCGTCATGCGTTGCCTCGCGAAGGATCCGGACGAACGGTGGCAATCGATCGCCGACGTGCGCGCGCAATTGCAGTGGGTCACGTCGAGCGCGCAGGAGTCGCCGGCCGTCCGTGCGCGACCACGTCGTGCGGCGCTGCCGTGGTCGGTTGCCGCGATCGCTGTCGTTGCCGCTGCGGGATTTGCGTGGCGTTCGTTCGACGCGAAATCGTCGCCGATCGAGACGCCTCGTCATCTGTATATGTCCGTGGATCCGTCGCGCGCGTTGAACGGCGCGATCGGGATTTCGAACGATGGCCTGCGCGTCAGCTTCCAAGGCAGTACCGACGGACTGCCAGAGCTGTTCGTGCGGACGCTTGCGGAGCCTCAAGCAATCAGCGTGGCTGCTCACATGTCGCGCGCGACCGATGCCACGGCGTTTTCTCCAGATGGTTCATGGCTGGTCTACGACCACAACGGACGTCTGCTCAAGGTACCGGCGGCTGGCGGCGCCTCAATCGATCTGTGCAGCACCGGTCGCGGTTCGGCGCTCGGCATCGCGTTCGCCACGCCGGACTTGCTGGTCTTCGGCGTCGACGAGCCGACGCCGACGAGCCTTCGGAAACTCCCGATCGCCGGCGGAACGCCGCAGGCGCTGACGACGATCGACCCGGCGAGCGAAGTGACGCAGGGCTGGCCGGTCGCGGTCCCTGGCGGCAAGTCGATCGTCATGGCGACGATGCTGGCGGCGGCGCCGAACTGGAATGACGCGCAAGTCGACGTGGTGTCGCTCGACACCGGGGCGCGTCGCCCGTTGTTCCGCGGCGGCATTCCGCTGCACGTGCTGCCGACCGGTCATCTGATCTTCCGCCGCGGGCCGGATGTCTTTGCCGTGCCGTTCGACATCGCCCGCGGCGAAGTGCACGGGACGCCGACGATGGTGCTGTCGTCGGTGGGGTACGACCGCAGCAGCGGCGTCACCTGGGTCGCCGTCGCTGATGCCGGCACGATCGTTTACGTCGGAGACTTCGGTCCGACGAACCGTAGCCTGGTGTGGCTGGACCGCGTCCACGCCGCAGCGACGATTGCGGCGCCGCCGAAGAGTTTTGCCGACCCGCGCGTGTCGCCCGACGGTCAGCGGCTGGCGTTTGAAGCGACCGAGAATGGCGACGATCTGTGGGTGCTCGATTTGCGCAGAGGGACGACGACCCGCATGACGTTCGATCCCGGCGAGGACGAGACGCCGGTGTGGTCGCCTGACGGCAAGTGGATCGCCTATTCGTCGTCTCGCGCGGTGTCCGCGTCCGCCTCCCGATCCGTATTGCGCCGCGCATCCGACGGCACCGGGCCCGAGGAGACACTGTTGACCGCAACGGATCACATTCACGTCGAAGACTGGACCCGCGATGGACGGTCGCTGCTGTTGAGCGTCGATTCGTCTGCGACGAAAACGGACATCTGGCTGCTGCCGCTCGACGGATCGGCCAAGGCGTCCCCGTTGTTGAAGACGCCGTACAACGAACGCGACGCGCGCGTCTCGCCCGACGGTCGCTGGATTGCGTACGACTCGGACGAAACCGGACGTAACGAGGTCTATATCCAGCGATTCCCGTCGCTCGGCGGCAAGATTCAAGTGTCTGTTGACGGCGGCTCGCAACCGGTCTGGTCCAGGGACGGCCGGCAGCTGTTCTTCCGCAGCGGCAACGTGATGTCCGTTAGTGTCGGTCCGCAGGACCCGCCGCAACTCGGGACTGCGGCTGTCGTCGGCGAGGACCTTTACTACACCAAAGGTCTGAATCACACCGGGTACGACGCGGCGCCAGACGGACGCCTCGTCTTCGCCCGCGACACCTCGACGCAGTCGAACCTCAGGTTCGTCCAGATCATCGAGCACTGGACGACAGAGGTCCTTCAGCGCGCTCCTGCGACACGGTAGCAACGTGCAAGACCGCTGCGTGTCCTGACATATAATTCTCGGCTTATGCGCGACATTCGAGTCATGCCATTCGGCCTGGGGCCGATTGGCGCCGCCATCGTCAAACAGCTCGCCGCACGACCGGGATTCAAGATCGTGGGCGCGATCGATATCGATCCCGCGAAGGTCGATCGCGATCTCGGCGATGTCGTCGGACTGCCGCGCCGGATCGGCGTGAAGATCTCTGCGGATGCGGCCAGGGCGTTGAAGAAAGCGAAGCCGGATGTCGTCGTGCTGTGCACCAGTTCGTCGATCAAGAAGGTGATGCCGCAGATCGAGACGATCCTGAAATCGAAGACGGCGATCGTGTCGACGACCGAAGAACTGTCATATCCCGGCTACACCCACATTCGCCAGGCGCGGCAGATCCACGCGCTCGCGAAGAAAGCCAAAGTGGCGGTGCTCGGCACCGGCGTCAACCCGGGTTTTGCGATGGACGCCTTGCCGATCGCGATGACCGCCGTCTGCGAACGTGTCGATCGCGTCGTCGTCAACCGGATCCAGGACGCGCGGATTCGCCGGCTCCCGTTCCAGCAGAAGATCGGCGCCGGCCTGACGACGGAGCAGTTTCAGAAAAAGGTTGACGATGGGTCGGTGCGCCACGTCGGCCTCACCGAATCGATCGCGATGATTGCCGACGCGTTGGGGTGGACGCTCGATCGCATCAGCGACGAGATTCAGCCGAAGCTCGCGTCGGTGACGATCTCGAGCGAATTCCTCGCAGTCGATCCAGGGTATGTCTGCGGCATCGTCCAGGACGGTGTCGGCTATCGGAAAGGCGAACCGGTCATCAAGCTGCACATGGAGGCGTACCTCGGATCGCCCGAGACGTACGACTCGGTCGATATCGAAGGGTCGCCGAACTTGTCGATGAAGGTGTCGGGCGGGATCCATGGCGATATCGCCACCGCGTCGATCGTCGTCAATTCGATCCCGAAGGTGCTCGCCGCGCCGCCCGGTCTCCACACGATGCGCGACCTCGCGCTTCCGTCGTTTTTCCCCGGCCGCTAAGTAGCCCTGCCAACTTTTTCTCGCGACCACTCGTCTAATCGCTTCGGTAGATGTTCTAGTGGTAGGATCGGTTTTACGTATGCCGAAGCGCGGAAATCAGCCAATTCAAGGGGAAATGCTCCAAGGGACGCTCGACCTGTTGGTCCTGCGCACCTTGACCGCCGGGCCGGCGCACGGTCACACGATCGCCCACGTCATCGAACATCAGTCGGACGCCGTGCTGCAGGTCGAGCACGGCTCCTTGTACCCGGCGCTGCATCGGCTCGAGGACCGCGGCTGGATCGCGTCGTTCTGGGGCACGTCCGAAAACAATCGCCGTGCGCGGTACTACCGCATCACCCCCGCGGGTCGAAAGCAGTTGCACGAGCAAACCACGCGGTGGGATGAAATCGTGAAAGCGATCAACCGGGTGCTGAGGCCGGCGTGAGCCTCCGCAAGTACTTCGCGCGCGATCGCTGGGACGACGAACGTGCGCGCGAGCTGCAGTCCTACCTGGAGATCGAGATCGACGACAACGTCGCGCGTGGCATGACGCCGGACGCGGCGCGTGCCGCCGCGCTCCGCAAACTCGGCAATCGAACCCTCGTGCGCGAGGACATTTATCACATGAACACCGTTGGCTTGCTCGACAGCGCCTGGCGCGACCTCAAGTTCGGCGCGCGGCTGCTGCGCCTCAACCCCGGATTTGCGGCCGTCGCGATCCTCTCGCTGGCGCTCGGCATCGGCGCGAACACCGCGATCTTCCAACTGCTCGACGCGGTCCGCATCCGCACGCTCCCGGTGACGAATCCGCAGGAGCTCGCCGAGGTCAAAATCGTGAAGACGCGCGCGGGGCGGACGGGCGACTTCGTCAGCCGTTTCTCGAATCTCACGTTCGCGCAGTGGGAGGCGCTGCGCACGCGCCAGCAGGCGTTCTCGACGATGCTGGCGTGGGGGACGACGACATTCGAGCAGTCGACGAGCGGCGAATCGAAGCCGACGGCGGGGCTGTGGGTCAGCGGCGAGTTCTTCTCGAGCCTCGGCGTCGCGCCGCTCATCGGCCGCGTGCTCACCGCCGCCGACGATCGCGACGGCTGCGGCGCGCCCGGCGCGGTGTTGAGTTACTCATTCTGGCAGCGGCAATACGGCGGCGATCCGAACGTCGTGGGCCGGACGATCTCGCTCAACTCCCGTTCGCTCGAGATCGTCGGCGTGACGCCGGCGAGCTTCTTCGGCGTCGAAGTGGGCCGCGTCTTCGACGTCGCCGTGCCGATCTGCGCGAATCCGCTCCTCGAGCCGGAACGCAACGCCATCACCGCACGCAACCGATGGTGGCTCGGCGCGATGGGCCGGTTGAAGCCCGGATGGACGATCGCCAGCGCGTCGGCGCATCTGGCGTCGCTCTCGCCGGGTATCTTTGCCGACACCGTTCCGCCGTCCTACACGGCCGAGACGGTCAACGATTACCAGCACTTCGTCCTCGGCGCGCTGCCGGCCGGCACCGGCGTCTCGTATCTGCGGCAGCAGTACGAATCGCCGTTGTGGCTGCTGCTCTCGATTGCCGGCCTCGTGTTGTTGATTGCGTGCGGCAACCTGGCCAACCTGATGCTGGCGCGCGCGTCAACGCGCGAGCGCGAGATTGCGGTGCGCCTGGCGATCGGCGCGTCACGCGGACGGCTCGTGCGGCAGTTGCTCGCAGAGAGCGCCTTGATCGCGGGGATTGGCGCCGGTCTCGGCGTCCTCATCGCGTCGCAACTCGAGCGCGTGCTGCTGTCGTTCTTCCAGAACACCTGGCTGTTCCTGGATCTGCGCCCTGACTGGCGCGTGCTCGGCTTCACGATCGCGGTCGCGGCCGCCACCTGCCTGATCTTCGGCGTCATGCCGGCGCTGCGCGCGACCGGTGTCGATCCCGGTGCCGCGATGAAGAATGCGTCGCGGGGCAACTCGGACACTCGCGAACGGTTCGGCCTTCGTCGAGCGCTCGTCGTCGCGCAGGTTGCGCTCTCGCTCGTGCTGCTCGTCGGCGCGGTGCTCTTCGTCCGCACGCTTCGCAATCTCACGGCGCTCGACGCCGGATTCCAGCGGACCGGCATCCTGGTCGCCGGCCTGGATGCGCGGCCGCTTAGATTGCCGACGTCGCAGGGCGTGACGCTCGAGCGCGATCTGCTCGCACGCGTCGGTGCACTGGCCGGCGTCGACGCGGTCGCGACAACCTACATCGTTCCCGTCAGCGGCGCCGGCTGGAACGATCGCATCATCGTCGACGGTGTGCCGCAGCCCGACTACTCGAATTTCAACGAAGCGAGCCCGGGTCTCTTGAAGACGCTCGGCATCCCGTTGCTGCGCGGACGAGACTTCAACGACCACGACACTGCCGGCGGGGAAAGCGTCGCCATCGTCAGCCAGACGTTCGTGACGAAGTACCTCGGCGGCCGCGATCCAATCGGCCGCACGTTTACGGTCGAAGCCGGCCCCGGCCAGTCGGCGCCGACGTACCACGTCGTCGGCATCGCGCGCGACACGAAATACACCGACCTGCGCGAGGACTTCAAGCCGCTCGTGTACCTGCCGGCGGCGCAGAGCACACGCCCCGATCCCTTCTACGAGGGGACGACGCTGCTGATCCGATCGCGTGCGCCGCTGTTGACGCTCGTGCCGGAGGTGAAACGGACCATCGCGGCGGTAAACGGTGCGATGCTCGTGGACTTCCAGACGCTGCCGGATCAAGTCGATAAGAAGCTGATGCGCGAGCGATTGATGGCGGTGCTATCCGGCTTCTTCGGCGGTCTCGCCGCGCTGCTGGCGACGATCGGGCTCTACGGCGTCATGTCGTACACCGTCGCACGCCGACGGAACGAGATCGGCATTCGCATGGCGCTCGGAGCCGAGCGGCGGGATGTCATCGCAATGGTGATGCGCGAAGCGGCGACGCTGTTGGCCGTCGGCGTCGTCGTCGGCGGCGTGCTCGCGGTGGCAGCGGCGCAGACGGCGAAGACGCTGTTGTTCGGTCTGAAACCGGGCGATCCGACGACCCTCCTCATCGCGATCGCGGGTCTCGCGTCTGTCGCGATGCTCGCGAGCTACATCCCTGCGCTGCGCGCGTCGCACCTGCAGCCGACCGAAGCGCTCCGCGACGAGTAGGCGGGTCCGCACAAACCGTAGGCCGGGTCCTTTTTGGACCCGACGATGTACGATGGCGATGTGCAGGTCGTCGCGAAATGTCCCAAGTGTGATGCTGGTTTGCCGGTCGGCGCGAACGACGCGCCGTCCGCGATCAGGTGCGGTGCGTGCGGTCAGGAAATTCCGCTGACGTTCAGCGAGGCGGTCGCGTCCGATCGCGCTGTCGATCGCTGTCCCGTCTGCTCGGGCGCCGATTTCTATATCCGCAAGGATTTCGATCCCAAAGTCGGGCTGACGGTCGTCGTCATCGGCGCGCTGATTAGCGGCGTGTTCTACTGGTTCGGCAAAGATCTCATCGCGTACAGCATTCTCGCGGCCGCCGTGCTCGTCGATCTCGTCGTTTACGGCCGGCTGAAGGACGTCACCGTCTGTTACCGCTGCCACTCGGAGTTCCGCGGCGCGTACGAACGCACCGCGGGCGCGTTCGATCTCCACACGGCCGACGTCCTGGAACTCGAATACGAACGACGAATCGGACGCAGATAGGGTGCCTAGGGTGCCTAAGGTGCGTAGAGTGCCTCGAGTGCCTAGAGAGGCGAGGCACTTGAGGCACCCTGCGCACCCTAGGCACCCTACGCACCCTAGGCACCCAGGCACCCTAGGCACCCTAGGCACCCTAGAAGAACGTTACCGTCACGAGCGCGCCTTCGTCGACGACGTTCTGGTCCGCGGGGATCTCGATGTAGCCGTCGGCCTGCGACAGGCTCGTGATGTCGCCGGACCCCTTGAACGCCGGTTGCGCGCGGCCCTCGATCACTCGGACGGTGTAGAACTGATGCCGTCCTACCGCCGACGCGATGCGTCGCGCGAGCGGAAGACGCACGGTTCTGGGCGTCCACGGCGGCAGTCGCGCGAGCGCGCGCAGAAACGGCACCAGCAGGACGTACGCATTCGACAGGCACGAGGTGGGATTGCCGGGCATCCCGAAGAATGGCGTGGTGCCGACCAGCGCGAACGCGGTCGGCTTTCCCGGCCGGACCGCGATGCCGTGAAAGATCATTTCGCCTCGCGCGGCGATCGCATCGACGATCAAATCGCGCTCGCCAACCGAACTTCCACCCGAGAAGACGATCAGATCGGCTGCGGCACAGACGCCGAGCGCAACGATTAGCGCGTCGATGGTGTCGGCAACCGGGCGATGCGGCTCGGGGACAGCGCCGTGCGCGGCCGCGATGGCGGACAGCGTGAAGCGGTTGACGTCGTAGATGTGCCCGGCGGGCAGCGGCTGTCCCGGCTCGACGACTTCGTTACCCGTCGACAGGATTGCGACGCGCGGCTTGGCGTACACGAGCACGTCGCCGCATCCGATCGCCGCAAGCGCGCCGACGCGGCTCGGCGTCAGCACGTCGCCGGCGGCAACTGCCCGATCGCCGCGTTTGATGTCCGCACCCTGGCGTCCGATGTGTTGCCCCGCGGTCGCGCCCGCAGTGATCGCCACCTCCGTGTCAGACACCGTCGTCGTCTCCTCGACCATGACGACGGCATCTGCGCCAGAGGGGAGCGGGGCTCCCGTCGCGATCTCTGCGCAAGTCCCTGACACGATCGATTGCGTCGATGGCTGACCGGTGTAGATGCGGTCGACGATGCGAAGTCGGCCGGGAGTGTCGGCGGCGAGGACTGCGTAGCCGTCCATCGCGGAGCGTGCGAACGGCGGCACGTCGATCGGCGACACGACGTCGGCCGCCGCGACGCGGCCGGCGGCGTCGATCAACGACACGCGTTCGGTCCGCTCGATCGGCCGGACATTCGCCGCAAGCCGGCGGCGCGCTTCGTCGAGCGAGATGGTCGACGTAAACGGCCGCATTATTTTCGTGCCTGTTGCACGAGATGTCCCAACTCGGGGACCAGCAGGCGCTCCATCGCGAGACGCACGGCCTTCTCCGATCCCGGCAAACAGACGACGATCCGGCCGGCGACGAGTCCTGCGCAGGCGCGGCTCATCATCGCGGCGGATCCGATCTGCTCGAAGCTCAACATGCGAAACAGCTCGCCGAATCCATCGAGCCGTTTCTGCAGCATCGTGCTGATCGCTTCGTAGGTGTTGTCGCGCGACGTGATGCCGGTACCACCCGTCGTGATGATCACGTCGACGCCGTCGGCCGCGAGTTGCCGCTCGACCGCGCTCCGCACGGCGGCGGGATCGTCTTTGACGATCGTCCGTCCCGCGACGATGTGACCAGCGGCTGTCAGGAGATCGGCGATCGCACGTCCGGCGGTGTCGGTGGCGTCGGTGCGCGTGTCGCTGACCGTCACGACGTAACAGCCGACCGATGACGGCGCCTGCGCTTTGTGCTCGCGGTCGCTCATTTCGTATAGGATTCTCGCATGCATCGGCTACCGGTGCTTCTCATCGCCGCGCTGCTCGCGTCGGCCGCGGCCAATCCGCCGACGGTGTTTCAGCTCGACCACAAGGGCGAGCAGTGGGTCGAGCAGACGAAGAAGAAGCTGACGCTCGACGAGAAGATCGGTCAGCTGATCGTGCCGTCGTTCGAGTCGAATTTTCTCAGCGTCGACAGCGACACGTTCGAACAGTTGTCGCGCCTCGTGCGCGATTACCACGTCTCCGGCTTCCACGTGTTTGGCGCCTCGCAACCGGCGCCGTCCGTCCTGCTCAATTCGTCGTACGGCACGGTGATCCTCGGTCAACCGTTTTCCGCGGCTTTTCTGATCAACCGGTTGCAGGCGATGTCGACCGTGCCGCTCTTGAACAGCGCCGACTTCGAGACGGGCGTCGGCTTTCGGATCTTTGGCGCGACGACGTTTCCGCGTCAGATGGCGATGGGCGCGATCGCGCCCGGCGACGACGTGCGGTTGGTGAAAGAGGAAGCGCGCATCACGGCGATCGAAGCGAAGGCGCTCGGCGTGCAGGTCAACTTCGCGCCCGTCGCCGACGTCAACAACAACCCGCGCAATCCCGTCATCAACACCCGTTCGTACGGCGAGAACCCGGAGCGCGTCGCGTCGCTCGTCGCCGCCTACGTCGCCGGCGCGCGCGACGCGGGCATGATTGCGACGATCAAACATTTCCCTGGGCACGGCGATACCGACGTCGACAGCCATCTCGGTCTGCCGGTGATCACGTTCGATCGCGCGCGATTGAATCAGGTCGAGCTCGTGCCGTTCAAGAAGGGGATCGACAGCGGCGCGCCCGCCATCATGGCCGCGCACATCGAGTTGCCCGCGCTCGACGCCGCGCCATCCACGCCCGCCACGTTCAGCGCGCCGATTCTCACGCAGCTCGTGCGTCGCGATCTCGGCTTTCGCGGGCTGATGTACACCGACTCGATGTCCATGGACGCGGTCACCAGGATCGTGTCGCCGGACGAAGGGGCCGTGCGCGCGTTTCTCGCGGGCGCCGATCAGATCCTGCATTCGCCCGATCCGATTGCGGCGTTCAACGGGTTGAAGGCCGCCGTGACGTCCGGACGGATTTCGCAGGCGCGGCTCGACGAATCGCTCGACCGGATCCTGCGGGCGAAGGCGAGCGTCGGCCTGCACGAGCATCGCACCATCGATCTCGATGCCGTGCCGGCGAACGTCGGCGGCCGCGCGCACCAGGCGATCGCCCAGGAAGCGTCGCAGAAGTCGATCACGCTGATCAAAGACGATCGGAAATCGGTTCCGTTGACGGTCCCGCGCGACGCCCCCGTGCTGTATCTCTCCGTCGTCGACTATCCGTCCGGATGGCAAATCGCCGCGCCGAGCCGGACGGCGATACCGGAGTTGAAGAAGCGGTGGCCGCAAGTGACCGCGATCGAAGTCTCCGATCACACGCCGCTGTCGGAACTCGATCTCGTCCGCGCCGTCGTCCCGCGCTACAGCGCGATCGTGGCGAATGTGTTCGTCAGGGCCACCTCCGGCAGCGGACGCCTCGATCTCGCCGAGCCGCTGACGCGGCTGCTTCGCGACGTCGCGCGCGCCACGGCGCGCACGAACACGCCGTTCGTGACAACGTTCTTCGGCAACCCGTATGTCGCCGCGACGGTCCCCGAACTGCCGGCGGTGATGCTGACGTACGATTTCTACGACATGCCGGAGCTGTCGGTCGTGCGCGCGATCGCCGGCGAGGCGCCGATCGACGGCCGGTTGCCGATCGCCATCCCCGGAATGTTCCCCGTCGGTCATGGGCTCCAGCGGTCAGCTGCTCAGAGATAGGCTGCTCGCGCGCATGCGCGACGCCGGTGGCGCGGTCGATCATCAGCGGCTCGCCGCCGAAGTACTCGGCATTCGCGGCGCGCCGCCGGACCTGGCCCGCAAGCTCGTCGCGCAGGCCCTCGTCCTCGAAGATCGGCGCGACGCGTGGCGCAGCGTCGGCGAGCGCATCTGCCGCGATGCGCCGGTGACGCCCGGCGTCTACATCCTGAAAGACGACAGCGACCGGCCGGTCTACGTCGGCAAAGCGATCAACGTGCGCAGACGTCTGCGCGCGCATTTCGCCGAGCGGCGATGGCGCGCCACGAAAGCGGATTTCGCGCGCGTCGCGAGCGCCGAATGGATCGAAGTCGGCTCCGACCTCGAAGCGCTGCTGCGCGAAGCGTCGCTCATCGCGGAACTCGCGCCGGTCGTCAACGTGCAGCGCGAAACGTGGGCGGACCGCGCGATTCCGCCGGCGCTCGTGCGCGACACGATCGTCATCGTGCCGTCGGTCGAAGACGACTCAGCCGAGCTCGTCGCCGCACGCGCCGACGGCCCGTGGCAGATCCAGCGCACGCGGCGCAACGGCGCCGACCTCGCGGTGCATGGTCAGCGGTTGTGGCGGTTCTTCCACGGTACCTCGCACCGCTCGCACCCGTCGCACTCCGCAGCCCGCACTCCGCACCTCGCACCGATCGTGTTCAGCTGGTTGGCCGGCCGCGGGACGACGGCGACACGTCTGGACGTGCGATCGCTACGAGATGCGCGCGATCTTCGAACGCGACTCGCTTGGCTGCTGAAGGACGAGCGCCTCTTCCACGAGCGCTTGGAACAGTGCTAACATCGATGGTTCGCACATCCCTGACGCGCCCATAGCTCAGTTGGATAGAGCGTTTGCCTACGAAGCAAAAGGTCGCATGTTCGAGTCATGCTGGGCGCAATTCCCTATTTCCGGCCGATCATCAAGCGGACCCACAGCACGGCGAGGTCGACGTAGGTCTGCACGATGCGGCCGACGCTGAAGAACTGCGAGCTGCCGGAAACGCGGGGGTAGTGATGGACATCCACTTCGCGGAACTTCGCGCCGGCGCGTTCTGAGCGTTTGACCATCTCCGCGCAGATCGAACCGCTGTTGCTCGTCAGCGTGATCGTGTCGATCACCCACCGTCGAATCAGCCGGTAGTCGCAGTCGACGTCGATAATCGGCAGCCACAGCATCCAGCGGACGACGAACTTGTGCAGGTTGCCGATGAAGATGCGGTACGCCGGATCCTGACGCGTCATCTTCATCCCGTTCACGAAATCCACATCGTCGGACAGGATCGCGAAGAGGATCGGTAGTTCCTTGACGTCGTACTGGCCGTCGCCGTCCGTGTAGAAGATCAGATCTTTTGTCGACGCGTTGAAGCCGCTCCGCAGCGCGGCGCCGTAGCCACGGTTGACCGGATGCGTGACGACGCGCAGCGTCGGAACCCGCGCTTGCGTCGCCTGCAGGACCTCGGCGCTGTTGTCCTTCGACCCGTCGTTGACGACGATGATTTCGTAGTCGCCGGTGAGGGTGCGTGCGACCGTATCGGCATCCTGGACGAGCGTCCCGATCGTGCCGGCGTCGTTGTAGCAGGGGAAAAAAATCGAAAGGCTGGGCGCGATACGTAAAGTTTATAACAACCCCGTTCGTCCCGTTTCCGTCTAACCGGGATCGTGGACACTCTTCTTCGCGCTGCCCGCTATTCAGCCCGTCAATTCCGCCAGTCGCGCGGGTTCACCGCAGCGGCCATTCTCACGCTGGCACTCGGCATCGGCGGGACGACGGCCATCTTCTCGCTGATTTATTCGGTCATGCTGCGGTCGCTGCCGGTTGCGGACCCCACGCGTCTGTATCGGATCGGCGACGGCGACGACTGCTGCGTCGAAGGGGGACCGCAGGACCAGTGGGGGATGTACTCGTATCCCTTGTTCCAGCGCCTGGTCGCCCAGGCGCCCGAGTTCGAATCGGTCACGGCGTTCCAGGCGGGCAGCAACCGCGTCACGGTGCGGCGCGAAGGCGTCGATGGCGCGCCGCATCCGCTGCGTTCGGAATACGTCACCGGCAACTATTTTTCGACGCTCGGCATCGGCGCGTTTGGCGGCCGGGTGATGACGCCGGACGACGACACGCTGTCGTCGCCGCCGGTCGTCGTGATCAGCCATCAGGTCTGGTCCACGGTGTACGGCGGCGATCCGTCCGTCGTCGGATCGACGGTGATCATCGACAGTCATCCGTTCACGGTCATTGGTGTGACGCCTCCGGGCTTTTACGGCGCCACGCTTCGTGCCGATCCGCCGGACGTCTGGATTCCGGTCCATCAGGAACCGACGCTTGCCGGATCGAGTTCGTTGTTGCAGCAGCCGGTGTCGGCCTGGCTGCGCGCGATTGGCCGGTTGAAGCCGGGGGTCTCGCTCGACCTGCGAGCGGGCGGTTCTGCCGACGCGATGAGCGCGCGCCTGACGCAGGTCCTACGCGACTGGATGCAGCACGATTCGGGATACCCGGCGAACTGGATGCCGAGCATCATCCAGGGGCTGCCCAAACAACACATCAGCATCGTGTACGCCGGCGCGGGCGTCGGCGAGATGAAGGACGCGTACCGGCAGAGCCTGCAGATTTTGCTCGGCGTGTGCGCGCTGGTGCTGTTGATCGCCTGCGCGAACGTCGCGAACCTGATGCTCGCACGCGCGGTGGCGCGGCGGACGCAAACGGCGGTGCGCGTCGCGATGGGGGCGAGCCGCGCGCAGATCGTCACGCAGGCGTTGATCGAAAGCGTGCTGCTGGCGATTGGCGGCGGCATCGCTGGACTGCTGGTCGCGAGCGCCGCGATGAAGCTGCTCCTGTCGCTCGCGTTCAGTCAGGCGCGCTTCCTGCCGATCGACACGCGCCCGTCGCTCGTGATGCTCGGCGTGTCGTTCGGCCTCGCGCTCGTCACCGGCGTCCTGTTCGGCGCGGCGCCGGCGTGGTTCGCCACGCGGACCGATCCCGTCGACGCGCTGCGTGGCGCCGGCCGCAGCACCGGCGATCATTCGTCGGTCGCGCGCAAAGCGCTTCTCGTCGCCCAGGCGACGATGTCGGTCGTGCTTGTCGCGGGCGCCACGATGCTGGGCCGCAGCTTGAACAAACTCGAACATCAGGACTTCGGGTACGAAACCAAGAATCGCGTCGTCGTTCAGTTGAATCGCGAGCCGTCGACGTACTCGCCGGCGAAGTTGGCCGCCATTTATCGTGCGCTCGAAACACGGTTGAAGGAGATTCCCGGCGTGCAGGGCGCCGGCCTCGCGCTGTACAACCCGCTGACCGACAACTGGGGCGAGGGTGTGCTCGTCGACGGCCATCCGTTGCCGAAACCGGGCGAGCCGTCCGGCGCGTCATGGGATCGCGTCAGCGCCGATTACCTGCAGAACTTCGGCGTCAAGTTGATCAAGGGCCGCATGTTGAACGCGCGCGACAACGAGACGTCGCAGCTCGTGGCGGTCGTCAACGAAGCGTTCGTGAAACGATTCTTCAAGAGCGACGAAGATCCGCTGGATCGTTACTTCGGTCTCGATCTTCCCGAATACGCGCGCACGTTCCGCATCGTCGGCATCGTCGGCGACGCGAAGTTCGCCGGTTTCCAGTTGGACCGTCCGGCGCGCCCGATGTTCTACGTGCCGCTCGCGCAGACGGTGCCCTACAAGGACGTCAACATGATGCGGATCGAGACCGAATCGCATTTCGTGCGCGCCGTGATGCTCGTGACGACGGCGGCGCCGGGCGTGCTCGAGCCGCAGTTGACGAAGGCGCTGTCGGAGGTCGATCCGAACCTGACGATCACGAATGTCCGCACGATGGACGAACGGGTGGCGTTGTCGTTCAATCAGGCGCGGGCGGTCGCGAGCCTGGCGGCGCTCTTCGGCGTCATCGCGCTGATCCTGGCGGCGGTCGGGTTGTACGGTGTGACGGCGTACAGCGTGGCGCAGCGCACGAGCGAAATCGGCATCCGCATGGCGCTCGGCGCGAATCGCGCGCAGGTCGTCGACCTGATCCTGCGCGGTGCATTTCGACGCGTTGTCGTCGGACTGTTACTCGGTGTGCCGCTCGCGATCGGCGCCGGACGGCTGGTGTCGAGCCAGTTGTACGGCGTGTCGTTCTGGGATCCGCTTGCGCTCTCGATTGCGGCCGGATCGTTGACCGTGTGCGCGTTCTTCGCGGCGTTGATTCCCGCCACGCGTGCGGCGAGCCTGTCGCCGATGCGTGCGTTGAGGACGGATTAGAAGGTCGATCCGCGAATCGCGCCGCGGACGACTTCGACGAGCGCGTCCGTCACCGCAAGGTGCGCGTCGATCGGCACAATCGGAATCTTCACCTGCAGGCGCTGGCTGATCGGGTCGACGTCGCCAGGCGGGCAGACGATCACGGCCGGCCGCAGCGCCATCGCCACCGAGACTGCCTTATCGACGGTTTCCACTGGGGCTACCGCGAACTGCAACTTGGCGAGGATCGCTTCCGACAATTCCCGTCGCTGGTGATCGGAATCGACGACCATCACGAGTGGCGCGAAACCAGCCCTGTCTTCGGGCCGTCGTCCACCGCGCGCGTGGCTTCGTCGATCGGGTCCCCGGCGGCGTTCGTCGTCGCTGCTCATCGCGCGCATTGTATACGCTTCACGTCAGTCAGCGGACGAACGCCATCACCCCGAGCGCAATCCCAACCGCCGAAGAGACGAACGACACGTACCAGAACGAGGTTGTTCGCGTGAGCAGCGCGATCGAGCAGAGGACGATGCCGATCTCGAGGAAGACCTCGGAGCTGTCGAAGAGCGTGGCGCGATGCGCGGCCGTCTGGGTTTCGCGGTCGAGTTCCTCGTTGCCGTGACGGATGTCGTCGGCCTGCTGTCGCTCCTGCTTCGCTTTGTCGTCCCACCCGGAGGCGACCGCCGACCCGCCGTACAACTCCGCGAGACGAGCGTCGTTCGCGTACATCTGGGACCGCGTGTTCTTCGCCTGGTAGTACGCCCACTGATCCGCGAGCTTGGTCTGCAGGACCACTTCCTCGGTGTGCATGCGATGGCCCATCAGGGTCGCGACCGCGAGGAACGCCGCGAAAATTGCCATGGTGACGCCGATTCGGCGCTCGAAGCCGTGGGCGGCTTTCTCGCCAAGTTCCATGAGCTCTTGGGTTTCCATGGACATCGAGTCTACATGAGCCGTTTTACGGCGGACCAGCGCGTGTGTCGGTAGCCGCGCTCGAACGTGCGGGGGAGTGCGTTGGAGAGCGAGCGGACCAGAGGGCCGGCGGGTTGCACCCCGCCCGGCCTTCTCGGCTAAAGTCACAGGGTGAATTGGCAACGGGCCAACATCCAGGCGGCCGCCACCTACCTTCGCGAACGCATCGCCTCCGGTTCAACAGATCCCAAGACCAAAGCGGTTTACGAAGGGCTGCTCGACGTGCTCGACCCCACGCGCCGCGCGACACGCATGCAGCGCGAGATGGCGTCGGCGGCGCAAGCGGCGGCGACCGTCAAGGCGGCGCGCGAGCGCCGGTCGAGCGACCGCCGCGCCCGAGTCGATCGGCGCAAGCAGAACCTTGGCAGTCCGACGGGTGTCGAACGGCGATCCGGTCAGGAACGCCGGACCGGCCGCGATCGCCGATCGTAGATCCACGATATCAGGACGTACGCGAGCGCGCCGATCGCGGCGACGATGACGATCGTGCTCGGCATCGCATCGCGACCCGATGAGTGAATTGGCCGCGGCGTGACCGTCAGCATCCGATTCAACACGTTGCGCATGACCTGCTGCGCGCGTGCGTCGACGCGCGATGGATGCCACGCCGGCGCGTTGTAATCGTCCAGCCCCCAGTTCCATTGCATCGATCCCGTCGCGAACACGAGCGCACCGCTGGGCGCTTCGTACATCGTCATGTCGCTGTAGCGCGTGCGGCCCTGATCGGTGAACGGCGAATGCGCGAGGCGTTCGAGATGCGGCGGCGACGCATCGCCGTAGATGGCATCGACTTCGTAGCCGAGCAATCCTTTCAAGGCGTCGCCACTGCGCAAGCCTGTTTCGGCGAACGCCCAGTGACTCGGGTTTGTGATGACGATGTCGGCGTCGACCGGATCGGCGGCGTACATGACGCCGACGAGACGTTCTTCCGGACGTGACACAGGTCGATCGCGAAACCGGCCGGTGACGTAGCGATCGTTGCGCGGATCGCCGTCGATCGCGAGCGGATCCTGTTCGCCGGCGACCTCCTTGTAGGCCACGATCGTGCGGTCGCTCTGTTCGAAGCGGATCTGCCAGTAGCCGGCATCCGCACCGAGAAACATCAGGCTGACGCCGCGATCGCGCGCGGCTTCGAGGCGGCTGCGCATCTGCCACGACCAATATTCGTCGTGGCCGACGCTGAGCAGCACCTTGCCGTTCACGTCACGTTCGTGCGTATCGACGTCGGTCACGTACTTGACGTCGTATCCTTCTCGCTCGAGGAACCGGACGGCGTTGTATTCCCATCGGCGCAGAAAATCGCCGGCGCCGTCGAGGCGCACGCCGTACGGGTTCGTCGCGTACGGCCGATCGAACGACACCTTGCGCGCCGGCGCGCCGTTGCTGTTGAACGCGTAGAGCGACTTGCCGCCCCAGTTGTTGTACGCCGCGAACGTCGTCACGCTCGACTGGAACACGATCGGCGCCGCCCGCTCGTCATCGCGCACGACGAACACGATGGACGACTGCCTACCGTCGCTCGTCGTCAACCGTGCGAGATAAATCCCGGTCGGCCACGACGTCGTATCGATGCGAACCGGATCGTTCCAGCGGCACTCAATCAGTCCGGTTTGCGCGTCGACGACCGGCGGTGGTTGCACGACGCCTGTTCGCTCGATCGGTCCAGCGTAGCGGCGCGCACCGGCCCCGTCGTACCACCCCATGCGAAAGACATCGATCGTGTATCGCGCGGCGGTCGTGTTGATGAAGAGGTCGATCGGTTCGCCGTGGTTGACGCTGGTTTTCGACGCGAACCCTTCGATTTCGCCGTGAAGCGCAGGGTTGGTGATTTCCCAGGCGGGAGCGAGCGTCAGCGCCAGAACCAATCCGAGCAGCGGCATTCGGCCGTAATATTCTCCCGTGGCTCAGACCAATAACCAAAAGATGATGGCTGAGATAGACGGCGACTTCGTCGTCTTTCTCATCGGCATGCGCATCAACAAGCCATGGAAGATCCACAAGTGGCTGCCGGTCGCGCTGGCGATGCCGAAGATGCTCAAAGAACTCGACGCGACGCCTGACGCCGGCCTGTTGGGTTACGACCAGTATCTGGGCGTCATCGTGCAGTACTGGCGATCGTTCGAGCATCTCGAGCGCTACGCGCGCGCCAAAGAGAAGCAGCACTGGCCGGCGTGGATCGACTTCCACAAGAAGGTCGGCATGGCATCCGGTGACGTCGGCATCTGGCACGAGACGTACAAAGTCGCGGCCGGCCAGTACGAATGCGTGTACGGCGCGATGCCGCCGAAGGGGCTCGGCAAGGCAGGACGCCTCGTCCCCGCAACCGGCGCGCGCGATTCCGCACGCGGACGGATGAACGGCGCCGCAACGCAGCCAGCCAACGCGTGACCGACGTTTCGCACGACACCCTGATGCTCGCCGCGCTCGACGAAGCGCGGCGTGCGCGCGACGCGGGCGAAGTGCCGATCGGCGCCGTCGTCGCGCTCGACGGCGACATCGTCGGACGCGGCTTCAATCAGCCGATTTCGTCGGGCGATCCGACGGCGCACGCGGAGATCGTGGCGATCCGCGATGCGGCGAAGCGAGTCGGCAACTATCGCCTGACCGGTGCGGTCTTGTGCGTCACGATCGAGCCGTGCCTGATGTGCGTCGGCGCGCTCGTCCACGCGCGGATCGGCACGCTCGTCTACGGCGCCGCCGAACCGAAGATGGGCGCGATCGCGTCCACGGTCCGCGGCGGCGAACTGCCCGGCCACAACCACCGGTTCGAGGTCGTCGCCG
>Ga0070741_10008796_pt1 | contig 20028 bp, 20 predicted proteins | sample Coa_R1_4_FD_66440 | JGI IMG/M metagenome (GOLD analysis project Ga0070741, IMG submission 66440) | Surface soil microbial communities from Centralia Pennsylvania, which are recovering from an underground coalmine fire - Coalmine... | ecosystem: Environmental > Terrestrial > Soil > Unclassified ...
GAAATTCTCCTTTATGTCTTCACGATTTCTTCACAGGTTTTTGCGATATAGAACATCGCTCATTGATTCCCAGGGATTCATTTTTATGGAGGAGTAAAGCGTATGGAGCGAGTAAGCCAAGGCAAATACCTTTGGCGGCGACTCGGCAATCGCCTCAATGTGGGGGCGGTCGGACTAGTCGCCGTCTTGTTTTTGATGAGCTGTGGACAACAACAGCAACCGCAAAATCAACCACCGCCCGCGCCAGTAGCGACGCAGCCGACAGTTGCGCCGACGCGGACTCCGATTGCGACGAGTAATTCGACGAATGCGACGAATGACAGTACGGCAGGGGTGTCGCGCGCAACGGGGAATTTTGTTTCGGCGAGTCAAGCGGGCATTGCGTTTCAAATGCCGGGGCGCATTCAAGAATATGATGTGAAAGAAGGCGATGTGGTGAAACAGGGCGACCCACTGGCATCGCTGGATACGACGACGTTGGAGCTGCAAGTGGCGCAAGCGGAAGCGGCGTTGAATTTGGCCAAGGCGCGTTTGCTGCAAACGCAAGCGCCGGCGTCGAAAGAGCAAACGGCGGCGGCGAATGCGGCATTGGCAGCCGCGCAGGCGAATTATGCGCGCGTGAAGCAAGGACCGCTACCAAATGAATTGGCACAGGCAAAGGCGAACGTGGAACGCGCGAAAGCGGCGTTAGACCAAGCGCAAGCGTTGTATGACAAGGCGGGCGGCGCGACGAATCCGTACGCGGGGTTATTACCAACTTCGGTGGGGTTGCAGCAAGCGACGGCGAATTATGATGCGGCGGTCGCGGCGTACAATTTGGCGAAAGACCATCCGACGGCGGCAGAACTGGCGGGCGCGGCTTCGCAGCTGGCGCAGGCACAGGCGGCAGTCGCGCAATTGACGCCGACAACAGAGAATCTTGCCATCGCGCAAGCGGGTGTAGATCAGGCACAGGCGGCGTTGGATTTGGCAAAGGCGGGTTTGCAGAATGCGAAGCTGACCGCGCCGTTCGATGGAACGGTGGTACTGCTGGGACCGAAAGTGGGCGAGTATGTGAATCCGGGTGTGCCGATTGTGACGCTGGCGGACTTGGGCAAGATGCAGGTGCAGGTGAATGTGGATGAGTTGACGCTCGGCGGGCTAAAGGTCGGACAGCAGGCGACGCTCTATGTGGATGCGTTGGGCGGCAAGGCGATTCCCGCGCATATTAGCAAGATGGGGTTGTTTGCGACGACGCAGGGCGGCGTGACGAGCGTGCCGGTGACGCTGGATGTGGATGAGCCAGAGTCGGGGGTGTATCCGGGTTTGAGCGCGACGGTGGAGTTTCAAACGACGCCGTAGGATATTTCACCGCAGAGAGCGCAGAGGACGCGGAGGAAGAATTGGTGTATGCGTTAAGCTGCGCGTCATTGCGAGCGCGACGTTGTTTGTCGCACGAAGCAATCTCCTCCTGACTTGAGCTGATTATTGGTGTAGGAGATTGCTTCGTCGCCAAGTGCGTTCCCCGCAATGACAGGCGAGTGCGGTGAATTTAATCAAGTATGAATATTCCAAAACTATCTATCAATAATCCGGTGCTGATTACGATGGTGATGGTGGCGCTGGTGGTCGTGGGGCTGTTGAGCTTTACGCGGCTGCCGGTGGACTTGATACCCAACGTGCAGATTCCGGTGGTGGCCATCAGCACGGTGTATCCGGGCGCGAGCGCGGACGACGTGCAGAATTCAATCACGAAGCCGATTGAAGACGCGGTGAGCTCGCTGAACGGCGTGGATACGGTCACGTCCACGTCGCAGGAAAATCTTTCGCTGGTGACGATCCAGTTCACGCTGGAGACGGACCCGCAGCGCGCGGCGCAAGACGTTCAGGAAAAGATCAACGCGATTCGCGGGACGTTCCCGCGCGATGCGTTGAGTCCCACCGTGCAGCGGTTTGATTTTTCCGCGCAACCAATCATCACGCTTGGCGTGGCGGATACGACGGGCGCGACCAAGCCAGAAGATTTGCGGCGATTGGTGGATGAGCGCATCAAGCCGAGCCTCGAACGGATTGACGGCGTGGCGCAGGTGAGCGTGAGCGGCGGCGTTGAGCGCGAGATTCAGGTGTTGTTGAACCTGGATGCGCTGCGGGCGCGGCGGCTCGCGCCGGGGCAGGTGACGAGCGCGATTGCCCAGGCAAATACGAGCTTGACGGGCGGGACGCTGACGGAGAACGGGCAGGATATTTTGCTGCGGACGCCCGGCGATTTTACAAGCATAGACCAAATCAATAACGTCATCGTGACAACACAGCGCGGGGTACCGGTATATGTGCGCGATGTGGCGACAGTAGTGGACAGCTTTGCCGACGTGACGACCTACAGCCGCTTGAACGGCAATGACAGTATCGCGCTGACGATACAAAAGCAGTCAGGGTCGAACACGGTGAGCGTCGCGGATAACGTAAAAGCAGAAATCGCCGCGCTGCAAAAGCAGTATCCGAACCTGACGCTGATCATTGCGAGCGACCAATCGGAATTTATCCGCAGCTCGGTGGATGATTCGATCACGGATTTGATTCTGGGTGGCGTATTCGCCGCGCTGGTGGTCTTTATCTTTTTCCGCGATGTGCGGAATACGATTGTGACGGTGGTGGGTCTACCGGTGATTATGATTGGCACGTTCGCGGCGATGTCCTTCCTTGGGCTGACGTTGAACCTGATTACGCTGTTGGCGTTGTCGCTGGCGGTGGGCTTGGTGATTGACGATGCGATAGTTGTCCGCGAAAACATTTTCCGCCACATGGAACGCGGGGAAGACCCCAAGACCGCGTCGCTGAACGGGACGACGGAGGTGGCGTCGGCGGTGGTGGCGATGACGCTGACGGTGGTTTCGGTATTTTTGCCCATCGCGTTTGTGTCGGGAATCATCGGGCGGTTCTTTAATCAATTCGGGTTGACGGTTACATCGGCGGTACTGATTTCGTTGTTTGAAGCGTTTACACTCGCGCCGATGCTTTCGGCGCACTGGTTCCGTCAGCGTGCGGTGAAAGCGCAAGCGACGAAAGCGGGCGCGACAAAAACGGAAGCGCCGGCATCCTCGCACGTTGACCTTGAAGTGCAGCACGCGAATCTCGGTTGGATGGATCGCATCTATCGGCGCGCGCTGGGTTGGACGCTGGCGCACAAGCTCATCACGGCGGGGATTGGCGTTTTGATTTTTGTTGGAATCATCGCGTGTATCCCGTTGATGCAGTTCACGTTCTTGCCCGATACGGGACAGGATACGTTGTCGTTGAGCATCCAACTGCCGCCGGGCACGACGTTGAATGTGACGGATGCGGAGGCGCGGCAGGTGGAAACGATTTTGCGCGCGCTGCCGGAAGCATCGGATGTGTTCGTCACCGTCGGCGGTAATTCGCCGGAGAATGCGTCGTTTACGGTGAAACTGAAAGAGGCGACGACATACAAGAGAGTGCAGGACGAATTGCGCGCGCAGCTCGCGGGATTCCCCGGACTGGCGTTTTCGGGTGGTGGATTCGGCGGTGGTGGCAGCAGTGTGGCGGGGCGCACGATTGTGGTGAACTTGCAGACGAACGGCTCGGTGGATGATCTGGTTACGGCGTCGCAGCAGGTGATGGATGCCATCAAAGATATACCGGGCATCGTGGACCTGGGGCGCAGTTATCAATCGGGGAAACCGGAGCTGCACATTGACGTGGAGCGCGATAAAGCCGCGCGGTTAGGACTTTCGACGGCGATGGTTGGTTCGACTGTGCGGACGTTGATTAATGGTGATACGGCGTCGCGCTATCGAGAGACGGGGCGGGAAGCAGACATTGTGGTGCAATTGCGTCCTGAAGACCGCGCGCGATTGCAAGACATTCTCGATTTGTCATTGACGACGGCGACGGGGCAGGTCGTTGCTCTACGAAATGTAGCGACGCTCTCGAACGCTTCGGGGCCGACCGCGCTGGAACGATTGAATCGAGAACCGAAGATTACGGTGGGCGCGAATGTCGTCGGAGCCGCGCAGCAGACGATTGCGAATCAGGTGCAAGCGCGCATCAATCAGTTACAGCTGCCGCCGGGGGTGACGTATAACTTTGGCGGACAAGTGCAGCAGTTTAATCAGGGTTTTAGCTCGCTCATTATTTCGCTGCTGCTGTCAGTGATTTTTGTGTACATGGTGCTGGCGTCGCAGTTTGGTTCGTTTACGCAGCCCATCGTGATGATGTTGGCATTGCCGCTGTCGCTGCTCGGCGCGTTTCTCGCGTTGATTATTACGCGGATTCCATTCGACTTGACCGCGATGATTGGCATCATTATGTTGTTCGGGCTGGTGACCAAGAATTCGATTTTGTTGGTGGACTTTGCGAATCGCTTGCGGCGGGGAGGAATGCCGCGTGATGAGGCATTGCTGACGGCGGGGCCGATTCGGCTGCGCCCGGTGTTGATGACTTCGCTTTCGTTGATTCTCGGTTCGCTGCCGGTGGCGCTCGGTCTGGGCGCGGGCGGCTCGTTCCGACAACCGCTGGCGTTGGTGGTAATCGGCGGTTTGATTACTTCGACGATTTTGACGTTGCTGCTCGTGCCGACGGCATACGCGATTCTGGATGGAGTGCAAGCGCGTTTGCGACGGAAACCAAGAGTGGAAGCGGTCCAAGTCGCGCCTGCGCCCGCGGCGGAGTGAGAGAGATGTGCGGAATGTGGGTTGGCGTGCGGGCACGCCAACCCACATTCCGCACGAGTTTAATGAATATGAAATTATTTCGGATTGTACTGGTACTGGCAGGACTGCTCTTTGTGGGCAGCGTCGGCGTAATCTATGCGGCGGGAACGGGGCCGGCGGATGCGTTAGTGGCGGATGGCGCGCCGCAGACGGTTGCGCCGCATTCGGGGCTTTGGTATCGGGTGGAATATGAACCGGCGCGCAAAGATAAGGATGCGACGATTACGCTGGATGCTGCGGCAAAGAACGCCGCGAATGGCGCGGCGGGGCTACGTTTGGCGATTTATACGCCAGAACAAATTGGCAACTGGATACGCGGCGATGAGTTAACGGCGATTGGGAATGGAAGCAAGGGCGTTGACCATGATTTAATATGGTCGGGGCGCTTTCAATCGGGGCAAACGCTGTATGCGGTGGTGTATAACGATACGGACGCGCCGATTACGGTGATGGTGAACGCGACGGGGGCGGTCAAGCCGACTACGCCGCCGCCACCAACGCCGACGCCGCTGCCGAATCCGTTCCATGAAGATACGCCGGTGGGGAAAGGCGTTTCAGGGAAAATCGCATTTTTGGACGCGCAGGGCGGAAATCTTTATACGGTCAACGGCGATGGAACGGGATTGCAGCGTGTGAGCTTTGGGATGGACCCGCAGTGGAATCACGCGGGGAATCAAATTGCACTGGCGCGACAAGGACCGGTGCCGGGCATTTTTTTGATCAACGCCGACGGCTCGAACGAACGCTTGCTGTATAACACGACGGAACCGCGTTCGCCGGATTGGAGTCCCGACGATGGGATGCTGGTGTTTTCGCGGCAGACGGATGTGAAAGGCGGCGGGCAGATTTGTTTTCGCGGGCGCTGCTTTACATTGCCGACGAATTCCATCTGGCACTTGGGATTATTGAACACGAGTGATGGACATTACAATGACCTGCCGACGACAGACCACGCGTTTACGCCCACGTGGAGTAATGACCCGAACTTGATTGTGTATAACGATACGACGCTAGGGTTGGTGAAAACATCGCCGGATGATGACCCGTCGCTGGAACCGTTTGTTGGGGATTTGCGGCCAGGCGTTGGCTCGTATGACCCGTTGAAAATTCTTTCGCCGCAGTTTTCGCCGGATGGAAAACAAATCGTGATGATGATGGCGCAACCGCCGACGTGGCAGATTGGAATTGTGAATACGGATGGGTCGAATCGGCATTTGTTGACGCAGATGGACAATCTGGATTTTGCGCATCCGAGTAATGTCGCGCCGGTGTGGTCGCCGGATGGGAAACAGATCATGTTTCTTTCAGATCGGAACGGCAAGTGGGAAATTTTTGTGATGAACGCTGACGGCTCGAATGTGCAGCAGGTGTTGAAGAATGTGACGGACCAGATTCCGCTGACGTATTCGTATTCCGGGGAGCGGATGTTGAGCTGGAAGTGAGACCCTAATCCCAGCCGCCTTCCTGCGACGAACTACGTCGCAAGGGAAGGGGGAGCGAGACGCGCGAAAGACTTAAACATCGGAGACTCTCATCGAGTCTCCGATGTTTTTATAGGCCGTTCTTTTTTTTGTATTCGCTAATTTGTTGTTGAACGATTTTGCGCTGGGCGAGGGCGTTGTTGACGGGGGTGGAGACTTGGGACTCCCACGCTTTGAGGGTGAGGTCTACTTGGTTGAGAAATTTGCGGGTGGGTTCGAGGACGCCTTGTACGATGGGCTTGGCGAGCGTGGTTTCGAGATTGCGCGCGTTGTCTTGATTGAACCAACCTTCGCGGAGGGTGCGAAAGAGTCCGTTTTCTAAGTTGCCGAGCGCGTCCGGGACAGCCACAATCAAGCCGATGATGCCGTTGAGGGTTTGACGCGCGGACTCGCCGCCGCCAAACGGAATTTTTCCGAGAAGGTCGTCGAAAAATTTGGTGGCTTGGTCCACAAAGGGCAGGAGCGGCGAGGTGGCGTTCTTGATGAGGTCTTGGGCGTTTTTGAATAGGGCATTGATGTTTGCCCAGGCGTTTTCGGCGGCGGTGAGCGCGTCACGAATGGAAGCAAAGGCTTGCTCAAAACTGTCGAGGGCGTTTTCGGCGGTGATGATGCCCGCTTTGAGCGCGTCCACCCCGCCTGCCAAACTATCAAGCGTCGCTTTGTAGGCATTGAGCGCGGTGCCGACGACGGTATCAATGCCAACGCCGTCGAGTGTTTCGTAGAGCGCGGCGAGGCCTTTGTATACTCCGAGCTCTAATTGCGCGGTGACGAGCTGCTGTTGATGTTTGGCAATTTCTTGCTGCGCGGCGACGAGTTGCTGCTGATGTTTGGCGATTTCTTGTTGTGCGGCGTCAAGTTGCTGCTGTACCGCATTCTGATTTTTTTTATACTCGGCGAGCTGTGAATTCAGGTCTTGGATTTGTTGATTGGCTTGGCCCTGCGCGAGCGAGTTCGCTTCGACGGCTGTAACGGCGACTGCGCCGCCCGCGAGGATCGCTCCCGCGCCGACGAGCGCGACGGCTTGCCGACGGGTGAGTTGAACTTGATCTGATGATTTGTCCGCCATAGTTCCCTCCGCCAATTTCTACGTATGAGCGCGTAAGATGTTTCTGTGAGTTATAACACCGCAGAGGGCGTTCAGACACACTGTGTCTGCGGACGCGGAGTAATTCGGGTAGAAATGTCATTGCGAGGAGCATGGTTGGTGACGAAGCAATCTCCTAGCCGCAAAGTCTTTGTGTGCCGAGCGGGAGATTGCTTCGCAAAAACCGCTCGCAATGACACTGTGGAGATTAGGAATAAAAGACGATAACGCAAATTGTTTTGCTCGTGCTAAAATTTGGATTCGATGATGCAACCGGAGAGTGAACTGCTGGCGCAGGCGCGGCGGGCCATCCGCGAGGAGCGATTGGACGACGCACAGGGGATTTTGGTGAATGTCGTCGTGTTTGAGCCGAACAACGACGAGGCGTGGCTGCTGCTCGCGGAAACGCTGCAAGATCCCGAACGCAAGCTGGCTTGTTTGGAAAAGGCGCGACGAATTGATCCGCATAATGCGGCGACGCGGCGCGCGATTGAACAAGCGCAAGCGGAGATTTCGCAAGCGATGCTGCGCGCGGAGCTGGAGAATAATCATTCTGAACCTACTGTGGAAACTAGAGCGCCTGCGGAAACGGGATCAAAGGATTCGAAACATGCGGATGTGCTTTTGAAATATAGTGAAAGCATGGCGCAGGCGGTGGTGATGACGACGGACCCGGCGGATACGCGGAATCTGGGTGTGGAGTTGGTGCGGACGTTGGAACGGGCGCGGGAGGATGACGCGACGCGGACGCGGCGTTGGGCGACTTCGGCGGGACGCAGCGCGCTGGTCAAGTATGAAAAGGCGTTGACGCAGTTGATTATTAATTTGCCGCAGAATGATCCGCAGATTGGGATGCTGCGGGAGCAGCGGCAACGCGCGCTGGATTTGTTAAAGTGACTGATGCAGTTATGTCATTTCGAGCCGTTGTCGCGAGAAATCTCAATGGTTGAAAAGAGAGATTTCTGCGACACACTACGTCGCGTTCGAAATGACAGTACTCAAAAATCCGCCCTCGGCGGATTTTTTTATTGAGGGTTGGTGAAGTGTTTGACGTAGATTACTTTGCCGTCGCCGATGTTGTAATAGTCAGGGAAGTGGGCGGCGAGAGTGTAGCCGCGTCGTTCGTAAAAGGCGCGGGTGGGCGCATATTGGGGTTTGTCGGAGGTTTCGATGTAGATCTGGCGGGCGTGGCGCGATTGTAAATCGGTTTCGATGTATTGGATGAGGGCGCTGCCTATTTTTTTCGATTGATGCTGGGGGTGGACGACGATCCAATATAAATCGTAGGTGCCGACGGCACCGGAGGCGGGCCCGTAACAGGCAAAGCCGAGTGGGGGCGCGCCCGTGCGTTCTCGATAGACAATCCAGAGGTATTCGTCGGATTCGGGATGTCGGATAAAGTCGTCGAACATTTCGCGGACGATTTCGATTTCGTCGGGATGAAAAAAGCCCGTCGCCTCGGTCAAGGCGACGAGCGTTGCGCGTTCGTCGGGTCGGGGTTGGTCAATCATTGCTTGGTCGCGCGATAAAGTATTCACTGCAGAGGGCGCGGAGGACGCAGAGTTTTTTAAAAAAGTTCTCTGCGCTCTCTGCGTTCTCTGCGGTGTGTTACGCGGCGACGTTGAGGGCGCGCTTTTCGGTTTTGAAGGCGCTGACGGGGATGGAGCGTACGCCGTCCATCCCTTCGCGGCGTTGTTTCAAGCGCAGGGAGATGATGCGCGGGCGCGGTTCTTTGAGGCGATAGCGATGGGCGGCGAGGCGCACAATTTCATCGGCGAGCATGGCATAGCTCATCCCTGCGACGCGGGCGGCGCGGGCAATTCCAGCGTCGGGCGAAAGGTCGGCGTTGGGATTGACCTCCAAGACGTACGGGACGCCGTTCATTACGCGCAGGTCTACGCGTCCGTAATCGCGCACGCCGAGCGCGCGATAGGCCGCGACGGCGACCTCGCTGATTTTGTCGCGCAAGGAATCGGTGACTTTGGCGGGGGAAATGACCTGCGTGTATTTATAATCGTCGGATTCTTCGATCCATTTGCCCTTGAAGGTCACGATGCGCGCTTTGGGGTCGGGAATTTGTTTGAAATTGATTTCGGAGAGGGGGAGAACACGCGGGTTGTCGTTGCCCAATACGGTGACGTTGAATTCGCGTCCGGAAATGAACGATTCGACGAGCGCGGGCTGGCGATAGGTGTCCCAAATGAAACGCAACTGTTGACGCAGCTCGCGCTCGTTTTCGACGACGGAATCGAGGGTGATGCCAAGCGAAGCATCTTCCGCGACGGGTTTGACGAAGAGCGGAAAGTCGAGCTGGCGGCGCACGGTGGGCGGCCCGATGACTTGGAAGGGCGCGGTGGGAATCCCATGCGCTTTGAGGATTTCTTTGGCACGCGCTTTGTTTAGACAGGTGGCGAGCGTGAGGCGGTTCGAGCCGGTGTAGCGAAAGTGGAGGTATTCGTACACCGAGATGACGTAGGGTTCGAGGTAGGTTTTGTCGCGGATGCTTTCGCAGAGGTTAAAGATGAGCCATTCGTTGGGATCGAATTCGCGGAGCGGCTCCCAGAGTTCGTGTCGAATGGGGACGGAGACAACTTGATGTCCAAAGGACCGTAGTGATGATGCGACGGCATCTTCTACAATCTTGGTTTCTTGTTCGGCGAGTAAATCGTCGGGCTGTCCTTTGTCGAGTAAATCTACAACGTTATAGACCACGAGGATCTTCAAACGGAATCCCTCACTCCTTTTCCTGAAGTATCTTGCTGCGCGTTCACGCGATGGGCGCGTGGCGCAACAACAGGAAATGTTTCGCCGCACATCGTTGACGCGTCATCTTTGAAAACGTACGGACGATGTGCCGCGTGTTCGTATAACCATAAGTTGTTATCATTATAACGTATGCCGCGACAATTGTATCCTTAAAATTTTTTCGCAGTGGCGTGCAATTGTCGCGCGAATTTTTTTGGAAATCGCGGCGCGTGAAAAAATTTTTAGTGAGGAGAGATTGGATGGAGTGAGGGGAAAAATTTTGCGCGTGCGCGAGGGTGAAAAAAATTTTGGATGTGCTGATTTTGAGAACATTGAATGATTGGTGTGATGGGTGGAGGTATTCTTACTTGAAGGAAGAGATGGTGAATAGAATTTTGGTGGGGAAGGATGCGGGCGAATGAAATTCGTTGCGAACTGCGTTCGCGAGCAACATGCGACAAAGAACGTCGCTCGCAAAGGTGTGCTGGCGAACATAGTTCGCCTTCGCACACTATATGCAATTGCCGATGCAGAACTGTTGTGGTGCTATGATTTTATTTACTGAATCTAGTACGGTTGGGTTAATTGGGCAGACATCCTTCGACTGGGCTTTGGATAAACTAGGTCTGTTCGTACGGAGCAAGGCTGTTGCATAGTCGGTTGACAAGCAAATGAATTTGCAGCAACCCAGAGCCAAACGTGCCTTCGCACGTTCAAGTGTGATTCGACGCAGGTCGAATTTGCCTGCGATGTATTCCCTCGCACGTTGCTGGCGAACATAGTTCGCCACGATTTACAATCGCCCGACGCGACTTGGCACCAGCCCTGCCGTACGGAGGGGAACGATTCGGAAGAATGGGTATCCGATGGTATAATTGTTTTGTTGGAAGATGAGGGGTACAACGCATTTCAAAAAGCCTCTGCAAGTGAAACCTATCGTCGTTCTAACTAATTCCGAAATCGAATTTGCTTCCCGTTCCCTTTTTGAAATGCGTTGTCGTCGTTCGGCGCGGCGCACCCTGACACGTCAGCACGCATTAGGTTGGTTTGGTCGCGTGTGTGTTTCGGTGTCCCCGCGCCGTTTTTTGCGGATGGACAATGTATGCCATGTATGGGTAGAGGTGAATTGTGATTTTCTGGTTATTGGGCGCGTTGCAGAGCGGTGACCCGTTGTATGCAGTCGCGGTGGTGGTTGGCGCGCCGATTGCGCTTATTTTGGGTCTTTCTTTGCATGAATTCGCGCACGCGTTCGTGGCTTACCAGCTGGGCGATTTGACGCCGGTGCGGGATGGACGTTTGACAATCAATCCGTTGGCGCATTTTGACCCGGTGGGCACGATTATGATGTTGGTGATTGGTTTTGGCTATGGGCGGCCTGTCGGGGTGAATCCGTATAATTTTCGGATGGATCGGCGGGTAGGAATGGCGCTGGTCTCGATTGCGGGACCGTTGACGAATTTGTTGATTGCGGTGACGTTCGGGATTGCGCTGCGGGTGTTGTATAGCGTCGTCAATCCGCGTGACCCCGGCGGGCTGGAATATGTGATTGCGATTTTTTCGCTGATTGTGAGCTTTAATTTGGCGCTGGCGGTCTTTAATATGATTCCGTTCCCGCCGCTGGATGGTTCGAAGGTGTTGCTGGCGATTTTGCCGGGCGATCTCGCGTATCAGGTGGAGCGGTTTTATATTCAATCGGCGCAGTACGCGATGTTGATTTTGTTTGCGCTGCTGTTTGTGGGTGGGCGGTTTATTGGGCCGTTGATTAATGGTCCCGCCGATGCGTTGTATACGTTGATTGTGGGACAGCGCCCATTTTTTTAGAGAGTGTACGAAAGGGTTGTCAAGGCGAGCCGCGTTGCGAAGCGTCCCAACTCGGAGATTGCTTCACTCCGTTCGCAATGACAGTTTAAACCCATTCTTAATGGGTTGGCTATATCGCATTCGACAGTTTTTGGGCGCAGTCAAGGCGGCTCCGCTTACGCCGGAGGAACGGGAACGCGTGCGCGTCACGCTGGATGATGCGGCATTTGAACTTTATCAAACGATGCCGACCGGCGACCAACGTCATAGTCTGAAAATTTATGACGCGTTGCTGCGACAGGGCTGCCGGGCGCGTCCATTATTGCAAGCGGCGCTATTGCACGATGTGGCAAAGCGAAATGTGAATTTGGCATATCGCATGGGTGTGGTCGTTTTGAACAAGATTTCGCCGAACGCGTTGGCATGTGCCGCCAGTACATCGCCGAAGAGCTGGCGGCATCCGTTTTACATTTCGCTGCATCATCCCGAATTGAGCGCGGAGCTCGCGGCACGCGCGGGTGTGGATGAACGCGCGCTGGCGTTGATTCGCGCACATCAGGCGGACGCGCCGCGCTTGAAGTTTGAGGAGGCTAGATTGCTCCGCGAATGGCATCGCGCGCTTCAGTCGCTCGATGACGTGAACTAGAGCGCATCTCAAAACACGTTTGACAGATTCATCTTGGCGAAATTTCAGCTTGATTGCAAAGTTAGAATTGGGCCGAGAGCTGTTTTGAAATGCGCTCTAAGAATTCTGTTTGTGTTTGTGCGACGCGTTTTATTCCTCATCCCAGCGTTGTTGCTTTTTGCTTCTGCTTGTCAAGCCAGTCCGACGGCTACCCCTACTGCTTCGCCTCGACCCGCTTTGGCGTTGAATCCAACTGCCACTGTTGCGGCGACGGCAACGTTTGAACCCAGTCCCAGTGCGTTGCCAACCGATGACCCCGCAACCGATACACCCGCCGCGCCCACCAAGACTCCACCGCCGCCGGTCGCGGTTACGAAAATTATTGTGAATGTGCGCGCGGGGCCGGGCGTGGCATTTCCGATTATTGGGAAATTGAAAAAGGGGACGGCGCTGCCGATTTTGGGCAAAAGCGAGGACAGCCATTGGTGGCAGATTGATTTGCAGGGCAAGCCGGGGTGGATTCCCGCCGATTATACGGATGTACGCGGGGGGACGAGCGGCGTGCCCGTGATTGCGGTGGCGAAACCACCGACCGCAACCGTGCTGCCGACGAAAATTGTCTTGGCACGATTGCAACCGACATTGACGCCGACAGCGGATATTCCATTGAGTGGCGGGCGTATTTATTTTGTTGTGAAGCAAGCGGATGAGAGTTATACGACGGCGTGGATGCGTCCGACGGAGCGCGACAAGATTTATTCGGATGTGATTCTGGGGACTGCGCCGGGTGATTTGAATACGGCGTTGAGCACAAATGCGTCGCCGCTAGATTGGTCGGACAAGGCGGGGAAACTGGCGTATGTGATTGGGAGCGGCACGCAAAATAAATTGCAGACGATTGACCAGAAGCAGGATGTGGTGGATGTGGCGTCGCATCAGGCGATTACGACGCCGCGCTGGTTTGCCGATGGGAAACGAATTGCGTATATCGGGTACGATAATAATTTTCAGAATCAAAAGATTTATATTGTGAATGCGGACAGCACAGGCAGACGCGAATGTTTTGCGGCGCGTTCGGGCGAGACGCTGCGCGGCTTGGATGTTTCGCCCGCCAATGGGGAGATTGTTTTTGTCTCGAATTATTCAGGTGGGTGGGAGATTTGGAAGCTCGATGCGAATTGTGCTGCGCCCGCGCGCTTGACGCAGTTTAATGCGGATTCGAGCGCGCCCGCGTATTCGCCCGATGGTAAGCAAATTGCGTTTGTGTCGAATCAGGCGGGCGCGACGCAGTTTGATATTTATATGATGAATGACGATGGGACGGGCGTGCGCGATTTGATTGGGGGATTTAGCCCGGCGTTTTCGCCGGATGGGATGTGGCTGGCGTTTTCGCAAAATGGCGAAGTGTATATGATGGATATTACGGGGAATCGGATTCAGACGATTGCGCCGGGGTCGCATCCGGTGTGGGCGAAGGAATAGATGGAAGGTTAGCTGGATGTCTTTGAAAGAACTTGAACTTCAATTAAGTGGATTGACGCCTGTTGAAAAAGCGCAGATTCTGGAAAGACTCGCGCAGGATTTGGGCGAACATTGGCTAGGAGTTGAAAAGACGCCGGGCGTTGCGGGCGGAGAAGCCTGCATTGTGCGAACGCGCATTCCTGTTTGGGCATTGGAAGGATATAGACGGCTCGGTTGGTCGGATGAGCGCATTCTTGAAAACTATCCTTCGCTTCGCCAATCCGATTTGTTGAATGCGTGGGCATACGTGCAAGACCATTCGCAGGAAATTGAGCGCGCAATTAAGATGAATGAATTAGCCTAAGCGATGGCGCGTTTTTATTCCAATGAGAATTTTCCATTACAAGTTGTTATCGCTTTGCGTGCGCTGGGGCACAATGTTCTCACGGCGAATGAGGCGGGAAATGCCAATGCTTCTATCCCCGATGAACGGGTGCTCGCATTTGCAATTCAACAAGGACGTGCCCTTGTTACAATCAATCGCTGGGATTTTGTCCGTTTGCGCAATTTGAACCAAGACCACATGGGAATTATTGTTTGCAGCCAAGATATAGATGTAGAAGGGCAAGCGCAACGCATCCACGCTGCCATTGAAAGGATGGGTGATTTACGCGGACAATTAATTCGCATTAATCGCCCACAACGTTAGAATGATTACCTCGACTGATATTGGGACGCTGATTACGCGGAATCCGAATATTCGCGGTGGACGCCCGATTATTGCGGGGACGGGCGTTACGGTGCGACGGATTGCAGTCTATTCCAAGATGGGGTTGAGTCCTGAAGAAATCGTTGATGTCTTTGGACATATTACACTCGCGCAAGTCTATGCTGCACTGGCATACTATCATGCGAACCGCGACGAAATTGAAGCAGACTTGGCAGAAGAGGAAGAGGCAGCAAAGGCGGCAGAAGAAGCCGAGCGAGCAAGGAAGAAAGTATGAAACCGCGTTTGACAATTATTGGTCTGGGACGGATTGGCACGTCTATTGGGTTGGCGCTCAAGAAATCGGGCGCGGAGTTGGAATTGGTCGGGCATGACAAGAACCGCGAGGCGGGGAGCGCAGCGCAAAAATTGGGCGCGGTGGACAAGACGGAATGGAATTTGTACAACTCGATTGACGGCGCGGGCTTGATTTTGTTGACGATGCCGCTCGGCGGTGTGCTGGAGACGATTGAACTCATCAAGGATGACGTTGGTCCGGGTGTGATTGTGACGGATACGGCGGCGGTGAAAATTCCGGTGGTCAAGGCGGCGGAGGGATTCAAGGCGGGCGTGCATTTTGTCGGCGGGCATCCGGTGTTTCGTCCTTCGCCGGATGGGGCGATGACGAGCGCAGAGCCGAGTGCGGATTTGTTTCAGAATGCGGTGTATTGTTTGACGCCGACGGTGACGACAGACCCGGAAGCGGTGCAGGTGATGAGCAGTTTGGTTTCGATGCTCGGCGCAAAGACGCTTTATCTGGACCCGGCGGAACATGATGGTTTGGCGGCGGGCGCGCAGCATTTGGCGACGGCATTTTCGGCGGTGCTGTTGCAGACGACGACGGCGAGTCGCGGCTGGCGCGAGCTGAACAAGTTTGCGGGGGATGATTATTTTGAAGCGACGGAGCGTGCGGCGGGCGATCCGAAATCGCTAGCGCAAGTGATGTTGAGTGAACGCGAGCCGCTGCAACAATGGATTGACCTTTCGGTGCAAACGCTGCGCGAGCTCAAGGCATTGCTAGCAAAGAATGATCCAGACGCATTCGAGGAATGGTTCAAGACGATGCAAGAGGCGCGTGACCAGTGGTTGAGTAATCAGGTCGGTACGACGGCGGGTCCAGATATGTCGGAAGTGCGGAACGGCGCACTGCGGATGTTTGTAGGGGGACTGGCAAACCGCTTGGGAGGCGACAAGAAAAAGTAACGATGCTTTCTTTATCTGTAGTGATTCCTGCGTTTAATGAAGAACCGAACGTCGCCGAAGCGCTGCAACGGGTTTCGGCGGTGTGCCAGACGTTGAATCGTGAATATGAAATTATTCTGGTGAACGACGGCAGCCGTGACCGTACGGGCGAAATTGCCAAGAGCATGATTGGAAAAATTCCGAATTTGCGCGTGGTGGAGAATAATCCGAATCGGGGCTATGGCGGTGCGCTGAAAGCGGGTTTTTACGCGGCGACGATGGATTTGATTGTATTTGTGCCGAGCGATAATCAATTTGATTTTGGTCAGGTGGATTCGATGTTGGAGCAAATTGGGGGCGCGGGGATTGTGACGGGGTATCGCGCGAATGATGCGGACCCGCCGATGCGCCGCGTGAACCGCTGGGGTTGGAATTTGTTGGTGCGTTTGTTTTTTGGGAATATGGCGCGCGATATTGATTGTGGCTTTAAATTGTTTCGCCGCGAGATTTTGCAACATGTGACGCTGAATTCGGATGGCGCGATGGTGGATACGGAACTGTTGGCGGGCGCGCAGGCGCGGGGGTACAAAATCGTTGAAGTGCCGTTGAAGCATTTGCCGCGCACGGCGGGTTCACCAACGGGCGCGAATCTCCGAGTAATTTTGCGCGCGTTCCGTGACCTTGTACGGTTTCGGCTGCGGCTATGGCGCGAATTGGATGCGGAGAGCAAGAGCGTCAAGTCGGCGACGTCGCAGCAGTAGGGGTGGGGCGCGGACAGCGGATAGTGCGGCAAAGAACGCCGCGAGCGGTGACGTGTCATCGCTCACAACGCCTAGCCTACGCGCTATGCGCGATGACACGTCAGGATAAGCGGATGGGGAGTGAAGTGTTTAGTGGGCAGAGGAAGGGTTGGAGCGCGAAAGGCAACAAAAGGGCGTTGTGCAACGAAGACGTTGCTAGAAAATGCGCGAAAACCACGAAAGGAAGAACGTGGATTATCAAAACATTATTACTATAGAACCGGGCAAACGCGGTGGGAAACCTTGTATTCGCGGAATGCGAATTACTGTATACGATGTGCTTTCGTATCTCGCGTCGGGGATGACGACACAAGAAATCCTGAAGGACTTTGACTATCTAACCGAAGAAGATATTCGCGCGTGCTTGAGTTATGCAGCAGATCGTGAGCGACATTTGCTTGTGGCAATGCCATGAAGCTTTTGTTGGATCACAATCTGTCGCCGCGCTTGATACAGCGTCTAGCAGACATCTTTCCCGACTCGACACACACGCATTTGGTCAATTTGGATCGCGCTAGTGACCGTGCTGTGTGGAATTTTGCGCGGGATAATGGTTACATTATCGTCTCGAAAGATTCAGACTTTAGCGACCTAAGTATGGTATTGGGCTTTCCACCCAAAGTGGTTTGGATTCGACGGGAGAACTGTTCTATCAGCGCGATTGAAAAGATTCTTAGAGAAGGGTTGGAGGCAATCCAAAAGTTAGAGTATGAAGCAGAGAGCGCAGTGTTGATACTCTATTAAGCATGTCATATCGTATCCTCATGGTTGCGCCGACGTCGTTCTTTGGCGATTACGGTTGTCATGTCCGTATTCTCGAAGAGACGCTCGCGCTGCAAGCCCTGGGTCATCGCGTTCGCATTGTGACGTATCCGCGCGGACGCGACCTTCCCCATATTGAAATTGAACGGACGATGCCGATTCCGTGGCGCGTGAATTATGAAGTGGGTTCGTCGCGGCACAAGGTCGGTCTGGATATTTTTCTGACCTCGCGGGTGCTGCGCGCGGCGCGGCGGTTCAAGCCGGATATTATTCATGGGCATTTGCATGAAGGCGCGTTGATGGGTTGGCTGGCGGCGCGGGTGTTTCGCAAACCGTTGGTGTTTGATTTTCAAGGTTCGCTGACGGGCGAGATGGTGGACCATCATTTTTTGAATCCGCGCGGGATGTTGTATCGTCCGCTGCGCTGGTTGGAAGGGTGGATTGACCGACAGCCGACGGTGGTGTTTACAAGCGCGGCGTATCAGGCGGATTTGTTGACGAAGGAGTACGGCGTCGCGCCGTCGCGTGTCGTGCATATTCCTGACGCGGTGAATCCAGATTGGTTTCGTCCGTGGAGTGACCAAGAGCGCGAGGAATTTCGGACGAAAAAGTTTCAGCTGAAAGCGGATACGCTGGGGATCGAGCCTGCGCGTCCGGTAGTGGTGTATCTGGGACTGCTGGCGGACTATCAGGGCGTGGGGCTGCTCCTTGAGGCGGCGAAAAAAGTTTTGGAGAATGGAACGGACGCGCATTTTGTGATTATGGGGTATCCGGGCGCGGAGAAATATATTACGCGGGCGCGCGAGATGGGGATTGCGGAGCGCGTGTTGTTCCCCGGACGGATTGCATACGAAGATATTGCGCGCTGGTTGGCGATTGGCAATGTGGCGGTTGCGCCGAAAGTGAGTCAGACGGAAGGGAATGGGAAGATTTTGAATTATATGGCGAGTGGGTTGCCGGTGGTTGCGTTTGATACGCCGGTGGCGCGCGATTATTTGGGTGAGGATGGAGTGTACGCGCCGACGGGCGAGGTGGATGCGCTGGCGTGCGGGATTGAATCGTTATTGGTAGACCGCGCGGCGGCGAAAGCGTTGGGGAAACGGTTGCGGGCGCGGGCGATTGAGAAATTTTCGTGGGATGCGTCGGCGCGGAAAATGGAAGCGGTATATAACGGGATTTTGCGGAAGGTGTCCATTCAAGACCCGAAGGGGTTTTCTCCGACAAATTACGTCGGCAACCCTTCGGGTCTTGAAAGACTTGACAAATAAGAACGTTTGTGCTAAGGTTAGAGTTGCGGCGATACGAGTATCCCCGCATCGCGTCGTAATGACTGACCATCGTTACCTAACTTCAAATACCTGAACAAACTAATTCACGATGGTCTTGATGTGAGCAGCGCAATGGTTTTTGCGGTGCAGCATCCTAACGGAGGTTTGAAATGACGCGCGAACAAATTCTTCATCTCGTGCGTGCGACGCCGCCTGTCGGCAAGGTTACGCACGAAGAGTTTGCCGATTACATTGTCGCCCTTGCTCAACGCAAGCGCACCGACGAGGGCTGGCAAACCGTCGAGCATCCCTATATGACGGTGGATGGCAAACTTGCTATGGCGAATCAAGACCACATTCGCCAAGGGAAACGCCTCAACTTTGATCTCCCGCAAGTGCTAGTGGACAATGAAGAGCAGCTGACGCTGTTGGTCACGGTTCACAGCGAGCTGTATGGCACGCGGCATGGCATCGCTACGTCGCGGCGCACACAGGGAACGGCGGCGGAACGCGAATTTCCTTGGGAGGTCGCGGAGACTTCGGCTATCGGCCGCGCGCTGACGGCGATGGGCTATGGCTTGTTCCCGGGTTCGGGTCTGGCATCGGCAGAGGACATGCTGCGCGTGACGGGCGAGACGTTGCAGAACGGCGATGAACAACGGTCGAGCGGACAGGGTTCGCGGCGCGGGGCGGCTGGCTCGAACGCGCGGGCATCTGCTAATGAAACGCGAGCGAACTATGCGCGGAATCATCCACCGCTTTCGCCAGTTCAGCGGAACAAGTTGATGGAATTGTGGAGGGCGCTGCATGGCGGCGCGGAAACGGATGCTGCCGAAGGGCTGGAAAAATTGTTCGTTCAATCGTACAAGCATGGGATGAATGAAGCGACGTACGAGGAAGGGGCACGGCTCACGGGGCAGCTGTTGAGCGAGCTGCGGAACAAGATGCCTTCTTAGCCGATCCGTAAAACCTGACAGGTCTGGATACCCTCGCATTCGGTTTTCCGTTCGACGAGGAGACCTGTCAGGTTTTAGGTGATTTACGGAAAGAGAGACGGACGAAAGGGATTTCGTCCGTCTCTCTTTTTTGCATGTGAGATGGAGATGAAAATAATGGTGTGGGGGTCAGCGGACAGCGGATAGGAAAGCGGATAAGCGGATAAGAGCTTTCGGAGGATACTGTGGGGAATAAGTGGATGGGTGCGGACAGCGGATTAAGAAAGCGGATAAGCGGATGGGCGGGGCGCGTTATTTACTAGATTGTCGAACGAGATGCATTTCGGAGGAGCGGAGATGAATCGCACGGACCGACTGTTTGCGATTATTCTGGAATTGCAGGCGCAGGG
>Ga0070741_10008797_pt1 | contig 20028 bp, 12 predicted proteins | sample Coa_R1_4_FD_66440 | JGI IMG/M metagenome (GOLD analysis project Ga0070741, IMG submission 66440) | Surface soil microbial communities from Centralia Pennsylvania, which are recovering from an underground coalmine fire - Coalmine... | ecosystem: Environmental > Terrestrial > Soil > Unclassified ...
AACAACGGAGCGCTCATCCAATTGCCCTCCGTCCCCAATGGCGGCTCGTTGAACGTCAATGGCTCGCTGATTTTCGGCATCAACACGCAATCCAATAACCAACTTAGTCTTGCCGCCAACCTGTATCAGATACCCGATCAGGGCAACAACGCCGGAAACATTATTACCGTGTTCAACGGACAGTCCTATCCGCAGAGCTTCCTCGACAGCGGCTCCAATGGACTGTTTTTCCTGGATTCCAACACCACCGGCATCCCCACATGCTCGGGGAATCTTTCCAGCTGGTACTGCCCCAACCAGTCTCCCGATCAGCTGATGGCTACCAACCAGGGGCAAAACAATAACGGGCCGGTCGGCTCGCAAGTGCCCGTCACTTTCTCCATCGAAGACACAACCAATCTGTTCAATACCAGCAACACGGCATTCAGCACCCTCGGCGGACCGAACCCGGGAGCCTTTGACTTCGGACTGTCGTTCTTCTTCGGAAAGAATGTGTTTACTGCCATCGACGGTGCGACGGTTTCGGGAGCTCCAAGCGGTCCGTTTTTCGCCTATTGACAAGCTGCTTAGTCCTGATTGACGCGCTTCGCGACGACATTCTCGTGTCGATGCGATGCGCGTTTCTGTTGCTGCGAGCTTCACCTTCAGCGACTTAGCAACTATTAATGCTGCAATGTTAATTAGTGTAAACCCGCTCCTTCTACTCCGCGACAAATCGGCCGCTGGCTCATCCAATGAAGTGAGGTTAAAGGGTAACTATGAGGCTGTCGGGATTGAAGCTGATCGCAAGTTTCTTTCTGGCAGCGATTCTGTCCGCGCCCGTGTGGGCCGCGACTCCAGCGCTGCCAGGCACTCTGAATTATGTTGAGGGACAGGCCGCCATAGGCGACCAAACCTTGAACGCCAAGTCCGTCGGTGCGGTCGATTTGCAGACTGGCCAAACTCTGACGACACAGACCGGCAAGGCTGAAGTGCTGCTCACGCCTGGCGTCTTTTTCCGCCTGGGCGACAACAGCGTGGCAACCATGATTTCGCCCACCCTGACGAACACGCTAATGGCTCTCAATCAGGGCGAGGCAATGGTGGAGGTGTCCGAGATCCACAAGGACAACCTCCTGCGCGTTCAGCAGGATGGCGCCACCACGCAGCTGCTGAAGGATGGGTTATACGCTTTCGACGCGAATAACGGCGAGGTGCGGGTATTCAAAGGCGAGGCGCTGGTGCAGGACGGCGACCGCCAGATCAAGGTCAAGCAGGGTCGTGAGCTCGAGGTGAAAAACGGGGCGGCGCTCAAGACGGCGAAGTTTGATAAGAAGAGCTTCGAACAGTCCGACCTGTACCGCTTCAGCGCCCTGCGTTCCGAATACCTGGCGGAAGCCAATGTCGATGCGGCTCGCGTGTACATCGCCGGCGGCCCGGGTTGGTTCGGGCCGGGTTGGTACTGGGATCCGTTGTTCACGGCCTACACCTGGATCCCGGGCGACGGCATCTTCTACAGCCCATTCGGCTGGGGATTCTACTCGCCGCTGTGGGTCAGCTACGCGCCGTATTATCGGCCCTTCCATGGACGCTATGGTGCTGACCAGACCGCCCGGCCGTATGTTGCCGGACATGAAGCGCTGAATGCCAATCGCGGAATGCCGCTGGAATCGGGATCACGTGGGCCATCACGCGCGGTCGCCGGCGCGTCTCACTTTGGTGTGATGGGTGAGGGTTTCCATGGAGGAATGTCCAGTGGAGGCTTTCATGCCGGAGGGTTCCATCGCTGATAGCTGAGCAGTGACAGCGAAGCGCAGCATGGTGAGCGGGGCTTTCCTTGGCCCCGCTTTTTCTTTCTTACGGCGGCCTCAAGGCCTGGGCCGCTTTCTATCTTGCGCTGGCGACAGACGTATCGCCCGACTGATTCACGTCCGTGCGGCGGAGAAGCAAATTGTGCTTTGCCCTGAAGGATCCGCTCGGGCCGAAACGCATTCTGATAACATTCCCGCGTTATGCCACGTCACAAACTCTGCTTAACGTTCGTCGTCCTTATCCTCGCTTCCCTTCTCTCAGCTCAAGTCGCGTCTCACCCCATCGTGCTGCACGCAGCGCGAATCCTCGACGTGGAGAACGGCAAAATTCTCACCCCGGGCGAGGTGCTGGTTGAAGGCGACCGTATTCGCGAAGCCGGTACTAAGGTCAGCCGGCAGGAAAGTGCCGAGGTCATCGATCTGGGCAACATGACGCTCATGCCCGGGCTGATCGATGCACACGTCCATCTCTTCCTGCATCCTGGGGCCGAGGACCTGCAGACGGTCGAGGAGTCGGTTCCCCAGCGCACCATCATCGCGACGCTGGCCGCGAAGGACGATCTGATGGCGGGCTTCACCGCCGAGCGAGATATGGGCACCGAGGGCGCTGGGTCGGCCGACACGGCTGTGCGCAATGCCATCAACGCGGGGCTGATTCCCGGGCCCCGCCTGCGGCTCAGCTGCAACGCCATCGATATCCTTGGCGGCCATGAGGACGCCAACCGCTTCAATCCCGCGCAACATGTGCTCTCCAACGCCGATTACGCCAACAACACCGAGCAGATCGTCGAGGTCATGCGCGAGCAGGCCAAAGAAGGCGCAGACTTTACCAAAATGTACGAGACGGGGCGCGACACCATCGTCAACGGCAATCTGATCACCCCGTATCAGTACACCGAAGCGCAATTGGCGGCTGCAGTGGCCGAAGCGGCGAGGACCGGCAAAAAGGTCGCCGTACATGCCACCGGTGATCCGGGCGCACTTTACGCGGTACAGGCGGGCGTAGCCTCCATCGATCATGGCTTTCAGCTGAGCGATCAGACCATGCGCCTGATGAAGGAAAAAGGTATCCCTGCGGTGCCGACCTTTGCCATCGTGGAATACTTCGCCGAGCACGCGCCGAATCCGGCTGCGGCACAGCGGGAGCGCGAGATGCTCGATCTGCACGCGCGCGAGTTCAAGAAGCAACTCGCAGCCGGGGTGCCCATGGCCGTAGGTTCCGATGTCGGGCCCTTCCCTCATGGCACCCAGGCGCGTGAGTTCGAACTGATGGTGCAGTACGGGATGCCGGCCGCCGAGGTGCTGAAGGCCGATTTGATCAATGGCGCGAAGCTGTTGGGCTGGGAGGGACAGATTGGCGAGTTGAAGCCCGGATATTTCGCCGACATCATCGCCGTACCCGGCGATCCCACGCAGGACATCAGCGTGCTAAAGCGCGTGACGTTTGTGATGAAGGGCGGAGTGGTGTATCGCAGGAATCAGTAGCGCCGCTGTCAGTTCACCTGCCGCGCCTTGATGCCGGTTCGCAAAGTTGGTCATCACTGCTCTGAGCTTTCCGCAAATCATTGATGGGAACGGCCACGCTCCTGCTTGATCCGCGCACCTACGCTTTAGAGCCGGCCGTAATGGTCTCCAGTCCGTGCCCGTGCGGTCCGGTTTCCCGATGATGCAGCAAGTAGGCGAACACCATCCCCAGGAAGCCGAGAACCGAAAATATCAGCATCCCGAGGCGGTACCCGTTGGGATGCTGTGCATTGGCACCGCCGAAGTCGTTGGCCCAGCCAATCAGCAGGTTGAATGCGAACAACCCGCAGTTCTGGATCATGGTCATTACGCCGTACGCAGTGCCCAACCGCGCCGGATCGACAATGTATGCCACCGACGGCCACATCACCGCGGGGATCAAGGAGAAGGCAACCCCCATCATGGCCATCGGGATGTAGAGATTCACATGCGTATAGCCCATGATCACGTAAACCGGAATCAGCAGCAGCGAGCCGAACATCATGAAGAGCGCGCGCTTGCCGATCTTGTCCACCAGCAGGCCGAACAGCGGCGTCGCAATCATGGCGAATAAGGTCAACATGCTGGAGAGAAATCCGCCGAACTCGCGCGTGGTGTGGTGCGCATCCATGAAGAACTTCACCGCGAACGTCTGGAAGGGAAAAATGGCGGAGTAAAACACGATGCAAAGCGCGACAATGTACCAGTATGAGTTGCCGAACTGAAACAGGTCCTTGAAGACGACCTTATCGGGCTGGCCCGCTTGTCCCAGCGCGTAGTGCTTCTCGGCGTAGGCGTCCATAAACCAGTAGATGACCGCGCCGATCACACACAATGAGCACATGCCAACGCCGATGAGGAATGGATAACGCCAATTCACATACGCGCCTTTCGCCCAGGTCGGAGAGTTCAAGGCCAGGAAAGACCCTATCCGGGCGAACGTAAGATTCAAACCGAAGGCGAAACTAAGTTCCTTCCCCTTGAACCAGACAGCGAGCGCCGTAGTGACTGCGACGATCAGCGACTCCGCACCCATGCCAAAAATCAGACGCCCGAGCGCCATCATCCATAGTTTGCCGGTCAGAACATCGATGATGGCGCCGATGAAACACAAAACGCCATAGATCAGCGTTGCGCGCCGCAGCCCGATTCGGTCGATGATGATGCCGCCTATCACCACCGTGAAAATATTTGGGAAGCTGTAGATTCCCTGCAACAGGCCGATGTTGGCGTCCGTGAAGCCCAGTTGTTTCGACAGAAGGTCGGCTACGGGACTGAGGGCGTCATAGAAGTAGTAGTTGCCTAGCATCGCCAGGCTGACGAAGATCAGCACCAGCCAGCGATAAGACTTACTCGGTTCGGGACGGGTTTCGATCACGGTTTCCACTACCGGCATTCCACAGGCCTCATTTCAGCGGGAATCGCAAAGATAATGGAGGGCGTGACAACTGGCAACTGCAACGCGCGGGGTGGCGCCGGGGGCCCGGGACTGGCCATCGAAAAGCGCTACCCCCAGCAACTCATTCCTCTTCGCTGTATAGCGCCCACGCGGAGGCCAGATCCTGAACGATATGGCCTAGCGATTTGTAGATCGTTATTTCTTCTTGGGAGCGGCGGCCTTCGACTTCGCCCGCCAAGACCTGGCCGATCTCGCCCGAGATGTGCCCGTCATCAACCAGGCCTGCCGCCTTGGCCCGGAGGAATTCTCCGCCCTGCTGTAGGACCCCTTCGCGGCTGTCGGCGATGAATCGTGAGCGTGCGACCAGCTCGTTGTCGATCTCCGCGGTACCCGCATGGCCGGAGCCAACGACGTTCACATGCGTGCCGGGACGGACCCATTTGCCGTTCAGAATCGCGTCGGGAGCCGCGGTGAGGGTACAGATGATGTCGGCTTCGGCAACGGCCTCCTGCACGCTCGCTGCGACCGTAACCGTTAATCCGAGTTGGGGCTGCATCCGCTCGGCGAAGGCACGGGCCCGTTCGGCAGACCGTCCCCAAACCACAACCCTGTCCAACTCGCGAATTTTCTGGATGGCCCTAGCGTGACTCTCCGCCTGTTCGCCGTAGCCCAGCAGCGCCATGCGTCGCGCATCTTTGCGCGCCAGCGCGTCGGTAGCCACGGCACTGGCTGCTGCGGTTCGGATCGCCGTGATCTCGCCGGCATGGACGATACAAACTGGCGCGCCACTCTGCGGATCGAACAACACGACGACGCCCTGATGCGACTGTATTCCTTTCGCAAAGTTGTCCGGGAAGACGCTGATCAGCTTTGCGCCGAAGACCGCATCTCCTCCCATGGCACCCGGCATAATGCCGAACAAACGGCCTTCGGACAAAGGAATAATGGAGCGCAAAAGCTGAGTGGTTTCGCCGCGCGATAATGCCATCATCGCCCGGCGCACGATAGGAATGCAGCGCTCGTAGGTAAGCCGTTTCGCGACCTCGTCGCGATCGATGAATCGCATCAGGGTCTTTCGTTTTGATGAAGCCTGGTTTTAGACTTCTTTCTGATCTTCTTGTTGAACTGCCGCTTGCCCTTAGGTCGGAGATGCTTTGCCCATTCGCCTGATGAAGTATCAGTCGGCTTGTCTGTCTTGGCCATGGTTGAGCTGGTTTCGGGCCGAACCTCATCCCAAATTCCTTACTGGTCATCGGTCACTGACCACTAGCCTCTGCCCCTTACGCATTCTGCCGGTTGGGCTGGTTGGTCTTGGTCAGCTCGCCGACAGCCTGGTTCCAGGCGGCGATCCACGGTACTGCGAGCGAGTACAGCAGGCGGGCGGCATAGGCGCGCGGCCCGGCGTGCCTGCTGAAGCTGCTCCAATCCAGACGAAACGCGAAATAAATCTCCAGCAGCAGCACGCAAAGCAGCGGAATCGCGGTGCGCGGAAGCAGCAGCACAGCCGCGACCTCGGCCGCGCAGCGTAGGCTATTTCGAAGCAGCCGCGACCGCCGCGTGCCTAGCACCCCGTCGGCAACGCCGTAACGCGCCATCATGCTCAGCGCGCTTTTCAGCGTGTGGTGAGGACGATAGATGGCCTGCGCGCGCTCGGCATACACTGGCGTCACGAACTTGCGTACGAGTAGGTCGAAGCTAGTGTCTTCTCCAAGGAAACTCGTCTCCGGAAAGCCGCCCACGCGCCGCCACAGCTCCTTGCGGAATGCCATCGATCGTGCTGTGCAGGACCTGGTGGTGCCGTCCGCGCGTTGCTTCAACCCAAAGAACGGGGCCGACGCTAGGTCCCACATCGTCTGATCTTGCGGATCGAAGCACGAGCCGCCAAGCGTGTATTCTGCATCGCCGTTGCGGATGGGCGCGGTGAGCCGATCGAGCCACTCGGGATCGTAAACGCAGCCGCAATCGGCGCAGGCGATAATCTCCGAATGCGCGGCGGCGATGCCAACGTTGCGTCCTCGGGCAATCGGCCCGCGCGACGCTTTAAGGTTGCAGCTCTCGTCCCGTATGGCAACCAGCCCGGGATACTTGAATTGGGCGGCCTGCAGCCGCTCCCAGGTCCCATCGGTCGATCCGCCGTCGACCACGATCACCTCCGGCCGGAGCGTCTGCTCGGCCAGCGTAGAGACCAGCGCGTCAATATCGTCGGCCTCGTTGAGGACGGTCGCGGTCACGCTAACGGTAGGGATATCCGGCAACATCTCGATTGTAACGTCAGCTCCGATTTCGTGAACCGGCGAGGCCCGGCTTTCGTATCCCCGTTTGAGTCGGATTCCGAAGCTAGTCGCGGTCCATTCGCGACAGGAGGTACTATGCCCGCTTTTCGTTCTCAGCGCCGAATGACGCTCATCGCTCTCCCTGCAGCCTTTGCCCTGCTAGCCACCTTGCCGGCATTTGCCAATGTCACGCAGGAGTTCCATCGCACCGTCCCGCTCTCTGCTGACGGCAGCGTTGCTCTCAGCAACATCAACGGCGACGTCGAGATCACCGGCTGGTCCCGTAACGAGGTCCAGATTGACGCGGTGAAGAGCGCGCCCGATCAGCAGCGCCTGGATAGCATGCAGATCGAGGTGAACGCCGGCAGCAACTCGGTCGACATCGAAACCAAGTATCCCAACCACACCAACAACAACCCCGGCTCGGTGCATTACACGCTGCACGTCCCGCAGGGCGCGCGCATCGACAAAGTCAACCTGGTAAACGGCTCGCTCGACGTACAGAAGCTTACCGGTGAGGTGAACGCCAGCCTGGTGAACGGGAAGCTACGCGCCAGCGACTTGGTGGGGACGGCCGACCTGGCAACCGTGAACGGTGCCTTGGAAGCGGACTACACCTCCCTGAACAACGTGCGTGAAATCACGCTGAAGTCGGTAAACGGCTCCATTGATCTGCGGCTGCCGCAATCGCCGAACGCCGAGGTCAGCGCCAACAGCGTCAATGGCGGTATTTCGACCGACTTTCCGCTGACCGTGAAGGGACACTTTGTGGGCAAGAGTATGTCAGGCACCCTGGGCAGCGGCGGCATCAAGGTCGAACTCGAAAACGTGAACGGCAGCATTCACATTGGCCCGGGACGGGGGAGCCTGTAGTGCGGGCTATTGCAGCACGGAAGCACGGAATTTGATTATTGTTTCTAGCGCCTGTTTCCTAGCGCCGGCAGTTGTCGTCATCGCAGAAACTCGCGCGAGCAGAACCAGCTTTCCGAAATTCCGCGTCTTCCGTGCGCCCGTGGTGGATACGTTTTTCAAGCCGCCTGGTAGCGCTGCGGTACGCCTGTTCACACCGGCTTGCGCGCAATCAGCAGCAGCGCGCCGATGCGCTTGAAATCGCGCAGCTCCTCGGCGTCCTTGAACCATCTGCCGCTGTATTCGTCCGGAGTAGGCGTGAGATCGGGGACGCGCATGGCGCGCACGTCATCGTACCCGTGCCCCTTCAGCAACTCGACATATTCCTGCTCCGAGCGCACCTGCACCGGAACCTTCAACTCCTCGACCCAACGCAGAGAATAGGCATTGTCCCGGTAAAGATTGATTAGGATGTAGAGCTCCCCGTCGGGCGCGAGCACGCGAAACAACTCGTCGAGCGCACGGTCCTGATCGCCGTAATAATAAAACGATTCCACCGACAGCACCTTGTCGAAGAAACCCTCCTCCCAGGGAATCTGCAGCGCTGAGCCGACGACAAACAGCAGGTTGTCGAACTGCGTCGACGTGGCACGGGCGCGACGGATCATCTCATCGGAAACATCCAGGCCAACCACCTGCCCCGGCGGATCGCCGCCGCCGACCAGCTGAGCCAGCAGCCGGCTTGCCCATCCGGCGCCGCAACCCAGGTCAAGGATGCGTTGCCCCGGCCGCAGATGCATGAGCGCTAGCGTCTGCTGGGTAATGTTGATGTGATGGTGCTCCATCTCTTCGCCCTTGCCGGCTTCGGCCCACTGGTTAAACTCGCGCCGCATCTGCTCATCGGTGGAAAGTATGTTGTGATCGGTCATGCGCTCCTCATTGGTCTGGTATCAAGTGACGGTCGTGGTTTTACGACGGAGGAACGGAGAACACAGAGGATCGAATGGTGTTCTTACCCATAGCAATCTGTCTGTGAGTGTCGAACCTTAGAGTTTCGGCTAGGAGAAAAGAGTTCCTCATTCCTCCGTGCTCTCCGTGCGTCCCTGACGAACACTACAGCATCAACCGCCACCATCGACTTTATGGTACAGTCGCGGGAACTTATGGCTCAAACCCCGCAGCCACCCGCCAATGGCGAGCATCGTGGAACCTTCTACTGCCCCACCTGTGCGCGCGAAGTCAGCGATCCGCTTACCTGCGGCGACTGTGCTGCCATCATCTGCCGCGCCTGCGGTACGCCGCTGGAGCTGCCTGAGGATCTCGGTATCGGCTGACATGGCGCACCCGGCCACAACCGCGCAGGAAACCGGAATCCGCACTACTTCCCTGCTTCGCGGCTTGTCGCTGACCGACTCGGTGCTGCTGATGGTTGGTGGCATCATCGGATCGGGGATTTTCCTGACCGCCGGCCCGATTGCCGCCGCCGTTCACACGCCGCTGCTGTTCCTGGCAGTATGGTTCGCTGGCGGCCTGATCTCGCTGCTGGCCTGCTTTGCCTTCGCCGAAATGGGGGCGATGTATCCCGAAGCCGGCGGCCAATATGTTTACCTGCGCGAGGCGTTCGGGGAATTTCCCGCTTTCCTCTTTGGCTGGATGGTCTTCGCCGTGATTCAGAGCGGCAGCATCGCTGCGCTGGCCGTCGGCTTCGCCGATTACCTGGGCGCTTTCTTTCCCGTTGTCGCCGCCCACGCTGCAATCGTCAAGCTCGGTGCTTGGACGCTGACGCGCGGCGACGTAGTGGCTGTATGCGCCATTGTGCTGCTGACCGCCGTCAACGTGATTGGCCTCAAGCGCGGCTCGGCGCTGATCAACGTCGCGACCTGGGCGAAGTTTGTCGCTATTGGCGCGTTTGTCTTGCTGGGCCTCGCCGTCGGTCATGGACACTGGTCCAACTATGCGATCAGCGTCTCCGCCGGTCAGCCCTTCACCTTCAGCCAGATGTGTTCAGGATTCGGCATTGCCCTGATCAGCGTCTTCTGGGCCTTCGATGGATGGGTGTACGTGACCTGGGTGGCGGGCGAGATCAAAGATCCCCAGCGCGTGCTGCCCCGCTCCCTGGTGTTCGGTCTGCTTCTGGTTTCACTGATCTACCTGATGATCAATGCCGTTTATCTCTACGCGATGCCGATCACCCAGATTGCAAAAGAAGAGACCATCGCGCAAGCGGCAGCAGTCGTGCTGTTCTCCTCCAGCGCCGGCCGATGGCTCAGCGCGACCATTGCGCTCTCCTGCTTTGGCGCGCTGTCATGCATGGTGCTGAGCGGCGCACGGGTGCCCTTCGCCATGGCACGGGACCGCGTCTTCTTTCACTCGATGGGCAACCTGCATCCGCGCTATCGCACGCCGGCAGTCAGCCTGGTCGCCCTCAGTGCGCTGGGCCTCGTCTTCGCGCTCAGCGGCACATTCGACCAGCTGTACACCTATGTGATGTTCATGCAGGTTGTCTCTTACGCTGCAACCGTGGTTGGACTGTTCGTACTGCGCCGCACCCGGCCCCAGGTGCCACGTCCCTATCGCTGCACCGGGTACCCTTACCTGCCTGCGCTGTATGTGATCTTTGCCGGAGCGTGGGCGCTCAATTCGGTGGTAACCCGTCCCAAAGAGTCGCTGATCGGGATTGGGATCGCGCTGCTGGGCGCGCCGTTCTACTACCTCTACAGGCGGCAGCTGAAGCGGGACCCGAGCGGGCAGGACCACTTTGACTAGCCTTGCGCAGCGCCGGCCGCCTGCGCCTATCGCCGCCATTCACACTCCCGCCTAGAGTAAAGTTAAGTATCGTGTCGATGCGGCGATCGCCGCCGCCTCGGCCGTTCTCCCATGCATACCATTCTGGTTGTCGATGACGAGTCGCAAATCCGCAGCACGCTGGAAGGGGTGTTGGCCGACGAGGGCTATAAGTCCCTGCTGGCACAAAGCGGTGAAGAGTGCCTCGAGTTATTGCGTCAAAAATCAGCCGACGTGGTGCTGCTCGACATCTGGTTGCCCGGCATGGATGGTCTGGAGACCCTGGAGAAGCTGGTGGAGCGCGAGGACCATCCTGAGGTGATCATCATCTCGGGGCACGGCAATATTGAACAGGCGGTGCGCGCCACCAAGCTTGGAGCCTTCGACTTCCTTGAAAAACCGCTCTCCATCGAGCGCACGCTCATCGTGGTCAAGAATGCCATTGAAGCCAAGCGGCTGCGCAGCGAAAACCTCGATTACAGGAGGCAGTTTCAGGCGCGCAGCGTCATCGTGGGCGACAGCATCCCGATCAAAGCGCTGCGCCAGCAGATTGCGCTGATGGCGCCGACCAATGGCCGCGTGCTGATTTACGGCGAATCGGGAACGGGCAAGGAGTTGGTTGCACGCGCCATTCACGCCCAGAGCCTGCGCAAGGATGCGATGTATGTTGAAGTAAATTGCGCCGCCATCCCCGAAGACCTGATCGAGAGCGAGCTCTTCGGGCATCGCATGGGCGCCTTTTCGGGCGCGACTTCCAACAAAGAAGGCAAGTTCCAGAAGGCGGACGGCGGCACCCTGTTTCTCGACGAAGTCGGCGATATGAGCTTAAAGACGCAGTCGAAGGTTTTGCGCACCCTCGACGAAGGCCGCTTCGCGCCCGTAGGCGAGGAAGGGCCCATTACCGTTGACGCGCGCGTCATCGCGGCGACCAATAAAGATCTGGAAGAGGAGATCACGAAAGGCAACTTCCGCGAAGATCTCTTTTACCGGCTCAACGTAATTCCCTTCTACGTTCCACCGCTGCGCGAGCGCAAGGAAGACATCCCGCTCCTGGCGCGCCATTTCCTGAAGGAGTTTTCCCAGACTTATCGGCAGCGGCCCAAGGAAATGACGCCCGAAGCTCTAGTAGCGCTGGGACGTTATTCCTGGCCGGGCAACGTTCGCGAGCTGCGCAATCTGATCGAACGCATCGTGATCATGAATCCGACCGTCAACAAGCTGGACCGCAAGCATCTGCCGACGCTCATCTATCGCGAGGGCGGCCGCCGCGCCGCCGGCGATTTCTCCAGCCTCCACCAGGCACGGGCTGCCTATGAACGCGACTACATCCTGAAAAAGCTCGACGAGAACCAGGGCAGCGTCAGCCGCACCGCCGAAGTGCTTGGCCTCGAGCGCAGCCACATGTACCGCAAGATGAAGGTGCTGGGGATAACGGTGAAGGACAGTGGATAGGGAATGAGTAGTTGGTTCTATCAGGCTCAATAGCAGCAATTATGCACCGCGGCCGACAGCTCGCCTCTCCTACGTTTCCGGCGAATGCCCTACTGCCCCTGCTGTTGCGTCAGCAAAACTGCATCGGTGTTGTTCCGCCCGCGCGCCAGTGCCAGCCGCTTGTTCTTCCAGTCGTAGTCGTAACCGTAGATGGTGTACTTGTCGAACCGGGTCTGCGGGCTAACGCTGGTTGCGCCGATCGCCTGGTTCACGATGTTGGACACGCCGCGCTCGGCCACAGGGTAGAACAGCGATTGGCCATCGGCGGAGTATTGGAAATAGCCCGCGATCGAGCGCGCCGTCGGAAATGTCTTTACGGCCAGGCCGCCTTCGCGCGGGAAGATGCCAACCGCAGGCATAGAGTTGACACCCGTGCCTTCGACCACCAGCCCTGCAAGTTGCCGTCCGTCGGGCGAGAAGACACCAAACTCGGCCAGTCGCTGGCTGATTTGTCTCGGCTGCCCGCCATCCAAAGGCATCTCCATCAGCACCTGCTTGCCCTTGTCGAACGTGGTGTAGAGGAAACTCTTGCTGTCGGGCGCGCAGGATGGATTCTGGTCGATCTTGCCTTTGGTCAGCGCGGTGACCGAGCCGTTCTGCACATCCAGCTTCCAGATGTTCAGCGCCTTGGTTTGCTGGTTAGGCATGTTGAACAGCGCATGCTGGCCGTCGGGACAGACAGACAGCCCGGCCATGGGAAGGTGCTGCTGGTAAACGATGGATCGACTGCTCCCGTCGCTATTCATCACCGCGATGTGGCCGCTGTAATCCATGGTCAGCAGCCTTCCGTCGGGCAACCAGCGCACGCCAACGTCTTCATGATTATCAATCTGCTTCAGGCTGGCGGGATTGGCGTCGGAGGACATGGTGAAAACGCCCGCCTCCGGCGTGATCTGCACGGCGATGAGCTGCTTGCCATCTGCAGTAACGCCAAGCGTCAGGCTACTGTAAGCGTTGAGATCGTTGGTGATGCGATGCAGCTTGCCGGCGGCAATTGCGACCTCGCCCACCTGGCCGTTCCAGTCGCTGGAGATGTCATGAAAGATCACCAGCAGATGCTTGTTGTCGGGCATCCACGTAGGTTTCTGAATGGTCGCCGGGGCGGCATACACGTTTTTCTCTTTGCCCGACTGCGGATCGAGGAGCACAATGCGCCCCGAATCCTGGCTGCCTGGGGAAACCTCCGACGCTGCGATCCACTTACCGTCAGGCGACCAGGCTGGATCGTGATAGCCCGGCAGAGGCAACTTGGCGAGTACGCGTTCGCCTGTGCCATCAGCATTCGCGACGATGACCGACGAGCTTGCGTCGCTATCGCTGTTGCGTAGATAAACCATCCGCTGCCCATCGGGCGAGAAGCTCACGGCGCTGTCCACGTCATCGACCAGCTTGCGTGGCGTGCCGCCCAGCACCGGAATCTGGTACAGGAAACCCACTCCGGGATGTTGCGGCTCCCGCCGGACAAAATACAGAAAGTCGCCGCTGGGCGTGAAGGTCAACCCTCCATAGTGCCCTTCGAACGGAGGCATGATCTGTGCGTTACTGCCGGTGGCGATGTGGCGCATCCATAGGCTCTGCTGGCCTTGGCCCTCATCCACCGCATTGACCACATATTTGCCGTCAGGCGAGATGGTGGCCAGCACAATATGGCCGGAGTTAGTGAGCCTCTCCATCCGCATGTTCTCGAACGGAATCGGGCCGGAGTCGCCTCGCCATTGCTGAAAGCGTTTGAACAGCCCATATGAGCCGAGCGCAATCATGATCAGGCTCAAGGTCAGAATGATAGGTCCGCCAATGCGGCGTCGCCGCACGGCATCGGCCTTCGTGTCGCGAGTACCGCGGTCGGCGACCGCAGTGGAACCTGTTTCCGTGATCATGGCCGGCGTGCTTGCGCGCGAGACATGTCCCGAGTTGTCACGCTTCAGCCGCTTCAGGTCGGCGCGCATCTCCGCCGCGCTCTGGTAACGCAGCTCCAGGTCCTTCTCCAGCGCCTTGTCGACGATCTCTTCCAATTTAAGCGGCAGCGCCGGATTCAGGTCCCTTGCCGGCCGCGGATTGCGGTCGAGGATGCCTTGAAAAATGACCGCAGAGGTGTTGCCTTCGAACGGTATCGCGCCGGTGGCCATCTCATAGACCACGCCGCCCAACGAGAACAGGTCGCTGCGCCCGTCGAGCTCTTCGCCGCGGGCCTGCTCAGGCGACATGTAGGCAACGGTGCCCACAGCCGTGCCGGGCGAAGTGAGCATGGCCGTGGCCGGAGCGTTGCTGGCAACCGTCTCCAGGGCCACGCGACGCTCCTGCATCAGCTTCGCCAGTCCGAAGTCGAGAATCTTGGCCTGCCCGCGCGTAGTGATGAAGATGTTTGCCGGCTTCAGATCGCGATGAACGATGCCTCGGCCGTGCGCGACGTCGAGCGCATCGGTGATCTGAATGCCGATGTCGAGGATCTTTTCGAGTGGCAGGGGATGGCCCTCGATTCTGTCACTCAGGTTCTGGCCCTCCAGCAGCTCCATGGCGATGAAGCTCTGGCCCTCACACTCCTCAATAGCGTAAATCGTGCATATGTTCGGGTGGTTGAGCGCAGAGGCGGCGCGCGCCTCCTGCTTGAAGCGTTCCAGCGCACGCGGGTCACGCTCCAGCTCCCGCGGCAGGAACTTCAACGCAACATGCCGGCCCAGGCGGCTGTCCTCGGCTTCGTACACCACTCCCATACCGCCGGAGCCCAGCTGCCTGACGATGGTGTAGTGCAGAATGCTCTTACCGATCAGTGTTTCCAATGCGCTTTCGAGTTTCCAGTTTAGCGTTTTGAGCTAGTTTCGACTGTATGTGCGACGCGGCAGCGGCGTCAAGGCGAGCGGATGACTCGGCAGTGGCTCAATTTGCAATCGGGTTCAACGGGTCTTGGGTGGCGCACGCCTTGAGGCGTGCATTGAGACTTCACTGGAAAGGTTCCCGCTTTGTGCTGCTGAGGTAACGGTTAGATCTACCGCAGGCTAAAGCGGGTGCCGGGTTAAGGCGGCGATATGCACGCCCCAAAGGCGTGCTCCACCTGGCAGCGTAAGCGACCACATTTCGAATTCAGCTACTACCGGATTACTCAGAAAGTTCCCGCAACAGCGATCGCCGCTGCGCCACCGTCCTACAAATCTTGCCGAATGCCTCCTCGATGCTTGGGGAAGTGATACCTTATTCGAAGGTTTCTCGTCGCCGGTCTGCGGCAGGGCTGCCGACGCCATCTCGGTAATGCCGCCACAGGCCGCTCACGCATCTAAGCGGCTTGCGGAAAGATAACATCCGGACGAAGTACGCCGGCTGTGAATGGCTGGGACGCTCTCATGGCGCAAGAAAAAGTGCTAATCGTCGAGGACGAAGAAAACGAGCGCACCGGCCTGGCTGAGCTCGTGCAGGCCTGGGGCTACGAGACCGAGACCGCCGCTGACGGTGTCGCGGGCATGCAGACGCTTGAGGCCTGGAATCCCGGCATCGTGATCACCGATCTGCGCATGCCTCGCATGGATGGCATGCAGTTGCTGGAGCATATCGCCGCCCAGCCGCAACCGGTGGCCGTAATTCTGCTGACCGCGCAGGGTAGCGTGGACGCAGCCGTAAGCGCCATGAAGCGCGGCGCCTTTGATTTCATAGAAAAACCCGTTAACCCTACCCGCCTGCGCAACATCCTGCAAAATGCCTCTCGGCTCCGCGGCACAGAGCGCGAACTGGAAGCTAGCCGTCGCAAACTGCGCGACATCGGCGTCATGGGCGCCATGGTCGGTCCCTCCAAGCGCATGCAGGAGGTGTTCCGGCTGATCGAGATGGTCGCGCCCAGCACCGCGTCGGTTTTGATCACTGGCGAAAGCGGCACCGGCAAGGAGCTGGTCGCGCGCACCGTTCACTCCCTCAGCAATCGCAAAGGCAAGCCGTTCGTGGCGATCAACTGCGCGGCTATTCCCGAGACGCTGATTGAAAGCGAGATCTTCGGCCACGAGAAGGGTGCGTTTACGGGCGCCATGGAGCGCCGTATCGGATGCTTCGAGCTGGCCGAAGGCGGCACGCTGCTGCTCGATGAGATCGGCGAGATGCCCATTGCCACGCAAGCCAAGCTACTGCGCGTGCTGGAAGACCGCAAGCTGCGCCGCCTGGGCAGCAAGAGCGAGACCTCCGTCGACGTGCGCGTGCTCGCCGCCACCAACAAGGTGCCCGAGGAGGCGGTGGCCCGGGGCCAGCTGCGAAACGATCTCTACTATCGCCTTAACGTCTTCAATATTCACCTTCCTCCTCTTCGCGATCACAAAGAAGACTTGCCCGACTTGGTCCAGGCGCTGCTGAACGAGATGAACGACAAGCACAGCCGAAACGTTGCCGGCGTTAGCGATCAGGTAAGCGGCGCCTTCAACTCATACTCGTGGCCGGGAAATGTCCGCGAGCTGCGCAACACACTGGAACGCGCCGCGATTGTTTGCGATAGCGCCATGGTCGAGATGAAGCACCTGCCCCCGGGCTTCGGCCAGGTCATTCCACGCGCCCCGGTCCAGGAGGCGAACGCCGTACGTCTGGGAGTCGGCACCACCGTCGGTGAGGCTGAGCGTTTGCTCATTCTGAAAACGCTGGAGGCCACCAACAACAACAAGACTCGCGCCGCAGAAATTCTGGGCATCAGCCTGAAGACGCTGCACAACAAGCTGAAGGAATACGGCGCGCAAGGCGCCAGCGAGGCCGCCGAGGCGGCGAGTTAGAGGAACCCCCTTTCGCTCTTCCCCTTTCGCTTCCGGCCGTGGAGTCGAAGGACCGCTATGGTCAGATCGAACCAGGGCTGCGACGGTAACTCGACTCTCGCTAACGGCGAACAGCGAGAAGCGAACAGCAGCTCGTTGCGAATTGCAACCGCGCACCTGTACAATCGTGTTGCTTCCTGAACCGCGAGTTGCATTCGCAGCTCGCATCCATCCCGTGCCGAAGTGGCGGAATTGGCAGACGCGCATGGTTCAGGTCCATGTACCCGCAAGGGTGTGGGGGTTCGAGTCCCTTCTTCGGCACCAGCTTTAACTTCTAGAACACCTTCGCGGAGCTAGTCCGTATACACGGGCACCTTCCCTTCGCTCCGCTGATGGACCCGATGCCTGCGCACGTGGGACATCATCCAAATCTGCAGCCGGTCCAGGTACAGATACACGACCGGCGTGGTGTAGAGCGTGAGCATCTGGCTCACGATGAGCCCTCCGACGATCGCCACCCCCAGGGGCCGCCGCAACTCCGAGCCCATGCCGCGTCCGAACGCCAACGGAAGCGCACCCAGCAATGCGGCCATCGTCGTCATCATGATCGGCCGAAAGCGCAGCAGCGCCGCCTCATGAATCGATTGCTCCGAGCTCTTGCCTTGCCGCTCTTGTTCCAGTGCAAAGTCGATCATCATGATGGCGTTTTTCTTCACGATTCCGATGAGCAGGATGATGCCGATCAAAGAGATCACATCCAGGTCCATGCGGAACAGCAGCAGCGCCAGCAGCGCGCCGGTGCCCGCCGACGGCAGCGTCGAAAGGATGGTGATGGGATGTATATAGCTCTCGTAGAGAATGCCGAGAACGATGTACACCGCCAGCAGCGCGGCCAGCACCAGCAGTGGCTCGCTGGACAAGGAGTCTTTGAAGGCCGCGGCCGTTCCGGCGAAGCTGCCATGAATCGACGAAGGCAGTCGCAGGCGCCGCTCGGTTTGCTCAATCGCTCGCGTCGCCTCGCCTAACGCCACCCCCGGGGCGAGGTTGAAGGAGATCGTGACCGCCGGAAACTGTCCCTGGTGATTCACCGCAAGCGCAGTGGTGGACGCGCCGAAGTCGACCAGCGCGGAGAGCGGGACCTCCTTACCGTTGACGATCACATAGACGCTGTTCAGCGAATCCGGATTTGTCTTGAAGCGTGGGTCGACCTCCAGCACCACATGATACTGATTCAGCTTCTCGTAGATAGTAGAAATCTGGCGCTGGCCGAAGGCATCGTACAGCGCGTCGTCGATTTGGGCTGGCGTAACCCCCAGGCGAGCAGCCGTCTCGCGATCGATCACCAGGTTCGCCTCGAGGCCATGGATCTGCTGATCGCTGTTGACGTCGCGCAATTGCGGCGCGGCGCGAAGCGCCTCCAGCAGGCGCGGCGCCCAGCTATACAGTTCTTTCAGGTCCTGGCCGGTCAGCGTGTACTGATACTGCGCGTTGGAGTGGCGAGCCCCGATCCGCAGGTCCTGCGATGCGGTGAGATATAGCGTCACCCCAGGAACATGTGAAAGCTTCCCTCTCAGTTCGTTGATCACCTGGTCGGCAGTCGCGTGACGCTGGCTCAACGGTTTGAGCCCAATATACATTCGTCCGGTATTTTGCGAGCCGCCTCCTGTATAGGCTGCCACCGTTTCGACGTTCGGATCCTTCTGCACCACGCGCGCCAGTTCCTGTGTCTTGGCTTTCATCGCAGCGAACGAGATGTCCTGATCGCCGACTATCGTACCCATCAGCCGCCCGATGTCCTGCTGCGGGAAAAATCCTTTCGGGATATAGATAAACAGCGCCACATTCACCGCTACGGTGACGAGCGTGACGGCCAGAATGAATCTCTGATGGCGAAAGACCCAGGCTAGCGAGACGCGGTAGAAATGCGCCATCCCCTCGAAGGCGCGCTCGCTGACGCGGTACCATGCGCCGTGCATCTCGCGATCATGCGGCTTCAAGAATCTGGCGCAAAGCATAGGCGTCGTCGTGAGCGACGCCACCAGCGATATCGCGATGGCGGCGCTGATAGTGACGGCGAACTCGCGAAACAGTCGCCCGACGATCCCATTCATCAGCCAGATGGGAATGAAGACCGCCATCAGCGAAATGCTCATCGAGAGAACGGTAAAGCCAATTTCGCGCGAACCCAGCACCGCGGCATCGTACGGCGCGATTCCCGCCTCCACGTGGCGCATAACGTTTTCAATCACCACGATGGCGTCGTCCACCACAAAACCGGTCGAGATGGTGAGCGCCATGAGCGACAGGTTGTCGAGCGAGTAGCCGCCGAGATACAACACAGCGAAAGTGCCGGCGATGGACAGCGGCACCGCGATGCCCGGTATCAGCGTCGCCCGCACCTCGCGCAGAAACGCAAACACCACCAGCACGACCAGGAAGACCGAGATGCAGAGCGTGATTTCGACATCGAAGACCGAAGCCCGCACGGTGAGCGTCCGGTCGTGTTCGATCTCCAGATTGATCGCAGCCGGCAGCGAGGCCTTCAAGAACGGCAGGGCCGCCTTGGCCCGGTCCACGGTGTCGATGATGTTGGCCCCGGGCTGCCGAAAGATGAAGACCAGCACGCTTGGCTTGCCGTTGAAGGTGCCGAAGTTGTACAGGTCCGAGTAAGAGTCCGAAATCTTGGCGACCTGTCCCAGCCGCACCGGGCTGCCGTTGCGGTCGGCAACGATCAGCGGACGGTAGTCTTTTGCTCGCTTGAGCTGGTCGTTGTCGGTAATCAGCCAGCGCCGGCCGTGGTTCTCAATGCTTCCCTTTGCAATGTTGGTGTTCTCGGCGGCTACAGCCGCCCGTATCGCCTCCAGGCCTAATCCCATGTTGTCGAGGATGGAGGGGTTGGCTTCAATGCGCACCGCCGGCTGCGACGAGCCGCCGATAAACACCTGCCCGATGCCGGGTATCTGCGACAGCTTCTGTGCGATGACGGAGTCCGCGGAGTCGTAGATCTGGTCTTGAGTGAGAGCATCCGATGTCAAAGCCAGAATCAGGATCGGCGAATCGGCCGGATTCACCTTCCGGTACCAGGGATTGGTCGGCATGTCCGCCGGCAGATAAGCGCGGGCGGCATTAATGGCCGCTTCCACGTCGCGCGCCGCGCCATTGATATTTCGACTGAGATCAAACTGCAGGACGACATTGGTGGAGCCGAGCTGGCTTACCGAAGTCAT
>Ga0070741_10008798_pt1 | contig 20027 bp, 22 predicted proteins | sample Coa_R1_4_FD_66440 | JGI IMG/M metagenome (GOLD analysis project Ga0070741, IMG submission 66440) | Surface soil microbial communities from Centralia Pennsylvania, which are recovering from an underground coalmine fire - Coalmine... | ecosystem: Environmental > Terrestrial > Soil > Unclassified ...
GTTGGCAGCTCCCGACCCGGATTGTCCCCTTCACGGCGCTGCCGCCCAGCTCGAGGAGCACGAATAGCATGTGGCGCAACGCACCACTTCACATCGGCCTCGTCATCCTGCTCGCGCTGGTGGCGTTCTTCCTCATCCGCATGCACAGTGCGGCAGGCGCGACACCCGCCGAGACCAGCGCGTCAGAAGGACATCGCCTGGCCAAGGCCTGGTGCGAGAGCTGTCATGCCGTTGAGCCTCACGTTCTGGAAATGCCCAACGAACCACCGAGCTTCCGGACAATCGCAAACCAGCCCGGGATCACGCCACTTGCGCTCAAGGTGTTTTTCAGGACCAGCCACAAGGACATGCCTAATCTTGTCATTGGACCCGACGAGGCGGATGCGCTTGCGAGCTATATCCTCAGTTTGAAGAGGAAGTAGTCGACCTCGCCGGTGTCATTCCGGGGCGCATCGAAGATGCGAGCCCGGAATCCATGGTTCCGTTTGGATGCCTGGCGAGATGGATTCTCAGGTGCGCAATTGCGCACCATAGTTCGCTCGTTTCACTCGCGCCCCGGAATGACGGAGCGGATTGTCACGACGCGACCGCCCACCCTTCGGCGCTGTTCGGCACTTCGATATCGATTTCCAGGATCGACACGAGGTTGCCGCGGTCCATCTTGATCTGGAGCTTTTCAGGTTCGAACGTCACGTGCCTTGAGACCACGGCCAGGATCTCGGACCGCAATAGCTCCAGCAACTCCGGCTGACCGCGCAGGCCCCGCTCATGCGCGAGCAGAATCTGCAACCGCTCCCGCGCGACCGGGGCGGTCGCGGCGCGGTTGGGCACAGCGGCAGCGCGGCTGCCAAACAGCCGCAAACCCATCATGCAGCCCTCCGTCCGAGCAGGCGATTCATCAGGCCTTTCCGCGGCTCCGGCACCACCATCGGAATGGTCGCGCCCATCAGCCGGCGCGCCGCGTCGGTATAGGCGCGCGCCGGCGCGCTGTCGGCGTCGTTTAGCGTCACCGGCGTGCCGACGTTGGATGCCCGCAAGACATCCTGGCTCTCCGGAATGATGCCGAGCATCGGCGTTGCCAGGATATCGGTGACGTCGTCGATCGTCAGCATTTCGCCGCGCGCCGCGCGGCCGGTGTCGTAGCGGGTGATCAACAGATGCTTCTGCACCTGTTCGCCCTGTTCGGCCTTCACCGTCTTGGAATCCAGCATGCCGATGATGCGGTCGGAATCGCGCACCGACGACACCTCGGGATTGGTGACGACGACAGCCTCGTCGGCAAAGCGCATCGCCAGCATCGCGCCGCGTTCGATTCCGGCCGGGCTGTCGCAGATGATCCAGTCGAACTTGCTGCGCAATTCGCCGATGATCTTGCCGACGCCTTCTTCGGTCAACGCATCCTTGTCCCTGGTTTGCGACGCCGGCAGCAGCCAGAGATTCTCCAGCCGCTTGTCGCGAATGAGTGCCTGCGAAAGGTTGGCAATGCCCTGCACCACGTTGATGAAATCGAACACCACGCGTCGTTCGGCCCCGAGCACCAGATCAAGGTTGCGCAAACCGACATCGAAGTCGACGACGACTACTTTCTCTCCCATCTGCGCGAGCGCCGCACCGAGTGCAGCGGTCGAAGTCGTCTTGCCTACACCGCCTTTACCTGACGTCACGACCAGTACTTTGGCCATTCTCTATTTCTCCCCAAAAAAGCAAATCAACTGAGTGGCGTAATCTGCACGACGTCTCCCTGCAGCCAGACCTGCATTGGTCCGGCATAGGAGGCGGCGTCGATCTGTTCGGCGGTCCGGTAGTAGCCGTCGATGGCGAGCAGTTCGGCTTCGACCTTGTGGCAGTAGATCCGTGCCGTCAGGTTGCCGTTGATGCCCGCCATCGCGCGTCCGCGCAGTGTTCCGTAAATGTGTATTGAGCCGCCGGCGACGATTTCGGCGCCCGAACTGACTGATCCCACGATGGTGATATCGCCATCAGGGAAAACCACCGACTGCCCGGAACGCACCTGGCTGTCGATCAACAAAGATGCCGGTTTTGGCTTGGCTTGCTGCTTCTTCGGCTCGCTGTTCGAAATCACGCAGTTACGGCCGCTGGTCAGCAAGGGTGGCATGTTAGCCGCCAGCTTGGACGCATCCACGCCCTCGATACCGAGGATGCGAAGGCCGCGCTGCTCGAGACTTCCGAGAAGCTGCGAAATCGCGTTCTGGCTGAGGTCGACCGCTGAGAGATCGAGCACCACCGGCTTACCGGCGAAAAATCCCGGCGACTGACTGAGGGTTACGTCGATTTCCTCCAGCCAATCCATGATCGGCACCACCGGGAAAAACACAAACGCAACATAGGATCGCCCCCTGACGCGAATGGACTTCGGCTTTGACTTCACAACCGCATCCATGACGATCCGCTTACGCCCCTTTTAAATATCAAAATATACCGGCGCTCGGCCGGCCATCATTCAGTGTGTGCCCCCGCTCACGCTTTCAGATTCGAATCTGAATGAATTTGAGTCGGCGGGCGAAATTGAGTCGAAAAGTGGAAACGGTTGAGGCGCCGCAAAAACATCGCTGGCGCATCGGCCGCGGAAATTAACAATTTGAATTGACAGATTTAGAGCCCCGTAAGTGCAGCAGGTGATTTGCCGCGCAAGCAGGCGTAGCCATTTAGGGGAATGTTAGCGTGGTGCGTGTAGGCTCGCGGCGCCTTTAACCAAAGCCATTCTCGATATTCATTGCTGCGGAGTCGTTTCATGAGAGTTCTCGATCTGGCTCGGATTGCGTTTGTTGGCACGGCGGCGATCGCTGCGCTTTCTTCTGCGGCTCGTGCCGCTGACTTCGACGACGATCAAAGGGTTTGCAGCCAACCCGGCGTGGGAGCTGACGTCCGCATCGTGGTGTGCACGCGCCAAATCGAGTCGGGCCGATTGGAAGGCGCTGGCCTGGCGGTGCCCTACAACAGCCGCGGCTTCGCCTACCGCGAGAAAAGCGATGTTGACCACGCCATCGCCGATTTCAGCCAGGCCATTCAGCTCAATCCGAAATACACCTTTGCCTGGTTCAACCGCGGCAAGACTTATGCGGACAAGAAAGATCTTGATCACGCCGTGGCGGATTACAGCGAGGCGATCAAGCTCGATCCGAATAACATCGACGCTTACTATCTCCGCGGCAAGGCCTATCTCGCCAAGAAGGACTATGACGGCGCGATTGCCGACTATAACCACTTGATCGAAGGTAATCCGAAAATTGCGGCGGCGGTCTACAATGACCGCGGCGTCGCCTACACCAACAAGAATGACATCGACCGCGCCATTGCAGATTACAGCCAGGCGATCCAGCTCGACCCCAAAGACGCGCAAGCCTACACCAATCGCGCGCTGATGTATCAGGCCAAGGGCGATCTCGATCACGCCATTGCGGATTTCACGCAAACCATCGCGCTCAAGCCGTCGTTCGGCCTCTATTACAGCCGCGCCATCGCCTACAGGGACAAGAGGGATTACGACGACGCGATCGCCGACTACAGCAAGGCAATCGAAATCAATCCGAAGCAGCTCGATCTCATTCACAACCGCGCCGCCGCCTACCGGCATAAGGGCGACTTCCGTTCGGCGATGGCCGATTACACCCGCGAGATCGAGCTTGATCCAAAACTCTGGGCCGCCTTCTTTTCGCGCGGACACCTTGCGGTCCTGACCGGCGCTTTGCCGGAAGGGATGGCCGATCTCACCAAGGCGGCCGAACTCTCGCCCGGCAACGCGTATGTCGCGTTGTCGATCGAGATCGCGAGCAGGCACAGCAATGCCGCCAGCCGGTTGGTCGACGCATCGAAGCAGCTCGACATGAAGAGCTGGCCCGCGCCGGTGGTCCAGTTCTATCTCGGACAACTCACGCCGGAGGCGCTTATGACGGCCGCCAACAGTGGAGACGCCGCGGCGCGGATGAACCAGACTTGCGGCGCCAACTACTACATCGGCGAATATTATCTCTGGCAGGGCAAGAAGGACGACGCCAGACGGCTCTTTGCATTGGCTGCGAAAGACGATTGCCGGGGCGACATCCTCGCGCTGGAAGGCGCGAGGGCCGCACTCAAGGCGCTTGACGCGAAATCCTGATTTGGGCGCGCTTCCCCCGGATGCTGCGCAGCGCCACAATGATGAGCTTCCGTCGTCCCTGCGTACGCAGGGACCCATAACCACCGTCGTTAACGGATCTCGCAGCCCCTCGCCTCGCGTAGCAAAAATAGAGGGGCCGCGGCGTATGGGTCCCCGCGTGCGCGGGGACGACTCCCGCGAAGCATTTGCTAATCTCCCTTGACACCTTTTCCAACGTCCCACCTGATTTGCCCGTCGTGCCAATCTGCCGCAGGCATCAATGCTTGTGGCGTCGGGCAAATCACGGGCATCTCTCCGCGCATCCCGTGCCCACCAGGAGGGGCGTATCGCGATCGTCACGAACGTTGGCGCGGGATGCGGTGGACGCTGTTCCCGGCATTGACGAGTGACGGGAAAGCGGACGGCGAAGTCGTGTGGGCCTGATATCCCGACGCTGATATCAAGTCGGCGAAATGCTTCTCGCATTGCGCTGGTGACGGAGACAACAAAGCCCGGTCTCCGGGGCGAGCACGAAGCAGCCGTTAAAACCATTGCGCAGGAAACGCCGGACTGGTTTGGCCTTTGCCTGTGGTGACTTGCTCGTGTGCTTTTTTCATTCGCACGCGAGGCTGCGGGCGTGGCTACCGCCCGGCGTTTCCTGCGCCCTCTTTTCGTGGAGGGTCTTGTCTCGCATCATCCGGGCACGTTGGTGTCGCGGCAATGCGGAGCTGCGTCATTGCGAGGAGCTCGCAACAAAATTGCGCAGCAATTTTGCGCTGATGCGACGACCCGTCTTCGCTCGCTGTGCGAGCTTCGCCGGGCTGGAGTCCGCCGAAGCGCCTAGCGCGGAGGCGGAAACAATCCAGTTCCTGTGCTGGATCGCTTCGCTGCACTCGCGATGACGTCAGAGCAGCTGTTTGAAATTCAAATTAGAAGGCGCCCTCACCTGCGCCCAACCCACCAGCCGGCGATCAAGAGCACGATGCCGCCGGCACCCGCAACAATACCGTGCTTCATGTGCACATGCGCCACGCCCGCCTCATGGCCGGGAAAAAAGCCCGGCAACTGGTCGGCCGGAAACACGAAGTAGAAGCCGGCAGCGATCAGAAGCAGGACGCCGACGAGCGAGAGGATGATTTTCATGGACTAGTCCTTTGGATGTACGACCCAGCTAGTGTGGCGACTCTGACGTTCCTTTCAGTGCGGCCGCGAGGTTTTTGAAAGAACGTCAGAGTCGAAGCCACACTAGAATCATATAGTTGCTAGTGTCCCTTTGGTTCTGACATTCGTAAAAGTGCCTGCCGCGATATGATACGAATGCCAGAACCGGGACACTAGGGCTTGAACCAGATTCAGGACATTTTGTTAATGGCAGGACGGACGAATTAAATGCTTGCAGCGGGAAAACTCCATGAGTGACGTCGTCAACAACAAGGCGCACCATCGCTACGAGCTCGTGATCGACGGTCATCTCGCCGCGACCTACTACAAGATCGACGACGGCGTCATCACCTTCATCCACACCGAAGTGCCGCCCGAACTTGGTGGACAGGGCGTCGGCTCTCGGCTGGTGAAAGGGGCGCTCGACCAGGTGCGCGCCGACGGCCTCAAGGTCATTGCCCAATGTCCCTTCGTCAAAGCCTGGATCGGCAAGCATCCCGAGTTTACCGATCTGCTGAAGAGTTGAGATGACTGACATCCGCGACAACAAGGCGCTGAGCCGTTTTGAACTTGATGTCGACGGCGGCGTGGCTTTCGCCAATTATCGCCTGACACCGGCGGCCGTGATCATCACCCATACGGAAACGCCGCGGGCGTTGCGCGGTCAGGGCATCGCGTCACGGCTGGTCGAAGGCGCGCTCGCGCTGATCCGCGCCGACGGCCGCAAGGTGATCGGCGCCTGCGCCTTTGTCGTCGACTACCTGCACAAGCATCCGGAATATCAGGATTTGGTCGGGTGATGATTTGGCTCGCCGTCGTCCCTGCGAAAGCAGGGACCCATAACCATGGAAGCCGATCGTAGCGAAGAATGGCAACCGGCTACGAAAACGGAAAAGCCGCGGTGTATGGGTCCCCGCGCGCGGGGACGACAAAGCTCTCACACGATCCGGATCGACATGTCCGGCAGGCCATCGAGCTTGGCGAGCAGCACGTCGCCCTTCACGACGGGGCCGACATTTTCCGGCGTGCCGGAATAGATGATGTCGCCGGCCTTCAGCTCGAAGGCTTCCGAGAGTTTCGCGATCTGCTCAGCGACGCTCCAGATCATCTTGTCGAGGTTGGACGACTGGCGAACGTTGCCGTTGACGGCAAGCGAGATCGCGCCCTTGGTGAAGTGCCCGGTCTTGCCGGCGGGATGGATCGGCCCGATCACCGCCGCATGGTCAAAGCTTTTGCCGATCTCCCACGGCTTCTTCTCCGCCGCCATGCCGTTCTGAAGATCGCGCCGCGTCATGTCGAGACCGAGCGCATAGCCGTAGACGTGATCGAGCGCTTTCTCCGCCGCAATATCGGTGCCGCCGGATTTCAGCGCGGCCACGAGTTCGACCTCGTGGTGATAGTTTTTCGTCAGCGACGGATAGGGATGATCCATCACGGTACCCGCCGCAACAAACTGGATCGCATCGGTCGGCTTCTGGAAGAAAAACGGCGGCTCGCGCGTCGGGTCGGAGCCGCGCTCAATCGCATGGGCTGCGTAATTGCGTCCGATGCAATAGATGCGGCGAACCGGAAAAACGTCTTTCTCGCCTGCGATCGGGACCGTCACCGCCGGCACGTCGAAGATCGGCCTGGAGCCCGATTGCGCCTCGGCCGGGCAGCTTGCGGCAGCGGTCCCCGCCAGCGCCAGCGCACCTGTCGCGAGAAGGGTCCTGCGATCGACGGTGTCCATGCGCCTAGCTCCCGGATTGTGTCATTCCCGATAACGCTGTCTACCGCCCGCCTGGAGGTCGGGCAAGCCAATGCCACTGCAACGACGGCATGAAAAAGGCCCGCGAAATCGCGGGCCTTTTGGCATCCTGTGAAAAGTCACGTCACCATTTGACGTCCGACGGCAGCTTTCCGCCGTTGGCGGCGAGCTTGGCCATCATCTGCTTGTGCAGCCAGATGTTCATCGAGGCGGAATCGTTGGTATCGCCGGTATAGCCGAGCTCGTGGGCAAGCTCTTTGCGTGCGGTGAGACTGGAATCAATGTTAAGAGCCTTCATCATATCGACGATGGAGGTCCGCCACTCCAGCTTTTCCTTTTGTGCCGCGACAGCCTTGTCCAGGATCGCCGCGACATCGACAGTCTGCGTAGGCGCAGCGGCCGACGTGGATGCGGATGCGCTCGATGATGCCGCGCCGCCTGAGGCCTGAGCGGCCGCGCCGCCGCTCGCAGGGGTCGCGCTTGCCGAGCTGCCGAAGATCGCGCTCATGATTTTTCCGAAAATACTCATCGCTCGCTCCTGGTGAATGCTGGATTTGATGACGACGTGAACTGGTTATTGCTAAATTCCGGCAGCACCCCGGCCGGATCAACGGAAGCTTAGTCTCGTCGGCCAACCTTGCCAATGCGGGACCGCCACGACGATTTGACTGAACACCGCGGCAATGACGGCGGAATGACAGGGGACAGCAAGCGGAACACCGACGAAAAACGCAGCGCTTCTGTTGCGCCGCAAAGCGAACAACAAGCCATCACGAAAGTCGGCGCAAGACCATTCAAATCAAGAGCATTCAAATTGAGGCGAATATGTGCGGCACGCTTCGCACCCGCGTCACTCAGCCGTGAGAGACAAAACGAGCAAATCGGAGTACCATCAACCATCAGTTCGCGACACGGCCAGTGGCTTCCCTGTCTTCGCGTCTGGCCTGATCGTGATCATATCTGCGCGGACGGTCCCGAACGTCCTCTTTCGACGTCAAGGCAGACCGCCGCGTCAAGGGAGAGTGCGACCATGGCCAACCCATACTCGGGCAATGCCCAACCGCTGGCCCAGCCAGCTCAAGATACCGCCGGTCCCGTCATCCGCCACATCGGCCTGTCCGATTTGCATGACGCATTGCGGCTGGGCTGGGAGGATTTCAAGGCTGTCCCGAGCCACGCCATCATTCTCTGCGTGATCTATCCGGTCCTCGGCCTTGCGCTCGCCCGCACAGTGCTCGGCTACTCGGTCTTGCCGCTGTTGTTTCCGCTAGCCGCGGGCTTTGCCCTGCTCGGTCCCTTCGCAGCGCTCGGCCTTTACGAACTCAGCCGTCGCCGCGAGCTCGGCGAGGAAGCTTCCGCCTGGGATGCGCTTGATGTGTTCTCCTCGCCCTCCTTCGGTGCGATGCTCGGCCTCGGTACGTTGCTGCTTGCACTGTTCGTCGTCTGGATTGCGGTCGCGCAGGCGATTTACGTCGCGACGTTCGGCTATGCGTCTGCAGCCGAAATCCCTGATTTCATCCGGCGCGTTTTAACCACGCCCCAGGGATGGTGGCTGATTGTCGTCGGCTGCGGTGTCGGTTTCCTGTTCGCGCTGGTGGCGCTCTGCATCAGCGTCGTCTCTTTCCCGCTGATGCTTGACCGCCATGCCACGACCGGCGAAGCGATGGTCACGTCGCTGCGCGTGGTCGCGGCCAATCCGGTTGCGATGGCCGCCTGGGGCCTGATCGTGGCCGCGCTTTTGGTCGCGGGATCGATCCCGCTCTTCCTCGGGCTTGCCATCGTCATCCCGCTGCTCGGTCACGCCACCTGGCATCTCTATCGCAAGGTGATCGCGCCGGATCCCAATCGCCGGCCCGACCCGCCGCGCCCGCCGCGCGAGAAACGCCCGGCCGCGGATTTTCCGGCCAACCTGTTTCCCTGGCGGCGCAAGGACGGCACATAAGGGCGCATCAATAAAATCGAGCGGCCGGACTGCCGGCAGCAATGAACCGGCAGCCCGGCATTGCTGCCCGGCAGTTCCGCGTGTTGCATCGCAGCCTTGTTTTGGCCGAGGTTGCGCCCGACATAACGCCCATCCTTTCTCCAGCGCGGAAGGCGATTCGCTTGCGACATTTGCGGTTTTTTGGTTGCGCCCTGACTGCGAGCTTTGCCTTGGCGATATCGGCAACAGTGTCGAACGCGGCAGTGCCGTGCGGCTCGGGCAGCTTTCAGGCCTGGCTTGATGATTTCAAGACCGAGGCGGCGTCAAAAGGGATTTCGCAGGCGACCATTACATCCAGCCTGAATGGCGTGACGCTCGATCAAAGCGTGCTCACGCGCGATCACTCCCAGAAGGTTTTCGATCAGAGCTTTGAACAATTTTCCGGCCGCATGGTGCCGCCCCGTCTCGCGCGCGGCGCCAACATGCTGAAGCAATACGGATCGGTGCTGTCGCGGATCGAGGAAACCTACGGCGTGCCCGGCGAAGTGCTGGTCGCGATCTGGGGGCTTGAGACCGATTTCGGCGTCAATATCGGAAAGTTTCCGACCCTGAGGTCGTTGGCGACGCTGGCGTACGATTGCCGGCGCTCCGAGATGTTTCGCGGCGAACTGCTGGACGCGCTTCGCATCATCGATCGTGGCGACCTGACGCCGGCGGAAATGCGCGGCGCCTGGGCTGGCGAAATCGGTCAAACCCAGTTCATGCCGTCGAACTACATCAAATATGCGGTCGACTTCGACGCCAACGGCCGCCGCGACCTCTTGAAGAGCCCCGCCGACGTTCTGGCCTCCACGGCCAACTTCTTGCAGAACCATGGCTGGCAGAAGGGCAAGGACTGGCAGCCGGGAAGCCCTAACTTCCCCGCGATCCAAGAGTGGAACAAGAGCGACGTTTACGCGCGGACAGTGGCCTATTTCGCCACGCAGCTTACCCACGCGCCGTAGCGATCGGGTTCTAATAAACTGATTTATTATTCATTTCTATGCATGCTGATGACTCATACATAGGCCCGCCTAGTTATCAGCGCCAAAGCGCTTGAGCCACGCCATATTTTCAGTTTTTCAAGGTGAGGATGCCAAAACCCCACAGTTTGCTCGAAAGCGGTCTGCGACCTCCACAAAGGCAATCGACGAATGGTTAATCAATCCTTGCCAAGCCATGCGTAAAAAGCTTAGCTGCAACGCAGCAATTATGCTTCTGCACTGCGATATAGGAACCTATATTCGACCTTGATGATTCAGCCCTCTCCCAAAGGGTGAATCAAGAATTCAAGGAGACTACCATGCTGCTCTCGCTCATCCGAATGATCCAAGCGTTCCGCGATTATCAGCGCAACGTTGCCGAACTGTCCCAGCTCACCGATCGGGAACTGGCCGACATCGGGCTCGACCGCTCGGACATTCCGCGCGTTGCGGCCGGCACTTACACCGCCTGAGTTTCGATTAGCTGACTGCAAACGGATAACGCCCGCCGCCGGCGGGCGTTGTCGTGTGTAGACCATCCCGCGCATTCCACTCGCAAACGAAACGCGCTACCTCTGTGCCTCATGACAGGCACTCTTTCATTGGAACCCATTCACATCATCGGCGGCGGTCTCGCAGGCTCGGAAGCGGCCTGGCAAGCCGCCAATGCTGGCGTTCGCGTCATCCTTCACGAGATGCGCCCGCAGCGGATGACCGAGGCTCATCGCACGGAAGGTTTCGCCGAACTCGTCTGCTCGAATTCGTTTCGCTCCGACGATGCCGCCAACAACGCAGTGGGTTTGCTTCACGCCGAAATGCGCCGGCTCGGCTCGCTGATCATGCGCACGGCTGACGCCAATCAAGTCCCGGCGGGCGGCGCGCTTGCGGTCGATCGCGACGGTTTTTCAGCAGCCGTCTCCAAAGCGCTCGAGGATCACCCGCTGATCGAACTCAGGCGCGGCGAAATCGAAGGGCTGCCGCCGGCAGACTGGGACCAAGTGATCGTCGCGACCGGTCCCCTCACCTCGGCGCCGCTGGCCGAAGCGATCCGCGAGCTGACCGACGAGAACGCGCTGGCGTTTTTCGATGCGATCGCGCCGATCGTGCACCGCGACAGCATCGACATGTCGAAAGCGTGGTTTCAGTCGCGCTACGACAAGGTCGGCCCCGGCGGCACGGGCGCCGACTACATCAATTGCCCGATGACGAAGGAACAGTACGACGACTTCGTCGCAGCGCTTGTCGGGGGCGAGAAAACCGATTTCAAGGAATGGGAAACCAGCACGCCGTATTTCGACGGCTGCCTGCCGATCGAGGTGATGGCCGAGCGCGGCGCCGAGACGCTTCGCCACGGCCCGATGAAGCCGGTCGGGCTCACAAACCCGCACAATCCAACCGTCAAAGCCTATGCGATCGTGCAGCTGCGCCAGGACAACAAACTCGGCACGCTCTACAACATCGTCGGTTTTCAAACCAAACTGAAGTACGGCGCGCAGCAGCGCATCTTCAGGATGATCCCGGGGCTTGAGAACGCCGAATTTGCGCGGCTCGGCGGTCTGCATCGCAACACGTTCCTGAATTCGCCAAAGCTGTTGGACGGCCAGTTGCGCCTGAAGGCTGCGCCGCGATTGCGCTTTGCTGGCCAAATGACCGGCTGCGAAGGTTATGTGGAGTCGGCCAGCATCGGCTTGATCGCGGGCCTCTATGCTGCGGCCGACGCCCGCAGCCGTGCGCTGCCCTCGCCGCCTCCAACAACCGCGCTGGGATCGTTGCTTGGGCATATCACCGGCGGTCATCTGGAGACGATCGACGACGGTCCACGCTCGTTCCAACCGATGAACATCAATTTCGGACTGTTCCCGCCGCTCGCCAATCCGACCACGCGAAAGGCTGATGGCACGCGTCTGCGCGGCAACGAAAAGGCGATTGCCAAGCGTCAGGCCCTCAGTGCGCGGGCGCTAACCGATATCGATCGATGGATCGCCGACCACTTGCGGCTAGAGCTCCGATTCCGAAGTTCGCAAACCCTTGCGGTAACCTCTGATGCGAACTTCGGGATCGACGGAGCTCTAGCAAATGTCAGTCTTTAGTGCGGCCTTGGAATTTGATGTTCCTAAGACGAACTTGCGGCGAAACTGATAGGAACATCAAATTGGCCGCACTACCCGCAGCCGCGTGAGTATTTCATGAGCCTGCCAAGCGACGACGCCGACATCTTGTCGGCGCAATGGACCGAAGGTGTCCTGCTCAAGCGCGACGTTTTTTCGTCGGTCGAGCGCGGCCGTTTTCGCACGGCGAACGGCGAGGTCGACGCTATCCTGCGCCGGACCGATCAAGTGCCCTGGTGGTCGTACCTGCTCGCGCGACATCTGTTCCGGCGTGAGCGGCACGCCCTTGCCGTGGCGCGCGGCCTTAACGTCGGGCCGGAACTATTGTGGGGCGGCCGGCAAGCGTTGGTGCGCGGTTTCATCGACGGCGTCGCGCTCCATCTGGTCAAGCCGGCCGGCGACGTCGCTTATTTTCGTTCGGCCAAACAGGCGCTACGGCGGCTGCATCGCGCCGGCGTCTGCCACAACGACCTCGCCAAGGAGCAAAACTGGCTGGTCGGACGCGACGGCCGCGCCTATTTGACGGATTTCCAGTTGGCGGCCTGCTTTCGAAAGCGCAACCGGCTGTTTCGCATCCTGGCCTACGAAGACCTTCGGCATCTGCTGAAGCACAAGCGCAGCTACGCGCGCGACGCATTGACGCCGAAAGAGCGCCAGATCCTAGCGCGCAAATCGATGGTCGCGAGCGTTTGGCTCGCAACCGGCAAGAAAGTCTATCAGGCGATCACGCGAGGCCTGTTCAATTTCACCGACCGCGAAGGCGGCGGGCGGCGGCTGGTCAACGACGCGCCGGTGCTGGTGCAGGAGATCCGGAAAAACCCCGCCGTCCGCGATGCTGCCATCGTTGCCTTTCCGGATCGCCGCGTTGGCGTCGGCCTTTATGCCTTTGTCGAATCCGATCAGACTGCGCTCGAGACCGAGTTGAAGGGTACGCTCGCTGCGGCCGGCGGTCCCAAGCCACCGGAGCATATCCAGATCGTCAAAGCCTTGCCGCGCGATGCGACCGGCAGGCCGCGCATTGAGCTTCTGCAGCTGGTCGCCACCAACCAGCTCGATCTGATCGAGACCATGGCGACAAGCGAGCCCGACCGCGCCTTCTTGAAGAATATTTTCGATACCCGGAAGAACTTCCAGGATCGCTTCAATTTCGATTCGACAGATTTGAACCGATCAGCCGACGAAAGCGCGCGAGCGCGACGCGCGCCATAACGTCCACAGCGTCCTCAAGCGCGACGGTTGTCGGACCACGAATGGATCATTATCGGCACGCATCAGCACAGCAAGGTCGTGCTTGACCTGCGCAAGCGGAAGAAAGACCGGTCGAATGTCCGGCGCGACTGACGCAAGCAGTGTGTGGGCAGTGTCGAAATGCTTGAGCGCTTCGCCCAGCACATCGTCCAGCGCTTTGCGCAGATCAGGCGTTTGCTTGCCGCCAAAGACGTCTTCCGGATTGCAACCGTGCCTGGCCAGTACCTGTTGCGGCACGAACAGCCGGCGTTGCGAGGCGTCAAGCGGCAGCGTGGTCATCACCTGGACGATCCCCTGCGCCAATCCCGCGTGGCGCGCCAGATGCTCGGCCTCAGCGGAAGGAGGTCCCATCACCATTGCCGCAAGCGAGAACAGCGCCGATGAGGTGTCGTTGAGATAGCCTTCCAGTGCGGCCATGGTCGGCATGGGGTCGTTATAGAGGTCGAACTGGTGCTCCTCGATCAGCCGCGAGAGGCGCTCAACCGGCAATCGATGGCTGCGGATCGCCCACAGCAGTTCGGCTGCTATTGGATTGCCCTCAACGCCGCCATGGTCCTGGCCAGCAAGCATGTCGCGCCACCACTGCAGCCTGACCTCGCCTGGCAAAGGCTGGCTCACCTGGGTGTGGACCCGGCAAATCTCGACATTGAAGGCATAGAGCGCCAGCAGCGCGCGCCGCTCCGGCGCCTGCACGAACAACGAGGAGACGTAGCGGGTGAAATCCTGCGCACGCACGAGCTCGGCGCAATGGCCAGCCGCGCTGCTGTCGTCCGCGGCCGCGTTCATGGCACCGCAATCAGCGCTGCGGCAACTCGCCGCCGCTCACCGATCATGATGTTGTAGGTGCGGATCGCGGGTCCAGTCTGCATCGCGTCGAGGCCGATATGGACGGCGCGCAAAGCTTCGCGCAGCCGATTCGGCGCTATCCAGACGTCGGTGCCGGTGCCGACGATCAACGTGTCGATCAAGTTTGCGGCTGCAAAAGCCCGTGCCAATGAATGCTCGTCGATATCGGCCGCCCGCGTTACCGGCCAGGCCCAGATGGCATCGGGCAAGCAGAGCAGCGAACCCCGATGCGACATATCGGCGAAGGCAAAGCCGCCCTTCCCGTATGCGTCAATCGGCGCTGACCTCGGAAGATGTGGAGCTTCCGAACGATCCACCATCACCCCTTCTTCGCGGGCGTATCCGGCGCATCGGCGCGGGTTGTGCCGACGCCGAGATAGATCAGGATCGGTGCGGCAATGAAGATCGACGTATAGGTGCCGACCAGCACGACACCGAACATCATGACGGCCGTAAAGCTGTGGATCGCATTGCCGCCGAACAGAAGCAGAGCCAGCAGCGCGAGGGTCACCGTGACGTGGGTGATGATGGAGCGCGACAGCGTCGAATTGATGGACTCGTTGAGCAGCTCCGGCATCGGCATTTTCTTGTAGCGGCGGAGCATTTCCCGGATTCGGTCATAGATGACGACCGTATCGTTCAAGGAGTAACCGAGAATTGTCAGAAGCGCGGCAATACTGGTGAGGTCGAAGTCGACCTGGGAGATCGACATGAAGCCGATCGTCAGCACGATATCGTGCACGTTGGCGATCATGGCGCCAAGCGCAAACTGCCATTCGAACCGGAACCAGAGGTAGATCAGGATGCCGACGATCGCCAACATCAGGCCGACCATGCCATAGGCCAGAAGCTCACCCGACACGCGCGGCCCGACCACCTCGACGCGCCGGTATTCGACGGTATCACCCAGCGCCCCGCGCACCTTCTGCACGGCTTCCTGTTGCGCCTGGTCGCCACCTGGCTGCTCGGCAACCCGGATCAAGACCTCCTCGGGGCCGCCAAACTGCTGCAACTGGACGTCACCAAGACCAAGGCCGTTCAGTCCCGTGCGCATGGCACCAATATCGGCCGTCCCTGATTTGGCCCGCACCTCCATGAGCGTCCCGCCCTTGAAGTCGATGCCGAAATTCAAGCCGTGTGTGAAGAACAGCGTGATCGCGACAATCGAGAGCACCGCGGAGATCGGAAAGCTGATGCGACGAAAGCGCGTGAAATCGAAATGCGTATTGTCAGGAACGATACGCAGCGGCGGCAGAATCCCGAAAATGCTGACCACCGTCAGCACAACGATCAGAATGCCAAGCCCGAGAAGGACGTAATGAGTCACGGCCGCGTTTCCTTCAGATCGGCACGCTTTGCGGCCGCTTCCAGCGAACCCACCAGGCAACGATCAGCCGGGTGAGCGTGAACGCGGTGAAAACAGTGGTGAGAATGCCGATGCCAAGCGTCACGGCGAAACCGCGAACCGGCCCCGTGCCGATATAAAACAGGACCGCGGCGGCGATGAAGGTGGTGATATTGGAGTCGAGGATCGTCGCGAGCGCCCGCTTGAACCCGGCATCGATCGCCGAGATCGCGTTACGGCCGCCGCGAATTTCCTCGCGGATACGCTCGTAGATCAGAACGTTGGAGTCGACCGCAATGCCGACCGTCAGCACGATGCCGGCAATGCCTGGCAGCGTCAGCGTGGCATTGAGAAGCGACAGCACGCCGAAGATCATCGCTACGTTGATGGAGACGGCGATGTTGGCGAACAAGCCGAACAGGCGGTAGGTCAGAAGCATGAAGACCACGACCATGATCGAACCGACATAGGCGGCAAGTTCACCCTTTTCGATCGAGTCCTGGCCGAGACCCGGACCAACCGTGCGTTCCTCGATGACGGTCAGAGGCGCCGGCAGCGCGCCAGCGCGCAGCAGGATCGCCAGGTCATTGGCAGACTGAACCGTAAAGCTGCCGGAGATCTGGCCTTGTCCGCCGATGATGGGCTCGCGGATCACGGGCGCGGAGATCACCTGGTTATCCAGCACGATCGCAAAACGCTGCCCGACATTCTCGGTCGTAGCTTGCGCGAATTTGCGCGCGCCGGCCGAGTTGAATTTGAAATTCACAACGGGCTCGCCGGTCCGTTGATCGAACCCGGTCTGTGCGTCGCTCAAATCTCCGCCTGAGACCAGCACTTGCTTCTTAATGACGAGTTTCGGCCCGTTGACTTCGGACAAGAGTTCGTCGTCCGGCGGTATCGTTCCCTGCGCGGCAGCGTCAGGCGACACCGACTCGTCGACCATGCGAAATTCCATCTTGGCGGTCCTGCCAAGGAGTTCCTTCAACCGGGTCGGATCCTGCAGGCCCGGAACCTGCACGAGAATGCGGTCGTTGCCCTGGCGCTGGATCACCGGCTCGACGGTGCCGAGCTGGTTGACACGGCGCTCCACGATCTGGATCGATTGTTCAATGGTCTGCCGGATGCGTTCGGTGATGGCGGCCTGAGGAACAGTCAGACGAATCAAGCCGTTGCCGGCATCGCTCACTTCGAGGCTGCGCTGGCCATTGGAACCGAGCAGGCCACCGAGCGGCTGTGACAGCTCGCGCAGTTTCGAGAGCGCGGTCTGCACCTCATTCTCGCGCGAGATGCGCACTTCGACCGCATCGTTGCGCGCGTTGAGACCGGTGTAACCGATCTTGGCCTCGCGCAGCACGCGGCGAACATCGTCGCGCACCGCGTCGAGCTTCTCTTTCTTGATGTAGTTGGAGTCGACTTCAAGCAGCAGGTAGGAGCCGCCTTGCAGGTCAAGACCAAGCACCAGGCGGCGCTGCGCCCAAGCCGGCCAGGTCTTTACCCGCGCTTCGGGAAAGAAATTCGGCACGGCGCACAGGCACACCACGAGCGCGGTCAGGATGATCGCCAGCGCTTTCCACCGTGTGAAATACAGCATTGAATTGACTCGTCAGATCCGAAAGAAAGCGTCGCCCGATATCAGCTCGCGGCGGCCTCGTCCTTGCCGACTTCCTTGGCCGGCTCTCCCTTGGCGCGGACGCCGGAGATCATCTGGCGCATCTGGCGGACGCGGACGCCGTCAGAAATCTCGAACTCGATCTGATCGTCGTCGACAACCTTGGTCACCTTGCCGACCAGTCCGCCCGACGTCACCACGGTGTCACCGCGGCGTATGTTCTTCACGAGCTCCGCGTGATCTTTGACCTTCTTCTGCTGCGGCCGAAGAATCAGGAAATACATGATCACGAAGATCAGGGCGAACGGCAGCAGCGACATCAACATGCTGTTGGCATCGCCGCCGGCTGCGGCCTGGGCATACGCAGGGGTAATCAGCATTCGTTCAATCCTCGTGGCGGGTTGGCCGCACGGCGCGCGTCCCACGCGCCCGGCCGATCCGGGGGGCAAATTTGCGCGGACTATAGCGGCCAGCGGCCCAATTGCAACGCCGCCAACCCCCTGACAGACCCTTCATTTGGGCCGCTTGCGAGCCCCCGCAAGGCCCGTTAAGGCTTCGCCCTCAGAAAGGCCCGAGATGTCGAAAAAGACCGCGAAGAAAGCCTCGCTCCCCGCCCGGAAGGCCAAGCGGCCGGTCGCTGCAAGACCGGCCCCCAAGCGGGCCGGCCCGTCCTCCGGCCGCGACGATATGGCAGAACGAATTGCGCTGGCGCTCGAGACCATCGCGACCCATCTGGCCGCTGCGGCACCGGCTTCGGCTGACGGCAATGGCCTGCATCAGGCCGACGCTTACATCTGGCATCCCGACGGAAGGCTTGCGCCCGTTCCCCACGTCAGCCGGGTCGATATCGGCCTGCTCAAGGGGATCGACCGGATGCGCGACATCCTGATCGAGAATACCGAACGTTTCGCCAACGGCTTTCCTGCCAACAACGCGCTGCTGTGGGGCGCGCGCGGCATGGGAAAATCCTCGCTGGTGAAGGCCACGCACGCCAACATCAACAGGGAACGCAAGCCGGACGACCGACTCAAGCTGATCGAGATTCATCGCGAGGATATCGAGAGCTTGCCGGCCCTGATGGAGCTTCTGCGCAAGGCGCCGTTCAATGTCATCGTGTTCTGCGACGACCTTTCCTTCGACGGCAACGACGCCTCCTACAAGTCGCTGAAGGCGGTGCTCGAGGGCGGCATCGAGGGGCGCCCCGAGAATGTCATCCTCTATGCGACTTCCAACCGCCGCCACCTTCTGGCGCGTGAGATGATCGAGAACGAACGCTCAACCGCGATCAATCCCGGAGAAGCGGTCGAAGAGAAAGTTTCGCTTTCGGATCGTTTCGGCCTTTGGCTCGGCTTCCACCGCTGCAGCCAGGACGAGTACCTCGCGATGGTGAAAGGCTATTGCAGCCATTTCGGCATCAAGCTTCCCGAGGAAGAGCTCGAGCGTGAGGCCCTGGAATGGTCGACCACCCGAGGCTCCCGCTCCGGCCGCGTGGCCTGGCAGTTCACGCAGGAACTGGCAGGCCGGCTCGGCGTGCGGATCAGGCTCCGTTGAGGAATTGCAGGGGATCGACCGGCGTCGAACCCTTGCGGATCTCGAAGTGAAGCTGGGGTGAGGCGACCTCGCCCGACTGGCCTGACTTGGCGATGACCTGGCCGCGCTTGATGGTGTCGCCGCGCTTCACGAGCAGCTCGCTGGCATGGGCATAGGCTGTCACGTAGCCGTTGGAGTGACGGATCAGGACCAAGTTGCCGTAGCCCTTGAGCTCGTTGCCGGAGTACGCGACGACGCCGTCCTCGGCCGCCTTCACCGGCGTGCCTTCCGGAACAGCCAGGTTGATGCCGTCATTCGACTTGCCGTTGGTCTTGGCGCCATAGCTCGTGATCACCTTGCCCCGAACCGGCCAGCGGAAGGTCGGTAACGCACCGGTTGCCTCGGCAGCCTTGACCGGGGTCTCGGCCGCAGGAGCGTCCGCGACGTCAGTCGTCTGCGCCAGCCTCGCCTTTTGCTGGGGGTCGGTCGTGACGGCCGCCAGTTTGGTTGCGGGCGCGGTCGAGACCGGCGCGGTCTGAGCCACCGCCGGCGCCGTCATCGGGCTTGCTGCCGCAGATGATCTCACGGGCACGTTGAGCTTCATGCCAATCCGCAGTGGGGTGCTCGGCTGGAGGCCGTTGGCCCGGGCGAGTTCGGCTGCCGAAATATGGTTGCGGCGCGCAATGCCCATCAGCGTATCGCCGTGATTGACGACATGGACGGACGTCGCGGCGGCGACCGCAACCGGCCTGCTGGCGATAGCTGGCGTTGTGGGCGCGGCCGCGACCGCGCTCGGGCGCGGAATGATCAACTGCTGTCCCGGCGACAGCACGCGGGGTCCCTTGTAGCCGTTGGCCTGAAGGATCGCAGCGGGCGTCACGTTGTAGCGGCGGGCCAGAATTTCCAGCGTATCGCTGGTGCCGACAATGATGGTTGTGGCATGCGCCGGATGGACCGCGGCAACCGAACGCGGAACGCTGCCAGTCGCCTCGATCGGACGGGCGGGCGGCGCATAGGACGCTACTCCACGCCCGCCACCGGACACGCCGGAGCCGGTCGAGGGATAGGACTGTGGCGCAGTAATCGGCGGCGGAAGAGACTGCGACTGAACCTGCGACTGCGGCCGAGCATATTGCGGAAGCTCACGGCGCTCGACCGGGGCCTGTGGCACCGACGCCGTGGATTCATTGGAAGCAAAGGGATTTTCCGAAAGCCGGGTCTGCGTGCTCGAGCTGCATCCAGCAACAACAACCGACATCAGCGCCAGCACCGCGACGTGCGGCGCGCGGCGCGAGCAAAGCAACTCGACGGCTCGGGACATGGTTACTCACTCGTACGCAACAAAATACTGATTTGAGTAAACACGTGCCGAGTAAATAACCGCTTAAGCTGTG
>Ga0070741_10008799_pt1 | contig 20025 bp, 18 predicted proteins | sample Coa_R1_4_FD_66440 | JGI IMG/M metagenome (GOLD analysis project Ga0070741, IMG submission 66440) | Surface soil microbial communities from Centralia Pennsylvania, which are recovering from an underground coalmine fire - Coalmine... | ecosystem: Environmental > Terrestrial > Soil > Unclassified ...
GCCCCGCAAGGGAAGCAGCGAAAGCAGGTCGAGCAAGGGTCAAACGCGAGCTACTGGCCGAGACGAATGGACCTTACATCACCTCGGAACTCTCTTTGTTTTTCCTGTAGCCCGCTTTCGTATAGCCTTCCCCCGCTCCCAAAGCCTCGAAGCCGCAAAGTCCAAAAGTCCAAGGGCTCCATTGACCCATTAGCCTCTGCGCCCTCTGCCCCGTGGAAGAGGGGCGCTTTAGCGCCGCGTCGGGGAGCGAGCAGCGACTGGGGCTTTAGCCCCTGCCGGATCCGGGGTGCGACGCATCCTCCAACGCCAGCGAGGGGCGCGCCCATTGCACCGGATCCATCCGTATCGCTCCTGCCGCTGACGAATAAGGATACAACTCCGCCCGTTCTGCCAGGAGCGCTCGCACGGGATTCATGCGGATATACTCACGATGATTCTCGTAATCCTCAAAATCGCGCACGCGGTGATTGGTAAAACTCTCTTGCCAAACCGGGGCGCGCAATTTTAGACGGTATGAAAATCCGCCTTTAATAAATTGCATGGCCCGCTCCAGTGAAATCAGGGGATCGGGCGTCAACAAAGCGTGAACGTGATCGGGCATGATCACGAACTCGTGCAGAAGGAATTTCCCCTGTTCCCGATAATGGGCCAGTGTGAGGAGAAAGAGTCTGGAAGTCGAGTCGCGACGAAAAAGTGGGAACCTTCCAGCCGTGACCGTCGTGACGAAGAAGGTCCGATGGCAGTCCATAAGGGATGATGGTCCGGGCGCGGTGGGGTCGTCTGTGAGATATGTCACAAACGAGATGTGGAGAATTCCAAAGTGGCACACGGGGCCTAAAGGCCAAAAAGGTTACTTGGACGCAACGCGGCGCTAAAGCGCCGCTCTTCCACGGTTGATTGCCATCGATGACGAGGGACAATCGCCTTCATCGTTGAGTCGGTCGATGCCTTTATGGTGGGAGTGCCGATTGCCTGCAGGGTTGGGGACTGAAGGTTTGTGTATCCGGACGTGGCTTTTATGGCCAGGTGACCACTATCGAGTGGTGACCACGATCGACTGGTGCCCCTTATCGACTGGTGATAACGCCGATACTCGGGGAGTCTATTTGCCCGAATTCCCCGGCCCACCCACCGCATAAATCCGCGGAAGCCTCTGCTCTAACCCAGGCAGCGCAGGAAAGTTCGCATGGGGCTCCGTCTGATACCAATAGGCGACCGAGAAATAATTGTCCGAGCGCACGTTGGCATGCCCATGCTCAATTGTGGCCCGCAAGGACTTCGTGAATGGAATGGGCGAATCGAGGTGAAAGCGATATACCGACGACCGTCCCCCTGCGAGCTCTGCTCCTACTACCGGCGCCCCAAACAATGCATAGGAAAACGGATGCCCGCCAAAATCCCAGGCGCCCAGGAAATAATCCTCCGAACCGGTCCCGTTGATCGAGGGCGTCTTCTCGCCATCGACGAAGAACATGTCATCGCCTTCGCCCCACCAACCATCCTGATTCTGCAGCACCGACATGGTCACGCCCACAAAGTGCCCGCGCCCCGAGGCTTCCATCCAAACGTAATTGGCCTCGCCGTTCAGATTCTTTTTGTCGTTGACCACGGCCTCGCCGTTGGATTTCCACTGGTTGCTCCACCCTTTCGCCGGAGATTCCTGCCGGTACTGCGCATGAAAATAGAGCTCATCTGCGGGCAGCGGCTTGCTATAAGCGCGGTAATCGATGTTGAAATAGAAGGCGTCGGTCTTGATCGAGCCCTCGTTGGTCACGGTGATGCGCGCATGCTTCTGGAAAGGCATGGGCAAAAAGCAATTCAACGCTTTATCCGAACTCACCGACATGGCCAGCGATTGGTAAAGGTAATACTCCCCCAGCCCCAGCCCAAAGAAATCGCCAATGGGCGACTCTACGCTGGGAGTCGTTTCCCCGTCCCAATACATCCGAAGGACCAGAGCCTTCAAATGATTCGGATCGTCGCTGGCGATCGTGACCCACACATGCGTAATGAGCCCAGGCCCAGCCTCATCGAGTAAAGTGAGAGTTTCCCCTGGCGCGATGCGCCGAGCGTCCGCATTCGCGCCGCTGCGGTCATAGCTGGAAACGCGGCGCTGCACGTAATCCTTGGCCTGGGGAAGAGAGCCGATCCAGTTCGTTGCGTCTTGAGAGAACCCGGTAAGCGTGAGCGAGCAAAGAATGGCGAAAATTGCGGATTTCTTCATAATCCTCTTTTTCATGACCCTCGTTCGTAGAGACGTAGCTTCGCTACGTCTCTGCCCGGGGGCGGATGTAAATGCGCAACAGAGACGTTGTCAACAACGTCTCTACGGTCACAGCGGTATATTCCCGTGCTTCTTGGCTGGATTCTTATCCCGCTTGGTTTCCAGCATGGCCAGGGCCTGGATCAGTTTTTTCCTGGTCTCACGGGGCTGGATTACCGCGTCCACGAATCCCCGGTCTGCCACCACATAGGGATTGGCGAAGCGCTCGCGGAATTCCTCAATCTTTTCCCGGCGTACCTGCTCCCGGTTTGCCCCGGCTGCATCCAGTTCGCGCTTATAAACAATGTCGACCGCGCCTTCCGGTCCCATGACCGCAATCTCCGCCGTGGGCCACGCGTAATTCACGTCGGTACGAATATGCTTGGACGCCATCACGCAATAAGCCCCGCCATAGGCCTTGCGCGTAATTACCGTGACCTTCGGCACCGTCGCCTCGGCAAAGGCGAAGAGCAGCTTCGCGCCGTGCTTGATGATCCCGCCATACTCCTGGGCCGTGCCCGGCAAGAATCCCGGAACGTCTTCAAACGTGACCAGGGGAATGTTGAAGCAATCGCAGAAGCGTACGAAGCGCGCCCCCTTCACCGACGCGTTGATGTCCAGCGTCCCTGCCAGCACCGACGGCTGATTGGCCACAATCCCCACCGGGCGCCCGTCCAGCCGAGCAAATCCCACCACGATGTTCTTGGCGTAATGCTCCTGCACCTCGAAGAAATATCCGTCATCCACCACGGAATGAATCACGTCCTTGATGTCATAAGGCTGGTTGGATAGCGCCGGAATGATCGTGTCCAGGGCCGCGTCCGCGCGATCCACCGGATCGGTGCAGACTTTCCGCGGGGGCTCATCCAGATTATTGGAGGGAACGAAGCTGAGCAGTTCCCGCACCATCGACAGGCACTCCGCGTCATCGTGCGCCACGAAATGCGCGACTCCGGACGTCTCGTTGTGCGTCATGGCCCCGCCCAGCTGCTCCTTGGTCACTTCTTCATGGGTGACGGTTTTGATTACGTCCGGCCCGGTGATGAACATGTAAGAGGACTTATCCACCATCACCACGAAGTCCGTGATCGCGGGAGAATAGACCGCCCCTCCGGCGCATGGCCCCATAATCGCGGAGATCTGGGGCACCACACCGCTATACAAAGTGTTTCGCAGAAAGATATCCGCGTACCCTGCCAGCGACATCACGCCTTCCTGAATGCGGGCCCCACCGGAATCATTCAGCCCGATCACCGGCGCGCCCATCTTCGCCGCCAGATCCATGATCTTGACGATCTTGCCGGCATTGGCCTCGGACAGCGACCCGCCGAAGACGGTGAAATCCTGCGCGAAAACGTAGACCAGCCGCCCCTCGATCCGCCCGTACCCGGTGACGAATCCGTCACCGTAAATCTTCTGCTCCGCCATGCCAAAATCGGTGCAGCGATGGGTGACCAGCTTGTCCGTCTCCTCGAATGTTCCTTCATCGAGCAGAAACTCAATGCGCTCGCGCGCCGACATCTTGCCTTCTTTATGCTGCCGCTCGCGCCGCTTCGCTCCGCCGCCATCCTCGGCCAGCTGGTTCCGTTTCTTAAGTTCTTCCACGCGCTGTTCAAGATTCATGCGGAAGGATTATAGTCGGTGCGCGGGCCGCCCGAGGTGCGTCCGATCACCCGGCGGCCGGCTGCCGCGATTTCGCAGCTCTTTGATTGCAATCACATCCCGCGACCGTGACCTACCGTAATCTATGGGCGTGCCGCCGCTTTTCGGTAACCTGAACCTTCAGTCATTATTCAGGAGGAGTCCATGTCTCTAAAGCTCTGCTTCCGGGCCGGTGCAGTTGCCGCCCTCAGCCTGGCGCTCGCGACCACGATTGCGATGGCTCACGGTAACGGCCACGGTCACGGCAAGGATAAGCACGATCGGGACGACGACGGCGGCCGTTGGCAGGATCAGGACCGCGATGAGGGCCATGGTCACGGACATGGTCACGACAAAGCGCACGGCCACGGTCGCGGCCATTACAAGGATCGCGACCGCGATATCCATGACTGGTACCGCGCCAACTACTCGCATCTGCCCCCCGGCCTGGCCAAGCGCGACCGATTGCCCCCAGGACTGGAGCGCCAACTGGTGGTGAACGGTACTTTGCCTCCGGGCCTGCAGAAGAAGATGCAGCCCTGCCCGCGTGAACTGGAAGTGATGCTCCCGCCTCCGCCTCCGAATTACCAGCACGTGGTCATAGGCGGCAATCTGGTATTGGTAAACCGGGTGAGCTTTCAGGTAGCTGACGTCTTCCGCTTCGACGCAACCTTCTAAAATCCACCCGAGTGCCCCCACCCTGCTCGCGTGTTTTCGCGAGAGGGTGGGGATGTTGACCTCAGATGTGCAAGCACCGACCTTCTGCTGACTTACGGTTCGCGTCGTCTTGAGGCCCGGTGTTCCCCCGGGGCCCCTGCGGTGAGCCGGGAGCAAGTCCTGAGATACACTTCGAGAGTGTCCTCTCTCTCCGATCAACTAGGTTTCAGCTTCCGGGGCCCGGAGCGCCGGGTGTGGAAAGTGCGCGACCTTGTGGCGGCAGTCCGCGCCCACGTGGAGCGGGAATACTCCGAGGCCTGGGTGGAAGGCGAAATCTCCAACTTCCGCGCCCCGGAATCCGGCCATCTCTATTTCACGCTGAAAGACGGGAACGCCCAGATCCGGGTGGTCATGTTCCGTTCCTCGGCCCGGCTGCTGCGCTTCCGCCCTGCCGACGGCCTGCAGGTAATCGTGCGCGGGCGGGTCACCATTTACGAAGACCGGGGAGAACTGCAAATCTCCGCTGAGTACATCGAGCCCAAAGGCGCGGGATCCCTGCAACTCGCTTTCGAGCAACTCAAAGCCAAGCTGGAAGCGGAAGGCCTGTTCGCCGCAGAACGCAAGAAGCCCATTCCATCCCTGCCTTCGCGCATCGGCATCATCACCTCAGTGCATGCTGCGGCCCTGCGAGACATCCTGAATATTCTCCGCCGCCGGCATTACTCGGTGAACATTGCCATCTTTCCGGCGCAGGTTCAGGGAGAGGCCGCGTGCACGGAAGTAGCGGACGGAATCCGCTATTTCAACCAGCAAGGCAATGTCGAAGTCATAATCGTCGCGCGCGGCGGAGGCTCGGCGGAAGATCTTGCGTCATTTAACCACGAGGGCCTGGCGCGCACCATTGCAGCCTCGGAAATTCCCGTCATCTCCGCCGTGGGGCACGAGACCGACTTCACCATCGCCGACTTTGTCGCCGACCTCCGCGCCCCGACGCCATCGGCGGCAGCCGAGCTGGTGATCCGCTCGCGCCAGGAAATTGAAGAGCAGGCCTCGGCCCTTCACCAGCGGCTAAGCCGCGCCATGCGCTACCGCCTGCTGATGGGACGGCAGGCGCTCACGGAACTGGCTCAGCACGGCGCCTTCGCCCGCATCATGGAAGTGATCCGGCAACGGCAGCAGACGCTCGACGACCTCACCCACCGCATGGAGCTTGCCGAGCGCAACCGGCTGCAGCAACTGCACCGGCGCTGGGAGACGATCTCGGCGGCGGTGCGCCACTACGATCTGCGCCTGGTCATTTCGGGCATGCGGAAAGAACTCGACAGCAAGACCAGCGCCCTGGTCGCCGTCACCCGCAACGTGCTGCTGCAGCACCGGGTCCGCAGCGAGCGCCTTGACACCGCCCTGCAATCCTTGTCTCCTCTGGCAATTCTGGATCGGGGATACGCGCTGGTGTTCGATTCCGAAGGCAAGCTTCTCAAGGATTCTGCCCGAGTGAACCTTGGCGACGAAGTTACGGCCCGCCTGGCTCGCGGGCAGATCCGGGCCCAAGTCACCAAAAAGAACGATGCCTAGCTCGGCCTCGCGCCGCGGGTCACACCGAGCCCGGCGCTCCCGGTAGTCTTCCTAGATATCTGCATTACAATGGAAAATCAAAATGCCCCCGGTCATTCCATCCTGGACGCAAGGCGCATGGATCGCACTGGATATCCTGCTTGTGGCGCTACTCATCTACCAGGTGCTGGTGATGATCCGGGGTACGCGCGCCGTTCCCATGCTGGTGGGGCTTACGGTGCTGGCGCTGCTGTTCTATTTCGCCCGCATCGGCGAACTCACAACCCTGAACTGGGCGGTCAGCCACGTGCTGCCCTATGTAGTCTTCGCCCTGATCGTGGTCTTCCAGTCGGAAATCCGGCATGTTCTGGCCGATCTGGGACGCCGACTGACGTTCCTGGGCGGGTCCACGGCGGAAGGCGATTCCTACGACGACATCGTTCTGGCGGCCAGCCTTTTCTCTCAACACCAGACCGGCGCCCTCATCGTGATCGAGCGCGAGATCGGCCTGCGCACTCACATCGAAAGCGGGGTTCCCCTTGACGCCCGGCTCTCCTACGATCTCCTGGCCACCATCTTCCGGCCCAGCGCCCCCCTGCATGACGGCGCCGTCATCGTACAGAAGGACCGCATCGCCGCCGCCGCCTGCTTTCTTCCGCTCTCCATGAACCCTCTGTTGTCCACGCAACTGGGAACGCGCCACCGCGCGGGCATCGGAATTACGGAAGAGACCGATGCCATCGCCGTGATCTGTTCGGAAGAAACCGGCGCCATCAGTTTCGCCATCGGGGGGCGCATCGAACGCGATCTCACCGTGGAGCAGCTTCGCGAACGCCTGGGAGCCGAACTTCGCCGCCACATGACTCCCAGCACTCTGCCCACCTCCATCGCCCAAAACCTGGATGACGAATCGGACGCGGCGCTGCGCTCGCCCTTCACGGAACCCGCTCCCGAACGCAAATCCGAGGCGGGTTCGTCATCGGAGCCGCTATGATCGGATTTCTCAAGCGCCACGTCTTCCACAATTTCAGCCTGAAGCTGATGTCGTTGCTGCTGGCGACGGCCCTGTGGGCGATCATCTCGCGCGACGAGCGTCCGGCGGAAGTTGCCGTCCGCGCTCCCATCGTCTTTCAGAACGTTCCTCCGAACCTGGAAATCAGCACCGAATCCATTCCCGAAGCCATGATTCGCGTGCGCGGTCCCGAACGCGTGGTTCGCCAGTTGCGGGTCAATGAAGTGCAGGCCGAACTGGACCTGGCCGGCGCCAAGCCCCAGGAGCGCACCTTCGACCTGACCGCCCAACAGGTTCGGCATCCCCGCGAGATCAGTATTGTCCAGATCGTGCCCAGCCAGTTGCGCCTGGCCTTCGATACCCGGCTGAGCAAGGATGTGGAGATTCACCCCCGGGTCACCGGCAACTTTGCCAGCGGAGAACAAATCGTCAGGATTGACGCCGACCCTGCCCGCATCATGGTCACCGGCCCCCGCCATCACGTGGAAAAGATCGACGCCGCCACTACCGATCCCATCGATGCCACGGGAACCTTGGGCAGCGCGGTCTTTACCACCAACGCTTTCGTCGCTGACCCGCTGGTCCAAATCGTGCAAGCCACTTCCATCCGGGTCACGGTAGTAGTCGAGAAAGTGGGGAGTTCCACCAATCACTGAACCAGACGCTCGGCTAATATATGATCTCCTTGCCGTAGAAGCCGGCTCCGCCTAACGCCGGGATAGCCTCCGGGGCTTCCAGAAGCAAAGCGAGCAACGAGCCGAATGCCGTCAGCAAAAGGCTAGAAGCTAAGAGCTAGAAGCTAACAGCTAGAAGCTAAGAGCTAAGACCCAAGACCTGGTTCCTATGACCCAACGCCAACTATTCGGAACAGACGGCATCCGGGGAGTGGCGGGCGAATTCCCGCTGACCCGGCAAAGCACGTACCTGATCGGCCGCGCCCTGGGACACGACCTGATCCGGGCTCAGCCGAAAGCTCAGGCCGTGATTGGCCAGGATACGCGCGAGTCGAGCCGCTGGATTGCCGACCGGGTAGCCGAGGGCTTGGCCGCCGTCGGCGTCGACGTGCACAGTGCCGGCGTGATCACCACGCCGGGAGTCGCTTACCTGGCGCGGTCCCGCAAGATGGCTGCCGGCGTAGTGATCTCTGCTTCTCACAATCCCTGGACCGACAATGGCATTAAGGTCTTTTCTGGCGATGGATTCAAACTCACGGACGAGCGCGAACTGGCCATCGAGAAAGAGATCTTCGCTTTATTGCAGAATCCCTCTTCTGCCGATGACACGGCCCTCAAAGTTCCCCGGCCATCGCTACCTGGAGAAGCCGATCTCCGCCGCGCTTACATCAACGAACTCAGCGCCAGCGTGAAATCCGACCTGAGCAAACTGCGCGTGCTGGTGGATTGCGCCAACGGAGCCGCCGCCGCCGAAGCCCCCGAGCTGTTTCAAACGCTGGGCATTCAGGCGAAGTTCCTCCATGTTTCTCCTGACGGCAGGAACATCAACGAGCAATGCGGCGCGCTGCATCCCGAAATTCTGGGGAAGCAGGTGGCGGAGTCGCCCGGCAAGTTCGATCTGGGCGTAACCTTCGACGGGGATGCCGACCGGGCCCTGTTCTGCGACGCGCAAGGCCGTGTGGTCAACGGAGACGCGGTGCTGCTGGCCGCCGCCCGCGATATGCGCGCGCAGGGGACACTGAAAGCGGAAACCGTGGTGTCGACGACCATGTCGAACATGGGACTGGAGATCGCGCTGAAAAGTTCCGGGATCCGCATGCTGCGCGCCAACGTCGGGGACAAATATGTTTTGGAGGAAATGCTGAAGACGGGGGCAACGCTGGGCGGTGAGCAATCCGGCCACATCATCTTCCGCGACGGCGACTCCACCACCGGCGACGGCCTGCTCACCGCGCTTCGCCTGATGGATATCATTGTCCGCTCCAGGCAGGCGCTGGCCGACCTTGTTTGCGATCTGAAAGTGTTTCCGCAAAAGATCCAAAACGTCCGGGTGCGGGAAAAGATCCCATTCGCCCAAGTTCCGGCGATTCAGAACGCGATCCAGTCCGCCGAACGGGAACTGGACGGAAACGGCCGCGTCGTGGTCCGCTATTCGGGCACCGAAGCCCTCGCCAGGGTTATGGTCGAGGCGGAATCGGAGTCAAAGATGCAATCCATCACCAGCGCCATCGCGGCCGAAATCCAAAAAGCCCTGGGTGTGTAACACTCCGGTCCAGGCTGGCGCAGTCTTCCGTCGCGAAGGCATTTGGGGATCTCGCGAAGCATTAGACAAGCGGGTTGCTACGGTCTCAAGGCTACGCGCGGAGAAATCCCATTTACAACGCGAAATAAGTTTTCTTGTGCAACCAACTATTCTCATCTCCGATCAGGATCCGGTCCGGCCAGCCCGGTGTGGTGCGAATCAATAAGCGCAACCCGCTTGCGTCCCTGGGAACGCGAAACTCCAACTCGGTGGTATAGGAATTCCCGGGCCGAAGCGGAGACATCAGCGAGTTGCCCGCGGTCGATACCGGCTCATACGCATGCCCGGCGCGATCGATGACGCGCGCCTCGCGGGGCGAGGGCGTCAATGACGCACCCTTCACCCGCTGCGGCGAGATCGTCTTTTCGTCGAAACGCGTGCGCAGGGTAACGACGTAATCCTTCGAGTCTCCGTTCAGCTTGCTGCTCACGTTCACGACGGAATACGCCAGATGGCAGTCAATCTCGCAGAAGTATTTCTCTTGCCCGAGGCCCAGCGCCGTGTCATGGCTGGCCACGGAAAATCCCACCAGCAGGCCGATATAGAGGAGAGCGCCGGCGCCGAGCGCGATCGCCGCCACCCGCGAAAATTGGGGCTTCCGCGCGAACCAGAAGATTACCGTCGCCGCCAGCGCGATGAAAGCTCCGCCGCAGGCCGCTAGAAATCCAACTACCGCCACTGGCGCCGGAAAGTTCATGTTGCTTCCCGCCCCGGGAGCGTTGATGTCGGCATTGACGATGCTCGTGGCAGGCGTAAAGTCGGGATAAATCTCGTCCGCAATCCAATAATTGGTGAAGACAAGGGCCAGCAGCAACCCGAGCACCCATATGCCGAAGCGAACCGGGCGCCAGTACCGGGCAGGCAGACCGCCCTGCAGGAAGAATTCCGCCACGTAGGCGGCGCAGTAGCAGAGATTGGCCAGCAGCCCGAGAACGGCCATTCTTCCCAAGTCCATCCAGTTGAGCGCCGGACGGAAATGCGGCCAGGTCAGTACGAGCCACAGCATCACCACGGCGAACAGAACCGCGTTGTACCAGGCGCGGCACGGCTCCCAGTACTGGACCGCTGCCCTCCATCCATCCCTTGTTGTGTGGTCAGGTCCCAGGCTGTGCATATCTGGTCTCCCTCGCAATGAACTTTGCAACACAAAGTGACGGAATCAAAAAAAATGGCGGCCTACTCCTGGCGCGTCACCCGGATCCACTCCTCCATCTGATCGAGATATTCGGCCAGCGCCTTGCGTCCGCTCGCGGTCAAACGGTACTCGGTTCGCGGCACCCGTCCCTCGAAGAACTTCACGCACGAGATGTATTGCGCCTCCTCCAGCTTGCGCGCATGCACGCTCAGATTTCCGTCAGTAGTCTTGAGCACCCGCTTCAAGTCATTGAAGCTCAGGGAATCATTGGTGGCCAGAGCGCTGACGATCCCCAGCCGGATCCGCTCGTGAATCAGGCGGTCCAGTTCGGGCAACTCCGGCGCATGCGGCGGGGAGTGGTGGCGCGTCCTTCCGGCGGCGGGCGGATGCGCCTCGTGCTCCGGTTTTCCACGTTTAGCCCGCAGTGAAAGCGCTCTACCCACCGTGCCTCCTGGCGATCAGAAATCCGAAAATCATGTGCAGCCCGCCAAATCCAGCCGCTAAAAACCAATTCCCCCATGCGGGCGGTCCCAGCACAGCCAAAGCGCCCACTCCCATGAAACAGAGCCCCATGACCGGTACGATGGAAACCGAGTAGGCGCCGCCCGTCATGATTCCCGCGCCGTATAACAGGAGCCAGGCTGCGGGCAGAGCCGCGTCCAGCCCCGCTCGAAAAAGCACAAAGGTCAGGAACGCTCCCGCGACCAGAGGCGGAGCCAGTCCCAAGGCCACCTTGCGCGCCGGTCCGGAAAACAGCGGAAGGCCGCGCCGGTTCGCTTTCCAGGTGCAAGCCAGCAATCCAATCACGACGGCGACGATGCCCTCCGCCAGCCAGACGCGTAGCCAGGCAAATGGCGAAGCCTGCCGCGATGCCAGTGCAGCCGCACCCAGGGCAGTGAAACCGGAAATGACCTGGCCCCATCCGGAAACCGCCGTGAAGGCCGAGGCCCGTTCCATGGTGTCGCGGATAAAGCGCAAATCGTCGGCCACGTCCGGCAGGGCGGCGCGTTCCGCCCGCGGGCTCGAGGACCGGAGGCGCCGCACCCGATGAGGCCGCGAATCCAGCATAGGATCAGCCTAAAGCCAGCATCCAACATATGTCAAGTACTTTGCAGTGCAAAGAAGAAGATTTCTACATCCCTCTCCCCCTAAGCGCTTGCTTAAGCATTCCTTGCGGATTGGCGGCCATCCTCGAACAACCATTTCCGGCTACAATTCCGAACGCGAGGCGCCTGATCCACACAGGAACGTGTCATGAAACCGATCGTATGCTTGCTTCCGGTCCTATTGGCTGTCACAGTGTTCGCGCAGACGGGGATACCAGCCGCTGAAACTGAGAACAGAACAGCCGATATCGAGCAGACAAAGAATGGGTCTCCCACGCCCATGATCCTTCAGGAGGACGACGGCGACCACCTCGTTCACCGTGCTGGACCCCTGGGCGGCGTTCCCTTTCTCATTAAGATTGATCGGCAATTTGGCAATTCGGAAGACTTCTTCGCATTTGCCGAGACACTCGAGCCAGGGCAAATAATCCCATTTCACAAGCACCACAATTCGGAGGAGATTCTTTTGTTTGAAGAGCCCGGCGCTAAGGTCACGGTGGGAGATAAGATCGGAAACGCCGGCCCACATTCACTGGTCTTTATTCCTCGAAATACATGGATCTCAGCGGTGAATACGACCCAGAGGCCGATTCGCCTTTTGGCAATTTTCTCCCGTCACGGCTTCGAAGACTACATGCGGGCAATTAGCGCAAAGCCTGGAGAGAAGCTCCAACCGATCAGTCAATCCGAACTGGCCCGTCTTCGCGCTGCTGGCCACGCAACTTATTGGGACACTTCGAATGGACCGAATCCGCCAGGGGCCGCGTCCGACGCGTCCGGCACCGTCACTGAGCGCAGGGTGGAAGCACCGATAGCAAACGAGTCGCCCAGTGCCGAAGCCGAGTTGCGCATCTTCATGGCCGGACTCCGAAAAGCAAGCATCGAGGGCGATATGGAAACTATCGCGAACGCGATGACTGACGATTATGTCCAGACGGATATCAACGGCTACCGTCAGGACAAGACGACATGGCTCAATGAATATTTCAGGCCGCTAGCTGATCTGATTAAGGCCGGCAAGTTTCACTGGGACGAGTATGAGCGGAAGAATCTTCAGTTTCGATTCTACGGGGACTGCGCAATCGTGACTGGGGAACTGCAGGCGAAAGGGACGGGCGCAAGATTTGGACCGGAGCACACTTGGGTAGCCGATCCGGGTGCTAGTTTCAGCGGGACACTTCACTTCACCCACGTTTACGTGAAGCAAAATGGCAAGTGGGCGCTCGCGGCATTGCACAATCAAATGCGGCAGCTTCCTGCCAGTGCTCCGAAGTGAAAGGCAAGTCTGTTTGGACCTCCGGCAGTCCTCAGGGGTATATAAACGGCTATTCGAAAACAGTAAGTCCGCAAGTTGCGCTCATGCCGCCCTACCGCCACTGGAATTTCAGCGCTATTCTTTTACCAAGAACGAGCGAAAGGCCTTAAGGCATGGCGGACTTCGGAAAATTGCTGGTGGTGCTGGGCGCGGTCATCGCGGCAGCCGGAGTGCTGCTGATGCTCGCGGGCCGCGCCAATCTGCCGCTGGGCCGCCTACCTGGCGACATCCTCTACCGCGGCAAGCACGCGACCTTTTATTTTCCCCTGGCTACTTCGATTCTGCTGAGCGTCGTTCTCTCCCTGATTCTGTACGGCTTGAGCCGCTGGAAGCGGTAAGCGCCCGCTCGCGGCGGCGGGGTGAAGCCGGCCATTGACAACCTGCAGCCCGCGCCGCTACAGTCGAAACCCTGAGATCTCAGCTCTTTCCAATTTTTGCGGAACGCGCGTCTTCGCACCGGCGAAGACTGGGAAGCGGGTGCAAATCCCGCGCTGCCGCGCAACTGTAAGCGAGGAAACCGCCTCCGGCCACTGGGCCCGAACCCTGGGAAGGCCGCAGGTTTTCACGGATGCCATCATCCTCACTCGCAAGCCAGGAGACCGGCGCGATCCATCAACCTCAACCTCTTTCGCGTGCAAAGGAGGATGGAATGCGCGTGCCTGCCACCATCTGTTTTGTTCTTCTGCTCTCGCTTACAGCGACCGCCACCGAACTCAGAATCAAGGTAGTGGACCCCAGTTCCGCCGCAGTTCCAGGAGCTCGAGTCTCACTGGTGCGAACCGAGGACTCCCGGGTCCTGGCAACTGAGGTCACGTCCGCCGAAGGCCTGACCGTGATCCGGTTGCCCGATTCCGGATCTCTGCAGATCCGAGTCCTGGCTCCCGGCTTTGCCGCCGAGGTGATCCACCTTCCCGCCGAAGCCGAACTCACGGTGCGGCTACGCCTCGCGACTGCCTCGGAGACGGTCGTGGTGAGCGCGACGCGTACTCCGGTGCCGGGGGAAGCCGCCGGAGCCGACATTGACACCCTGTCCGCGGCTCACCTGGCCACGATGCAACCCACCGAGGCCGCCGACGCAGTCCGCTTTCTCCCCGGCGCGGTGATCAATGCGGCTGGGCAGCGCGGCGCCCTCACATCGCTATTCGTTCGCGGCGGCGAGTCCCGCTACAACAAAGTCATTGTGGACGGGGTTACCGTCAACGAGCCCGGAGGCACCTTCGATTTCGGGACGCTCCCCCTCGAGGAGGCCGGACGGATGGAATTCGTTCGCGGCGCGCAGAGCACCCTTTACGGCTCCGACGCTATGACCAGCGTGGTCCAGGTCTGGACCCGCACTGGCAATACTCGAACTCCTGAACTGCGCTTGAGCGCCGATGGCGGAAACTTCTCGACCGCCAGTGGATATGCGAGTCTGGCGGGCGCTTACGGCCGTTATGACTACAACCTGTTCGGCGGCCAGTTCAACACCGCCGGAGCCTGGATCAACAATTCGTATTCGGATTCCCTGCAGGGTGCGAATGCGGGGGCCGCATTCAACAACCAGACGTCGCTGCGCGTCCGTTTTCGCCATTCCAACTCGCACACCGGCATCCCTGGCGAATGGAATTTCAACGGAACTCCGCTGCAGCCGCCCGACCGCAGCGACTGGTCGCAGCTGAATAATATTCTGGGCAGCGCGGAACTGGCTGTCCGGGCTCCCTCGGGTTGGGAGCATCACATCACCGCCTTCGACTATCTCTACCGGTACTACGAGCTCAATGCCACCGGCGACCCGGCACGCATTTTCGATTTCCCCTCGAACGAAGTCGACCGCATCAACCGCGCCGGACTGGAGTACCAGGGAGATTATTCCGAACGCAGCTGGGCGCACACAACCTTCGGTTACCGGGTGGAGAACGAAAACGGTTTTGTCGGCGACCTGAACTTCCCTCCGCAGACTCATGGACAGCGACTCAACAACGACGCGTACCTGCAACAGCAAGTCACGCTGGGCCCTGTGGAACTCATCGCCGGGGGGCGCCTGATCCACAACAGTGCCGCGGGCAACACCGCCGTGCCGCGGGTTGCCCTGACCTGGCAAGCCCTGCATGGCGGCGCGATTTTTTCCGGAACCCGGCTTCGATTTTCCTATGCCACCGGATTCAAGGAGCCCCGCCTGGAAGAAACCTTCGCCGGCCCTCCATTTACGCGGCCGAATACCGCGCTGAAGCCGGAGCGCTCCCGCTCCTTCGAAGCGGGACTGCAGCAGAATTTTCTGCAGGGCAGGGGGCTCTTCACCGCCACCTACTTCCACAATCTGTTCCATGACCAGATCAACTACGTCACCGTGGATCCGGTAAACTTCATCGGCGAATACGTCAACGTGAACCGGGCGCTGGCCCACGGGGTGGAGGCTGGATTGCAGGGCAAGCTGCGCTCGCGCCTGCTGCTGAATGCGGCCTACACCTACACTTCGACGCAAATCCTGGTGAATCCCGCTCCCGTAAATTCCCTGTTCAATCCCGGCCAGCCGTTGCTGCGGCGGCCGAAGCATTCGGCGACAGTCTTGGTCAGCTATCTTGGGGCACGCTGGGGAGCCAACCTGGGTGGAAGTTTCGTGGGACGGCGTCCGGATTCTGATTTCCTGGGCTTCCAGATAGATCACGCCGGCGGGTATGTGCGCGCCGACGTTGGCGGATGGTATGCGATCCACCCGCGCCTGACCGCCTATGTGAACGTCGAAAATGCGCTGGACCGCCGCTATAACGAGGTAGTGGGGTATCCGGCATTACCGGTCAATTTCCGCGCAGGCCTCCGCTTCCGCCTGGGCGGCGACTAACGACAAACCGGCAAGGGACAGACCACACGGCTGTCTCAAGGCGAAACGAGCGCGGGCCCGCCGGGTGCCGGGGCGAACGAGATGTGGAGGAAGGAAATGCGGCGTTGGAGCGCAAACGAAAACGCGAAACCAGAAACTCGAAACTTTAACTAACCTTCTCCGGCGCCCGCGGCAAGGGCAAGGGCATTGAGGCAGCGTTCTTGGCCCCAAAATACTTGGTGCGCGCCAGGATCAGCTTCTCAATCTCCCGTTCCTGGAGAGGCTGCTGCCGCCCGAGCAGATGGGTGACCAGCGCGATCTGCGCAAAATGCTCCACCGTCTCCATCTTCATGTAGGCGTGTTCGAGGGTGTCGCCATAGGCCACTACCCCATGATTCGACATCAGAATGGCATCATAATTGGGGACATACGGCTCCAGACTCTGCGCCAGTTCCGAGGTTCCGGGAGTTCCGTAGCGAGCCAAAGGAATGCAGCCGAGGCCCATGACCACCTCGCAGACGAGAGGTTCGGTCAGCGCGATGCCAGCCGCGGCAAATCCGGTCGCGGTCGGGGGATGAGCATGCACAATCGCCTTTACGTCGGCGCGCGCGCGATAGATCATCAAGTGCATCTCGAGTTCGCTGGTCACGTTGCGGCGCCCGGCAAGTTTCTGGCCCTCGAGATCGACAATCACGAGGTCCGTGGGACGCATTGCCCCCTTGCTCAGTCCCGTAGGCGTCACCAGGATTCGATTGGGGGCCAACCGGACGGAGAGATTCCCGTCCATTGCCGCCACGAATCCTTTCTCGTGCAGCATCCGTCCGTAGCGGACAATTTCTTCCCTGTGTTTGCGTTCCGTAGGCATTCCTAACCTTAGGGGAGATGGCAAAAAGCGGGCCGCAGGCGGCATCCGCATACTATCAGCCATTCACGGCCCCACACAATCCATTTTCGTCAAAAATCCATTTCAATTCCACCCTGAAATGAGCGCGGATCAGACTTGTCTCCCTATAATCGTCTTGCGTGCTGGTTTCCGATTTTCACTACGAGCTTCCGGAAGAATTAATTGCCCAGCAGCCTTTGCCGGATCGGGCCGCGTCGCGCCTGTTGCACCTCTCCAGGTCGACCGGAAGCTTCCAGGATTGCCGATTTCGCGATTTCCCCGCGCTCCTTCGTCCCGGCGACCTCGTCGTGTTCAACAACACAAAAGTGTTTCCCGCGCGCCTTTATGCTCGCCGCAAAGGTCTTAAGTCCGAGCCGCTGAGTCCCCGCAATCCCGCCTCCCCTAATTTTCTTCGCGGGCGCGTTGAAGTCCTGCTCACCCGCCAATTGCAGAAAAATCCCAATGAATGGGAATGCCTGGTGCGGCCCGGGCGCAAGATCGGCGTAGGCGAGCAACTCTTCTTCGGCGATCACGATGAACTCCAGGCGGAAGTTATTTCCCGCGGAGACTTCGGCGAGCGCCGCATCCGCTTCGCCGAAGTCGACGACTTCTTCGCCCGGGTGGAACAGGTTGGCCACATCCCGCTCCCGCCCTACATCTCGCGTCCCGATACCCCGGTGGACCATGCCCGCTATCAGACTGTCTACGCCCGGGAACGCGGCTCCGTTGCCGCTCCGACTGCCGGACTCCATTTCACTCCGGAGGTCCTCGCTCAACTGGCGCAGCGCGGGATCGAGACAGCGGAAATTACGCTTCACGTCGGGCTCGGCACCTTTCAACCCATCCGCACGGAAAAGGTTGAAGAACATCATTTGCACGCGGAAAAATATTTAATTAGTCGGGAAGCTGCCGCCAGAATCCAGCAGGCTCGCGAGCAATCCCGCCGCGTCGTTGCCGTGGGCACGACGACGGTTCGCACTCTGGAATACGCCGCCCGCCATTCCGGGGGCGAGGTCCAGCCGGGCTCCGGCGAAGCCGATCTATTCATCTATCCGGGATACAACTTCCAGGTCGTGAACGCGCTCCTGACCAATTTCCACCTGCCGCAATCCACGCTGCTGATGCTGGTCTGCGCTCTGGGAGGAAAAGAGAACGTGATGCGAGCCTATGCGCATGCCGTGAGGCAGGGGTACCGTTTTTACTCGTACGGGGATTGCATGTTCGTAGACTAGTCCGCGGGCAGTTCCTGCCCAGCCCGTCGAACGATCCAGAACGCCGCAATTGACTACATTGAAGCCCCTAGGCCGGAAAATAAACGATTCGCAGTATGTCCTACAGTGTTTCCGAACTGGCAGACTGCCCGCGTGGCGAGTGACTTAGAGGAACGCATTCAGCAACTTTGTGCCCAGATAGCGGCAACTCAACAGGACGAGGAGCTATACCGCTTATGCGTGGAGTTGCGAAATGCGCTGAACGATCACATTCGTCGGCTTCGGCAGCAAGTGGACCAATATCGCAACTCTCTGAACAAAGCTCCCGGAAAGGGAAGATCAGAGGATGTTGGATGAAGAATCGAAACGCAGAGTGAAAGAGTTGTGCAATCGCATTGCGAACGAACAAGACCACAAGCAATTTTCTGTACTGATAGCGGAATTGAACCAGTTGCTTGATCCTAACGATGGTAAGACCAGCCCGGCCGAACTCTCTAAGAAACAGTCGTAACGTTCACCGCTGAAGGCTCCCTGCCCAAAGCACCGGGCACCCTGGCGAGGTGCCCAAAGCAGTACCTCAGACAAGACTCCGATTGGAAACGGCATCGCACCCGTGTTTCCTGTGAAGTTGTCCCTTGACTTCTTCGCGAGCGCCGCTGGGCAGTCCGGTGGAGGCGGGCTGGCGCTGAAAATAGAAACGGGCACCCGCAAGGGTGCCCGTTCTCATACGACGGAGACTGCAACCTGAAAAAAATCTACGCCCGCGCGCCCACGGCGGTTGTCTCGCTCGCGCCCACGGCTTTCTCTTCGCCGTTCGCCTTCTGCTGCTGGGGTTGCGGCTGCCCGCCCTTGCGGATATCAATGCCGCCCTTGAAGAACGCACCGTCTTCGATCGAAATGCGCGCCGCGATTACGTCGCCGGTCAGCGAGCCATCACTGCGGATATCGACCCGGTCGCTGGCGGTGAGGTTTCCGCGGACTTTGCCCAGCACCACGATCTCCCGCGCGTTAATGTTGGCCGAAACCACTCCGTTGCGGCCCACGGTCACGCGATTGCCGGAGAGATTGATGGACCCTTCCACCCGGCCATCAATATAAAGAGACTCGGAACCTGTCACCTCGCCCTTGATCACCAGCGACTTGCCGATAGTCGCCTGATCGGCGGTAGTAGTGGTGACCGGACGCGGCGCGCTGACCGGCTCACTGGCCGTCATCGCGGGGGCGCTCGGGGTAGGCGTAACTGGGCGCTCCGGCTCGCCGGGCCGGGCAGGGCTCTGAGGCTGATTTGTGGGCTTCCACATGGGACGTATGGTTCCTTTCCTTGTTGGGATTAGAGCTCTCTGGCCGCACTTTCGTGACCAAAACGAATTGTACTCCCGAGTCTCAAATTGAGCGCTGTGGAAATCCCTTTATTTGCAACGAAAGTTCATGCCATGGTACGTACTGTTGGTTTGCGGCCTGCCGGTAGCATCGGCCACTTGGCACCTCGTTTGTACCTCCTCCTTGTAATGATTCCCGGAATTGATGCGCACTCCATACCCTTTTGGCCGGTCCGGGCGTTATCCTCAGCAATGAGCCGTGAGCTATGAGCAATGAGTAAGGCCAGGAGTGCTTCCGCGGCCCCGGTTCCTCATGACTCGTCGCCTAAAGCTCAGTCAGGAGCGCTTGCATGACCGACTCTACCCTCGTCAGTCCGATTTCCATCTCCCGTCCCGAACCGGGTGAATACGCGCCTTACTATGACCGCTACATATCCCTCGTACCGACCACCGACATCCTCGGCACGCTGGAATCGCAGCGCCGGCAGATGCTTCTTCTGCTTTCCGGACGCGACGAATCCGACGGCGACTTCCGCTACGCGCCCGACAAGTGGTCCGTCAAGGAAGTCCTGGGCCATGTCTGCGATACCGAGCGCATCTTTGCCTACCGCGCCCTTCGCATCTCACGCGCCGACCGCACTCCCATCGAAGGCTTCGAGCAGGACGACTATATCCGCAACGGACCTTTCTCTCGCATCGCGCTGGCGGAAGTGGTCGAAGACTACATCGCGGTGCGCCGCGCTACGCTGACCCTGCTGCGCAACCTGGATGAGCAAGCCTGGACCCGCCGGGGCATCGCCAACCAAAACGAGGTCAGCGTTCGAGCCATCGCCTATACCATCGCGGGCCACGAACTCCATCACCGCCAAATCCTGG
>Ga0070741_10008800_pt1 | contig 20025 bp, 13 predicted proteins | sample Coa_R1_4_FD_66440 | JGI IMG/M metagenome (GOLD analysis project Ga0070741, IMG submission 66440) | Surface soil microbial communities from Centralia Pennsylvania, which are recovering from an underground coalmine fire - Coalmine... | ecosystem: Environmental > Terrestrial > Soil > Unclassified ...
AATCCAGGATCTCGTCTGGCACAGGCGTCAGCGGCGTATCAGGTGTGAGATTCTTCCGTCTGCGGCGCATAGCGTCTCCTCATGCTATGCCCCACACACGAAATTTCGGATACCCTCGCGCTCGAAGACGTCCACGCGCGCGACGGCCGCGGTGTCGGCGCTCGGCGCGGTGTAGATCGGGCGCAACGTTCTGCGCCTACACCTCCCCGAGCGCCTCACTCAACCCATCAGTGACGGCAATCAGGACGTCCTAGGCGCCTGAGCACTCAACACCGAGCACTCAGCACCGAGCACTCAGCACCGAGCACTCAGCACCGAGCACCCAAGCACGTAACACCCAACACCCAACACTCAGCACTCAGCACTCGAGCGCTGAGCACTCAACACCCAGCACTCAACACCCAACACTCGGTCAGAACTGGAACCGAAGCGTGAACTGCAACATGCGCATGTTGTTCGCCTGGTTGTTGATCTGCCCGAACGACGAATTCCCGAACGCCGAACTCGCCGGCGCCGCCCACTGGACGATGTTGAACATGTTCAGGACTTCGAGCCGGATGGACGCGGCCGTGCCGGCGCCCGTGTGGACCTGCTTGCTCAGGCCGAAGTCGACGTTGTCGCGCCACGGCGAGAGGACGCCCAGCATGCGCGGCGCGTTGCCGAGCTGATTGAGCGGCGTCGCGGTGAAGGCGGCGAGGTTGTAGTACTGATTGTCGGCGGTGTTCGCCGTGATGCGATCCGTGATGTTGCCCGACGCCAGAATCGGCTGTCCCGTGACCGTCGGACGCAGCGTGCCGCCGTAGAGGAACGGCGTGCCGGTCACGTTCTGCGTCACGCCGAGCGGGAAGCCGCTCTGCATCGTGATGGCGAGCGTCGCGCTCCAGCCGCCGAGCACCGCGTCGGCGACGCCGCTGTTGCTCAGGAACTTCTGTCCCTTGCCGAACGGCAGGTTGACGATCGGCGCGATCACCAGCTTGTGCGGCGAGTCGAGCAGGCTGCGCCCGTACTCGGCGTCGGGGTTGTACGTCGCCGATCCCGGGATCACCTCGTAGTAGTTCTGCAGCCCCGGATTGCTCGAGTAGTAGTTGCTCTCGCCGAACTGGTTGTCGTTCAGGCGGCTATACGTGTAGCTGAACGTGCCGCCCCACAGCCCCGTCGTCCGCTTGCGGATCTGGAAGATCGCCGCGTTGTACTGCGAGCGCGCGCCGGTCGACTGCTGCATGTAGACGTTGCCGAACTCCGGGAAGGGCCGCATCAGCTGACCGATTTCGATCGTCTGCCGCGTCGAGAATTGACCGGCCGCCGCGACGCCGTAGAACGGGTTGGTCACGAGCGACGACGTGTTCGCCATCGTGCCGAGATACTTCGGATCGATCTGGTTGATGTTGATCAGCGCGTTGCCCGATCCGCCCCAGCTCATGTTCGAGCCGGTGAGGCCGGTGTAGCCGACCGACACGCTGACGCCGCCCGGCAGCTCGCGCTGGATGTCGACCGAGTACTGCTGGACGCGCGGCGCGCCCTTGTTCGGATCGACGAAGTAGATGTCGCCGCCGGTGCCCGTCAGCAACCCCTGCGTGTTGCCCGACGGCTGCACGAGCCCGTTCGGGAACGGATTGCTCATCGTCACCGTCGGGACGCCGGACGGCTGCGGCACGAGGGTCGTCGCGGAGTAGCCGATCTGGCCCCAGCCGGTCGTGCCCGCGGCGGCGTAGTTCCATGGCGAGAAGTACAGGCCCCATCCGCCGCGCACCACCGTCTTGTCGTTGAGGCTGTAGACGGCGCCGATGCGCGGTGCCGGCTTGATCGCGGGCTGGTTGCCCTGCACGGTCGGCGCGCCGTTGACGCCGGCGAACACGAGACCGCCGAGCACCTGACGCGGCTGCTTCGTGATCGGATCGATGAAGCTGACCATCGAGTTCAGCGGGTTGACCGCCGTCTGGTCGAAGTTCACCGAGATCTGGTTGTTGCGCTCCTGCAGGCCGGTCTCGCGTTCGAGGCGGAGACCGTAGTTCAGCGTCAGCTTGCCGTTCACGCGCCAGTCGTCCTGGATGTAGCCGCTGTAGTACTTCACGAAGCCGTCGACGGGCGTGTTGAGCGGCACGCCGGCGCTCGTCGGCGCGGGATAGCCCATGAGGAGATCGGCCAGCGCGTTCCCAGTGTAGGTGCCGGTAAAGCTGAACGCGCCGGTCGAGGCGCCGTAGTTGGTCGACGTCACGCCGATGATGCGGAAGTCGCCGCCCATCTTCACGCTGTGCGTGCCGGTCAGGTGGCTCAGCGTCCCGTTGCCGCCGTACTGGTAGTAGCCGTTGGCCTGCTTCGCCGTCCACCCCGTGCCCATGTAGCCGGTGATCGACATCGACGGGAAGCGCGTCGGATCCGCGAACTGGTTGACGAGCGCGCTCGGCCACCCGAGCTGCGACACGTTGAAGTTCAGCGGGTTGCCGTTGCGGTCGTTCAGGTTGTAGTTGTCGTCGAAGTGGTTGTAGCCGCCGCGCAGCGTCAGCACCGTCGCGTCGCTCAGCACGTACGTGTTGTTGGCGACGAAGGTGTGAATGACGCGATCGAGCTGGTAGCTCTGGCCCGCGAAGTCGTGCGTCGGGTTGTAGTTCGTGTTCGCTTCGTGCGTCACCTGCTGCAGCCAGAAGCCGGTCAGCGCGACGCGGTCGCTGAAGTGGTGGTCGCCTTTGATCGTGTACTGATACGCCTTGTTCGGCAGCAGGTCGGTGTAGCTGTAGTTCGACTGCCCGTTGTCGACCTGCGAATCCGGCGTCGGCAGGTAGCTCGCGAGCTTCACACCGACCGAATTCAGGCGGCTCGCCGGGATCACGTTGCCCGGGAACGGCTGGCCGGTGAGCGGATCCTTGATCGTCACCTGCTGCCCGCTGCGCGTCACGCCGTTGAAGTTGCCCGAGAGTTCCGCGGCCGTCGGCACGAGGAACGTGTTCTGCTGCGGCTGGTTGTCGACGTACTTCTCGCCGGCGAACCAGAAGAACGTCTTGTTCTTCACGATCGGCCCGCCGAAGCCGCCGCCGCCGTCGCGCCAGTACTCGGGCGAGTTCGGCTGCCCCTTCAACTTCGGAATGAGCAGCTCGCTGACGAGCGACTCCGGACGAAACACCGTGTAGCCGGATCCGTGGAAATCGTTCGATCCCGACTTCGCGGCCATGTTCATCACGCCGCCGCCGGTGCGCCCCATCTCCGCGTCGTAGGTGTGGATCTGCACCTTCATGTCCTGCACCGCTTCGATGCTCGGATTGGTCGACGCGCGGTTCTGCAGGTCGGTGACCGGGAAGCCGTCCACGAGGTAGTTGTTGCCGCGGACCGCGCCGCCGCCCATCGACATTGCGGAGTTGCCCACCTGGTCCTGCATGCGGTTCCAGTGCGCGTTGCCGCTGGTCTGCACGGTCGGCGCGAGATTGGCCATCAGGAACACGCTGCGGCCGGCGGTCGGAATCGACTCGAGCGCTTTCGTGTCGAGCGTTTCCGCCGTCGACGCGTTGCTCGTCTCGATGAGCGGCGCTTCCGCCGTCACCATCACCGTCTCCTCGATCGTGCCGATCTCGAGTTGCACGTCGAGCGTGACGAACTGCTGCGTCCCGATGGCGACGCCCTTCCGCTCGAACGTCTTGTAGCCCTGCACCGAAACCTTGATGGTGTATGAGGACGGATCGACCGCGGGGAACGAGTACTCGCCGACGCCGTTGCTGATCGTCTCGCGCGACACGTTCGTCGCGGTGTTGATCAGCGCCACCGTTGCGCCAGGGATCACGCCCTGCGCATCTTTCACCGTTCCGCGAAGCCCGCCCGTAAACGATTGTGCGTGTAGCGAGACGGCGACCAAGGCACAGGCAGCCGACAGCAGTAGCGTCCGCATCTCAACCCTCCTGAGGAGACGTGACCGGGGGTGTCCGAGCGCCGACGACGTGAGGTAAGAAATTTGTGAGGGAGTCTACTACTGCGGGTCGATCTTCGAAACGGAAATCGCGGTGCCTTTCAGCTCGCCGGTGATTTTGACGTGGGCGCCGGCGTTTTTCTCCAAATCTTTGAAGTCCTGGTTGGCGATGTCGTAGACCTTGCCGTCGGCGCCGAGGAGCACGTACTTCGACCCGCCTTTGACGCACGCGACGGTGCAGTCGTGGTCCGACATCTTCCCCTGATCTTCCGCCGCCTCCTCGTGCTTCGCCTTGCAGAGGCTGTCGCTGATCTGGCCGGTGAACGTTTGGTCCGCCGCGACGGGGGCGACGAGCAACAGGGCGAGCACGAGTGATTTCATCACGACCTCAAAAAAGCTGGGGGCCGATCTTACCAGCCCCCAGCCTCGAGCCACCAGCCCTTAGAACTGGTACCGCAGCGTGAATTGAATCATGCGCATGTTGTTCGCTTGATTCGTGATCTGCCCGAACGCCGAGTTGCCGAACGCCGTGCTCGCGGGCGCGGCCCACTGCACTTCGTTGAACAGGTTCAGCGCGTCGATGCGGATCTGCGCCGACTGGCTGCCGACCGTACGGAAGCTCTTGCTGACCGACAGGTCGACGTTGTTCCGCATCGGCGACAGGATGCCCGGCAGCGTGCGCGGCGCATTGCCGAACTGGTTCGCCGCCACCGCGGAGAACGCCGCCGGATTCAGGTACACGTTGTCGTTCGTGTTCGCCGAGATCCGGTCGGTGACGTCACCCGCCGTCAGGAACGACTGACCCGGGACGACGTTCGGCCGCGGCGTGCCGCCGAACAGGAACGACGTCGTCGTCAGGTTCTGCGTGACGCCGATCGGGAAGCCGCTCTGCACGGTGATGACCGTCGTCGCCGACCAGCCGCCGAGGACGAGATCCTTCCAGCCTTCCGCCGCGAACTTGTGACCCTGGCCGAGCGGGATTTGCAGTGTCGGCGCGATCACGAGCTTGTGCGGCGAATCGAGCAGCGACCGCCCGTACTCCGCATCCGGGTTGTAGTACGCCGAGCCCGGGATGACGGTGTAGTTGTTCTGCAGACCCGGGTTGACCGAGTAGTAGTTGGCCTCGCCGAACTGGTTGTCGTTCAGCCGGCTGTAGGTGTAGCTGATCTGTCCGCCCCAGAGTCCCGTGATGCGCTTCTTGAGCGAGATGATCCCCGCGTTGTACGCGGAGTGCGCGCCCGTCGACTGCATCATGTAGACGTTGCCGAATTCGGGGAACGGCCGCATCAGCTGACCGCGCGGAATCGTCGCGAGCGTGGCGAACTGGCCGGCCGATGCGACGCCGAAGAACGGGTTCGGCACCTGCGTCAGCGTGTAGTTCGCCGGCAGGCTCTGATACTTCGGATCGAGCTGGTTGATGTTGATGTAGCCGCTCGTCGAACCGGAGTTGGAGCCGGCCCAGCTGAGGTTCTGACCGATCGCGCCGGTGTAGCCGAGCGACAGGCTCATGTTGCCCGGCAGCTCGCGCTGCAGGTCGGCGGAGAACTGGTGCACGCGCGGCGCGCCCTTGTTCGGGTCGACGAAGTAGATGTCGCCGCCCGTGCCGGTCAGCAGTCCGAGCGTGTTCCCCGTGGGCTGCACGAGGCCGGCCGGGAACGGGTTGGTCATCGAGACGGTCGGCGCGCCGCTCGTCGACTGCTGCACGAGCGTCGTCGCCGAGTAGCCGATCTGGCCCCAACCCGTCGTGCCCGCGGCCGGGTAGTTCCACGGCGAGTAGAACAATCCGTAGCCGCCGCGCAGCACGGTCTTGTCGTTGAAGCTGTAGACGCCGCCGACGCGTGGCGCCGCCTTGATCGCCGGCTGGTTGCCCTGCACCGTCGGCGCGCCGTTCTGGCCCGCGAAGACCAGGCCGCCGAGGAGTTGGCGCGGCGCGCCGGTGACCGGATCGAGCACGGACACCTGCGAGTTCAACGGGTTGACCGCGTTCTGCGCGAAGTTGACCGAGATCTGGTTGTTCTTCTCCTGCAGACCGGTCTCGCGCTCCAGACGCAGGCCGTAGTTGAGCGTCAGCTTCTGGTTCACGCGCCAGTCGTCCTGGATGTAGCCGCTGTAGTAGTTGACGTAGCCGTTCACGTGACCGTTGAGCGGCACGCCGGCGCTCGTCGCCGCCGGATAGCCGAGCAGCAGGTCCGCGAGCGCGTTGCCGCTGAAGCCGCCCGTGAAGCTGAACGACCCGGTCGACGCGCCGTAGTTGATCGCATCGACGCCGATGATGCGCCAGTCGCCGCCGACCTTCACGTTGTGGCTGCCGGCAAGCTTGGTCAGCGTACCGTTCGCGCCGTACTGGTAGTAGCCGTTCGCCTGCCGCGCCGTCCAGCCCGTCCCCATGTAGCCGGTGATCGACATCGACGGGAAGCGGTTCGGATCCGCGAACTGGTTGATGAGCGAGCTGGGCCACCCGAGCTGCGACACGTTGAACGCGAGCGGGTTGCCGTTGCGATCGTTCAGGTTGTAGTTGTCGTTGAACTTGTTGTACCCGCCGCGCAGCGTGAGCACCGTCGAATCGCTCAGCACGTACGTGTTGTTCGCGACGAACGTGTAGATGCTGCGATCGAGCTGGTAGCTCTGGCCCGCGAACGCGTTCGTCGGGTTGTAGTTCGAGTTGGCTTCGTGCGTGATCTGATCGAGGAAGAACCCGGTCAACGCGATGTTCTGGTTGAAGTGGTGGTCGCCCTTGATCGTGAACTGGTGCGCTTTGTTCGGCAGCAGGTCGGTGTAGCTGTAGTTCGTGTTGCCGTTGTCGATCTGCGAGTCCGGCGTCGGCAGGTAGCTCGCGAGCTTCGCGCCCACCGCGTTGATGCGGCTCGCCGGAATCACGTTGCCGGGGAACGGCAGGCCGGTGAGCGGATCCTTGATCGTCACCTGCTGCCCGCTGCGCGTCACGCCGTTGAAGTTGCCGGCGAGCTCCGCCGCCGTCGGCACCAGGTAGGCGTTCTGCTGCGGCTGGTTGTCGATGTAGGCCTCGCCCGCGAACCAGAAGAACGTGTGGTTCTTGACGATGGGCCCGCCGACGCCGCCGCCGCCGTCACGCCACTCCTCGGGACGATTGGCCTGTCCCTTCAGTTTCGGAATGAGGAGCTGATCCTCCCACGCCGTCGGACGGCCGAGGAAGTAGCCGCTGCCATGGAAATCGTTCGCGCCCGACTTGGCGGCCATGTTGATGACGCCGCCGCCCGTGCGGCCCATTTCCGCGTCGTAGGTGTGGACCTGCACCTTCATTTCCTGCACCGCTTCCATGCTCGGATTGGTGGAGGCGCGGTTCTGCAGGTCGGTGACGGGGAAGCCGTCGACGAGGTAGTTGTTCGCGCGGACGGCGCCGCCGCCGATCGACACCGCGGAGTTGCCGACCTGATCCTGCATGCGGTTCCAGTGCGCGTTGCCGCTCGCCTGGACCGTCGGCTGCAGGTTCGCCAGCATGAACACGCTGCGGCCCGCCGTCGGAATCGCTTCGATCGCCTTCGCGTCCATCACGTCGCCCGTCGACGCGTTGGTCGTCTCGATGAGCGGCGCGTCCGCGGTGACCGTGATCGTCTCTTCGAGCTGCCCGACTTCGAGCGTGACGTCGAGGCCGACGACCTGCGACGTCGAGATGCGCACGCCCTTGCGCTCGAACGTCTTGTATCCGGAGACGCCCGCTTTCACCGTATAAGTGCCGGGTTCGACCGCCGGGAATGAGTACTCGCCCACCTCGTTGGTGACCGTTTCGCGCGAGACGTTGGTGCCCTCATTCGTCAGCGTGACCGTCACGCCGGGAATGATGCCCTGCGGGTCTTTCACGACGCCGCGCAGGCCGCCTTGGCTGCTCTGCGCGGACAGACCGCTGGTCGTCATCGCGATCATCGCGACGATCCCCAGCAGCCCGTACGTAAATCTACGGACGCTTTGCATCGTTTTCTCCTCCCTGATGCCGGTGCAGTTGGTGAGCCCGATTCGGTAGGACGGTGCCCCCCGACGCCGCCCAGGGTCTTGTGTACGTCGGATGTTTTATCACCGCTCGCATGCGAACGATCCGCGGTTGTGACACGGCCGTGACGCGATTTTCCGGCGCGATCCAATCGACCGAAGTGTCAGCGAACGTCATCGCGCGTCTCTGTTTGAAACGGCCGAGGTCCTCATCGCGGCCGTTGTCTGCTACCATCGCCTTCTCCTGATGACCCCTGGGCGTGACGTGCGGCGGTGGCCCGTTCTCGTCGGCGGCGGACTCCTCAACATCGCAATCGGGACTTACTACGCCTGGAGCGTCTTCGTGCCGCCGCTCGAGCAGGAGTTCGGCTGGTCGCGCACGCAGACCTCGTTCGTCGCCACGATCGACATGGTCATGCTCGCGACGACGTTCTTTCTCGCGGGCTTCATCCTCCGCCGGGTCGGACCCCGGCCCGTCGCGTTTTTCGGCGGCCTGATGTTCAGCCTTGGGCTCTTCTTTGCGAGCTTCACCCACTCGCTCGCCACGCTCTACCTCACCTGGGGCCTGATGGTCGGCACCGGCCTCGGCTTTGGCTACCTCACGCCGATTACGGTCGGGTCGCTCTGGTTCCCGCATCAGCGCGGGCTCGTCAACGGCCTCGCGATCGGGATCTTCGCCGCCGGCTCCGGCGTGTTCGGGCCGTTCGCCGGGCTGCTCATCGACCGCTTCGGCTGGCGGGTCACGTTTCAGATCCTGTCGGCGATCTTCTTCGGCTTCACGATGGTCGGCGCGTACTTCCTGACCGATCCGCCGCACGGCTACGAAGCGCCGCCGGTGAAACCGCGCGGTCCCGCAACGCATCTCAAGGTGGCGGGCATCGACGTCCCCACCTCCGAGGTCGTGCGCCTCCCGTCGTTCTACAAGCTCTGGATCGCGTACGCGCTCGGCACCACGGCGGGGACGATGGTCATTTCGCAGCTCGTGCCGTTTGCGCGATCGGCGGGGTTGAGCCCGCGCAACGCGGCCCTGGCGATTACGATCGGCGCGGTCGGCAGCGCCACCGGCCGGTTCTTCTCGGGCTGGATGTCGGATCACTTCGGCCGGCTGTTCACGCTGCGCGGCATCATCTTCATCTCGATGCTCGCGACGCCCGCGCTCTACGCGCTGCGCGAACAGATCACGCTCTTTTACGCCTTGCTGTTCGTCGTCTACTACTGCTACGGCACGCAGCTGTCGGTGTACACCGCGCTCGCCGGCGATTTCTACGGGACGAAATATCTCTCGACGAACTACGGCCTGCTGCTGATGGCGTGGGGCTTTGCCGGCATTCTCGGTCCGCTCGTCGGATCGGGCGTGTTCGTGGCGACGGGACACTACCGCTACGCGTTCTTCGGCGCCGCCGTCTTCGCCCTCGGCGCGCTCGGGTTGCTGTTCATCGTCCGCCCGCCGCAACGGTCGTCAGTCATCAGTCCTCAGTCGGCAGTCTGAGTCGGCCGTCGGAGTCGGCGGTCGGAAGTCGGCAGTCGGAGTCGGCAGTCGACTGAGACTGGCGACTGGCGACTGAGACCGTCGACTGAGACTGACGCCTGACGACTGGTAGACTGATGACTGAGATGGTTTCGCCGTTCCGCCGGTTGCTGGGCTACGCGCTTCGCTACCGCCGCGACTTCACGATCGGCCTCCTCTGCGTCGTCATCACGACCGCGATCTCGCTCGCGGCGCCGAAAATCCTGCAGTACGCGATCGACGACCTGACGCGCGGCGTGACGCGCGCGAAACTGCTCGAATACGGATCGCTGCTGCTGTTCATCGGCGTGTTCGGCGGCGTCTTCCGGTTTCTGATGCGCCGCATCCTGACTGGCGTGTCGCGCCACATCGAGTACGACATGCGGAACGACTTCTTCGCGCACCTGGAGACGCTGCCGCTCGCGTACTTCCAGGCGCACCGCACGGGCGACCTGATGTCGCGCGCGACCAACGATCTGAACGCCGTCCGCATGATGATCGGCCCGGCGGTGATGTACTCGGCGAACACGATCCTGACCTTCGGCGTGGCGCTGACGATGATGATCCTCATCGACGGGCGGCTGACGCTCTGGTCGCTCATCCCGCTGCCGTTCGTGTCGATCTCGGTGAAGTTCTTCGGCAGCGCCATCCACAAGCGATTCGAGCAGATTCAGGCGCAGCTCTCGGAGGTGAGCGCGGTCACGCAGGAGGCGCTCGCCGGCGTCCGTGTCGTCCGCGCGTACCGGCAGGAGGCGGCGGAGCTGGAGCGGTTCCGGCGATCGAACGAGGAGTATCTGCGCCGCAACCGGCGGCTGATCGTGCTGCAGGGCTTCTTCTTCCCGAGCATGTCGTTCTTCCTCGGCCTCGGCGCGTTGCTCGTGCTGTGGCTCGGCAGCCGCGACGTGATCGCCGGCCGGATCTCGCTCGGCGAGTTCGTCGCGTTCAACGCGTACCTGACGCTGCTCGCGTGGCCGATGATTGCGTTCGGCTGGGTGACGAACATGCTGCAGCGCGGCATGGCCTCGTGGAAACGGATGCTCGAGGTGCTGTCGACCGAGCCGGCGATCCGCGACGAGGCCGGCTCGAGCCCGACGATCCGCGGCGAGATCGAATTCCGCGATCTCGTCTTCAAATTCGGCGGCACGGTCGTCCTCGATCGCGTGAGCGCCCGCATCGAGGCGGGGCAGACGGCGGCGCTCGTCGGCGTCACCGGGTCCGGCAAGTCCACGCTGATTTCGCTGCTGGCCCGGCTGCACGATCCGCCGCCCGGCAGCGTCTTCATCGACGGCGTCGACGTGCGCGACATCCCGCTCGCGGTGCTGCGCGGCGCGATCGGCTTCGTGCCGCAGGAGCCCTTCCTGTTCTCCGACACGCTGGCCGACAACGTCGCCTTCGGGCTCGACGCCTCGGAGCGCGAGGCGTCAGCCGAGCGCCACGACAAGATTCTCGCCGCCGCGGCCGTCGCGCGGCTCGACAAAGATGTCGTCGACTTCCCCAAGGGCTACGAGACGATGGTCGGCGAGCGCGGCATCACGCTCTCGGGCGGACAGAAACAGCGCACGGCGCTCGCCCGCGCGGTCGTCATCGACCCGAAGATCCTGATCCTCGACGATGCGCTGTCGGCCGTGGATACGTATACCGAGGAGGAAATCCTGGCGCGGCTGCGCGGCGTCATGCGCGCGCGCACGTCGATCATCGTCTCGCATCGCATTTCGACGGTGCGGGACGCCGACGTCATCTTCGTCCTCGATGGCGGCCGCATCGTCGAGCGCGGGACGCACGACGAACTCACCCGGCGCGGCGGCGTCTACGCGGAACTGCACAAGAAGCAGCTGCTCGAAGAAGAGCTGGCGGCGTCGTAAAGGCGAAACAGGCGTGGGACTATTCGTCCCTGAGCGCGGTCATCGGGTCGACGCGTGTCGCCCGCCGCGCCGGTAGCGCGGACGCGATCAGTCCCGTCGTGACGAGCGCGCCGACCGTCGACGCGTAGCTGACCGGATCGAGCGGACCGACGCCGAAGAGCAGCGTCGCCATCAGCCGCGTCAGCCCGACGGCGGCGATCAACCCCACGGCGCCGCCGACCAAGACGGGCTGCATGCCCTGCCGCACGACCATCGCAAAGAGCGCGCGCGGTTTCGCGCCGAGCGCCAGGCGGATGCCGAGCTCGCGCGACCGCTGCGAGACGAAGTACGCGAGGACGCCGTAGACCCCGAGCGCGGCGAGAAACAGCGCGAGCCCGGCAAACGACGCGAGCAGCGCCGTCTGCAGCCGATGATCGCCGAGCGAATCGTCGACGAGCTGACGCAGCGACGTCATCGCGGTGAGCGCGACGTCGGGATCCACCGCGTGCACGGCGCGCCGTGCCGCCGCGATCATCGCGCCCTCGTCGAGCGTGGATCGCACGACGAACGTCATCGGGTTCTGCAATTGCTGGCGGATCGACGAATACACGGCCGGCTGCGCCGCCTTGTCGAGCGCGTCCTGCTGCTCGTCGGCGACGACGCCGACGATCGTGACCCAGGGCGAGTGGTCCTGAGGACGCCCGTACGTGATGCGCCGGCCAACGACGTCCGCGCCGTGGAAGTACGTCCGCGCCAGCGACTCGTTCACGACGGCGACTGGTGGACGATCGGTCGTGTCGCGCTCGTCGAGCAGCCGCCCGGCGATGAGGCGGATGCGCATCGCGGCGAAGTAGCCCGGCGTCACCGAATTGTGGCGCAGCTCGCGCTCGTAGTCGGTGGCGGCGCGGCCCTCGACCGTTGCATCGCCGGTCCACGTGAAACCGCGCAGCGCGAGCGTGCTCGTCGCGCCGACCGCCTCCACGGCCGGCTCTGCACGGAGCCGGCGCTCGATCTCCTCGAATGCATTGAGCCGGGTCTGCGCGTCGGGATAACGCGCGCTCGGCAGCGTCACCGTGAAGGCGACCGCGCCGTCCGGATCGAAGCCGGGATCCACGGCGCGTAGCCGCAGCAGGCTCCGCGCGAGGAGAATCGCGGCCGCGACGAGCACGACCGACAGCGCCACCTCGCCCGCGATGAGCAGCGTGCTGGTGGCGCGGCTCTCGCGCGACCCGGCGTCGCTGCGTTCCTGCAGCCGGTCGGCCGTCGACGATTGCAGCGCCGGGATGACGCCGAACAGCACGGGGGCCGCGAGCGTCAGGGCGGCGGCGAACATCAGCACCGGCGTGTCGAACTGCACGTCCGCGAAGAGCGGCAGCGCCGAGGCCGACAGCCGCAGCAGCGCCGCGCGCGCCGCGAACGCGACCGCGATGCCGACGGCGCCGCCGGCGCTCGAGATCAGCAGCGACTCGGTGAAGAGTTGACGCACCAACCGGCCGCGCGCCGCGCCGAGCGCGCGCCGCACCGCGATCTCGCGCGCCCGCGCCGCCGCGCGTCCGAGCTGCAGGTTCGCGACGTTCGCGCAGACGATCAGAAAGAACAGCGCGACCGCCGCACTCAGCATCAGCAGCGCCGGCCGTGGCGCGTACGCGAAGCTGTCGTGGAGGTTCTCGAGCCGCACGCCCATCTGCGTGTTGGTGTCGGGATAGGTGCGCTCGAGGCCGCGCGCGACCGTGTTCATGTCTTGCTGGGCCTGCGCGAGCGTCACGCCCGGCTTGAGGCGCGCGACGACGCCGAGCCAGTGCGGCCGGCGTGACTTGACGAAGATCGACGGGTCGTACCCCACCGTCAGCCACACCTGCACGTCGCGTCCGGGAAAAAAGAAGTCGCGCGGCATGACGCCGACGACGTCGACGCGGCGTCCGCTGAGCGCAACCGCCCGGCCCACGACGGACGGATCGCCGCCGAAGATCGACTGCCACGCGCCGTAACTGAGGATCGCGACGCGCGAGTGCCCGGCGTACGTCTCCTCGTCGGTGAAGACGCGGCCGAGGAGCGGGCGCGCGCCGAGGACCGAGAACAGGTTGCCGGTGACGCCGAGCGCCTTCAGCGGCTGCGGCTCGCCGAAGCCGGTCAGGAACACGTCGCTCGCGCCGCTGCCGGTGCTGTCGAACTGCTCGTAGGCGGCGATATCGGTGAACACGGCATTCTGGCGCCGCCAGTCGGCGTAGTTGGCGGGCGCGGCGATGTTGCGCGCCCAGTTTTTCAGCGGATTGGTCTCGAAGATGCGCACGAGCCGGTCCGGCGCCGCATACGGCAGCGGCCGCAGCAGGACCGCGCGCGTCAGGCTGAAGACCGTCGTTCCCGCGCCGATGCCGATGGCGAGCGTGGCGATGGCGACGAGCGCGTACACGGGATTACGCCGCAGCGCGCGGACGCCGTAGCGCAGATCCTGCAGCGTCGTGTCGAGCCACGGCAGGCCGCGCTGCTCGCGGCGGTCTTCGGTGAGCTGCATCGATCCTCCCAGGGCGATCCGCGCGGCGCGGACCGCTTCGGCGCGCGGGTAGCCGCGCCGCACGTAGTCGTCGGCGAGCATCTCGAGATGCACGTCGAGCTCGCGGGCGAAGTCCTCGTCCTGCCGGCCGCGGGCGAACAGCGCGCGGACGCGCGACGCGAGGACGAACAGCCGCGTCATGTCATCGCTCCGACAGCCGCAGCAGCCGGCTGATGACGCCCGCGATGCGCGTCCAGTTCTCGGCTTCGGCCGCGAGCTGCCGCCGGCCCGCTTTCGTGATGGCGTAGAACTTCGCGCGCCGGTTGTTGTCGGACGTGCCCCAGCTCGCCGCGATCCACCGCCGCTGCTGCAGCCGCAGCAGCGCCGCGTAGATCGTCCCCTGATTCAGCTGCAGCGCGTCCTCGCTGACCTGCTCGATGCGGCGCGCGAGGCCGTAGCCGTGCTGCGGTCCCATCGCCTCGAGCGTTTGCAGCACCATCAGATCCAGCGTGCCCTGGAGAACCTCGGACTTCGCGTCGCCCATCGCGTCCTCCTGTTGGACGGCCACAGGAGCATAGTGGTTCCCTCGCTTATGATCAAGGGCCGATGGCGCTGCAGGACGACGAGGTACTGGGCAAGGCGTACGACGCACAGCTGATGCGGAGGCTGCTCCGCTACCTGCGCCCGTACTGGCGGAGCGTCGTCGTGGCGTTCGTCGCGATCATCGCCGGCGCGTCGGCCTCGCTCGCGCAGCCCTACATGATGAAGGTGGCGATCGACCGGTACATCGCCGCCGGCCGCCTCGCGGATTTGAACCGCCTCGCGCTCCTGTACCTGGTCGTCCTCGTCGTCGGGTTCGCGTCCGAGTACGTGCAGACGTGGACGCTGCAGCTCACCGGCCAGCGCGTGATGTTCGACCTGCGGACGGCGATCTACGGGCATCTGCAGCGGCTGGACCTCCGCTACTACGACCGCAACCCGGTGGGGCGCCTGATGACGCGCGTCACCTCGGACGTCGACGCCCTGAACGATCTCTTCACGGCCGGCGTCATCACGATCTTCGGCGACATCTTCACGCTCGTCGGCATCATGGTCGTCATGGTGTGGATGAACTGGCAGCTCGCGCTGGTCGCGTTCGCCGCGCTGCCGCTGATCGTCCTCGTCACGCAGTGGTTCCGCCGCAACGTCCGGCAGTCCTACCGCGTGGTGCGCGGGCTGATCGCGCGCATCAATGCCTTCTTGCAGGAGAACATCACCGGCATGGCGACGGTGCAGCTGTTCCGGCGCGAGGCGCTGAACTTCGCGCGCTTCGACGACATCGACGCGAAGCACCGCGACGCGAACCTGCAGTCGGTCTTCTACTACGCGGTGTTCTATCCGGCGATCGAGGCGATCAGCAGCCTGGCGTCGGCGCTGATCATCTGGTACGGCGGCGGCCGCGTGCTCCAGAACGCGCTGACGCTCGGCGCGCTCGTCGCGTTCCTGCAGTACTCGCAGCGCTTCTTCCGCCCGATCAGCGACATGTCCGACAAGTTCAACGTCATGCAGGCGGCGATGGCCTCGTCCGAGCGCATCTTCAAGCTGCTCGACGAGCCGGTCGAGGTCGAGTCGCCCGCGCGTCCGGCGGCGCACGCCCCGCTGGCGGGGCACATCGTCTTCGATCGCGTGTGGTTCGCCTACAACGCCGACGAGTACGTGCTGCAGGACGTGAGCTTCGAGGTCCGGCCCGGACAGCGCGTCGGCATCGTCGGCGCGACCGGATCGGGAAAGACGACGCTGATCAATCTGCTGCTGCGGTTCTACGACGTGCAGCGCGGCCGGATCACGGTCGACGGCATCGACATCCGGGAGCTCGATCTCGCCGAGCTGCGCGGGCTGTTCAGCCTCGTGCTGCAGGACGTGCACCTCTTCTCTGGCACGATCGCCGACAACATCCGCCTGGGCAACACCGCCATCAACGAGGCGCGCGTGCGGATGGCCGCCGAAGCGGTGCACGCCGCGCCGTTCATCGAGCGGCTGCCCGACGGCTACGCGGCCGCCGTGGCCGAGCGCGGCTCGACGCTGTCGGTCGGGCAGAAGCAGCTGCTGTCGTTCGCGCGCGCGCTCGCGTTCGACCCGCGCGTGCTGATTCTCGACGAAGCCACGTCGAGCGTCGATACCGAGACCGAGTTGATCATCCGCGATGCGCTGCAGGCGCTGATGAACGGACGGACGACGATCGCGATCGCCCACCGGCTGTCGACGATCCAGGACATGGATCAAATCCTGGTGCTGCACAAGGGCAGGCTGCGCGAGCGCGGGACGCACCAGGAACTGCTGGCGCAGCGCGGAATCTACTTCAAACTCTTCGAGCTGCAGTACAAAAAGGAGAGTGAGAAGGTCGAAGCTAACTTTGATCGAGCGGCAGCGGACGGGCGGGGAGCGGCGCCGGTTCGGGCTTCTTGAAGATCCGGTCGAGGAACCCCGGCGTCGTCGCGCGCGGGTTCCAGCCGAGGCGCAGCACGTTCAGGTGCACCGGCCGGCGGCCGAAGGCGAGCGCCTCGTTGCAGTTCCACATGTAGACGTCGATTTGGCGTCCCTGCACGGCCGGGCCGGTGTCGAGCACGGTGTAGACACCGTTGTATTTTTGCGGCAGCGAATCGACTTCGATCACCGATCCGACCGGCAGCAGCTCGGGATCGGAGGCGACGATGCCGCTCTGCGCGGCCACGCCGGCCGTCGTCACGAGCCCTTTGCAGTACGCGGTCGCGCTGAACGCGAGGCGCGCGCCCGGCATCGGCAGCGCAATCGTCTCGTGCATGGTCGCCTGGCGCGCGGCGTACTTCGAGTCGAGCGCCGTGACTTCGTACAGCGAGACGAAACTAAACGCCGCCACGACGGTGACGAAGGCTTTCCGCCACACGGACTTCGCAATGATCATCTGGTAATTGGGTCATCTGGTCATTGGGTTACTGAAATTGCTCAGTGGGAATTGCTCGATTGCTCGATTACCCAATGACCCGATCGCGTCAGTGTTTGTGGTGGATCATGTCATGGATGCGGCGGCGACTTGTCACGAAAGCCAGTGCAAGCGGATACGCAATTGCGGCGATGACGAGCGCGCCAAAAAACGATCCAACCGCGTACGGAAAGAGGAACGGTTTCAAAATTGTGATTAGACGCCGCCAGAATTCGCCCTGAAAAGCGGACAATTCGAACAGCGCGGCGACTTGCGATCGAAATCCCGGCGGAAGGTGATGTCCCGTGATCCGCGCCGCCGCCATCGTCACGCCCGCGTAGTACGGCGCGATGATCCACGGCAGGTTCGAGTACACGCCGAGCAGCACGGCGACGCGATTGACGTTCAGCAGGAATGCGAACGTGATCCCGAGAATCGTGTGAAACCCGAGGAACGGCGAAAAGCCGAAGAACACGCCGAGCGCGAAGGCGGCGGCGGTTCGATCGGGCGTGTCGTCGATGTGCAGCAGCTGATCGAGCCAGCGGCGAACCAGCTTCTTGGTCAGATGGATCATCCGAAGTGGCTGTATCCCGGCGGCACCGCCTCGGACGTACCGCCGCGGAGCAGCACGACGTCGGGGCATTCGGTGCAGACGCCGATTCGCGTCAGCGGCACGCCGCCGTGGCGCATCGCGGCGCGCAGACGGTAGCGCGTGCGCGGACGCACGGTGAAGAGCAACTCGTAGTCGTCGCCGCCGGTGATCGCGGCGGTGATCGGATCGCGGCCCCGCGCGTCGAATTCGGATTTGACGGCGTCCCAGATCGGCAGCGCGTCGGCGTCGATCGCCACGCCGACGCCGCTTGCGCGCGCAATCTGATGCGCGCCGTCTGCGAGGCCGTCGCTCAGGTCCACGCAGGCCGTCGCCGCACGGTTGCGCGAGAGGAGCGTGCCGAGACGCACGCGTGGCTCGGGAGACAGATACCGCTCTGCGGTGGACATGTTCACGGCGGAGAACGAGGGACACACGCTCGTGCGCAGGCTCAACAAGCCGGCCGCGGCGGCGCCGATCGTTCCGCTGACATAGAGCTCGTCGCCGGCGCGCGCCCCGCTGCGCGTCAGCGCCTGACGCCGCTTCACCGTGCCGACGAGCGTCACGTCGAGCATCAGCGGACCCGGCGTTCGCGTGAGGTTGCCGCCGACGAGCTGCACGCGGTGCCCTGCGGCGAGCGCGGCGAAGCCAGAGATGATCGCGTCGAAGTCGGGCAGCGGCAGCGCGGCGGGCAGCGCCATCGAGAGCAGCGCCAGCCGGGGCGCCGCGCCCATCGACGCGAGATCGCTGAGGTTGACGGCGAGCGCGCGGCGGCCGATCGCAGCGGGCGGCACGAACGCGCGATCGAAGTGGACCCCCTCGACGAGCGCGTCGACGGTCAACACCTCGACGCGGTTGCGTTCCGGCTCGACGACCGCGGCATCGTCGCCGATGCCGACGAGGACCCATGGCGGCGCCGCGCCGGCCTGCTGCTGAATCCGCGCGACGAGGTCGCGCTCGCTGACGTCGCCGACCGTCATTTCGCGTAGTCGACCGCGCGCGTCTCCCGGATGACGGTCACCTTGATCTGTCCCGGATACTCGAGCTCGTGTTCGATGCGGCGCGCGATGTCCTTCGAGAGCCAGACCGCTTCCTCGTCGGAGATCTTCTCGCTCTCGACCATGATGCGGATCTCGCGCCCCGCCTGCAGCGCGAACGATTTCGACACGCCCTTGAAGGAGTCGGCAATCCCTTCGAGCTTCTCGAGGCGCTTCACGTACGACTCGAGGATGTCGCGCCGCGCGCCCGGGCGCGCGGCGGAAATCGCGTCGGCGGCCTGCACGATCATCGCCTCGAGCGACGGCCAGTCGATGTCCATGTGATGCGCGGCCATCGCCATCACCACCGCTTCGGGCTCGCCGTGCTTGCGCAGGAAGTCGATGCCGAGCTGCAGGTGCGTCCCTTCCATCTCGCGGTCGATCGCCTTGCCGATGTCGTGCACGAAGGCGGCGCGCACCGCCACGTGCGCGTCGAGGCCGACCTCGCGCGCCATGATCCCCGCGAGCCGCGCCACTTCCGCGGAATGCGCGAGGACGTTCTGTCCGTAGCTCGTGCGGAATTTCAGCCGTCCCATCAAGCGCAGGATTTCGGGATGCAAGTCGTGGAGCCCGAGCTCGAAGGCGACGGCGCCGCCTTCCTTCCGGGTCTCCTCGTCGATCTCGTCCCTCACCTTCTGGACGACTTCCTCGATGCGCGCCGGGTGGATGCGTCCGTCGGCGATGAGCCGTTCGATCGCCTTCTTCGCGATCTCGCGGCGGTACGGATCGAAGCCGGACAGGATGATCGCGCCGGGCGTGTCGTCGACGATGAGGTCGACGCCGGTCGCCTGCTCGAGCGCGCGGATGTTGCGCCCCTCGCGGCCGATGATGCGTCCCTTGAGATCGTCGCTCGGCAGATCGACGACCGATACGGTCGTTTCCATCGCGTGCTCGGCGGCGCAGCGCTGGATCGCCTCGGTGATGTACTGCTTCGCGCGCATGACGGCCGTTTCGCGCGCCTCGCCGTCGAGCCGCTTCAGCAGGTTCGCGGCATCGTGCCGCGCTTCGGCTTCCATCTGCTTGACGAGCAGCTCCTTGGCCTCGTCGGCCGTCAGCCCCGCGACGCGCTCGAGCTCCCGCTGCTGCGAGACGACGAGCTGCTCGTACTTCGCCGCGGCCGCAGCCGCCTTTTTCTCCTGGTCGGTGACGGCGCGGTCGCGGGAGGCGAGCTCTTTCTCCAGCCGCTCGATCGTGCGCTGCCGCTCGGCGAGTTGCGCTTCGCGCGCCGCGAGCGTCTGCTCGGCCGTCGCGGACCGCTGGCGCTCGTCGCGCGCCTGGCGCTCGGCGACCATGAGCACCTCGTGCGCCTTCTCCTTGGCTTCGAGGAGCGCTTCTTTCCTGCGGGTTTCGGCGTCGCGCTCGGCGTCCTTGACGATCCGCAGCGCCTGTTCTTCGGCGCGGCCGACGGTTTCAGCGGCGATCCGTTTTCGGTTGGTGATCCAGACGACAAACACCGCCGCGGCGACGATGGCCGTGACGATGGCCGGAACGACGATACTGACGAATATCGACAACACGCGTGACGTCCTTTCGAGTGGCGACCGCGTGACTACGTGGGGAGAACTAAGAAAGGCCCCGCTTTGCCGTGTGGGGAGGTCGTTGAACCTGCGAAAGCAGGTGGAACCGCTGCAAAAAGCCGCGCTTCAGGCTTCCTCGGAACAGAGGCATGCACACCACGCGGCGTCGCGACTCACTTGGGTGATACGTTGGCTCAAGCGAGCCTTCCGCCATCACGCGCAAAGCAGGGAACTCAAACCCTGCTCGCAT
>Ga0070741_10008801_pt1 | contig 20025 bp, 18 predicted proteins | sample Coa_R1_4_FD_66440 | JGI IMG/M metagenome (GOLD analysis project Ga0070741, IMG submission 66440) | Surface soil microbial communities from Centralia Pennsylvania, which are recovering from an underground coalmine fire - Coalmine... | ecosystem: Environmental > Terrestrial > Soil > Unclassified ...
AGCGCGCTGGCCGGCCTGCTCAAGCCCGAGCAGCGCGAGACCTCGCTCGGCCGCGCCGAGGTGCGAGCGTTGTTCCGCGTCCCCAGGGTGGGCGTCATCGCAGGCTGTTACGTGCTCCAGGGCCAGATCGCGCGAAACGCCCGGGCCAGGGTGATCCGGGACGGGGTCGTCGCCTACGAGGGGCGGATCGGGTCGCTGCGCAGGTTCAAGGACGACGTGCGAGAGGTATCCGAGGGCTTCGAGTGCGGGATCGGGATCGAGAGCTTCCAGGACCTGAAGGAGGGCGACATCATCGAGGCCTTCGAGGTTCGCGAGGTCGCCCGCGAGCTCTAGCGCTCGAGCCACGGAGGGGCCGATGCTCGTGGCGTTCGAACGGTTCGATCTACGGATTCCCGGCTGCGGCTCGCTCAAGGAGAAGCGTCACGTGCTGAAGGCTCTCACGGCGGGCTTGCGCGCCAAGTTCAACGTCTCGGTCGCCGAGGTCGACCACCACGACCTGTGGCAGCGGGCCACCATCGGCGTGTCGGCCGTCGCGGGCGAGAGCTATCACGCCCGCCGCGTGATGCACGAGGTGGAGCGGTTCGTCGAGCGCTGGTCGCAGGTCGAGGTGATCGAGACCGAGCTGTCGCTGCACTACCCGGAGGACTGATATGCCCGACGCGAGCCGTCCGAGCCGAGTGTCGGAGGAATTCCGCGAGATCCTCGCCGAGGAGATCCCCCGGCTGAAGGACCCAAGGATCGGGTTCGTCACGGTCACCCACGTCTCCGTGACGGCCGACCTCCGGCGGGCACGCGTCTTCTACACGGCGCTCGGCGACGACCGCGAGCGCGCCGCCACGCGCGCCGGCCTGCGCTCGGCCGGTCCGCACCTCCGCCAGGTCATCGGGCACCAGGTGAAGATGAAGACCCTGCCGGACCTCGAGTTCGAGGAGGATGAGTCGATCGAGCATGCCGATCGGATCGATCGCATCATTCGCGAGCTCCACGACGGCGGGACGGAGGGCTCGTGAGCGACCCGTTCGCCCGCGCGGCCGAGGTGCTCGCCTCCGCCACGAGCGTCGCGCTCGCGTGCCACGTCAATCCCGACGCCGATGCGCTCGGGTCGGTGCTCGGGCTGTCGAACCACCTGCGCTCCCGCGGGGTCGAGACGGTCTGCTCGTTCGGCAACGACCCGTTCGAGGTTCCGCGGTGGGCGGTCGAGCTTCCCGGCGCCGATGCCCTGGTCGCCCCGAGGGAGTTCCCTCGCGCCCCCCGGGTGCTGGTCACCTGCGACACGGCCTCGCTCGATCGTTTGGGCATGCTCGCCGCCTCGGCCGTTCGCGCGCGGGAGGTGATCTGGATCGACCATCACGTGAGCAACGACGGGCTCGGCACGATCTCGCTGCTCGACCCTCGGGCCTCCTCCACCGCCGAGCTCGTGTACCGGCTGATCCGTGCCATGGGCGACCGTCCTTCCGCCGATGTCGCGGTCTGCCTGTACGCGGGGCTCGTGACCGACACGGGGAGGTTTCAGTACGAGGCCGTCCGGCCGGAGACCCTGCGGCTGGCCGCGGAGCTGAGGGAGCTCCCGTTCGACCACGCCCGCCTCGCGCAGGTCCTGTACGAGGACCACTCGGCTGCGTACCTTCGTTTGCTGGGGACGGCGGTGCATCGGCTGGCGCTCGAGCCGGACGCCGACCTCGTGTGGACGTACCTCACTCAGGCCGATCTCGCGGAGTCCGGGGTGCGGGCCTCGGAGACCGACGATCTGATCGACGTCGTGAGGACCGCCCGCGAGGCTGACGTCGCCGCCCTCCTCAAGCAGCAGCGGGACGGCAGGTTCAAGGTGAGCCTGCGCTCCCGCGGCGGCCACGACCTGTCTGCGGTCGCCGTCAGGTTCGGTGGGGGTGGACACCGTCTGGCCTCCGGCTACACGTCCCTGCACGGTCTGGTGGACACGGTTGAGCGCCTGAAGGCCGCTCTGCGCGGCGAGCCGGTCGAGCCGTGAATTCCCTGGAGGGGATCCTGCTGGTGGACAAGCCCGCCGGCGCCACCTCCCACGACGTCGTCGACGCCGTACGGCGCGCGCTCGGCACCCGGAAGGTGGGGCACGCCGGAACGCTCGACCCGACGGCCACGGGCCTGCTCGTGATCGGGGTCGGTCGGGCCACCCGCCTGCTCCGCTTCCTCGGCGACCTCCCCAAGACCTACGAGGGGACTGCGAGGCTCGGGGTCGAGACCGACACGCTGGACTCGGAGGGACGGATCGTCCGTACGGCCGAGGTTCGGGTGGGCGCGCAGGAGGTGCGGCGGGCGATGGACGCGCTCGTGGGAGGGTCGCTCCAGCGGCCGCCGGCCTACTCGGCGGTCAAGGTCGGCGGACGCAAGCTGTACGAGGCGGCCCGCGCGGGCGAACGGCTGGAGGCCGCCCCGCGGCCGATCCGCGTCGAGGCGTTCGATCTGCTCGGTTTCGAGCCGCCGGACGCGGAGTTCCGCGTGGTGTGCTCCGGCGGCACGTACGTCCGGGTGCTCGTGGCCGACATTGGGACCGCCCTGGGGTGCGGCGCGCACCTGGCCCGGCTCGTCCGGACGGCGATCGGGCCGTTCCGGCTCCAGGACGCCTCGCCGCCCACTGTGCCCGGGCCGCTTCTGCCGCTCGAGCGCGCGGTCGAGCACCTACCGCGCCTCCGGCTGGAGCCGGAGGAGGCGCGCGCGGCCCGCAACGGGAGCATCCTCGGGCCGGCCGGCATCGCGGGTCCCTACGCCGTCCTCGATCCGGAGGGACGGCTGATCGGCCTGTACCGCGACGAGGGGAGCAAGGCGCGGCCCGAGGTCATCCTCGCGACCTGAGCTGGCCCTCGGCCACACCGTTGTGGCCGAGGGCCGGCCTCGTGCCGCACGACCTCCGCGAGATCGGGCCGAACCCTATGCGGGGGTGGCCCTTACCCAACGGCGCCACCTGGTGGGCTTCTTGATCGTTGGGGGGTTGGGACCCGCACCTCGCGAAGTCGCGAACCTGCTCGAGACGAGCCTCGAGCGCCGCGCTCATCGCGCCCGTCTCCGGGTCGCGCTCTTCGGGCAGCACCGGTTGTCAGGTCGAGACGTTGACCGATTGGGAGGAGGTCCTCAGACTCCTTGGGAGGAAGTCCTCAGGCTCCGCGCGCACGCCTCCCGGTGAGGGTCGCCGCGGACCCGGAAAGGCGAGGGAGGGCGTGGAAGCACGTGGGAACTTGCGCTCGAGGTGGCTGCGGATCACCGCCGCACTGAGCCTAGCGGCGACGCTCAGCGTCGCCTGCGTGAGGAGTCCGCAGGGACCGACCCCGACACCCCCGGCCGCCCGGGCGGCGACCAAGCTGAAGCACCTGATCTTCATCATCCAGGAGAATCGGTCGTTCGATCACTACTTCGGCACGTTCCCGGGAGCCGACGGGATCCCGATGCGGAACGGGGTTGCGGCGGTTTGCGTTCCCGACCCCTTCACGCACCGATGCGTGAGGCCGTACCACGATCCTTCCGTCGTGAACGCCGGGGGGCCCCACAGCGAGGAGGATGCCGCCCTGGACGTCAACGGCGGAAGGATGGACGGGTTTATCCGGGCCCTCCGCACCAACTCGGGGAGATTCTGCCAGCGCTTCCCCTTCGACCCGCAATGCGTCGGTGGAGGCATCCCGGCGACGGGCACACCGGACGTCATGGGGTGGCACGACGCCAGGGAGATCCCCAACTACTGGCGGTACGCGCAGGCGTACGTGCTCCAGGACCGGATGTTCGAGTCGGCCTTCTCCTGGAGCCTGCCCTCGCACCTGTTCACGGTCTCGGCGTGGTCGGCGAACTGCAGGTCCGAGGACCCCATGAGCTGCACGTCGGACCTGGAGCGGCCCGGGCACGAGCGAGCGGGGAGGCAACCGTCCACGCCGTTCGCCTGGACCGACATCACCTACCTGCTGCACGACCGTGGCGTCTCGTGGCGGTACTACGTGGGGGACAAGACCGAGCTCCAGTGCCGGGCCGACCCGATCACCTGCATACTCGGACCCCAGGGCAGGCTCGGCACTCCCGCGATCTGGAACGTGCTCCCCAACTTCACGACCGTCCAGCAGAACGACCAGCTGGGCAACATCGTGTACATCGACGAGTTCTACCGCGCGGCCAAGAACGGGAGCCTCCCCGCGGTGTCCTGGATCGCGCCCGATGCTGGGGTGAGCGAGCACCCGGCCAACTCCGTCTCCGCCGGGCAGGCCTACGTCACGAGCTTGATCAACGCCGTCATGCAGAGCCCGAACTGGGGCTCCTCGGCCATCTTCCTGTTCTGGGACGACTGGGGCGGGTTCTACGACCACGTCGTGCCCCCGAAGGTCGACGAGAACGGCTACGGCCTGCGGGTCCCGGCCCTCGTGATCTCGCCCTGGGCCAGGCCCGGGTTCATCGACCATCAGACGCTGTCGTTCGACGCCTACCTCAAGCTGATCGAGGACCTGTTCCTCGGTGGCCAGCGGCTGGACCCGGCGAACGACGGCCGTCCGGACTCCAGGCCCACGGTGCGTGAGGACGTTTCGATCCTGGGCGACATCCTGAACGCCTTCGACTTCTCCCAAGAGCCCCTGGCCCCCCTCGTGCTGCCCGAGCACCCGCGGCCTGGCCCCGCGTCCATGCCAGGGCGATAGGTCATGGCCGAGGCGCACCCGGCGCCGGGGGCGGCCGGCACCCGCAGGGTCGCTCGCGCTCGCAACCTCTCCGCGAGAGGCGGGTTCGACGGGGTCGCCCATCAGATCACACGAGCGTCCCGCTCACGCTGAACTCCGGGTCATCGAGGGGACCCTGACCTGCGATCCGATACCCTGCCCGGCATGGAGGTCGTGCGCGGTCTGGACGCGTTGCCGCTCGATGGCGCCCCGTCCGTGGTCACGGTCGGTTTCTTCGACGGGGTCCACCTCGGGCATCGCGCGGTACTCCGGCGAACCGTCGAGGCGGCGCGTCGGCGCGGCTTCCGCTCGATCGCGGTCACGTTCGACCGCCACCCACGGGAGGTGCTCGCCCCGGGCACCGAGCCCAGGCTGCTCACCGGCGTCGAGCGCAAGGCCGGGCTCATCGAGGAGACGGGCATCGACGTCCTGCTCGTTCTCGAGTTCACGCCCGAGTTCTCCCGGATGCCGGCGGAGGCTTTCCTCTCCGAGGTCCTGGTCGGAGGTCTGCACGCGCGACACGCCGTCATGGGGGCGAACTTCACCTTCGGCTACCGGGCAAGAGGGACCGTCGACTGGCTGATCGAGGCCGGACCCGCATACGGGCTGACCGCCGAGCGGGTGGAGCTGCTCGTCCTCGACGGGCGACGGGTGTCCTCGTCCTCGATTCGCGACGCGCTGGCTTCGGGAGATCTGAGGTGGCCCCGTCGGGCGCTCGGACGGCGGTTCGTTCTGGACGGCACGGTGATCGCCGGCGCGGGACGGGGGCAGGGGCTCGGCTATCCGACCGCCAACCTTCGCACGTGGCCGCGGCTGCTCCTGCCCGCCGGGGGGATCTACGCGGGGCGGGCGTTGGTCGACGGGCTCGACCGCCCGGCCGCGATCGACGTCGGGACCAACCCGACGTTCGGAACCGAGCCGCTGCACGTCGAGGCATACCTGCTGGACTTCGAGGGGCAGCTGGTGGGGAGGCACATGGCCGTCGAGTTCTGGGCCCGGCTCCGGGACGAGGAGCGCTTTGATTCGGTGGAAGAGCTCGCCGCGGCGATCGCGGAGGACGTTCGGCGCACCCGCGGGCTCGTGCAGCTCGGGGAAGGCCCGGGCCCGTGACGGGCCGACACGCTCGCCGCCCCCCCGTCCCGTTCTTCGTGGTCGTCGCGGCGCTGGGTGCGATCGTGGTGGGACTTCTGGCAGCCGGCCGGACCCTTGGTGGGCGGGGGACGGATGTGAGCTCGACCGCGGCTCCGGAGGGCTCCCTTGCCCCGCAACCGCCCGGGAGCCCCGAGGCCGCCGAGACGAGGGCCGGAGGAGCCGCGGGAGCGACCGCCGTGAGCGGAGTGCTTGGTGGGACCACGGCCGTGCGACGGACGCTGCTCATCCACGGGACCGGCGACGTGAGCCTCGACCCCGACTACATCTCGGCGTTCCGCTCGAAGGGCTACGGGTGGGCCTGGAGTGGTCTCGGCGGACTGTTCGAGCGGGACGACCTGACCGTGGTCAACCTCGAATGCCCGGCCACGAACGTCGTCGATCCGGAGCCCAAGCAGTTCGTGTTCCGCTGTGACCCTGCCGCCCTACCGGTGGCCGTTCGGTCCGGCATCGACGTGGTGAACCAGTCCAACAACCACGCGTTCGACCAGGGGCCGGAAGGGTTGCTCGACTCGCTCCGGCGGATCCGCGCCGCCGGGTTGACGCCGGTGGGCGCGGGGGCGAACCGGGCCGATGCCCTCCGGCCGGCGGTGTTCGAGCTCGAGGGCTGGCGGGTCGCCGTGCTCGGCTTCGACGAGGTCCTGGATCCGGTGGACCAGGTGGCCGGGTCGGACAGCCCGGGGACCGCGGCCGGGCACGACTTCTCGCTGATGCTCGGGGCGGTGCGGAGAGCCGCGCAGCGGGCGGACGTGGTGGTCGTGATGATCCACTGGGGGGTCGAGCTGGACACGCAGCCCCGCGCGTACCAGGTCGAGGAGGGCCGCGCGCTGATCGACGCCGGAGCCGACATCATCTTCGGGGGCCACTCGCATCGCCTCCAGCCGCTGTCGATGTACCGGGGACGCCCGATCTTCTGGAGCCTGGGGAACTTCGTCTGGCCGCACCTGTCGGCCGAGGGCTCGACCACCGCGGTCGCGGAGGTCCGGATCACCGGCGACGGCCGGTACGCGGCGAGGCTGCTGCCGGCGACCATCGTCTCGGACGGCCACCCGGTGCTTGGCTGAGCGCATCTGGTAGCCTTCCTGCCTGGTCATGGCACTGACGACGGAAGCGAAATCCGAGATCATCGCCGAATACCGGCGGAGCGATCGCGACACCGGCTCGGCCGAGGTCCAGATCGCGGTGCTCAGCAAGCGCATCGCCGACCTGACCGAGCATCTGAAGACCCACAAGAAGGACCACCACTCCCGGCGCGGGCTCCTCCAGCTCGTTGGGCGCCGTCGCCGGCTCCTCGAGTACCTTCGACGTCACGACGTCGAGCGCTACCGCGAGCTGATCGCCCGGCTCGGGCTGAGGAGGTAGGGGGGCGACTCTCGCTCCCGCACAGGAGGGATGCCCAAGGATCACCCCGACCAGCGAGGTGGGGGAGCGGGACCGGTCGGTTATCAGTTGCGAGCCTCCGGGGGCAGCCCCGGCGACTCACCACTGACAACTGGCCACGGCTCCCCGCCTCGAGACGACCCCGACCACGTCGCGCGTTCGCGCGGCCGTCGTCCAAGCACAAGGAGGAAGGCCGTGGCCACCAGGCTCACCCGCCCCATCGGATCCCACGAGATGACGTTCGAGTCCGGCAAGCTCGCCATGCAGGCGGGAGGCTCGGTCGTCGTGACGTACGGCGAGACGCAGGTTCTCGCCACCACCACCACAGCGGCCCCTCGCGAGGGCATCGACTTCTTCCCGCTCACGGTCGACGTCGAGGAGCGCATGTACGCGGCCGGCAAGATCCCCGGGGGGTTCTTCCGCCGGGAGGGGCGCCCGTCCGAGACCGCGATCCTGACGGCGCGGCTGATCGACCGGCCCATGCGGCCGACGTTCAAGGACGGCTACCGCGACGAGGTGCAGGTCGTCGTGACGGTGCTCTCGGCCGACATGGGCAACCCGTACGACATCCCCGGCATCAACGGCGCGAGCCTTTCGACGATGATCGCGGGACTGCCCTTCGACGGGCCCGTGGGGGCCGTCCGGATGGGTCTGATCGGCGGCCGCTGGATGGTCAATCCCACCTACCAGGAGGTCGAGGAGGCGACGTTCGACATGGTCGTGGCGGGCCGCCGCAACGACCGGGGGACGATCGACGTCCTCATGATCGAGGGCGAGGCACCCGACAACACCTGGAAGCTGCTCGAGGGCTCCGATGCCGTTCGGCCGACCGAGGAGGTGGTCGCGGAGGGACTCGAGGAGGCCAAGCGAGCCATCGCCGAGATGATCGACTTCCAGCTGGAGTTCCTCGGGCTGCTCGACGCCAGGCCGATCTCCTTCGAGCCCGCGCCGCTCTTCGAGCCCGAGGTGTTCGACGCCGTGGAGGCGTTCGCCGGGCGCGAGATCGAGCGGGCCATCGTCCCCGACAAGCGGGAGCGTGAGACGGCGCTGGACCGGATCAAGGAGGAGGTCAGGGCGCACCTTCTCGAGGCTTGGGGGTCCGAGGTCTTCGCCGAGCGCGCGGGTCAGATCTCTCCGGCGTTCAAGGAGCTCCAGAAGCGGATCATGCGCCGAAGGATCCTGACGGAGGGCATCCGGCTCGACGGGCGCAAGGTCGACCAGATCCGCGAGCTTTCGTGCGAGGTCGGGCTCGTGCCGAGGGCGCACGGGTCCTCGCTCTTTCAGCGAGGCGAGACCCAGGTGCTGAACGTCACCACCCTGGGCATGCTCCGGATGACCCAGATGATCGACACGCTCGACCCCGAGGAGTCCAAGCGCTACATCCACCACTACAACTTCCCGCCGTTCTCGACCGGTGAGGTGGGGCGGATCGGGTCCCCGAGGCGCCGCGAGATCGGCCACGGCGCGCTCGCCGAGCGGGCCCTCGTCCCGGTGATTCCTCCGGAGGAGGAGTTCCCCTACGCCATCCGGCTCGTGAGCGACGTCCTGTCTTCGAACGGCTCGACCTCGATGGCCAGCGTGTGCGCCTCGACCCTCTCGCTCATGGACGCGGGCGTTCCGATCAAGGCCCCGGTGGCCGGCATCGCGATGGGTCTGATCGCCGAGGGCGACCGTTACGTCACCCTGACCGACATCCTGGGGGCCGAGGATGCGCTCGGGGACATGGACTTCAAGGTCGCCGGCACGCGGGACTTCGTGACGGCGATCCAGCTCGACATGAAGGTCACCGGGCTGCCCGCCGAGGCGCTCGCGCAGGCGCTCCGGCAGGCACGCGAGGCCCGGCTGTTCATCCTCGACACGATGATGCGCACCATCCCGGCCCCGAGGGAGGAGATCAACCCGAAGGCGCCCAGGATCCTCACGATCCAGATTCCCGTCGACAAGATCGGCGAGGTGATCGGTCCGAAGGGCAAGCGGATCAACGAGATCATCGCGCTCACGGGGGCCGACATCGACATCCAAGACGACGGGACGGTGTTCATCGGCTCCCGCGAGGGGGCGGGCGCCGATCAAGCCGCCAAGATGATCGACGAGATCGCGAATCCGCGTCCGCTGTCCGTCGGGGAGCGGTTCACCGGCAAGGTCGTCAAGATCGCGACGTTTGGGGCGTTCGTGAACCTCGTACCCGGGCGGGACGGCTTGGTCCACATCTCCAAGCTCGGCCGGGGCCGACGCCTGTCGAGCGTCGAGGAGTCCGGGTTGAGGGAGGGAGACACCCTCGAGGTCGAGATCCAGGACATCGACGCCATGGGCAAGATCAGCCTCAAGCCGATCGGCGAGGAGTGGGCCGTGCCCGAGGGCGTCGAGGTCGTGGAACCGCCGCGCCGCGAGCGGCGCGACGGCGACCGAGGGCACGGGGACCGATCCCGAGGAGGCCGGCGCCCTCGCGAGCGCGACCGCGAGCGCAGAGGCGAGTCGACGCACTAGGCTCGGCGATATGCCCATCCGGCGAACCGAGTTCGAGTCGGGTCTCCGAGTCGTCACCGAGCGCATGAGCGGGGTGCGCTCGGTCGCGCTCGGCTTCTGGGTGCTGGCGGGTTCTCGCGACGAGCCACCGAGGATCAGCGGGTCCTCCCACTTCCTCGAGCACCTGCTGTTCAAGGGCACGCGGACGCGCACGGCCCGGGACATCGCCGAGGCGTTCGACGCGGTCGGGGGGGACATCAACGCCTTCACCGCGAAGGAGTACACGTGCTTCCACGCGCGGGTGCGGGACCGCGACCTCCCGATGGCCGTCGATCACCTCTGCGACATGCTCCAGCACTCCGTGATTCGCCAAGCCGACCTCGACGCCGAGCGGCAGGTGATCCTCGAGGAGATCAACATGCACGAGGACACCCCGGACGACCTGATCCACGACCTGTTCAACGAGACCCTGTGGCCCGATCACCCGCTGGGGCGACCGATCCTCGGAACGGCCACGAGCATCCGGTCGGCGACTCGCGAGCAAGTTCGGCGCTTCTACCGGCGCCACTACGTACCCGGCAACCTCGTGGTGGTCGCGGCGGGCAACGTCGAGCACGATGCGCTCCTCGACCTCATCGCCGCGCACATGGAGACCGGAGCAATCCGTTCCGAGGGTCCGAGCCGATGGAACCTGCGAGAGGCCGGGCACCCTCCGGTGCCCTCGGGCAGGACGCTGGTCCGGCGGCGAACGACCGAGCAGGCGCACCTGTGCATCGGCACCAACGGCGTGTCGAGGAGCGATCCCGACCGGTTCGCCTTCAGCATCGTGAACACGGCGGTCGGGGGCGGCATGTCCTCGCGGCTGTTTCAGGAGATCCGGGAGCGTCGCGGGCTCGCCTACTCCGTCTACAGCTACCACTCGATGTTCGTCGAGGCAGGTTTGTTCGCTGCGTACGCGGGAACCACGCCGGCGCGCGTGCGCGACGTGCTCGCCATCCTCCGCGACCAGCTCGCCGACGTGGCCGAAGGCGGGCTGACCGAGGCCGAGTTCGAACGCGCGAAGGGCCACATGAAGGGCTCGCTGGTGCTCTCGGTCGAGGACCCCAGCGGGCGCATGTCCCGGCTGGGCAAGTCCGAGATCTCCCACGGCGAGATCCTGAGCGTGAGCCAGGTCCTGCGGCGCTTCGACGCCGTCACCCTGGAGGACGCACGCGCCGCCGCAAAGCGGGTCCTCTCACAGCCGCTCTCGCTCGCGGCGCTGGGGCCGTTCGATCGAAAGGAGATCGTGTGATCCGGGTGGGCGTTGTGGGAGCCGCCGGGCGGATGGGGCAGATCGTGTGCCGCTCCGTGGCGGAGGCGGCCGACCTCCAGCTGTCGGCCGCGATCGACCGCTCGCACGTGGGCGAGTCGATCGGGCCGATCATCGGGCATCCGGAGCTCGGCGTGCCCATCGCGGACGAGCTCGACCGCCTGCTCGAGGCGCGGGTGGAGGTCGCCGTCGACTTCACGCATCCCGATGTGGTGATGGACAACGTGCGCTGGTGCGTGGAGCACGCGATCAACCTCGTCGTCGGCACCACCGGTATCACCGATCGCGACCTGGACGAGATCCGGGCGATGCTGGGCGACGAAGGCGGTGAGTCCCACGTGATCGTCGCGTCCAACTTCGCGCTGGGCGCGGTCCTGATGCAGCGGTTCGCGGCGATCGCCGCTCGGTTCTTCCCCGCGGTCGAGATCATCGAGCTCCACCACGACGGCAAGGCCGACGCGCCCTCGGGCACGGCCCTTGCGACCGCCCGAGCGCTCGTCGCCGATCGAGGTGCCGAGTACCGGGGGCCGGGGGCGGAGTCCACGCCGGGTGTACGCGGAGGGGACGTGGAGGGCGTTCGGGTGCACTCGGTGCGCCTGCCGGGACTCGTGGCGCATCAGGAGGTGATCTTCGGCGGGCAGGGCCAGACGCTCACGATCCGTCACGACTCCATCGACCGCAGCTCGTTCGTGCCGGGGATCCTCCTGGCGATCCGCACGGTGGCGACGCTGCCCGGGCTCACCGTGGGCCTGGAGCCCCTGCTGGATCTTCCGCCGCAGCCGTGACGCGTCGGCTCACCGCGGTCTTCGCTCATCCCGACGACGACACGTACGGCGTTGCCGGAACGGTGGCGCTGCACCGAGAGGAGGAGGTGGCCCTCGCCATCGTCCTTGCGACGAGCGGGGAGACCGGCCGGATCTTCGACGACAGCCTTGCGACCCGCGACACGCTCGGGGCCGTCCGCGAGGCCGAGGACCGGTCCTCGTGGGAGGAGATCGGTGTCGTGCCCGACCTGCGCTTCCTTCGACATCCGGACGGCGGCCTCGCCGGGATCGACCGGGACGACCTCGTGGCCGAGGTCGAGACCATCCTGCGCGAGACCCAGCCGGACGTGGTCGTCACGTTCGGGCCGGACGGCGTGACGGGTCACGAGGACCACGTGGCGATCGGCGCGGCGACGACCGAGGCCTTTCATCGGGTGCGCTCCTCTGCGGCGGACGGCCCGCGCCGGCTCCTGCACGTCGCCGTTCGGCAGTCGCGGCTCGATCGCCTCGACCGGTTGCTCCGCGAGCGTGGAATGGAGCCGCTCGACCCGACGCAACCGTTCGCCCCGCGCGGTGTCCCGGACGGGCGCGTCGGCGTCGTCGTCGACTGTTCCTCGGCGTACGGACGAAAGCTCGAGGCGCTCCGGCGCCACCGAACGCAGGGAGAGCTCGAGGACGTCCCCTTCGAGCTCTGGCCGGCTCTCCTGGGCGAGGAAGCGTTCGTCCTCGCGTGGCCCGAGGCGGCGGGGGCGCGGGTGCTCTCCGACGTGTTCGAGGGCTTGCCCGGCGCGTAAGCTCGGACCCCATGGACGTCGAGATCCGCCCGATCGCCGAAACCGAGGTGGAGACCTACCTCCGGGTCATCGGGACGGCCTTCGGCGAGCACCTCGAACCCGAAGACATCGAGCGCGAGCGCAGGGTCCTCGAGATCGAGCGCTGCCTGGCCGCCTTCGACGGTTCCGAGATGGTGGGTGGGACCTGCGCTGCCTCCCTGGCCATGCGCGTGCCGGGGGCCGAGGTTCGGGTGGCCGCCGTGACCGGCGTGGGGGTGAAGCCGACCCACCGACGGCGGGGCGTGAACACGGCCCTCATGCGCCGCCAGATCGACGACGTGCGCGAGGCGGGCGGGGCGCTGGCGGCGCTGCATGCCTCGGAGGGCGGGATCTACGGCCGGTACGGTTACGGCCTGGCCTCGTTCCTGTGCGCCGTCGACCTCGAGCGGGAGGGCTCCGGGTTCGTCCGCGGCCAGCCGCCGGGCGATGGCCGGGTCCGGATCCTCGACCGAGAGGAGGCCCTCGCCCGGCTGCGGCCCGTGTACGATCGTGCGACCATCGATCGGCCGGGATCCATGCGGCTCGACGCGCGCTGGTTCGACTATCGGTTCGACGAGACGCACCACCACGGCGCGGACGAGCCGCGAAGGTTCTTCTTTGCGGCTCACGAGTCGGGAGGGGACATCGACGCGTACGCCGTCTATCGGATCCGGCACGAGTGGCCGCGAGGGGTTCCCCGCTACGAGCTGACGGTCGAGGACCTCCAAGCGCTCACGCCCGGGGCATACGCGAACATGTGGCGCTACGTGCTGGACGTGGACCTCGTGGGTCGCGTGACATCGTGGAACCGACCGGTGGACGACCCGATCCTCCATCTCCTCGCAGAGCCCCGGCGGCTGGGGTTCACGGTCAGGGACGGATTGTGGGTTCGGCTCGTCGACGTCCCGGCCGCCCTCGAGGCACGCACGTACGCGGGCGAGGGCGCCGTGACGTTCGAGGTCCGTGACCCCTTCTGCCCGTGGAACGAGGGACGGCACCTGCTGGAGGCAGGGCCCGAGGGGGCGTCGTGCCGGCCCGGTGGAACCCCCGATATCGTTTGCACCGCAACCGAGATCGGCGCCGCGTACCTCGGAGGCGTCTCGTTCCGCGCGCTGTACCGCGCTGGGCTGGTGCGGGAAGAGCGCGTCGGCGCGCTCGAGCGCGCCGACGCGCTCTTCCGGTGGGATCCCGCTCCTTGGTGCCCGTTCGTGTTCTGACCCGTTCGGCGTGTCCGCGCGACCGACGACCGCGGGGGACGGCAACGGGAAGGCCGGTGCGCGGCCTCTCGTCTGTGGTGGACTAGCCGACCAGCCCGCCGGCGGCGAGCCAGATCCCGAGCGCCCCGAGGGCGAGGGCGAGGACCGTCGCAAGCAGGTCGAGGGCCCGGGTGCCCACACGGCGCGCGCGGGCGCCCAGGATGACCATGCCTCCGTCCATGGTCGAGACGCCGAGAAGGAGCGTCGCCACCGTGAGGAGCGCGAGCGGGCGGCCGCCGTGGCGGGCGGCGTCGGCGGCGATCGCGGTTCCGGTGGTCCCGAGGAACACGTAGACGCCCGGGTTCACCACGACGGCGATCGCGCCGCGCAGGATGGGGTGGAGACGGTCGCCGGGGCGCGCCTGGGGCGGGCGGCGACGGGCGCGCAAGGCATCGATCGCGAGCCAGAGGAGGAAGACCCCGCCCGCGACCTTCACCACCCGCAGGAACGGTTCGTCGGGCCGGACGGACGAGAGTCCCGCGGCAAGGAGGGCGAGCATCGCGCCGAACGTGAGGTTCGCGCCTGCCATCGCCCGGAGTCCGCGCCCGACGCCGCCGCGGGAGGCCTCGGAGAGGAGCAGGAGTTGGACGGGCCCGGGGGAGGTCCCGAGCGCCAGTCCAAGCCCGAAGGCCGCGAGCGGGTGGGACAGATCGAGCGCCATCCGCTCAGGCTCCCAGCCTCGACCGGCGCCCGCAGGCGGAACGTGGAGGCGTTCGCGTATCATGCCCCGACCGATGAGGACAGCCCCCCGGGTCGTCGCCGCGTTCGCGCTCGCCGTGGCCCTCACGGCGTGCACCGGCCGGGGTGGCTCGGGCGGCGAGAGGCGCTCGAGCGCGGAGCCGAGTCCCCTCCCCAGCGCCTCGCAGACCTTCGTCGCCCCGCCGGGCGCATCGCTGTACGTGTACTCGAACGCCGGTCTCCTCGCGACCATGGAGCTGAGGGGCGATCGGGGCACCCTCAAGATCCAGAACCAGACGGGCCGGGCGTTGCCGGCACCCGGGTTCTACCTCCTGGCTGCGACCGACGGTCACCGGGTGCCGGGCACGGTCACCGGCGCCGCCCCGGTGCCGAGCGGTGCCACCGCGAGCTTCCCCGTGTCCTTCGCCGGACTTCGCGACCAGGACATCGGACTGGTGATCCTGGTGGTGGGACACGACAACTACGGAGCGTTCGTCCGCCACTAGGCCTCTCGGCTGGCCGGCTCTGGGCCCCCGGACCGAGCTCGAGCGAGCACGAACAGCAGATCAGAGAGACGGTTCAGGTAGCGGAGCGCCTCGGGGTTCAACTGCGCTCCGGACTGCCTGAGCGCGACCACACGTCGCTCCGCGCGCCGGACGACGCTTCGCGCGAGATCGAGCGCCGCCGAGACCGGGCTCGCGCCCGGGACGACGAACGTCTCCGGCAGTGGATGGCCGGCCACGAGCTCGTCGATCCGCTCCTCGAGCCGGGCGACCATCTCCGCGGTGACGAGGGAGGTGCCCGGCTCCAGACGGGCGCGCTGCTTTGGATTGGCGGCCAGGTCGGCGCCCACCACGAACAGCTCCCGCTGGAGGTCGAGGAGCTCGGCGCGGGTCTCGGCGTCGGCGGCCAGCGCGCGGGCCAGGCCGAGAGCAGCCACCGCCTCGTCGGTGGTTCCATAGGCCTCCGTCGCAAGGTCGGCCTTGGACACCCGACCGCCGAAGAGCAGGCCGGTGGTCCCGTCGTCCCCCGTCCTCGTGTAGATCCGCGGCATCGGGCTAGGATAGCCTGACGCCCGGGGCAGCCTCCGGCCCGGACGCCGGCGTGCGAGCGATCACAGGCCCGGGGAGCAAGCGACCACAGGAGGTGCGGGAGCAACGCGAAGAGCGGGAGGAACCCGAATCTCCGGAGCACCGCGATGCCCCGGGTGCGATATCGTTGGATCGTTCAACATGTGGCTCCTGTGACTCTTGTGCGGCGGGTGGAACGATGCTAGGCTCACCTCGCAGTCGTGGGGCAGGGCGGCCGGCGCAAGCCAGGACGCCTGAGCGGGGCCCGACCGCCCGGCCCGACGTCTCCGAGGGCGCCGATCTCGCCGCACCCGGCTCGTTGAGGAGGAAGCATGGCGGCTAGGTTCGGTGCGGTGCTGACGGCCATGGTCACCCCCTTCCGGCAGGACCACTCGCTCGACCTCGACGGTGCGTGCCGGCTGGCGGCGCACCTGCTCGAGCGAGGGACCGACACGATCGTGGTCGCGGGCTCGACCGGCGAGTCTCCGACGCTCACCCACCGCGAGAAGCTCGACCTCTTCTCGGCCGTGATCCAAACCGCGCGAGGCCGCGGGAAGGTCGTCTGCGGCACCGGCACGTACAGCACGGCCGAGACGATCGAGCTGTCGCGCGAGGCCCAAGAGCTCGGCGCCGACGGGCTCCTGCTCGTCACTCCCTACTACAACAAGCCCCCCCAGCGGGGCCTCCTCGAGCACTTCAGCCGGGTGGCCTCGGCCGTGGACCTGCCGATCATCGCCTACAACATCCCGGGCAGAACGGGGATCCGGATCGAGCACGACACCCTGCTGCGCATGGCGGAGGTGCCGAACATCGTCGCGGTGAAGGACTCGACCGGCGACTTCCAGGCGATCTCGCGGCTGATCAGCGAGGCACCGGAGGGCTTCGAGGTGTACTCGGGCGACGACTGGGCCACCTTCGGGTACATGTGCCTCGGCGCGGTGGGGATCGTCTCGGTGGCCTCGCACCTGGTCGGCCCGAGGATCCGGCAGATGACCGAGCTCGTCGCCTCCGGTGACATCGCGGCTGCTCGGAAGATCCACGAGGAGCTCACGCCCCTGTTCAACACGCTGTTCATCACCACCAACCCGATTCCGGTCAAGACGGCGCTCGACATCCTCGGCCTCCCGGCCGGCCCGCCGCGACTCCCGCTCGTGCCGGCGACGGGGGAGGAACGCGCGCGAATCGAGAAGGCCCTCGTGGATGCCGGCCTCCTCTAGACGGCGGACCGGGGCCGCCGCCCGGCCGGCCCGCGTCGTGTTCCTCGGCGGTGTGGGCGAGGTCGGGCGGAACATGGCCTGCGTGGAGCTCGGCGGCAGGATCCTGGTCGTCGACGTCGGGCTGTCGTTCCCGCACGCGGAGATGCCGGGCATCGACCTCGTGCTCCCGGACTTCGAGTACGTGCGGGAGCGGGCCGACCTGGTCGAGGCGATCGTCCTCACGCACGGGCACGAGGACCACATCGGTGCCCTTCCCTACCTGCTCCGAGAGCTCGATCGTCCGGTGCCGGTGCTCGGGACGGCGTTCACGCTGGCGCTGCTCGAGGGCAAGCTCGAGGAGCACGGCGTGCGCGAGCGGGCGGCGCTGCAGAGGGTCGTGCCGGGCGAAGGCGTCGAGGTCGGACCGTTCGCGATGCGATTCATGCGCGTCACGCACTCCATCCCGGACGGGGCAGCCGTCGCGATCGACACGCCGTTCGGCGCCATCCTGCACACGGGGGACTTCAAGATCGATCAAACGCCGCTCGATGGCCGTCCCACCGACCTGCATGCGCTGGCCGAGGAGGCCGGGAGGGGGAGTGGCGTCCACCTGCTGCTGTCCGACTCGACCAACGCGGAGGAGGCCGGCTACACGGCGAGCGAGCGGAGCGTGGGCCCGGTGCTCACCAATATCGTCGCGCGCGCTCCTCGGCTCGTGGTCGTCGCGTGCTTCTCGAGCCACATCCATCGCATCCAGCAGGTCGTGAACGCGGCCCGAGCCAACGAGCGGGTGGTGACGTTTCTCGGGCGCTCGATGCATCAAAGCGTCGAGGCGGCCAGGCGACTCGGCATCCTGTCGGTACCGGAGGAAGACGTCGTCCCCATCGAGGACGTCGACCGGCTCGACCCCGCTCGGGTGGTGGTGATCTGCACCGGCTCGCAGGGGGAGCCGCTTTCGGCCCTGTCGCTGATCGCCGCTCGCGAGCACAAGTGGATCAAGCTCCAGGAGGGGGACACCGTGGTGCTCTCCTCGAGCCTGATCCCCGGCAACGAGCCCGCCATCCACAGGGTCGTGGACGGGCTGTACCGCACGGGCGCCGACGTCTTCCACATGCCGGCGGCAGCGGTCCACGCCTCGGGCCACGCAGCGCAGGAGGAGCTGCGACTGATGCTCTCGCTCGTGCGACCGCGATGGTTCATCCCCATCCACGGCGAGCGCCGCCATCTCGCGCACCACGCGAAGCTCGCGACGGAGGTCGGGATCCCCCCCGACCACGTCCTCGTGTGCGAGGACGGCGACGTGGTCGAGGTCGGAGAGGACGTCCGCATCGTCGACCGAGTGCCCGCGGGCATGACCTTCGTGGACGGGCTGGGGATCGGCGATGTGGGCGAGGTGGTGTTGCGGGACCGGCGCAAGCTGTCGGCCGACGGGGTGGTGGTCGTGGTGCTCGCGATCGATGCGCACCACGGAGAGGTGCTGGCCGGTCCGGACATCGTGAACCGGGGGTTTGTCGTGGACGAGACGGCCGGCGACATCCTTGAAGAGGCCCGGAATCGCGTCATGCTGTCGCTGAAAGAGAGCAGCGCGGCCGAGGTGATCGACCGCGGCGTGCTCGAGCAGAACATCCGGCGAACGCTGGGCAGGTACCTCTACGAGGTGACCCAGCGCAAGCCGGTGATCCTGCCCGTGATCATGGAGGTCTAGTGACGAAGACCAGGCGGCGCCGGCGCGCCTCCCCGAGGCGGCGCGCCCGGGCGCGGACGCCCGTCCGACAGCACCTCGCCCCTTGGGCGCGCGACGCCGCGGGCATCGGCTTGGTCGTGCTCGCGCTGATCTCGGCCCTCGCGCTCTGGTTCGACGCCGCCGGCGTCGTGGGTCGCGGTATCGAGGTGGCGGTCCGGTGGGCGATCGGTGTAGCCGGCGTCGCCTTCCCGGCGCTCGGCCTGTATTGGGGGGTGCTGCTCCTTCGCGACGCGGTGGCGGATCAGCGGCCGAGGATGTTCATCGGGTTCGCCATCGCCCTCTTCGGCGCCCTCGGGATCCTCTCGCTGCTACGCGGCGACCCCCGGCCGCTTGCGGCCTACGGGCTGCTCAGGGAAGCGGGGGGCTTCCTCGGGGCCGCGCTCGGCTGGCCGCTCGGTCGGGCGGTCTCCAGGGTCGGATCGGGGATCGTGTGCCTGGGCCTTTCGATCCTCGGCCTGCTGATCTTCACCGGAACGCCGCTCTCGGCAGTCTGGGAGCGGCTCCGGGCGGCGTTCGCCCGTCGGGCGAAGACGCGTGGAACGGGGGCGGAGCCCGCTCCGGAACCCGCGCCCCGCCGGCGTCCCCACCGACCGGCCGATACCGAGGAGGACCTCCCCGTGGTCGTCGACCTCGAGCCGCCGCAGCCCGAGCCGGAGGTCTCCGTTGAGCCCCCCAAGCCCGCCCCCACACGCGGCAGCACGTACCGACTCCCCCCGATCGACTTGCTGAGGACGGCGCCCGCTTCTTCCGGCAGCGAGCGCGACGAGGTGCACACGGTCGAGGCGCTCGAGCGAACGTTCCGAACGTTCGGCGTTGCGGCCCACGTGCCGGCAGCGCATCGGGGCCCAACGGTCACCCTGTTCGAGGTCGAGGTCGAGGCGGGCACCAAGGTCAACAAGGTGCTGTCCCTCGCGGACGACATCGCGTACGCACTGGCCACCCCGGACGTCCGAATCATCGCGCCGATCCCCGGCAAGTCGGCGATCGGCGTGGAGGTCCCCAACCGGGTCCGGGACTTCGTGATGCTGGGCGACATCCTGCGCTCGCGGGCGGCGAAGGAGGACCGGCATCCCCTGTCGGTGGCCCTCGGCAAGGACGTCCATGGGCGAGCGCAGCTCGTGAACCTCACGCGGATGCCGCACCTGCTGATCGCCGGGGCGACCGGCGCGGGCAAGTCCAGCCTCATCAACTCGTTCATCACGTCGATCCTCATGCGGACCACGCCGGACGAGGTGAAGCTCGTGCTCGTCGACCCCAAGCGGGTAGAGCTCGCGCACTTCGCCGATATCCCTCACCTGCTCTCGCCGGTGATCGTCCATCCCAAGCGCGCAGCCGAAGCTCTGGGATGGTTGGTGCGGGAGATGGAACAGCGCTACGAGCTCCTCGCGGCCTCGGGGGTGCGCGACATCGACGGGTACCGCGCCGGCCTCACGGAGGGCACGCTTCGCATCCCCCCGGGTCGGGAGGACAGGTTCGTCGACCTCCCGTACATCCTGGTGGTGATCGACGAGCTGGCCGACCTGATGATGGTGGCCCCCCG
>Ga0070741_10008802_pt1 | contig 20020 bp, 16 predicted proteins | sample Coa_R1_4_FD_66440 | JGI IMG/M metagenome (GOLD analysis project Ga0070741, IMG submission 66440) | Surface soil microbial communities from Centralia Pennsylvania, which are recovering from an underground coalmine fire - Coalmine... | ecosystem: Environmental > Terrestrial > Soil > Unclassified ...
AGTACATCTCATCTTCCCGGTGAGGCTGCTGCGGATCGGTTCTCCCGGCGGGAAGCACGTAAAGCCCGGCGCTCATGGCGGGAACGCGCAGGAACTCGCGGTACAACTTGCCGCTGGCCGCGCGCGCCTGATCGATTTCTGCAGCCGTGGTGAACAGCGTCTTCACGCCAGGATTCCTCCGAATACCATTTCCGTGAACTGGGGCACCAGGTTGTGGGTCTGCAGATCTCCTTCCGGCTTATACCACTGGTAAATCCAGTTGATCATACCCAGCAGCGCGAACGCCGCGGCGCGCGGGCTGACCGTCCCTTTGGCCCGCCGCGCCCTCTGCACCTCGCCCATCAGGCTCTCCACAAAATGCACGTACTCTTTCTTGCGATGATTGATGCGCTTGCGTAAGGCCGGGGGCAGCGGGTGATTCTCGTGCAGCATGACGGTAATCTCGCGGTCGCGGGGGCTCAACACCACCTCGATGTGCAGCCGGATCAGCGCCCGCAACCGCTCCTCGGGATCGGCGATCCCCCGCACCGGAGTGATGACCCGCTCCTGGGTGAGATCCATGGCGTGATTCATGATTTCGAACAGGATCTCGTCTTTGCTCTGGAAATGGTGATACAGCCCGCCCTTGCTGAGCTTGAGGGCGGCGGCCACGTCATTCATCGAGGTCGCGTCGTATCCGCGCTGCTGGAACAGACGGGCGGCGGTGCGCAGAATTTCCTGCCGGGAATCCACCACGGCTTCACGGGTCATCGCGTGCCATGGTAAACAGTTGCGCCGCCAATGCCAACTCCGCAAACCTGCCGGCCCGGCGACGCGGAAAAGTCAAGACCTCGATCCGCTACCTTCTGCACCATTAACCGGGCAGGGTGACTCAATTGGCTGATTCGACGGCTGTTAAGGTAGCTTTGGCATGTGCAAATAAATCCTCGTATGTGCTTTGGTATCAGCAACATAGATCCGGAGGTTAAATCGGTTTAACCTGCTTGCAGCGGGACTTTTTTCTCGCACCACCTCGAGGTCGATCAAGGGCTTCCACGTCGCGGGTAGAGTCCGCAGGCGCTCGCATGAGCCCTTCCAGGCCGCAGGCAGAACGTCCCGCTCGACTCTCGCCAATCGCCCGTAAACCCGCTTCCCCTCATTTCTCCTTGACACCTTCCCGCCCTGCCGCATAGCATCTTTGCATACCGACCGACCGGTCGGTTTTCCTGGGGATTGCTTTTCCGCCGCCTGTTCGGGACACTGATTCCCATCCCCAAACAACAAGGGTCGGTTTTCCCCCTTGTGCTACGAGAGGAGCACACAGTGGTTACTATCTTTTACGAACGCGACGCCAAGCCCGACGCGCTGAGGGGCAAGACGATCGCCATCCTTGGCTATGGAAGCCAGGGGCACGCCCAGGCCCAGAATCTCCGCGACAGCGGGCACAAAGTCATCGTTGGGCTCGATCCCGGCCGTAAGAGCGCCCAGCAGGCCAAAGCCGACGGCATGGTCGTCGTCGCTCCCGATGAGGCCGCCAAGCGCGCGGACTGGATTCACGTTCTCACTCCCGATGAAACCCAGGCCGAACTCTACGACCAGCACATCAAACCCTACCTGCATCCCGGAAAAGTGCTGGGGTTCTCGCACGGCTTCAGCATTCATTTCAAAGCTATCGTTCCGCCCCAGGATGTCGATGTGCTGATGATTGCTCCCAAGAGTCCCGGTCACCTGGTGCGCCGCGTGTACACCGAGGGCCGCGGCGTGCCCGCGCTGCTTGCCATCCAGCAGGATGCCAGCGGCCGCGCTCACGAACTCGGCTTGGCCTACGCGCATGGCATCGGCTCGACCCGCGCCGGCGTTCTGGAAACCACTTTCAAGGAAGAAACCGAGAGCGACCTGTTCGGAGAGCAGGCCGTCTTGTGCGGCGGCCTGACGTCGCTGATCAAGAAGGGATTCGAAACCCTGGTGGAAGCAGGCTACGCGCCCGAGATCGCCTATTTCGAGTGCCTGCACGAAGTGAAGCTCATCGTCGACCTGATCTACGAGGGCGGATTAGACCGCATGCGCTACTCCATCTCCAATACGGCAGAGTACGGCGATCTGACCCGCGGCGAAAAAGTTGTGGGCGATGAAACCCGGCAGGCCATGAAGAAGATTCTCGCCGACATCCAGTCCGGCAACTTCGCCCGGGAATGGATTGCCGAGAATAAAGCGGGCTGCCCGAACTTCAACCAGTTGCGCGAAAAAGAAAAGCAGCACCCCATCGAGATCGTGGGCGCACAACTGCGCAGCATGATGAGTTGGCTGCCGCAGCCGGGAAAAAAGAAGGCCGAAGTTCCCAAGGAACCCACAAAACAGGTGGTGAATGCGTAACAGAAGTAAAACCCAGAATTGTGGACAAACCGGGGGTGCCCCACGTCTCGCCGCTTTTGCGAGACGTGGGAACTCCGAACTCCCGACCGTGACCAGGGTGGAGAATGCTTAAAGGAGCCGACATCGTTCTGCAGTGCCTGCGCGCCGAAGGGGTCGACCTGGTATTCGGGTACCCTGGCGGCGCGATCATGCCGTTGTACGACGCGCTGGAAGGTAGCGGCGTGCGCCACATCCTCACCCGGCACGAGCAGGGCGCCGTCTTCGCGGCGGAGGGCTATGCGCGCGTTACCGGCAAAGTGGGGGTCGCCATGGCAACCAGCGGCCCGGGCGCAACCAATCTGGTGACCGGAATTGCCGACGCGAAGATGGATTCGGTCCCCCTGGTCTGCATCACGGGGCAAGTCCGCAGCGCGCTGATCGGCACGGATGCCTTTCAGGAGACGGATGTCTTCGGCGTGACCCTGTCGCTCACGAAGTGGAGCCGCCTGGTGCGCACGCTTGACGAGATTCCCGAAGCCATTGCCGAGGGATTCCATTGGGCCCGCAGCGGCCGTCCCGGTCCGGTCGTCATCGACATTCCCACGGACATGCTGAAGGCCAAGAAGGAATTCTCCGGGCCGGTGAAGTTCACGCCGCACGCGCGTCCGGCCGAAGCCAAAGCCGACGGCGCATTCACCGATACCATCGTGGCTATGCTGCAGCAGTCGTCCAAGCCGGTGGCCCTGGTAGGCGCCGGGGCGAAGCTCTCGGGAGCAATCCCTGAGCTGCGCCGCTTGCTCGACAAGCTGAACATTCCCGCCTTCGCGACAGTTCATGGCCTGGGCGCAGTGGAACCGCAGGCTCCTTATTACCTGGGTATGGTCGGAATGCACGGAACCCGGGCGGCGAACACGGCGCTGCACGAGACCGACCTCCTGCTGGTCTTCGGAGCGCGCCTGGACGACCGCGTTACCGGCGATCCCAGCCGGTTCGCGCCTCACGCCAAGATCGTCCATTTCGAGATCGATCCCGCGCAGTTGGACCGGGTGCGCCCCTGCGATCTGCCGGTGATCGGCAACCTTTCCGATACCATTCCCGCGTTCGAAGCGGAACTGCGGCGGCATACGCTTCCCGACTTCGGCAGCTGGCGGGCGGTCGCCTGCGGCCCGGAGCGCGCCGAACTGGACCCGCGCGGCCTGGCCCAACCGACCATCCGCTTCCTGGATGAACTGTTCAGCCGCCTGCCGCAGGACAGTGTCGTGATTGCCGACGTCGGCCAGCACCAGATGTGGGCGGCGCAACGCTACCGCTCGTCTTCGCCGCGCGGCTTCATCACCTCGGGCGGACTCGGTTCCATGGGATTCGCTCTTCCGGCCGCGGTGGGCGTGCAACTGGCGAAGCCGGACAGCTGCGTGCTCTGCGTCTCGGGCGACGGCGGATTTCAGATGAACATCCAGGAACTGGCGACCGTTCACCGCCTCGGCCTTCCGGTGAAGATGGTGATCATCGACAACAAGTACCTGGGCATGGTTCGCCAATGGCAGCAGCTGTTCTACGAGCGCAATTATGCCGAGACGGACTTGAGCGATAATCCGGACTTCGTCGAGATCGCCAAGGCGTACAAGATTGCCAGCTTCCGCATGAAAGAAGACGCCATGCGCGAGTTCCCGGTCTCGCAGGAGACCGGCGAGCAGATCGACCGCTTCCTGCGCTCCCCGGAGCCGGAACTGCTGGTCTTCGACTGCGCCCCGGAAGCCAACGTGTTCCCCATGGTTCCGGCAGGAGCCGCGCTGTCGGAGATGTTGCTGGAGGAAAAGTAGGGGAAGGCAGAAGTTAGAAGTCAGAATGCAGAAGTAAAAAAGCAACGCAGAAATTTGAGAAGCAAGTAAGAAGTAAGAAGTAAGAATGAAGAAGTGGGAATGAAGCAGTACAGAAAGTAAAGTAGACATCGGAAGCAAGAGTGCACAAGTCCAAGACAGGGCAAGTAAGAAGTAAGAATAATGAAGAAGTAAGAATGAAGAAGCTACGAAGGTAGAGTAGACATCGGAAGTAAGAGTCCACAGGTCAAAAAACGGAAAGTCGAAGTAAGAATTTACTTCTGCATTCTGACTTCTAACTTCTGCCTTAGTTCTGCATTCTGACTTCTAACTTCTGCCTTCGATTAGGAGCCAACCATGCAATTCCACATTCGCTACCGCAACACGCAGGGCACGTTGATGCGCATCCTGAATGCGGCGTCCCGCCGCGGGCTTGATCTGCCTTCGGTACACGCCGAGGCTGCCGAGCACGACCACCAGGTCTCGCTGGCGCTTGAAGTCAACCCGAAGCAGGTGGGGCAACTCTATCGCGAGTGGTATTCGATTCCCGATGTAATCCGTGTCGGCACCGGGGCAGTGCAGGCGAATCAGTGGTCAGCGCATCATCCGCCCGCGGCCGTGTCGCTGGAAGAATCGCGCTCGGCGGCCCGCGCGTAGACCGACTTTGTGGCTGGGCAAGCATGACGAGCCTCGGGCAAGCGTCATGCAATTCGGGGAACCTGCAGAGCGGGTTCCCCATTTTCGTGAACCGCTCCGCCTGCCCAGCAGAATTCACCTGGTTGATGGAAATCGTCCACACTATCCCTCAGCGGCTAAAGCAGTCGGGAACTGTCATTTCCGTCGCTACATTCGCGAGTCTGGCCTTCGAAGCCGCGTTCTGAAGTGCGATGCCTGCCTGATTCCGTCGCAAATCGCGGGCGGGCGGCGGGTGACTTCTTTGGGGGGAAAGGGCGACAGGAATAATTCAACGCCGCCGGAGGCAATTGCCAGTTGAACCTGCCAGAGAGAGCTTTAAACTAAGACCTGAACAGATGACCGTCGCGGGGACAATTCAAAGAGTGATCGCTCCGGTTGCTTTGTGGGCACTGATCACAACTCCGAGACTCGCCGGTTCGGATTCAGATCCGCTGGCATCGGCGCCGGCGAGCGCACCTCTCTCCGCCGACCAGGTTGTGGACAATCTGGTGCGAAAGAATGAAGAGCGCGCGCGGGCCCTGCTGCACTCCGAGGCAACACGCGTGTACCACCTCGCCTACAAGGGATTCCCTGGAGACCGGGAAGCCGAGATGACCGTAAAGGCTACCTACGACAGCCCCTCCACCAAGGAGTTCAAAGTAGTTTCCCAGAGCGGATCGAAGCTGATTCTGGACCGCGTGTTCAAGAAGCTCCTGGAAAGCGAGAAAGAGGCAGCACAACCGGCAATCAGCGCGCGGACACAGTTGAATCGTTCTAACTACGAATTCGAACTGCTGGGCTACGAGATGTCGGAAACCAGCAGGCAGTACCTGTTTCGGGTAAGCCCAAAATCCAGGAGCAAGTATGTCTATCGCGGCAAAGTGTGGGTGGATGGAACCGACTTCGCAGTTACGCGTATCGAAGCCCAGCCCGCCCAGAAGCCGTCATTCTGGACGAAAGAGAACGAAATTCGTCACGAATACAAGAAAGTCCAAGGCTTCTGGCTTCCGGTCCGGAACGAGTCGGTCAGCTATATCCGGCTGGGTGGACGTGCCACTTTGACCATCGAGTACAAAGACTATCGCGTGACCGATGCCCGCCAAGCGCTGCCGCCGGGCCAGGCCATTCCTTAACCGAGACCGGCAATTCCCGCATCTCGCGGCTGCGTTGACGAGCATGAGTTCTAGCCCTAACATTTCACACCACGGATGATCGGCCAGACCATCTCGCACTACCGGGTCGTCGAGAAGCTCGGCGACGGCGGGATGGGTGTGGTGTACAAGGCTGAGGACACGGATTTGGGCCGCTTCGTGGCCTTGAAATTCCTTCCGGATGATCTTGCCCAGGACCAGCCGGCGCTGGAACGTTTTCGCCGTGAGGCGCGCGCAGCCTCCTCTCTCAACCATCCAAATATCTGCACGATTCATGAGATCGGCCGAGAGGGCGACCGCTATTTCCTCGTCATGGAATTCCTGGACGGGGTCACACTGAAACATCGCATTGCAGGGCGACCGCTGGACCTGGAAGTGCTGCTTTCGCTAGCCGTCGAAATCGCCGATGCATTGGACGCGGCGCACGCAGCGGGTATCATCCATCGCGACATCAAGCCTGCCAATCTTTTCGTCACCAAGCGCGGGCATGCGAAGGTTCTCGACTTCGGCCTGGCGAAGGTCCGCCCCGCTCCTTACATTTCGCCGGCCGCAGGGAACAGCGCGAAAACCCTCACCCTGGAAGCACACCTGACCAGCCCAGGAACGGCGATGGGGACCATTGCCTACATGTCGCCGGAGCAAATTAGAGCCAAGGAACTGGATGCTCGAACCGATCTATTCTCGTTCGGCGCGGTGATTTATGAGATGGCTACAGGGCTTCTGCCTTTTCGCGGCGAAAGTACAGGAGTGATCTCCGAGGCCATCCTGAACCGGGCGCCCGGCCCTTTGCTGCGCTTGAACCCTGACGTTCCGCCCGAACTGGAGCGGATCATCCACAAGTGCCTGGAGAAGGACCGGGGGCTGCGTTATCAGAGCGCCGCCGACTTGCGGACCGACCTCGAGCGCCTGCGGCGCGACACTACCTCGGCCCATTCCTCGGCTGTAACACAAGGGACGGCTCCCGCGACGCGCTCCCATCGTCTGCTGTTGTCAGCGATCCTTGGGGTGGCGGTGCTAGCGCTGTTGTTGGCGGGCTTGCTGCTCTTTCATAACAGAGAGGTTGCGCCTGCGCCGGCCGCCGAATGGGTCCAGCTTACCGAGTTCGCGGACTCGGTCGTTTCACCCGCTCTTTCGCCAGACGGCCGCATGCTCGCTTTTCTTCGCAGCCCCGACACGTTCGCGGGTCCAGGGCAGGTTTACGTGAAATTTCTGCCCAGCGGCGAGCCGGTCCCGCTTACCCACGACCAACTGCCGAAGATGAGTCCGGTATTCTCCCCGGACGGATCGCGCATCGCGTATACCGTCCCGTGGGACACCTGGATCGTGCCGGTGCTGGGCGGTGAAGCGCGGATGTGGTTGCCGAATGCGTCCGGCCTAAGCTGGGTCGATGAGCACAACTTACTGTTCTCAGAAATCAAGAAGGGCATTCACATGGCCCTGGTGGAGGCCAGCGAAAGCCGCGCCGGAAGCCGCGACCTCTACGTGCCGATGCATGAACGTGGCATGGTCCATCGGTCTTATCTATCCCCGGATCGAAAACGTGTCTTAATGGTCGAGATGGAAAACGGAGGATGGCTGCCCTGCCGGGTAATCCCGTTCGACGGCAGTTCGACTGGCAAACCGGTGGGGCCGCCGGGAGCGGCGTGCACGGCGGGCGCCTGGTCGCCGGACGGGAAGTGGGTCTATCTCAGTTCGAACGCAGGAGGCCGGTTCCACATCTGGAGACAACGTGTGGAGAATGGAGAACCGGAGCAGATCACCTCCGGGCCTACCGAAGAAGAAGGAATCGCGATGGCCGGTGACGGCCATTCGCTGGTTACCTCGGTGGGCACCGCACAGAGCGCGGTGTGGATGCACGACGCCGGCGGGGACCGCGCAGTCTCCTCCGAGGGTTACTCGTTTCTGAGCGCAGCCGGCACAACCCTTACACCCGATGGGCGGACACTCTATTACCTGGTTCAGCGCGGGGCGTCGGGAACTTTCTCCGGCGCGGGAGACCTCTGGGTGGCGGAACTCGGGAAAGGCCGAAACGAGGTTGTTCTGCCGGGCTTCTCCATTACGGAATACACGCTCTCAGCCGACGGCAAGCGGGTCGGTTTTGTGGGGGTTGACGCGCAGGGGAAGGCGAGTGTCTGGGAGGCTTCGCTCGATCACCGCTTTGCTCCAAGGCAACTCGCGCCCACCGTCGCCGAGACCCATTTATTCTTTGATGATGCCGGGGAGTTGTTCTTTGCAGCCGCGGAAGGCAAGGTCAACTTCGCCTATCGCATCAAAGAGGACGGAACAGGACTGCAGAAGGCAATTCCCGATCCCATCGTCTTTTTGATGGGAGTTTCGCCGGACGCAAAATGGGTGGTGGCTCTAGGCACGCCGCCCGGAGAAGAGTCTGCGGCTGCGATCATGGCCTATCCGGTGGGCGGAGGCGCTCCAATCCGTCTCTGCGATCGCTGCCAGGCACACTGGGCGCGCGACGGAAAGTTTCTATATGTGTCATTTCTGACCTGGGATGCGAATGGGTCAGAACAGGGAGACAAAGAAAAGCCGCGCAAGACCTATGCGGTTCCTTTGACCGACAGCAAGGCATTTGCTCGTCTTGCCGCTGGTGGCTTCAACTCCGCGGCGCAAGTGGCGAACTTACCCGGCGTGCGGGTGATCGACGAAGCGGTTGTCTCACCGGGTCCGGAGCCGTCCGTGTATGCCTTCTCCCGCCAAACTGTACACCGCAACCTGTACCGGATTCCGTTGCGATAAGGATCCGCGGCTTTCCTTGTCGCGGGTAAAAATCTTAGCGGCAGGTTATTGAAGACCTCACGCCTCTCTGCGTTCGGCGGGGCGGACGAATGCGTCCGCCCCTACGTTGCTGGCACGTCGGTTAAGTCCTAACCGGCTACTTGCAACCGCACTGCGGCTGACTTTCTGGAGGTGACGCCTTTTCCGACTGTACCTCCGGCCAGGCATTGTGAGCGTTACTGACCAGCCAGGATTCGTCCGTCCCCCCATAATTGAAAGTGCTCCCATCCCGGTTAGGACGGCCTTTGACAAAGCAAGTCACCATCGCGAAGAAAAGATCGAATTTTAATCCCCACACCTTTCTTTCAACCATTGGGAAGGGAAGGATATTGGTGTCTTTTCAAAAGAAGAAGACGATCTTCACGCAAGGCGATGCAACGGACGGGCTGTTCTTTGTCCAAACCGGAAAGGTGCGGCTGAGCGTGGTCTCGGAAGATGGCAGAGAAGCAATTCTTGGCATTCTGGGCGAAGGCGAGTTCTTTGGAGAAGGCGGCCTTGGCGGCCAGTTCCTGCGCATGTCGTCCGCGACCGCAGTGACAGACTGCACCCTGCTGCACATTGAGCGGAAGGCCATGATGCATGCCATGAGCCTGCAACCAAAATTGTCATCCATGTTTGTCAAGTACCTGGTCAAGAGGAACATCCGATACCAGGAGGACCTGGTCGATCAACTTTTCAATTCCAGCGAAAAGCGGTTGGCGCGAGTTCTTCTGTTGATGGCGCAATTCGGCAAAGAAGGGGCGGCGAAGAGTTCCGTTCCCAGACTAAGCCAGGAGACCTTGGCAGAAATGGTGGGGACGACCCGCTCGCGGGTCAGCTTCTTCATGAACCGGTTCAGAAAACTCGGTTTTATCAACTACGATGTTGGGGACAATTTGCACGTCCACAGTTCGCTGCTGAACGTTCTTCTTCGTGATGACAACGGATCAGCTTCAACTACCGGAGCCCAGGCCCAGGCCGGCCCCGGCAGGAGGGGTTCGGAACCGCCTCCAGAGCCGGGAGAGGCTCCTGATAGAGATCGTGCCAGGATGCCGCCCCTCCCCGGTCTTGAACGACGCCGCAAGTGAATCAGACGCAGGCAACATATTTCCAGGCGCATGGGACTCGTCAGGTAATTCCATTTCTACGAAACTCCACTCAAAAACCCTTGGTAGGTTAGACTGTCAGGCTGTCGCGCTGAAGGCAGCGGTCACGTCTCTAGGTCGATGAACAGGCGCTGAGGCGGGTGAACGACAGGTTCATCACGGTGCGGCCTTGAAGCCGCGGCCTTTCAAGACAAGCTCAGGAACGGATTTTCCGGTAGCCTTTAGGCATCCTTCATACCAGCTTCAGGGAGCTCTCCTGTTATGGACCTCAAACACATAAGCCGTGGAATCACGGATGGCAGGGACCGCGCCGGGGCGCGCGCCATGTTCAAGGCGATCGGCTTTAGCGATGCCGATCTCAGCCGTCCCCTGATTGGCGTGGCCAACACCTGGATCGAAACCATGCCCTGCAACTTTCACCTGCGCCGTTTATCGGCGAAGGTGAAGGAGGGAATTCGCGCGGCCGGCGGAACTCCGATGGAGTTCAACACCATCGCCATCTCCGACGGCGAGACCATGGGCACCGAAGGCATGCGGGCCTCGCTGGTCAGCCGCGAACTGATTGCCGATTCGATCGAACTGGTCTGCCGCGGGCAGATGTTTGACGCCGTGGTCTGCGTAGTGGGATGCGATAAGACGATTCCCGCCGCGGCCATGGCTCTGGCGCGGATGAATCTCCCGGGGATGGTTCTGTATGGAGGAACGATTGCGCCCGGAAGTTACCGCGGGAAAGATGTGACCATTCAGGACGTGTACGAAGCGATCGGCGCCAACGTGGCCGGAAAGATGAGCGACAGGGAACTCAAAGAGTTGGAAGACGCCGCGTGCCCGGGAGCGGGCGCATGCGGCGGCCAGTACACGGCCAATACCATGTCCACGGTGATGGAGATGATTGGGCTGTCGCCCATGGGCTTCAACAGCGTGCCGGCCATGGACCCTCAGAAGGATCAGATCTCGTTCGACTGCGGCAAGGTTGTAATGAACGTCCTGCAAAAGGGGCTGAAGCCGCGCGATATTCTCACCCGGGAAGCGTTTGAGAATGCGATCGCGTCGGTGGCCGCGACCGGTGGCTCGACCAATGCGGTGTTGCATCTGCTGGCCATCTCGCGCGAAGCCGGAGTGGGGCTGGAGATCGACGATTTCCAGACGGTCAGCGAGCGCACTCCACTGCTGGCCGATCTCAAGCCCTCGGGCAGGTTCGTAGCCACGGACATGCACCGCGCCGGAGGCATCCGCCTGCTGGCGCGAAGGCTTATCCGCGGAAAGTATCTTCACGAGAAGGCCATGACGGTCACAGGCCTGAGCATTTCCGCGGAGGCTGAAAGCGCGGTGGAGACTCCGGGACAGGAAGTCATTGTTCCCCTGGAGAAGCCGCTGAAGGCAACCGGGGGCTTGGTGATTCTCAAGGGCAACCTGGCGCCGGAAGGCTGCGTGGCGAAGATCAGCGGGCATGAGCGGCTGGAGCATCGCGGCCCGGCGCGCGTTTTCGAGTCGGAGGAAGACGCGATGGCGGCCGTCACGGCGAAGAAAATCAAGGCCGGCGATGTCGTGGTCATTCGCAATGAAGGTCCCAGGGGCGGCCCTGGCATGCGGGAGATGCTGGGCGTAACCGCAGCGATCGTGGGCGAAGGCTTAGGCGGATCGGTGGCACTGCTCACTGATGGACGTTTCAGCGGCGCGACGCGCGGATTGATGGCCGGACACGTTTCGCCGGAAGCCGCGCTGGGGGGCCCGATCACCGGAGTGCGGGACGGCGACGTAATTCGCTTTGACGTGAAGAAGCAATTGCTGGAAGTTGAACTGAGCGCCGAAGTGCTGCGCCAGCGGGTGTCGGAGTGGAAAGCGCCACAGCCCCGCTACGCAACAGGAGTGTTCGCGAAGTATGCAGCGCTGGTGTGGTCGGCATCGCAGGGAGCGATCACCAAGCCGCGTTGAAGGCTCGAGGGGCCGCACTCGACTCCTCTGCGGGGATTCTGTCCCGAATCGCGGGGAATAACCGGCCTGGGTCAGGGCTATGCGGCTTTCATCTGAGTGAGGACCTGCCGCTTTTTCAATTCGATCTCCGCGGCTTTTTTGTCTTCGGTCTCGATGACCTGGTTGACTTCTCCGCCCACCAAAATCGCGAAGCCTGTGATGTAGAGCCACAGCATGAGGATTACGGCCGCTCCCAGCGATCCGTAGGTGGCAGTGTAATTGTTGAAGAAGTGCAGGTAGACGCGGAACCCTGCGGAAGCGGCCAGCCAGAGGCCGACGCCGACGACAGATCCGGGAGTGACCCAGAACCACCGACGCTCTCCAACGTTAGGCGCGAAGTAGTACACCAGGGAGAACGACAGGAACATGGCTAAGAAGGAGACGGGCCACTGCAGCACTTTCCATGCGGTCGCAAAAACGCCGCCCAGGCCCACATGAGAGGCGATCGTCTCGCCAATCTTTCCGCCGTAGAGAACGAGCACGAGAGCCACAATAATCAGGCCGGCAAGCGCCAGCGTCAGGCCGATGACAGTAAGCTTCTGCTTCCACCAGGGACGGGTTTCCGGAGTGCGGTAGATTACATTCAGCGAGGTGACGACGGCGCTCATCCCTCCTGAGGCTGCCCACAGCGCGCCCAAAATGCCGGCCGCCAGCTTGACGCCGGTACTGCTCTTGAATGTCTGGTCAATCACGGCGTGAATCAGGCTGGAGGCGGAGCCTGGGGCGAGGCGGCCGATCCCGGAGATAATGTTGTCGCGCAACGCCGACCCGGGCCCGGCGAACACGCCTACCAGCGAGACGAGAAAAAGAAGCATGGGGAAGAGCGCGCCCAGAAAGTAGTAGGAGAGGGCGGCGGAGCGGGTCGAGAGTTCGTCTTCTCCAATTTTCTTGAAGGATTGCTGGACCAGCTTGAGCGGAGTGAGGCCGCCGAATTTCCATAATGACGGCAGGGGGCTGGAGACGCCCTTTTTTTCCGCAAGCGATGGCATAGGTCAGGCCGCTCTGGAGCGTTCTTTCCTCCCGCTGGAGCGTTCGGGATATCGGGTTAACTCGCTCCCGATGGTGATCAGGGCTCCCTGCGCCAGGAAGAATTTTTTTTGCGGTTCGTCTTTGAAGGCAAAGAATTCCGGCATGGTCGCGACCATGGCGGCCAAGCCCAAGTCGATCTCGCGGCGGGCGCGCGGAGTGATGACCCGGCGGACGCCACCGGGATTGTCGGTCAGCAGGGTGACCGCCAGTTTTGCGCCCCCGCACAGCAGTGCAGCCAGGGCTGCGCGCTTGTTGTGGCGCCAGAACCAGGTGGCTGTCCCCAGAAACGAGCCCACGAGAACGTAATCGAGGATGGCTTGTCCGCGGGGAGAGATCACCCGAGGTAACGGCTTGGCGACGACTTTGGCGAGACTGTTAAGGGTTGGCATGACTCTCCTGAAGATTTCTGCGGCCTAACGCCGCGTGAACATCCCTCCGATTCCGTAGCCGGCCAGCACACCGATTGCCCCGACCGCGATCGCAACCGGCAGGAAATGCTGGTGCAGATTCCTGGAGGGATCGAATTGCCGGCGCGTGGCCGTGATCTTCCCCTTCAATTCGGCTGTGGTCTGGTGCAAGCGCTGCCGTTGGTGGATCGCCCGCAACTCGAGGTTCTCGACTGGTTCCGGGCTCATATCTGTTTGACCTCAGACTGAATCCAGACTTTATCGTCTTTGAGGACCTCGACCGTGCGCTTGGGGAGCAGGCCCTTGACCTCGAATTCCCGCTTGGCGAAATAGGCAGCGACGCCGCCCAACAGAGTCCACAACACGGCCACAGCCGCGAAAGCGATGCACCAGCGGTAAGCGTTGTCGGGCAAAAATGCGAATACCAGAGCCACCACGGCTAAGGTGAACAACAGGTAGGCCGTAAGCAGAAGCACGATACCGACAATCGCCAGGGGAGCGGCCGTTTTTAGGACCTTGATCTTCTCCTGCAACTCCACCTTCAGCATGGTGATACGCGTCTGCACGAAGTCCTGGAGTTCCTGCTTCATCTCCGCGAGTAGGGTGGTGAGATTCTTGCCGTTGGCTTCGTAATTCATAATTCCAGACCCCGAGTTCTGAACTAGTACGTCTCAGCCTAGTAGCCCTGATAAGCGGATGCGATCAGGCGTTTCGGGTAGGGTGCGCTCGGGAATAGACCGGAGCGCTCTAAGCGCCATGGAAAGCACGGTCCTGGTCCGCTTGCGGGTGCTGCAACGGTATGAAAAACTAGGGAATTAACCGATAGCTGATGGGGGATGGAGCTGGACCGGCTCCTGCTGAATATGCCGCTGACATTATTCGAGAAGATATGGAAGGCGCACGTAGTCGCCCAGCCCGCGGGGCGCTCTCTCATTTTGTACATCGACCTGCACCTGGTACACGAGGTGACTTCGCCGCAGGCATTTGACGGGTTGCGGGCCGCGGGGAGGCGCGTGCGGCAGCCGCTGCGGACGGTCGCGACTGTGGATCACAACATTCCTACCGAGCCGCGCGGAACTCCGATCACCGATCTGATCGCGGGGCGCCAGATCTCGGCGTTACAGGCAAACTGCAGGGAGTTCGGCATCCGGCTGTTCGATATGGATTCGCCGGATCAGGGAATCGTGCATGTGATAGGCCCGGAACTGGGCCTCACGCAGCCGGGAATGACGATTGTGTGCGGCGACAGCCACACCAGCACGCACGGGGCATTTGGAGCGCTGGCATTTGGCATCGGCACGTCGGAGGTGGAGCACGTCCTGGCCACGCAGTGCCTGGCACAGCAGACGCCGAAGACGATGAAGATTGAGGTTCGGGGCAAGCTGGCCGATGGGGTCGGCGCGAAGGATCTGGCGCTGGGCATTATTGGGCAGATCGGCACCGATGGCGCGACCGGACATGTCATCGAATATGCCGGGCCTGCGGTCCGTGCGCTCTCCATGGAAGGGCGCATGACGCTGTGCAACATGAGCATCGAGGCGGGAGCGCGCGCCGGAATGGTGGCACCGGACGAAACGACTATCACCTACGTGAAAGGCCGCCGCTTCGCGCCGCGCGGAGCCGACTGGGACAAAGCAGTCGCCTACTGGCGGAGCTTGCCTTCCGACAGCGACGCGAAATTCGACAAGGTGGTCGACATTGATGCCGCTCAACTGTGCCCGTTTGTCACCTGGGGAACAAACCCGGGGATGGTCGCTCCGGTGACGGGACGGGTGCCCGAGATCAAAGGACTGGAGGAGAGCGATCGCCGGGCGGCGGAGTTGGCGCTGCAGTACATGGCCTTGGAGCCGGGGAAGCGGATCGAGGATATTACGGTTGACCGCGTGTTTATCGGATCGTGCACGAATTCCCGGATCGAAGATCTCCGCGCTGCGGCGCGCGTGGCGAAAGGACATCGCGTGAGTTCGAAAGTCCGGGCAATGGTGGTTCCGGGATCGCAGACCGTGAAGCGCGCCGCGGAGCAGGAAGGGCTGCACCGGATCTTCCAGGAGGCGGGCTTCGAATGGCGGGAGTCGGGATGTTCGATGTGCCTGGGGATGAACCCGGACATCCTGCAGCCGGGAGAACGCTGCGCCTCGACCAGCAACCGCAATTTTGAGGGACGGCAGGGGCGCGGCGGGCGGACTCATCTTGTCAGTCCCATGATGGCGGCGGCGGCGGCTATTGCGGGGCATTTCACGGATATCCGGAATTGGAAGTTTCAGTGATGGCGCACGGGGCCACAGGCAAGACCTTGAGTCAAAATCCCCATCCTGTCGCAAACTGCGCGACAAGGATGGGGCAACCTGGATATCCGGAATTGGAGTTTCAGTGATGGCGCACGGGGCCACAGGCAAGACCCTGGAGTCAAAATCCCCATCCTGTCGCAAACTGCGCGACAAGGATGGGGCAACCTGGGATATCCGGAATTGGAAATTTCAGTGACAGGAGAGAGGGTTTCAGAGTCAAGAGCCCCAAAATCAAAAAAATCCCCATCCTGTCGCAAAGTGCGCGACAAGGATGGGGCAACCTGGGCGGGGGCTGGAAAGAAAAATTTATTATGAAGCCATTTACTTTGCATCGTGGACGCGTGGCGCCGCTGGAGCGGGTTAACGTCGATACTGACCAGATCATCCCTAAGCAGTTTCTGAAAAGAATCGAGAAGACCGGGTTCGGGCAATTTCTGTTTTACGACTGGCGGTTTGCGGGGGACGGGAAAAAGAATCCGGATTTCGTGCTGCACGAACCCCGATACGAGGGCGCGACGATTCTGGTGGCAGGCAGGAATTTTGGGTGCGGCTCTTCGCGCGAGCATGCTGTCTGGGCCCTGGCCGATTTCGGATTTCGCGCGGTAATAGCCTCCTCTTTCGGCGACATCTTCGCCAATAACAGCGCAAAGAATGGTTTCCTCGCGGTACGCTTGAGCGAGGAGGACGTCGCAGGTCTGATGAAACGCGCGCTGGAGATCGATGACTACCAGGTGACGATCGATCTGGAGAAATGCGAAGTGCGGGACGAGCAGGGATTCCGGGCCACATTCCCTATCGATGCATTCGTGCGCCACTGTCTGTTGAACGGGTTGGATGATATTGGACTGACGCTGCAGCATGAGAACGAAATTGCCCAATATGAGGCGCAACATCCTGCGCCGGCCGCGCTGAAGGAGTCGTGACCAGCAAGACGAACCGGGGCTGAAGCCCCATAATCTCTCGCGCGGTAACGCGGCCCTGAAGGGCCGCTCTTCCACGGCGTTTCTCCAGAATTCGGGCCGCTCTTTCAGGGTCTCAATGGCCGTTTTCCTTGGTTCGCGCGCCGCTCTTCCGCGGCTTCATTGGCCATTCTTCCAGGTTTCGCGCGCCGCTCTTCCGCGGCTTCATTGGCCATTCTTCCAGGTTTCACGGGCGCTCATCCGCGGCTTCATTGGCCATTCTTCCAGGTTTCAGGGGCCGCTCTTCCACGGCTTCATTAGCCATTCATCCAGGTTTCACGGGCGCTCATCCACGACTTCTTTGGCTATTTCTCGATACTTCAAAGGCTGATCCCGCAACTTCGGGCGTGGGGTGCTTCCGCTACTTCGGGGGGGGCACGGTCAAGGGAACGTCAATGCGAGTAAAGATATGTAAAACACCGGGCCCGGTATTGACCCGCGTTGGGGCCACGGTTGATCCTAGATAGGCGCGGTTCTGCCAGGGCAACAGCGCAGAAACTCCTTCCGGAAAGTGGTTGCCGCAAACCGGGCTAGTAGTGCATACGTCTAATACTCGGATTCCTGCCGAGCTCGGGCCAGGCGAAGGACGACGGACTAATCGAAATATGAGCCATGCTTACTTCATGAGGGGCTGCGGCGGCCGCCGTATACGTGCGGCGGCGGTTTGCAGTCTGGCGGCAGTTTGCGCGTTTTTCATTGGCTGCAGCGGCGGCGCGGATTCGAAGCCTCAGAAGGCCCAGGCCGCTTCGGGCCCTCGAACCGTATCGGTCGCCGTGGCCCCGGTTCAGAAGCAGGACGTTCCGGTGTATCTGAGCGGCCTGGGATCGGTTACCGCATTCAACACGGCAAACATCAGGAGCCGGGTGGATGGGCAGATCATGAAGGTGAACTTCCGCGAGGGGCAGGAAGTTCATCAGGGCGATCTGCTGATTGAAATCGATTCACGTCCCTACCAGGTACAGCTGGAGCAGATACAAGCGCAATTGTTCAAGGACGAAGCCACGCTGCGCGACGCGCGGCTGAACCTGCAACGCTACACGGCGCTGATTCCTTCCGGCAGCATCTCGCAGCAGCAGGTGGACACCCAGAGATCACTGGTCGACCAGCTCGATGGGACGGTGCGCAACGACCAGGCGCAAATTAACAGCGCGAAGCTGAACATCACTTACTGCCACATCACCGCACCCTTCAACGGGCGGGTCGGGCTACGGCAGGTGGATTCCGGGAACATCGTGCATGCTTCGGATGCGAGCCCCATACTGGTCCTGACGCAACTGCAGCCGATTGCGGTGGTCTTCACGCTTCCGGAAGATGTGCTGCCCAGGGTAGCGGCGCAGATGAGGCGGGGCACGCTGGAGGTAGACGCGTTCAGCCGGGACGATCAAACCCGGCTGGCGACGGGCAAGCTGCTGACCATTGACAACCAGATCGATCCCGCGACCGGGACGGCGAAGCTGAAAGCGGTTTTCAACAATGAAGACCACAAACTCTGGCCCAACCAGTTCGTGAATGCAGATCTTCTGGTGGAGCGGCGGAAGAACAGCACCGTCGTTCCTACAGCTGCCATCCTGCGCGGACCGCAGGGAACATTCGTCTATGCGGTCAATCCCGACAAGACGGTGGAAGACAAAGCGGTGACCGTAGCCCTCACCCAGGGGGACATCACGGTCATCAGCAGCGGCGTGAATCCCGGAGACACGGTGGTGACCGACGGGCAGGACAAGCTGCAGCGGGGGAGCCGCATTGAGCCCCGCTCCGGGGCGCCGAGTCACGGCAGCAGCACCGGCCCGGTGAGCGGCGCCGTAAGCCGTCCCGCGCAAGATCGTCCTTCGCGCGGAGGCTCCCATTCCGCGGGAGACAGCACAGGAAGTTCAGGTTCATGAGTCCATCGCGCTTATTCATTCTCCGGCCGGTAGCGACCACCTTGCTTATGGTGGGCGTTCTGCTGGTGGGCTGGGTTGCGTTCATGCAACTGCCGGTCTCGGCCCTGCCGGAAGTGGATTACCCCACCATCCAGGTAGTGACTTTTTATCCGGGGGCGGACCCGGAGGTGATGGCGTCGTCGGTGACGTCGCCGCTGGAGCGGCAATTCGGGCAGGTGCCCGGACTCACGCAGATGACCTCGACCAGTTCCTTCGGGAGTTCGATCATCACTTTGCAGTTCGGGCTGGACGAGAACATCGATGTGGAAGAGCAGCAGGTGCAGGCGTCGATTAACTCGGCTTCGACGTACCTGCCGCAGGACCTGCCGAACCCTCCGATTTACAACAAGGTGAATCCGGCGGATGCGCCGATTTTGACCCTGGCGCTGAGTTCGGAGTCGCTGCCCCTGTCGAAGGTCGAGGATGTGGCCGACACATCACTGGCGCAGAAGATTTCGCAGCTGCCGGGAGTGGGACTGGTTTCGATCAGCGGAGGGCAGAAGCCGGCGGTGCGGATCCAGGCGAATCCCACGGCGTTGGCCTCCTATGGCCTGAGCCTGGAAGACTTGCGAGCCGCGCTGATGCAGGCGAACGTGGACCAGGCGAAGGGCGTCATCGACGGGCAACGGCAGTCGTACACCATCGGCGCCAACGATCAGCTGTTCTCCAGCGAGCAGTATAAGCCGGTTGTGGTGGCCTTCCGGAATGGCGCCCCGGTGCGGTTGAGCGACGTGGCCAACGTGATCGACGGGACGGAAAACAAACAGCTGGCGGCGTGGATGAACCTGACGCCGGCGGTGATCATGAATATTCAGCGGCAGCCGGGCGCCAACATCATCAGCGTCGTGGACCGGATCAAGAAGCTGCTGCCGCAGTTGCAGGCGTCGCTGCCCAGCGCGGTAAAGGTGCAGATTCTTACGGATCGCACGACTACGATTCGAGCTTCGGTGAAAGACGTGGAGTTCGAACTGATGCTGGCCATCGCACTGGTGGTGATGGTGGTGTTCCTGTTCCTGCGAAATTTCGCGGCCACCACGATTCCCAGCGTGGCGGTACCGCTCTCGCTGATTGGCACCTTCGGCGTGATGTACCTGCTGGGGTACAGCCTCAACAATCTGACGCTGATGGCGCTGACCATCTCCACCGGATTCGTGGTAGACGACGCCATCGTGATGATTGAAAACATCGAGCGGTTCCTCGAGGGCGGGGACTCACCGCTGGATGCGGCGTTAAAGGGATCGTCCCAGATCGGGTTCACGATTATTTCGTTGACCGTGTCGCTGATTGCGGTGCTGATTCCGCTGCTGTTCATGGGCGATATCGTGGGACGCCTGTTCCGCGAATTCGCGATTACGCTGGCAGTGACCATCCTGGTTTCGGCGGCGGTTTCCTTGAGCCTGACACCAATGATGTCGGCGAAATTGCTCAAGCATCATAAAAAAGGGCAGCAGGGCCGGTTCTACGAATTCACCGAGGACTACTACAACCGGATCATTGCGTTCTACGGCCGCACGGTGAAGTGGGTGCTGAAGCATCAGACCGCAACCTTGCTGCTGACGGCGGCGACGCTGGTGCTTACCCTGTTCCTGTAC
>Ga0070741_10008803_pt1 | contig 20019 bp, 18 predicted proteins | sample Coa_R1_4_FD_66440 | JGI IMG/M metagenome (GOLD analysis project Ga0070741, IMG submission 66440) | Surface soil microbial communities from Centralia Pennsylvania, which are recovering from an underground coalmine fire - Coalmine... | ecosystem: Environmental > Terrestrial > Soil > Unclassified ...
GGCTACGGAGCGATGCCGTCCGGATTGGTCTTTCGGGGCAATACGGGGACAGACGGAACATTTCCGCGCAAATGCGGCGCGAAAATGTCTCGTCAGTCCCCGCATTGCAGCGCTTGCTGAGTCCGAAACGCTGCCACACGGATTGACCGTTCCGCGCGGCTTGAGTAGCAGCCGATCCCATTCTTCACACTGCAGGACGTACGGCTGATATCACGATTTCGCGCGCGCGGGAAGCACCTGGGCATGGTTCAGTGCGGATACCAGGGTTACGCCGCCGATGATGTTACCTAGCAGGCTCGGGAGCGTGTAGCCGGCAATCGCGGCCTGCCAGGAGACCGCGCCAGTCATGACCGGGATGAGCGCTTCGACGGAACCCGCGATCACGTGGGTGAGCTTGGCCAATCCGACAAAATACGTCAGGATTATGATGATCGCGATCTTGCCGGTATCGTAGGCTGCATTCAGCCAGACCACCAGCGCGATCAGCCATCCGGCGAAAATACCGCGGAGGATCGCGTTACCAAAGCTGACTCCGATTGCCTCGTTACCCAATTCAAGGAAGCTATGGCGCACCTGCGGCTGGAACGCTTCGCTAACGGCCGCTACCCAGGCAAAAAGGTGCGCACCGGCGAGGTTGGCCACCAGAACGATCATCCAGAGACGCAGCACTTGCCAGCAGGTGCCTAAGTTGCGGCGGGCCAGCAGCGGCAGAATCGCAGTTAGCGTGTTCTCGGTAAACAACTGCTGGCGCCCCAGAATGACAATCAGGAATCCCAGCGAGTAACCAAATTTCGCGATCACCGGACGCCACGGGGCATCAGGTAAGTAGGTGCGGAGAACGCCTTCAGCAACGAGCGAAAAGCCCATCGAAAGTCCGGCGGCGAACCCGGACCACGCGAGCGCGGAGGAGGATCGCCGAAGTTCCTCCTCACCATCCAGGCGAATCGCCTCGTGCACTATGTAAGCCGTGACCGATGTTCGTTCCCGCGCATCCTCGCGTTCTTCCTCCGACAAGTCGGGGAGCGTCGTAGCTTCTTCTTGCGGCACGACTGTCGTGCAGCAATTCGCCGGACACTGTGCCGCCACATACTTTCGAGATCCTTGACAGGAAGACGGTGACGGGTGCATATTGGAGGTGAAGGCGGGAAGAAATCCCGCCAGTCGTAGAAAAGGAGGAAGCCACAATAGACCAAATCCACTATATGGGGCGGCTACCAATTTCCTCGACTGGCCAGTCCAGAGCCTGACGCGCCACAGCGCGGCTCACCGCGGGCGCCGCGGTACATGCACCGCAGTCTTTAACGGCTCGTGAACTGGAACGGAATGATACAAACAGCGGGAATGGGCGGCCGCCCTTTCCGTTTAAGTGCAATCCTCCTTCCAGCCATTCTCCTGCTGGGTATCCTCTCCAACCACGACGCCTATCGAGGCTATTTTGAGGACGATGACCTCGACACCCTGACTTGGGCGCGTCTGATCCCGCTGAAAGACCTCGTCTGGAATATTCCGAGCCTCAAGTATCCGCCGGAGCACAGCCGCCCGATCGGATTTTTCTTCTACGATGCGCTGGCGCGACGCGTCGGGCTCGAGTACCCGCCGTATGTGATCACGCTTGCGCTCGTCCACCTGCTTAATATCTCCCTGGTGTGGCTGCTGCTGCGCAGACTCGGTCTGGACGCGGTCCCATCGGCCATTGGCTGCGTATTTTTTGCTCTCCACCGGGCGCTTTTCGACGCCTGGTGGAAGCCGATGTTCGTCTACGACATCGCTTGCACCACTTTTTCTCTTTTGGCGATTCTCGCGTATGTGTGGCGGCGGTGGATCGTGAGCCTGTTGTGCTTCTGGCTGGCGGTGCGATCCAAGGAGATCGCGATCGTGCTGCCGGCCGTGCTGCTCTGCTACGAGATGACGATGGGAAAGCGGCAGTGGGTCCGTACTCTTCCGTTCTTCCTGCCTGCCGCGATATACGGCGTCTACGGGCTGATCTACAACCTGCATCAGACTTCGAATTACTCGATGCAAGCCACCCCCGCGGCTCTGTGGAAGTCGATGTCGTTCTACTCTTCCAAATTGTTTCCGATCCGCTACACCGGATTCCTGCTCCTGGCGGCACCGTTTGTAGTGCGCGACCGGCGCGTCTGGTTCGGATTGGGTACCGCCTTCCTGGCCCTCGGCATCTACCTGCTCCTGCCCGGCAGGTTGATCGAGATCTATCTCTATCTACCGATGGTCGGGGTGGCGATCGTGATCGCAACACTGGCCGCCAACCGGCCGGCGCCTGTGATCGCACTGATGCTGGCGTGGATCGTGTGGAATTACGTCCTGGTGCGGCAGCACGCGCGCGTAACGCGGGCCGAAGCCGATGACCGCCGCGCGTTCGTCATGGCCGTGCGTGACGTCGCTGCCTCGCCGGTTTACATCTACGACAACATACCGGAATCCATGCATTCATGGGGCGTGGAAGGCGCGCTGCGGCTGTTTCATGCGAACATCGCGTCCGTGCACCGGCTGGAAGATTCGAATCCGCCTACCGACGGCCCAATGCAACTTCTCAACTGGGATCCGGTCCACCGGCGTCTCGATGCAACTCCCTTTTCCTTCGGTCCGTCCGCGCGCGTGCAGATGAATTCCGAAACACCGCGCTGGCAACTGACGCGAGGATGGCTCGCACTGCAAAACGGGCGTGGGGCCATCTCGGGCCAAGCTTCTGCACGCCTGTATCGGCCGCCGGGACCGGTCCAGTTCGGCTGGGAGGCTTGCGCCGCCGGTCCGGCTGAACTACGCACGTTCATCGATGGCGAGGAGTTGCCTAAGATCGTCTTCGATCAGGCGGCTTGTGTGCAGCGCCAGGCGCGGGTCCGGGAGAGGGTGAACGGGATTGTGGGCGTAGACTTTCTGCCTTCCCCGGCAATCCCGCCGCTAGCGATCGGCGCCTTCGGCTTTACTACTGCCCGATAACGATCAGGAATCCGTCCGAGAGCCCGCCGCCGTAGTTAACCTGATTGGCATTGCTGGTTACGAAAATGTCCTGGATATTGGCGATGCCGCCGACATAAATCGTCCCGTCGCTTGTGGCCGCGACGCCGTTACCGATGTGTTGGCCCGTGGACCCCACGAAGCTCGAGTAAATCGGAACGCCGAGAGTCGGATTCAACTTGGTGACGAATCCGGCAGTACCGGTGTTGGTGGGTGCGATGGCATCTCTGGTGACCGGGAAATCGCCCGAGAGCGTGTATCCCGTGACGTAGATGTTACCGGACGCGTCGGTAGTGATGTCATATCCGACGTCGCCGTGCGTGCCCCCGAGATAGCTGGCATAATCGACGAACCCGTTCTGTGGCTTGGAGAAGTCCACGCGCACGACAAAGGCATCGGCATTACCGCCAAGTGTCTTTTGTAAGGCGTTTCCGGTCACCGGGAAATCCGAAGACATGGTGTAGCCGGTGAGCAGCACCTTGCCGGTGGAATCAATTGCCAGCTTTCGTGGTTCGTCCAGATCGCTGCCGCCCAGGTAAGAGGAATAGACGAGGGAAGCTACGCCGGCCTGGGTAAGGTCCATTTGTGCGAGCCAGATATCAAGGGAGCCGGTGGGCGCGCTCTTGTACTGCGCTCCGGCTTGCGGGAATCCTGTGCCAGCCGTTGATCCGGCAATGTAGACGGTTCCGGACGAAGCAACTGCGATAGCCCGGCCGTCGTCGGCGAGCTCACTTCCGATATAAGACGAGTAGACGAGCGTGGGAGAAACGGTGAGATCGTATTTCACGACAAAGGCGTCCTGCGGCCCGTACAGAACCGACGCATAAGCGTTTCCGGTCAGCGGAAAATCGCTGGAGCGCGTCGTGCCGATCACGTAGATCTTGCCCGCCGCATCTACGTCGATCCCGTAGGCGATGTCGGTGTCGGACCCTCCCAGCAGGGTGGAGTACGGCAACTGGTCGCCGCCGCTTGCGCTGGGGTCGAATTTGAGAACGAAGGCGTCTGTGCCGCCGGTGATGGTGTTCTGGGGCACGTTGCCGCCCAGCGGAAAGTTCGAAGACGTCGTGCTGCCCGCCACGTAAATGAATCCGGCCGAATCCATCGTCATGGCGTTCGGAGTATCTATACCGTTGCCGCCGATGTACGTAAAGTATTGCAGGGAGTTCGTGAAATCGCCCTTCGGGTTGATCCTGGCCAGGAAGATATTGGTGCCGCCCCCGCTTGTGCCCTGATACGCGCCGTCGCTGGCGGTGAGATCTCCGTTGGACGTGTAGCCGGCCACCCAGACCATGCCGGCCTTGTCGACCTTCACTCCGATCACGGAATCGCTGCCGCCGCCACCCACCATCGACGAATAGACCAGCGTCGGATCGATGGTCAGTGCATGGCGGCGATCGTAAGCCGCCAACTCGACGCCTACGACGCTGGAACTCAGCAGCTTGTATCGGCCGTCAACCGGCTGGCGCACGCCCGCGGCGGTCTCCTGGTAAATCACAGGTTTCCTCTGCACGAGTTCGGCGTCGCCGGCCGACACCAGCAGGTCGCCCTCGGGTGTGACCGTGAGACGGTCGGCGCCGCGAAAGTTCATTCTGATCCGTTGCGGATCGGCGCCAGGACGCAGCACCAGATCATATTCGAGCTTACCGGCCGAACCGTAGTAAATCAGATCGACGCCCGGATAAACATCGGCATAGCGCACGCGGGAGTACTGAGTAACGCCCGTGCGCCACTGCGACTGATTCCGGCCGATGAAGTAATTCCCGCGCGCGTTCATGGGTTCGAGTCCGGAGATTTGCGGCGTGGAATTCGAATGTACGAGCGAAAGAGCGAGGCGCCGGCCCCCGACATCGAGGACAGCCTCATGCGAAGTGAGCAGCAGGCGGGAATCGCCGGCGCGGGCGAAATATTTGACCTGAGGGTTCCACTGTCCGAGATTAGGTTCGAACCGGACAGGCAGATCGCGCATCAACTGGCGGGCGCGAAGGATATCGGGCGCGGTGCCGGCGGCCAGGGACACTGCGGCGCCGCCGCACAGGGCAACACAACAAAACAGACGTACACGCATAGTTCCAATCGAACTCCTGAAGACGCGCTCGTGTCTAGGAAGCTTCCATTGTCGCAGAAATGTCGGATTCATGGGGAGAGGCGGCCCTCCCGGAGAGGAGGCACTCCGGCAATAACTGGTGTCAGACAACCTATTTTCCGCGACCGCCTGGTGATATTTCACCGAAGTCGTGACGGCGGAAAATAGGAGTTTTGTACGAAACACAGCCGTCCGGATTGCCCTTGTCGGGCAATGCGGGGACAGACGGAATATTTCCGCGCAACTGCGGCGCGGAAATATCTCGTCAGTCCCCGCATTGCAGATTGTGCACCTGGCCTTGCAGCCGGATTCGATTCTTTCACAGTTTCCTGACACCGGTTTTTGGCGCTAAGTTTTCGGTTTATAGGCGATGCAGTCGATCTCGACCTTCATCGGCGGCGCCACGAATTTCGCTTCGACGGTCGTGCGGGCGGGCTTGGCGTCGCCGAAGAATTCGCCATAAACCTCGTTCATGGCCGCGAAATCCCGGCCGTCGAGGAGAAACACGGAACACTTCACCACGTCCTGCATGGTGGCGCCGCAGCCTTCCAGAATCCGCTTAATATTCATCAGAACGAGGCGCGTCTCGTGGCGAATATCCCCGTACGACGGCTTGTTCGTTTCCGGATCGATGGGGCCCTGACCCGCCACAAAGATGAAATCCCCCGCCCGGACGGCAGGTGTATACGGACCGCGCGGGACGGGTACTCCCGGCGGCGTGAGTCGCTCGATCATCGCATGTCCTTTCAGTGTCCTTCCGCTTCCAGATAGCGCTCTACTTCGATGGCAGCCATGCAACCCGCGCCCGCGGCCGTGACCGCCTGCCGGTAGACGCGATCCTGCACGTCGCCGGCGTGGAAAATACCGGGGATATTGGTCTTCGCGCCGCCCTTCGAGACGATGTAGCCGTCAGCGTCGGTTTCGATCTGGCCCTTGAAAACGGCCGTGTTCGGAATATGACCTATGGCTACGAAGAAACCGTCGACCTGTTGATCCCAAACCTTGTCCGTACTGAGGTTGCGAAGTCTCACCGCCGAGACCAAGCCGTGGTCGACATCATATATATCCTCGACCACGGTGCTGGTGAGGAACTTGATATTAGGATTGTGCATGGCGCGATCCACCATGATTTTCGAAGCGCGGAAATGATCGCGCCGGTGCACCAGCGTCACCTCGCCGAAGCGGGTGAGAAAGTTGGCTTCCTCCATGGCTGAATCGCCGCCGCCCACCACCATGATCTTCTTGCCCTTGTAAAAGAATCCGTCGCACGTAGCACAGGAACTGACGCCCCGCCCAATCAGCTTCTTCTCGGCTTCGAGCCCCAACCATCGCGCCGAGGCGCCCGAGGCGATGATTACCGTCCGGGTTTCAACCCATTCGCCTTCGATGTTGATCCGGAACGGGCGTTGTGAGAAATCCGTATCGATGACCGATCCGTGCATAAAGACAGCGCCGAAGTGCTCCGCCTGCTTTTTCATGTTCTCGACCAGTTCCGGCCCATAAATCCCTTCCGGAAATCCCGGATAATTCTCGACCAGCGTGGTGAGCGACAACTGTCCCCCGGCCTCATGCCCGGCGACTACGAGCGGTGTCAGATTGGCCCGCGCGGTGTAGATGGCGGCGGTATTTCCGGCACAACCGGAGCCGATGATCACGACATTGTGCATCAAAAGAGACCTTTTAAAAGTGGGAATGGTGAATTCCTAATTTAGCACGAGCCACCCCCTGGCCGACGGTGTTACGCCATCGTATACTGGCGGCAGAATGAGAGACCACATCCGGATCATCGGCATTCTGCACATTATTCTGAGTTCACTGACGATCCTGGGAGCGCTGGCGGTACTGGCCGTTTTCGGCGGGATCGCGACGATTATCGGTGCGTCAGGCGGTCGCGATGCGCTGCCGGCCGTTCCGATCGTGGGCGGCATCGGCGCGATCATCTGTTTCTTCCTTATTCTTCTGGGTGTTCCGGGCCTGATCGCCGGAATCGGGCTGCTGAAGTTCCGGCCGTGGGCACGCACGCTGGGGATTGTCGTATCGGCGCTGGATCTGATTCACATTCCGCTGGGCACGGCGCTCGGGGTCTACGGCTTGTGGGCGCTGCTGTCGCCGGAAGGCGAGATGCTATTCCGGCAGCCGCCTTATCAACCGGCGTGAGTCAAAGAAGCTGCTAACTGAGAGAAAAGAACATCCGCTCGCCTTTTGAGCCGGCTCCAGGAAGAAGAATGCGAGCGCAGGTGACTGCGACCGCGATTAACAGGGTGCCGGCCCGACAGCCAGACGCTACGGAAAGAGAAGCAGGCCTCGACGTCGAAAACGGCACCGCCCATGCGCACCAGGCTGCGATAGGCGATAGCTCGATCCATCCTACAGAACTGCCACGATGACGGGCTGCGATGTCGGTTGCGGAACTCCGCCGGCAGGTTCCAGCGTGACCGCGACCGCTTTGGTCGATGCCATGTCCACCGTCACGTGTTGCATGTGCATGGCCGCGCCCTGCGCGTCCGATTGGAACAGCCCCGCCGGAACCGGATTGCCGGACTTGGGGATCAGCCACATCTCGTACGTCTTGCCCTCCGGCGGGGCCGGCAGGTTCGAAGCCATCAGCAGCACTCCTCCCTTCGGATTCACGAATACGCGGCCGCGCGGCGGCTCCGGCTTGGCTCCGCCGAACATCACCTGCCGCGTCTCCGGCTGATTCAGCATCGCCAACCCTTCGTTCAGCCGCGCCAGTTCGATCGATTGCGTCCGCGACTGCTCCCGTAGACGGGCCAGCACCGTGCCCGTGTCACGCTCGCGTCCGTAGAAATAGACGGCTACAACCAGGCACAACGCGCTGACCGTCAGCCAGACAGGCGTCCAACTCCACCCCCAACCGCGACGTTCTTCCGCGCCCACCGAGGCCAAAATTCGCCGCCGCAGCCGGGGGGAGGGAGCAACTTCCGGCGCCGTCGTCGCCAGCAGCGCTACCATCTCGCGCGCGCGGCGGACGCCGTCCACACAAACCTTGCAGCCGTCATGGAGATGAGCGCCGAGTTCCGATTTCTCCGGCTCGTCCGCCAATCCCAGGGCGTAAAGTTCATACTCGTCGCGCAGTTGCTCGCAGGTCATGCGGATACCGCCGCTCCCAATTCTTCCCGCAGGTGCTTCAGCGCCGAACGCACCCAAGTCTTGATCGTCCCCAGCGGCTGTCCCATGCGCTCCGCCATCTCGGTCTGTGACAGTCCCTCGAAATACGCGAGCTCGATGGCGTCGCGCTGATTCGTGCTCAGCTTCTCCATCGCCTTGCGCAAGCGCCGCGCCTTATCCGAGTTCAGGACCTCCTTTTCGAGATCCAGGTACAGCGACGGATGCGCGGTCTCTTCCAACTTCACAGTATTCCGCATCTTGCCGCCGGCCGACCGCAAATAATCGATGGCACGGTTCCGGGCCACGGCGAGCAGCCATCCGCCCAGCGCGCCGCGATCCGCATCGAACCCCTGGGCGCGGTTCCACACGCGCAGAAACGTCTCCTGCACCAAGTCCTCGGCGGTCGCCGTGTCGCGCACGATCCGATAAATCAGCGCGAACGCCAATCGGCCGTACTTGTCGTAGAGTTCTCCCAGCGCCTGCGGGTCGCGTTTTTGCAGGCGCCGCACCAGGTCCGCGTCGCCTTCCGCGAGGGCGGCGAACAGCAGCGGCAACAGAATCATGCGAAAAGTTCTTTGATCAACTCCCCATCTGTAATTGTAGGTCGCTCGGCGCGGCCGTTGTGCATATAGGTGAGGGTCACGTGATCGAGGCCAAGCAGCCAGAGGATCGAGGCGTGGATGTCGTGCACGTGGCAGCGGCGCTCGACGGCGCGCAGTCCGATCTCGTCGGTCGAGCCGATGTACTGGCCGCGCCTGACGCCGCCGCCGGCCATCCACATCGTGAAGCCCCAAGGATTGTGGTCGCGCCCGTTGCCCTTTTCGTTGAAAGGCGTCCGGCCGAACTCGCCGCCCCAGACCACCAGCGTCTCGTCGAGCATGCCGCGCAATTTCAGATCGGCCAACAGGCCGGCGATCGGCTTATCCGATTCCCGGCAGTGCCGCGAATGGTTGCCCTCGATATCCACGTGCGCGTCCCATCCGCTTCCCGAGCCTGAATACAACTCGACGAAGCGCACGCCGCGCTCGACCAGCCGTCGCGCCAACAGACAATTCGTACCGAAGATTGTCGTATCCGGTTCGCCGATGCCGTACAGCTTCCGGGTGGCTTCGGTCTCCTTGCTTAGATCGACCGCCTCCGGTCCCGCCGATTGCATCTGGTACGCGAGTTCGTACGCGCCGACGCGAGCTTCCAGTTCCGTATCGCCAGGATTTTCGGAGGCATAGCGCTCGTTCAACTCTTTCAGGAAATCCAGCTTGCTGCGCTGCTGCGCGTCGGTCGTTCCCTTAGGCGCCTTCAGGTGCAGGATCGGGGTATCGCCCTGCCGGAACTGCGTCCCCTGATAAGTGGCGGGCAGGAATCCGGCGCTCCAGTTCTTGGGGCCGCCGATCGGTTCCTTGTCGTCGAGCAGATTCACGAATGTGGGCAGATTCCGATTTGCGCTGCCCAGCCCGTACGTGACCCATGCGCCCATTGAAGGGCGTCCCGCCAGGATGGAGCCCGTGTTCATCTGGCACACCGATCCGACATGATTCAGTCCGTCCGCCCAGCACGAGCGGATGACCGACATCTCGTCGACGTGCTGCGCCATGTGCGGCAGCCAGTCCGACACCCAGATGCCGCTCTCGCCGTACTGCCTGAACGTCCGCTTGGTGCCCATGAGCGTGTTGTTCGCCGTACCCATGGCGGTGATCGGCTTGCCGAACGATGCCGGCATAGGCTGGCCGCTCAGCTCATTGAGCTTCGGCTTCGGGTCGAACGTATCGAGGTGGCTCGGGCCGCCCTCCATAAACAGCCAGATCACGGCTTTCGCCTTCGGAGTGTGATGCGGCTTCTTCGGCGCCAGGGGATCGACCGGCATGCTCGCCGCGCGTCCGTCCGCGTTCAATAGCGAAGCCAGCGCGATGCCCGCCAGTCCGCTGCCGGCGCTCCTGAAGAATTCGCGGCGGGATGTCACCTGCCAATGATGTGCGAGTTTCTGATTCATCGGAACCTCAATTCAGCCCGCGATACCCGGGGATAGATGGACCTGTCCCAAGGCTCGGTCTTTCCGGCGCGTGGACAGATGCCGTCGTCGCCGGATTTCGCGCCCCAGCACCACTCAATTCACGTACACAAACTCGTTCGAGTTCAGCAGCATGTGGCAAAGATCGGCCATGGCTGCCGACCTCGACGGCTTATCCAGCAATCCCAACTGCCGATCCATAAACTTCAATGCCGACGCCCGCTCTTCCGCGCTGGGCAGGCGCGAATAGGCCAGTTTCCAGGCGCGATCCACCTCCGCCTCCGGCGTCAGTCCGCTGTCGTTCATCACCCGCGCAGCCATGGCGCGCGACCATTCCACGACCAGGTCATTATTTAATAGCTCGAGCGCCTGAGGGGCGGTGATCGTCGTGTTCCGGCGCGCACAACTCTCGTGCGTGTCGGGCATATCAAAGACCTCGAACATCGGATAACGTGTATTGCGCCTTACAAAAACATATACGCTGCGACGCTCCCCTTCGGATGAATCGGATTCTGTTTTCCAGCCGCCGCGGGTGACAACACCCGGTGGAAGCGGTGGGAAAACGCCGGGGCCGCCCATCTTGAGATTCAGGCGGCCGCTGACTTCCAGGATCGAGTCCCGAATCGCTTCTCCCTCCAGCCGATGCCGGTTATAGCGCCACAGCAATTTGTTCTGCGGATCCACTTTGGCCGCCGCCGCGTCGTACTTCGTCGACTGCTGATACGTGTTCGACAGCATGATCAGCCGGTGCATCTTCTTAATACTCCAGCCGCCCTTGACGAACGTGGCCGTCAGGTAATCGAGCAGCTCCTTGTTCGACGGCCGCTCACCCATTACGCCGAAATCGCTGGGCGTGCCTACCAGGCCTTGGCCAAAATGGTAATGCCAGATGCGATTGGCCATCACGCGCGTAGTCAAAGGATTGGCGGGATCCGCCAGCCAGTTGGCGAGCGCAGAACGACGCCCGCTCGAATTCGCGCCCTCGGGCGGTGTGATTTTGGCGTCGGTCGGATCCAGGATGGAGAGGAATCCGGGCTGCACCTCCTCTTTATATGCGTCATAGACGCCGACCGCGAGCACGTGCGTGGCAGGTGACTCCTTACCGTTGTCGATCATGGTCTGCGCCACCGGCATATCGGGCGGCTTGATGTTATCGAACCTGGCCAATTCTGCCTGCAACTCGCCGAAACGCTTTTTGTCATCGCCCTTCAGTTTTTTGGCGGCGTCTTCCATGCTGTGCTCGAGCTGCGGCTTGGCCTTGTAGTACATCTGCCACTGGATGGGAGTGCGTTTTTCGGGCGCCGTGGTGACGGCATCCTGGATCTCGGGAGGAAACTTGTCGAAGTTATCCTTATACATCCCCTTCATAGCGGGCTCGGCAAGTTTCGCCATCTCGACGCGGATGTCCTTCGTCTGAGCATCCCAGGCGGCGTATTCCTGTTGCCGTTCGGCGCGCTCCGGACCGAAGACCAGCGCCGCCTGATCCTCAATGCGGGTATTGGCGAAGAACGCCTGTAGCCGGTAGTAGTCCTTCTGCAGGATCGGGTCGAACTTGTGGTCATGGCATCGGGCGCAGCCGTAGGTCATGCCGAGAAATGTGGACGCCACCGTGTCGGTGATGTCGTTCAGGATCTCCTGCCGGCGCTGCATGAGGTTGCGTGCGTTGCTTTCGTCCGGGAAGTGCCGGTTGAACCCGGTCGCCACCAGCGCCACGGGATCGTTCGGATACAACTCGTCGCCGGCGATCTGCTCCTTGATGAAGCGGTCGTAAGGCTTGTCCTGATTGAAAGCGTTGATCACGTAATCCCGATACCGCCAGATATTCGGGCGGGTTTCGTCGCTCTTGAAACCTTCGCTATCCGCATAGCGAGCGAGGTCGAGCCAGTGGCGGGCCCATCGCTCGCCGTAACGCGGCGAGGCGAGCAGGCGGTCGACAACCTTGGCGAACGCATCCGGAGATGTATCACTGGCGAACGCCTGCACTTCTTCGTTCGTCGGGACCAAGCCGGTGAGGTCGAGTGTCGCGCGCCGGATCAGTGTGATTTTGTCGGCGGGCGGCGCCGGGTGCAGCCCTTTCTCTTCCAGCTTCGCCAGCACAAACGCGTCAATGTCGTTGCGCACCCAGGTTTTGTCGTGCGGCGAGGGCAACGGCGGCCGGGTCACGTTCTGAAAGGCCCACCAGCGGCGCTGTTGCGGAGTGAATTCCTTCTGCACAGCCGCGGCAAAGCACACCACGCCCAGAAGGGCCGCAGCCGTCAACACTCGGGGAAAGCCCATTTACTCCTCCGGAGGAAACAGTTGCTGAATTATATCATGCGACTGGTTTTACTATATATTGCCGATGCTGATAACCTCTGAAAACGTTGGCAGCAATATTGTTCGTTGCGATACTGCCTTACATTAGCCGGCGGGGCGCGCCAGACCCGGAGGAGCCAGATGCCTGCTCGTCTTTTTCTTTTGGGACTTGCCGCGGCGACCAGCCTCGCGGCGCAATATTCCTACCTGCCGGAGATCATGGATGGTGTGGTGCCGAACGGAAGCATCCGTACGACGTTTGCCGTCACGATACCCGTGGGGAGCGGGAGCTAACCTTACTATTAAGCTCGCGCCCGGGGCGACGCGGCTCCTCTCCACTGACGGCAGCGGCGACGGCAACTCCGGCGCGGCCGTAACTGCGTCCGACGTTCCTCTGAAAGTATCCGGGATTCTGCTGAATTCGAGCGGCCCCGGCGGTCCGTTCAGCGAGTCCGCCGTTCCGCCGTTTCCAAGGGCTGGCCAAAGAGGACTCTGGCCGCCGGATTCATGGTTCCCGTGGGATCCACGCCGGGGATAGTAACGTTGAACGGGCAGCGGTGCGGTGAACGCGAGCGCCGGAACCTGCACGAACTAGCGGACAAGCGCGCATCAACTTACCGTCGAGCAGCGCCGGATAACGTTAACCCGGCCGCCGCCCCCTGTTGCGCTACAATAACCCGAGCCGGGGAACTTAATTATGATGGACTCTCCTCAAACCAGACGTTTCAGCGTCCGGTCGCTTTTGCCGCTTGGATTCTGTGCCGTCTTTCTGCTGATGGCAGCGGCACTGGTGGAATCTTACCGCATGCAGGAAAGCCTGCAGGCTTCGCCGGCTGCTTTCGCCGCCTTCGATCGCGACGAAGCCCTGATCGAGCACATCCGGCACGGATTCAACCAGAGCCAGAACGTTACCCGCATTTTCCTCCTCAACGGCGGGACGGCCGACGCTTTCATCACCGGTCTGGCCCGCAGCGAGAGCGAAGTCAGGCAGGCGTTCGACCAGATCGCACACAAAGAGATGTTCGAACGGGTTCCAGGAGCGAAGGCGGCTTTTCGGAATCACTTCCAGGATCTGCGCGATCTTGCTTCCTGGTCAGAGCAGAAGCGGAAACAGAGCGGCGGCGATTTTATCGGAACGCAACTTGCCCGCCTGCGCGCTCCCGGGAATCGGATCCTGCGCGATCTGGGGGAAGCGACACAGAACGGGCGAAAGCAACAAATGGCGGCGGCGCTTGCGGCCGGTCAGACTATCGTCCGTCGCATTTTCATCCTGCTTGCGGCCGACCTCATCCTGGCGCTTGGTGTCGCCGGCCTCAATCTGGCTTACGCGAGCGAACTCGGGCAGGAATCGCTCTCGAAGGTGGAAGAGATCGCGCGGGCGAAGGGCGAAATGCAGCAGCTCTCGGGCCGCCTGCTTACCATCCAGGAAGACGAGCGGCATCGGCTCTCGCGCGATCTGCACGACGGCATCGGCCAGCTGCTCACGGCGTTGCGCATCGAGATCTCGCACCTGGGGCACGAGGACGGCTCGGCGCTCACGCCGCAGGATCGCGAACGGTTGCAGCGCGCCCGCTCCCTGGCCGAAGAAGCGGTGCGTAGCACACGCGACATTGCCCTGTTGCTGCGCCCCAGCCTTCTCGACGACCTGGGATTGGAAGCGGCGCTGCAGTTTCTGACCGAGGACTTCAGCCGCCGTACCCGGATTGCGTGTCAATTCTCTGCCGAAGGCTTGGCCGAAAACGTGCCCGAAGCCTGGAAGACTTGCGTCTATCGCCTTGTGCAAGAGTCGTTGCACAATTGCGAGAAGCACGCGGCGCCCACGCGAGTCGACGTGCGCGTGACGCAGGAGCCGACCCGTCTTACGTTGGAGGTGCAGGATGACGGGGTCGGCTTCGAACTGAACGCGCAGGGCGCCCCGGTGCGAGCGGTCGGACTCGGACTGCTCGGCATGCGCGAACGTGCGGCGATGCTCGGCGGTGCGTTCGAGATCACCTCCTCGCCCGGCCACGGGGCCAAGGTCCACGCGGACCTTCCGATTCCGCCTATGCCCGCGCGGAACTCCGGCAGCGCCGCGGCTGACGAATCGCAGCGCCGGCAGGTGGAGGCTTAATGCCGATCCGCGTCATGCTCGCCGACGATCACACGCTGCTCCGGCAGGGATTGCGCCGGATTATCGAGTCCGACACCGAACTCGTCGTGGTCGCGGAAGCGTCGTCCGGCGCTCAGGCGATTGAACTGGCAGAGCAACATCACCCCGATGTCGCCGTCATGGACATCGCGATGAAGGAACTGAACGGCATCGAAGCCGCCAGTCAGATTCAGAAGCGATCGCCGGAAACGGCGGTGCTGATCCTGAGTATGTTCAGTGACGATCGATACGTCATGCGCGCCGTAAAGGCGGGCGCGCGCGGCTACCTGCTGAAAGACTCCGTGGAGGAGGATCTGCTCAAGGCGATCCGCGCGACGCATGAAGGGCATTCGTACTTCAGCCCGCAGATCGCGCGCACGCTGCTCGATGGTTACGCCCGCGGGCTGAATCATCGCGATGTGGAGGATCGTTACGAACTGCTCACGCTGCGCGAGCGCCAGATCTACCAGCTTCTCGCCGAAGGACACGGCAACAAGGAGATCGCGCAGCACCTCGGCCTCAGTTTGCACACGGTGGAGACGCATCGCGTGCGCATCATGGAGAAGATGGACGTGCACAGCGCCGCGGAACTCGTGTTGAGCGCAGTGCGACGCGGTCTCATCTCGTGATCGCGCGCGTGGCGCACACGATTGTGCGCTTCACCGCGCGATTGAAACTCGAATTTGCGCGCAAGAAAAGGTGCGATTGCATTTTTTTCTTGACTTTCGTCGCGAACAACCTTATATATGAATCACATTGCGATTTTTTGAATCGCAAAATTTGATGTTAGGGAGAATCAATCGATGAAGAGCGCAACGAAGAAAGCTGCCCCGAAGAAAAAAGCTGCTCCGAAGAAGAAGAAGTAGCTTGGGCCGCCCCTGAGAAGGGGCGAAAGCGAGTTTTCACTCCGAGGCCCCGGGTTTCCGGGGCCTTTTTCATTTTGTGGCTCTCTCCTGAATCAGCGTTCGGAACGTCTCTCCCATTCCAAACAACAATGACTTTAGCTGCAGGCGCCGCGCCTGCTCCTCGTGCGGCGTCGAGCCTGCCAGCGCGGACGCAAACTGATCCGGCTCGCCCGCGTGCAGCAGCGTTTGCGCGAGCGCTTCCCGCGCTACGGTGTGCAACCCGCACGCCGCGCCGCGATCTTCGAGCGCGCTGAAGGCAACGTGCGCGGTGATGTCGCGCTCTCCAGGTCCGGAGAGCACAGCCTCGCTCGCGCGATGCCGCCTGTAGCTCATGAGTGTGCCTTGCCGGAAACGAATGTGCTCCGAGGTCACATATCCGTAGTCGATCGTAAAGTGAAAACCGGAGACGAGTGCATCCGCAATGCGCTCGATCCATTCGAGGGCGGCCAGGTTCACCTCGAACGTGGTGGCGCGCGGGCAATAGCGCCGCCAATATTCTTCGACTTCGGCCGACACACGGTCCCCCGTCACCCAGGCGAAGCGATCGGCTTCCACGCCTACACGCAATTCCCGAGGCGTGCCCTCGATAACCGTGGCGGCTTCGACCGGCAGCGCGTCGAAGAATTCGTTCGAGAAGACGACGCCGCGAATGTCGCGCGGCAGATCGCCGCCGGTTTCGACGGGAATGTACCGCCACTCACTCAATGCCGCCGCCATCTCACCGCGGCCGGCGCCCAATTCAACGACGGTGAAGTCCGTGGGCGACCCCATTGCGCCGAACATCCGGCGGATCCGGGCAGCGATCAGGATGCCGAACACCGGCTGCAGTTGCTCGGCGGTGTAGAAGTCGCCGGATTTGCCGAACGGGTCGCGCGGTTTGCGGTAGTAGCCGAACTCCGGGTGATAGAGCGCCGCTTCCATGAAATCGCGGAACGAAATGGGGCCGGATTGCGCGATGCGCTCGCGCAGGAGCACCTCGAGCGGCGTCACGGCTGGACGTCCCGGCTCTGCGGCGTGCGAACGAACATCTCGACGAGGTAATCGTGCAGGCAATCGTACAGATAGCGCTGCATGGTCCAGGGAAACTGCGGGTGTTCGATGTCGCGCGGGTGAATCGGCGCGTAGTAGGTGTGGAGCCCGAGGCCGCGATTTTTAAGCTCGATCACCAACTCCACCGACCCGTTGTGCTCGCGCGCGGAGAAATCGAGCAGTGCGTGTTCGTAACGTCGCAGTTCGGCCTGTACCTTCTCCAGTGGGGTCACGCCATCTATGCTAGCGTGAAATCGATGTCGCTCCCGGACCGCATTCGTGTGAAGCTGAGTTCCGAAGCGGCCGAGGGGATCTCCATCACGCCGGTGGTCGCACGCGAGATGCCGCTGCGGGAACTGGTGGAGTATATGCTCGGCGTCACCGGTAAAGACGAAGCCCGCGTGCGCGAATTGCTCCTGCGCGGAACGCTGGTGAGCGGTGCATCCCGCTTCCGCTGGAGCGGATGGGAAGCCGATGCGGAATCGCTTGTCGAGTTGCTTGGTACATTTCCCGATCCGGAGCCTTTGCGGCCGTTCACGCCCGAGCATTGCGTGCGCGTAATCCTGCGCGGTGGCCGTCAGATGATCGAGATCCCGCGCGAAGCAGGGTTGCGCAAACCGATGTTCCGCCGCATGACGTTCTGGGACGTGCTGCTGGAGGCCGCGGTCTCGGGTGAACTGCGTTATCACACTTATTCCTACAAAGATCGTGCCGATGTGTACCACTCCGGGCTGAATCCCGCCGGTGTGGATCGCTTGCGAGGCTCTGCTAACCTGGTGACCTATACGAGCCTGCGCGATCGCATCCAGAGCGAAGCATTTCATACCGCCGATCTGTACGTCGAGAGAATCAAATGAACCCCCGTTGGAAACAATCTGTTCTCAGCCTGGTCGTTTTTGGAGTGGCATTCGGATATCTGGAAGCCGCGGTGGTGAGCTATCTGCGTGTGATCCACGCGCCGACCGTACAGCGCTTCTATCCTGGGCGCGGCCCCGGGGATCTGTTTCCCCTACTGACGCTCGAGCAGACCCGCTCGGCGGCGCCGGAGCAGATGCGGACAATCGCCATCGAGGTCGGACGCGAGGCCGCCACCCTTGGCATGCTGGCCGGTATTGCGCTTGCCATTGGTCGCAATTCGGGAGAATGGGCAGCCGCGTTCGCGATCGCATTCGGCGTATGGGACATCTTCTTCTATGTCTTTCTCAAGGTTCTGCTCGATTGGCCGGCGTCGCTCGGTACGTGGGACATCCTGTTCCTGATTCCGGTGCCATGGGTGGGGCCCGTGCTGGCGCCGGTGATCGTGTCCATGTCGATGATCACCGCGGGCGTTTTGCACCTGCGCCGTCCGGTCACCTTGCGTGCCTGGAACTGGGCGGGCATCACGCTCGGCGCGCTGGTGATTATCGTCTCGTTCACGCTCGATTACCCGCACATCATGCGGGGAGGGATGCCGGGGCCGTTCCACTGGAGCATCTTTCTTGCAGGGGAAGCTCTCGGGGTGCTGAGCTACGCCGCCGCTACCCTCAAACGCGGCTATGATCGCCCTCACCTTTCTTATTGCGAACCCGCGTAGCCTCACGATATCTTCCTTTTGAAGTCATCAGGAGGTTTACGAGATGCTCAAACTTTACCGCAGCAGCCGCCACATGGAAGCGTGGATTGCTTACAGCCCTGAGATCGGCTGGGTCATTTTCCCGGACATCGAGAACGGTTGGGAAAACCGCAAGCGCGCCTGCGGCCTCGATCCCGTGCATCTGCGACAGGTACCGGTGTCGCTGGCGACCAAAACGGGGATATCGAACCCGGCTCCGGCTCCGGTTGCGGTGCGGAAGCCGGTAACCAGACGCGCAGCTTAATTCACAGGATGTGGGGCGTCCGATCCTGGCGCCCAATCCCGGCCGCAGCCGCCTTTCATCCGGCTCGTCGAAGCCGCGCTCTTTGCCGCAACCTGTCAGACCACGCGGCGCTTTCGCAGTTCGTCCACCGCCACTGCCAGGATGATAACCCCTCCGATGATCGCCTGCTGCAGGTAAGGTGAGACGCCCAGCAGATCGCTGCCGTTCGACAGTAGACCCATAATGAAGGCGCCAATCAGCGTGCCCACCACGCTGCCTTCGCCGCCGTAGAAGCTTCCCCCGCCGATAATCACCGCCGCGATGGCCTGCAACTCGTATCCGTTGCCGGCTGTCGGCTGGCCGGTCATGAGACGCGACGCTTCAATCATCCCCGCCAAGCCAGTCAGCATCCCGGCGTATGAGTAGATCGCGGTGGTGTAGAGCCCGACGGGCACGCCCGCGTACACCGCCGCCGCCGGGTTGCTGCCGATGGCGAAAGCATAGCGCCCAAGCCGCGTGTGTTCCAGGATCACGTGGGTCAAAAGGGCACAGATAACCAGGATCAACAGCACGAACGGCACTCCGATCACAGTTCCTTCTCCCAGAAACGAAAAGCTCCGGGGGATCTGATGGATCGGCAGGCCGTTCGTGATGATCAGGGTTACGCCGCGGATGATGCCGAGCGTCCCCAGCGTCACGATGAACGGCGCGATGCGCAGGCTCGTGGTCAGCACGCCGTTGCATGTGCCCCAGAACAGTCCCGTGGCCGTGCCGATGGCGACTCCCGCCGGTATAGACATGCCGTGCGCCAGCGCCATCGTGCCCAGCACGCCGCCAATGGCCAGGATTGCGCCGACGGAGAGATCGATGCCGCCGGCGATGATGATCGTCGTCATGCCCAGCGACATGATGTTGATCACCGCGGTCTGCCGGACGACGCTCGACAGGTTCGTGCTGGTCAGAAAGTGGGGGGAAGCGATGGCCAGCGCGACGAACAGTACGATCAGGCTCAGGAACGGCAGCAGGCGCTGCATCATTGCGAAAGGCCCTCTCCTTCTACCGCCGCGTAGCGCATAATCTCCTCCTGTGTAGTGCGGCCGGGCAATTCGCCCGTGATGCGGCCCTGGCGCATGACGAGGATGCGGTCGGCCACCTGCAACAACTCAGCCATCTCCGAGCTCACCATCAGGATGGCGGCGCCACTGCGCGCCAGTTCGTCCATTACTTGAAAAACCTCCACTTTCGCGCCGACATCGATGCCGCGCGTCGGCTCGTCGAACAGGAAAACACGGGTATTACGGAACAGCCACTTGGCGATCACGACCTTTTGCTGATTCCCGCCGCTGAGCCGCCCGGCGAGTTGCCGTGGCGAGGATGCGCGGATGCGCAGCCGCTCGATCGATTGCTCTGCTGCCCGGCGTTCGCGCACGAGGTCGAGAAAACCGGCGCGCGTGATGGCGCCGACATTAGCCAGCGTGATATTCAAGGCGATCGGCAGGCGAAGCGCGAGGCCGGTCCTCTGCCGATCCTCGGTGACCAGCGCGATTCCGGCTGCCACCGCGTCCTGCGGCGAGCGGATATCGGCCGGGCGCCCGCCGACCGCAATCGTGCCGGCACTGCGGGCATCGACGCCG